>OGWT01003051.1_pt1 | contig 10831 bp, 10 predicted proteins | sample 1576101 | NCBI WGS metagenome assembly OGWT01 (sample SAMEA3541481, study PRJEB24748) | human gut metagenome | biome: human gut; feature: human-associated habitat; material: faeces | place: China | collected 2012 | reverse complement strand
TGACCACCATCAAGGGCTTTGTGGACGGCATTCTGGACGGCACCATCCCGCCCGATATGCAAAACCACTACCTGCAGCTGGTCAGCGAGGAGACCGGCCGCCTGGCCCGGCTCATCCAGAACATGCTCGATCTCTCCAAGCTGGAAAGCGGCGAGTATCAGGTGAACGCCCGGATGTTCAACATCTGGGAGACGCTCACCGGTGTGGCCCTTTCGGCGGAGCAGCGCATCAATGACGGCATGATCGATCTGGAAGGCCTGACCATGGATGAAAAGGTGCTGGTCTACGCAGACCCCGACCTCATCCATCAGGTGGCCTATAACATTCTGGACAATGCCATCAAGTTTACCCCGGCGGGCGGCACCATCAAGTTCCATGTGGAGAAGCTGGGCCCCGAGGTCGAGATCTCAATCTGGAATTCCGGTCAGGGCATCAGCCCCGAGGCGCTGCCCTATGTGTTCCAGCGCTTCTACAAAGAGGACAGGTCCCGCGGACTGCATGCCCGGGGTGCCGGTCTTGGCCTGAATATCTGCAAGGTGCTGGTCAACCTTTCCGGAGGCCAGATCCGTGTGGAGAGCCAGCAGGGCGAGTGGTGTCAGTTCGTGTTCACCCTGCCCGCTACGCCCCCCAACCCCAGCGGCATGAAGCGCCTGCCGGACGAATCCGGTCAGCCCGTGCCGGTGGAGGACCCCGCCAGCATGAAGCCTGTCAACTGAATCCGCGGCCAGACTGTCCCCCTGAAACGGGCGGGGCGGTCTGGTCGTTTTTGGTTTTGGAATGGATTTTGGATGGATACAGGGGCAGGTTTGAGACTTTTCCGTGAAAAACACGGCTCCGGGTTTGATTTTTTGCGTGTTTTCATGTAAACTAAGAGTAACCATGCCCGCCCTGCATTCCGGCCCCAAAACAGGTGCTCTGGCAGAACGGATGGTGTAATCTTTCTGAAAAATAACGGAGAGTATAAAACACAATGACGATCATTAGTCCTTCGATCCTTTCGGCTGATTTCAATCAGCTTGGCGCAGACTGCCGCATGGTGCTGGATGCCGGTGCGCAGATGCTGCATTATGACGTGATGGACGGCCACTTTGTGCCCAACATCAGCTTTGGCGTGCCGGTACTGAAAAGCCTGCACAAGGGGATGCCCGCAGCATTCTACGATGTCCACCTGATGATCAGCCACCCGCTGCAGTATGCAGAGCCTTTCATCAAGGCGGGTGCCAGCCTGTACAACTTCCACCTCGAGTGCGAGGACGACATCCAGCAGACCATCGATGCGGTCAAGGCACTGGGCTGCAAGGTGGGCCTGACCATCAAGCCCGGTACTGCGCCGGAGGCGCTGGCCCCGTATCTCGACCAGCTGGATCTGGTGCTGGTGATGAGCGTGGAGCCCGGCTTCGGCGGGCAGAAGTTCATGCCCTCGGCGCTGGAAAAGCTGCGCTGGCTCAAGGAAGAGCGGGCAAAGCGGAGCGCCCGCTACCTGCTGGAAGTGGATGGCGGCGTGGACGACACCACCGCCCCCCTGTGTGTGGAGGCGGGTGCCGATATTCTGGTGGCGGGCAGTGCCGTGTTCGGCGCAGCCGACCCGGCTGCTGCGGTGCGCCGTCTGGCCGCCCTGTGAGAGGTGCCTTACCATGGATGAACGTTTGATCCAGCAGCAGGAGCAGGAGCTTGCAAAGACGGGGCGGTACTATCTGCACGTCTGCTTTATGACCATCCCGCTGCTCTGCATGGCCTGCTTCCTGTACGGTCTGCGGCCCCTGCTGCTCTGCGGCGCGGCGCTGCTCACCGGCAACCTGTGTGACCGCCTGGTCTCCCTGCTGCGCCGCCGCGTGTATCGGGCCGGGGATTTCTCCAACGAGAGCTTTGCCCTCATCATCGCTCTGCTCATGCCCGCCACGGTGGACTGGTATGTGGTCATTATGGCGGTGCTGGCCGGTGTCCTCATCGGCAAGGAGGTGTTCGGCGGCTACGGCAGCTATCCCTTCAACCCCGCTGCTGTGGGTTACGCCGTGGCGGCGGTGTCCTGGCCGGAGCAGGTGTTCCGCTACCCCCAGCCCTATACCAACATCCCCCTGTGGGATGCCACCGGCGTGCCGGTGTCCAGCACCATCTCGGATACCCTGCGCAGCGGCGGCAGCCTGAACATCAGCGCCATTTCGCTGGGCCTGGGCGAGTACGCCGCCCCCATGGGCACGGGTGCCGCCCTCATCCTTCTGGCCTGCGGGCTTTTTCTCTGGCTGCAAAAGGATGTCCGTCTGGGCGCTTCTGTCAGCTTTGTGGTCACCTGTGCCCTCATCGCCTTCCTCTTCCCCCGTCAGGTGGGGGTGAACGGCGTGGACATCGCCCTGCGCCTGCAGTGTGTGCGGGATGAGCTGCTGACCGGTGCCATGCTGTTCAGCGCGGTGTTCCTGCTCAACGAGCCCTACACCTGCGCCCATCACCATCTGGGCCGCATCCTGTACGGTGTGCTGGTGGGTGCGATCACCATGGGCTTCCGGTATTACGGCGTGTACGAGACGGGTGTCTGCTTTGCCCTGCTCACGGTCAACAGCATTTCCGGCTGGATGGACCGCACCGAGAGCCGCCTGTACCAGCTGATGCACCGCCCCGCGGCCGGAAAGGAGGGCGCTGAATGAAACGTTCCATTGCAGAACTGATCACCCGTGATCCTGAAAAGTTTGCCCACCATGACCGGGTGTTCAAAAATAACCCTGTTGTCATGCAGGGCATGGGTCTGGCTCCGCTGGTGGTGCTTGCCACCACAGGCAAAAATGCTTTGATGCTGGCCGTGGCTGTGGCCCTGCTGCTCACGCCTTCCCGGATGCTGGCCTGCCTGGTCAGCCGCCTGTTCCCCCTGCGGGATGAGCAGCCTGCCCCGGAAGAGCTGGAGAAAAAGCTGCTGCCCCGGGCGCTGGTGTACAGCGGCAGTGCGGCGGTGGTCTACCTTGCCGCTTATCCCATCCTGAACGCTGTGTTCGGCACCGACCTGCTGATGCTGGGCATCTACCTGCCCATGCTGGTGGTGGAGCCCCTGCTGACCTACCGCTTTGGCCGTGTGCAGGAAACCATGCACAAGGCTGTCTCCAAGGGTCTGCGCATCACGGTGGGCTACGCGCTCATCCTGTTCATCGTGGGCTGCCTGCGGGAGTGGCTGGCGCTGGGCAGTGTGTTTGGGATCCAGCTCAGCCGCTCTGTCCTGCCCATGGCATCCATGCCGGCAGGCGGCTTCATCGTGCTGGGCGTGGTGTGTGCCGTCTGGCGCGCGCTGGCCCGCAAACACAAGGAATACCTGAAAACTGAGGCGCGCGGCACTCTGGCTGCGCACCCCCGGAAGGAGGTGCAGGATCAGTGAGTGCTGTGATGAATACCATCGGTGTGGCCTTTGCCTACGCCGTGCTGGCCCTGTTTGCCCAGAACGCCATCTTTACCCGTGGTCTGGGCGTGTCGCGCCTGATCCAGCTGGTGGGTGACGAGCGCACCAGCAGCTGGTGGTTTGCCCTGCTGCTCTGTGTTACCCAGACGCTGGTGGCTCCGCTGGCGTATTTTGCGAGCAGCCAGATCGTGGATCTGCCCTACCGTGCCCCGCTCCGCCCGCTGCTCTACCTGGCCTGTGTGGCGGTGGTCTGCATCTTTGAGCACGCCATCCTGCGGGCGGTCAAGGGCCCCCGCAGCGGCCTGCTCATCCGCATCCTGCCCATTGCCGCCGTGAACAGCGGCGTGCTGGGCACCATGCTGGTGGAACGTACCCAGAGCTTTACGCTGGCGCAGTCCATCGGCTTTGGCCTGGGCAGCGGCCTGGGCTACCTGCTGGCTGTGATGCTGGTGACCGAGGCGGGCAACCGTCTGCGCAGCAAGGCCATCCCCGAAGCATTCCGCGGCCTGCCCATCACCCTGATCTATATCGGTGTGCTGGCGCTGGCCATCTACGGCTTTACCGGCCATTCCGTGATCCTGTAAGTTGACCCCAAGGAGGGTGGTTGATTATGGCAAGATATCCCAAACGCCAGAAGGTCAAGCGCTACCGGCGCAGCTTTTACACCCGCGAGATGCGGCTGAAAAAGGGCATCGGCATTGCGGTGCTGGTGGTGGCCGTGCTGGCAGCGGCCTGGGTGGCCGCACCCCATGTGCTGGACTGGGCCACCCACACCTGGTATACCGTGGTGCGGGATCGTGACCTCTCCGCATCCAGTGCTGTCAGCGAGAGTGCATCCTCCGGGGCACAGAGCACCGCTGCCAGCGAACCGGCAGCTTCCTCGGTGCCGGAAAAGGAGCCGGAGCCCGAGGTCAAGGGCACTGATATTGTGACGGGCCTGTGGGCAGAGGTGGATGTGACCACCCTGACCGACGAGGCCGCCATCCGCTCCGCCGCCCGGCAGCTCAAGGCGCAGGGCATGACCTATGCCATCCTGACCCTGAAGGACACCGCCGGGCAGGTGTATTACGCCTCCCAGACGGCGGTGGGTGCCGCCAATGCAGCCCCCACGCAGGTCGAGCTGACGAGTGTGGCATCCATCTTCAAGGAGGAGGGGCTGGTGCCGGTGGCTGCGCTGACTGCCTTCCGTGACCCTGCCGGTGCCCGGGCCGACCGCGCTCTGGCCATCCGGTATCAGGGGCAGGAGTACCTTTGGCTGGACAACAAGGCTTCCGCCGGAGGCAACCCCTGGCTGAACCCCTACGCTGCGGAGACCGTGCAGTATATCGGTGATCTGATCGCCGAGGGGCACGCCGCCGGGTTTGATCAGGTGCTGCTGGAAAATGTCCAGTTCCCCTCGTCCACCAGCGCCAAGCAGGACTATGGCAACACCAACGGTGTGGACCGTGCCGGGCAGCTGACTGCGGATATCGCCGCCTGGCAGGCCCGCTTCGGAGATACGGTGACGCTCTGGTACGGTTATTCGCTGGCCGAGGTGACCGGCTCCTCCAGCCAGCTGGGAGCCCCTGCGGTCCAGCTGGGCGTGAAGAATCTGCTGGTAAAGATCCCGTCCTCCTCTACGCTGGATGCAGCGGCCCGGGAGGAGCTGACCCTCTCCCTGACCGAGGCAGGTGTGGAGCATATGGTCATCCGGGACGATGCCGCCAGCTATTTTGAGTGATCCCTGCGTTTTTGTGAGAGGGAGGAAAGTATTATGAACAAAACACCCTGTTTTTCCCCGGCGCACATCCTGCTGCCGTCGGAACAGATCCCGGTGGGGCAGTGGGGCTGTGTGGCCTGCGATCAGTTCACCAGTGACCGCTCCTATTGGGAAAAGGCTGCGCAGGCCGCCGCAGGCGGCCCCAGCACACTGAACCTGATCCTGCCGGAGGTCTATCTGGAAGAGGATGACGTGGATGCAAGGATCAGCGCCATCCATGCGGCCATGGACGATTATACCCGGAACGTGCTGACCCGCGCGGTGGACGGCTTCATTTATGTGGAGCGCACCGAGCAGAGCGGCCGGGTGCGGCAGGGCCTTGTGGGCAGGATCGACCTGGAGGCATACAGCTATGCCGAGGGCGCGGTGCCTGCCATCCGCCCCAGTGAGCACACAGTGGAAAGCCGCATCCCGCCCCGCATGGCGGTGCGCCGGGGGGCAAGGCTGGAAACGCCCCATATTATGATGCTGGCCGATGACCCCGGCTACACCCTCATCGAGCCCATCGGCGAGAAGAAGGAGCAGCTGCGCAAGGTCTACGAGGGCGACCTGATGCTGAACGGCGGCCACATTGCCGGCTGGGCAGTGGAAGACCCCGCCCTGCTGGCCCAGATCGACAGCGCCCTGAACGTTTTGGGCAGCCAGGAGGCCTTTGATGCCCGGTATCCCCAGGCAAAGGGCGGCGCGCCCCTGACGCTGGCCGTGGGCGACGGCAACCATTCGCTGGCTTCCGCCAAGGCCTGCTGGGAGGAGCTGAAAAAGACCCTGACCCCGGAGCAGCAGCTGACCCACCCGGCCCGCTGGTGCCTGGCTGAGGTCTGCAATGTCCACTCTCCGGCCATTGAGATCGAGCCCATCCACCGTGTCCTTTTCAATGTGGACTGCGGTGCCGTGCTGCTGGCCCTCATCGCGTGGAGCGATTCCCACGCGGCAGGCATCTGCTTCGGCGATGCAAAACAGCAGTCCTTTACGCTGGCAGGCCCCCATGTGGCCAATGTGCTCAGCTTTGAACATCCCGTTGCCCCGCTGACCGTGGGCACCATTGACGCATTCATTGAGTATTTCATGGCCCGCCACATCGAGGCCCGGGTGGATTATGTCCACGATGAGCCCGCTGTCCGCGCCCTGTGCAGGCAGGGGGGTGTGGCTTTCCTGATGCCGCCTTTTGAGAAGAGCGATCTGTTCAAGGGCATCGTTATGGGCGGTGTGCTGCCCCGCAAGACCTTCAGCATGGGGCACGCAGAGGAAAAGCGCTATTATATGGAATGCAGAAACATTTTAGGTGAAGAATGACATTTAACGAACTGAATCTTTCCGCGCCTGTGCTGCGTGCTGTGGCACAGGCGGGCTATGAATCCCCCTCGCCCATTCAGGCGGCGGCCATTCCGCCGGTGCTGGCCGGGAGGGACTTGATGGGCTGCGCCCAGACGGGTACCGGCAAGACGGCTGCCTTTGCGCTGCCCATGCTCGACCGCCTGACTGCCAGCGCGCCCCGCAAAAAGGGGGCCATCCGCGCCCTGATCCTGACTCCTACCCGGGAGCTGGCTTTGCAGATCGGCGAGAGCTTTGAAGCCTACGGCAAGTATCTGACCCTGCGCAGCACCGTCATCTTTGGTGGTGTGGGTCAGGCTCCGCAGGTCGCGGCCCTGAAAAAGGGCGTGGACATCCTCATTGCCTGCCCGGGCCGCTTGAACGACCTGGTGGGGCAGGGGCTGCTGGACCTCTCCAACATTGAGATCTTTGTTCTGGACGAAGCCGACCGGATGCTGGATATGGGCTTTGTCCACGACGTGAAAAAGGTGATCGCCAAGCTGCCCAGGCAGCGCCAGAACCTGATGTTCAGCGCCACCATGCCCAAGGAGATCGAGCAGCTGGCCGCAGGCATCCTGCACGACCCGGCCTTTGTCAAGGTAGACCCGGTGTCCAGCACGGTGGACCGCATCCAGCAGAGCCTGTATTTTGTGGAGAAGGGCAACAAGAAGTTCCTGCTGCCCTGGCTCATCAAAAACCTGAGGCCTGAGGTGGTGAACGCGCTGGTGTTCAGCCGCACCAAGCACGGGGCCGATAAAATCGCAAAAGACCTGAACAAGCAGGGCATCCCCGCTGCCGCCATCCACGGCAACAAGAGCCAGACCGCCCGCGTGACGGCGCTGGAGGATTTCAAGGCGGGCAAGACCCGGGTGCTGGTGGCGACCGATATCGCCGCCCGCGGCATTGACATCAGCGAGCTGTCTCATGTGTTCAACTACGACCTGCCCGAGGTGCCCGAGACCTACGTCCACCGCATTGGCCGCACGGCCCGTGCCGGTGCCGACGGCACTGCCGTCAGCTTCTGTGCCCCGGAGGAAAAGGAATATCTGGCCGGGATCGAAAAGCTGAACCGCCGCCAGATCCCGGTCGTCTCCGGCCATCCCTGGGACGGCGTGCCCGCCCCTGTCAAGGCTGCGCCCCCGGTGCGGGGCAAAAAGCCCAAGGCGGAAGCAGAGCAGCCGGAAAAGCCTGTGAAGGCAGAGAAGCCTGCCAAAGCAGAAAAGGCAGCCAAGGCCGAAAAGCCCGCTGCCCCCAAGAAGGAAAAAGCGGCTGCAAAACAGCCCAGCCCCAAGAATACCGAACCGAAAGAAGGAACATCCATGGAGGAAAACCAGAAGCGCACTTCCGGCGGCCGCAGTGAGAACCGCCGCTCCAATAACAGCCGCACCCGCCGCGAGGGCAATGCCCCGCAGCCGGCCAACCGCGGCAGCAATGCTCAGCCCAAATTCGACCCCCACTTTGTGAGCGCCCCGGAGGCTACCCCCCTGCGCCCGGTCAAAAAGGCTCCGGCTGCGCAGCCTGCCGCAAAGCAGACTGCTCCGGCCCAGAACAGCCAGCGTCAGCGCGGCGGTCAGCCTGCCCGTGCCGAGCAGCGCACCGACCGCAATGATCCGCGCACCGAGCAGCGGGCAGAACGGAACAGCCGCAATGCCCGCCCGGCCCAGAACAGCCAGAGCCAGCAGGGCAGCCGCAATAACCGCAATGCAGTGCAGAGCAGCCGCCCGGCCCGCCCCGCCAAGAGCGAGGAACCCCGCGGCCGCAGCCGGAGCACCGCCCCCGCGCGGGACGAGGACCCGGGCCTGATGCTGATCAGCCGCCGCCCGCCCCAGCAGAAGTTCACCAACTTTGAAGAGTATATGACCGCCCACGGCGGTGCCACCGCACCCATTGAGGATCACACCGATGAAACCTGAGCCGTTTGCCCCCTGGCAGTGCCCGCTCTGCGGCGAACCCCTGACCGGGGACACTGCCCTGAAATGCGGCAGGAACCACAGCTTTGACCGGGCGAAAGAGGGGTACTGGCACCTGCTGCCGGTGCAGAGTATGCGCACCAAGGCCCCGGGCGACAGCAAAGAGATGGTCGCCGCCCGCCGTGCCTTCCTGAACGCCGGGTATTACGGCATCTTCGGCCGGGCGTTGGGGGAACTGTGCCTTGCGTACGGCGCTGCCGCCGGGGCAGATGCACCGCTCCACCTGCTGGATGCGGGCTGCGGCGAGGGCTGGTACGACCGCTGCATTGCACAGGCCTTTGCGCAGGCGGGCAGGCCGGTGCAGCTGACGGGCTTTGATATCGCAAAGCCTGCGGTGCGTCTGGCCGCAAAGGCACTGCCTGCCGCAAAATACGCGGTGGCATCCAGCTTTGCCCAGCCTGTCCGCACCGGATGGGCCGACCTGCTGCTCAACTGCTTCTCGCCCTTTGCACAGGAAGAGTTCCGGCGTGTGCTGCGCCCGGGCGGACGGATGATCTATGTTGTGCCCGGTGCGGAACACCTCTACCAGATGAAGGCTGTCCTCTACGACACGCCCTATAAAAATCCGGTGCAGGAGGTGGCCTATGAGGGCTTCCGCCCCATCGGGGAGCGGGAAGTCTCGGGCAGCATCACGGTGCCTGCCGGGCAGCTGGAGGCGCTGTTCGCCATGACCCCCTATTACTGGAAAACGCCCCGCGACGGTGCGGCCCGTCTGGCCGCCCTGCCGGAGCTGACCACCGACATCGCATTCCGGTTTTTGCTGTTTGAGAAGCTGTGACCAAAAAGCTCCCCTGACCATAGGTCAGGGGAGCTTTTTTTATGCGTGATATTCCATCCACTTGCCCTTCCAGGCGTAGAGGATCATGAGCCCGGCGCCCAGTGCCCAGGACACCGGGTAGAGGATGAACACCCCTTCGATGCCGGAGAAGAGGGGCAGTACCCACTGGATCCACACGATGCGGAACAGGCACAGCGACACCAGCAGTACCACCATGGGCGGTACGCTGGCACCGGTGCCGCGCACCGCACCGGCCAGCCCGTGCAGGATGCTGAGCAGGAAATAGAAGGGGCAGAACCACCGCATGGCGGCTTCGCCGAAGAACACCACGGTCTCGTCGCGACGACTTGCTTTCAATGGCGGCAGCCATTGTATCGACATCCATGACTCTTACATTGCCGGCTTTCTGGCGAATGTAATACAACATCGGAGCATCCTCCTGATTCACATACTTCCTACGCTGATAGCGTTCTACTAATACATCCATAAAATTAAAAAGTTAAGGTTTAGATAAATAATTCTATAATCTCTTTCTGATACTACAAATATACAAAATCCAAGAGGTGAAGTCAAGTAATCAACCGTTTATTTTCTCTATATTTATAAAATAATTTAGCAGATATAATAGTTGATCATTCTATTATTTACTGTTATATTATTTATATAAATAACCAAAACTATTTGGCGTATTTATTCAAATATTCCATTGGAGGAACATAGTCATAAAATTTTGTAATAGACTGATTATGTCCGAAATACACATTTCCCGTCTCCCCGTTACGTTGCTTGGCAACGATAGCCACACCCAGTCCCTCTGTCGGGTAACCGCTTTCGCGGTCGGTCGGAATATGCAGCATAGCCGGTCGGTAAAGGAGTATAACGATGTCCGCATCCTGTTCGATTGCTCCGCTTTCGCGCAGGTGTGCCAGTTCCGGACGACCTCCGGGACGGTTCTCCGATTCACGGTTCAACTGGCTCAGCAGTACGACGGGGATATGCAACTCCTTTGCCAGCAACTTCGCTTTGCGGGTGGCTTGTGCCACCTCCTGTTCCCGGTTCCGGTTGACCTGCTTGGTGCTCATGTCGCAAAGTTGCAGGTAGTCGATGATAATCATGTCACACTGCTTGCGGCTTTTCAGCAGCCGTGCGCTCGAACGGATGTGATCCATGCTGACGGAAGAACTGTCGTCCACGTAGATAGGCAGTTGTGCCAGTCCCGAGGCGGTGGTGCGTGCCTCCGCTACCTCTTGGGGATTGGGAATCCCGTTGCGCCACCGGTACGGGTTGATGTTGCAGGCGGCCATTAGCCAACGGTCCCCAAGGCGTTCGCCCTGCATTTCGAGACTGTACACGGCTACTGCGTTCCCCGCCAGAGCCGCATGGCGTGCCAGGTGGAGGGCGAAGGCCGTTTTGCCTACCGAGGGACGGGCGGCGATAACGATGAGGTCATTGTCCTGTAAGCCACCTGTTTTCTTGTCCAGTTCCGTCAGACCGGTGGGAATGCCGGTGACGCCGTTCACGCTCTTGGCGATGCGCCTTTCGGCTTCTTCCATTGTGTCCGCCATAAGGGTTTCCATGTCGCGGATGTGGCGAAGTACTTAAAGAAGGTTGCGATCTTATTCGATGCTTTCATTCCC
>OGWT01003048.1_pt1 | contig 10840 bp, 9 predicted proteins | sample 1576101 | NCBI WGS metagenome assembly OGWT01 (sample SAMEA3541481, study PRJEB24748) | human gut metagenome | biome: human gut; feature: human-associated habitat; material: faeces | place: China | collected 2012 | reverse complement strand
AATGACGCCAACGATATTCAGTTCCTTTCTCCCCGCTGGATGGAAGTCCTCAAACACACACAGGCGGAAGGAAAACGCACCGGCATCGAGATCGATATGAACACCGGAACGGGATGGCCCTTCGGAGGACCGGAAGTCAGCATCGAAGACGCGGCAAGCAAAGCCATCTTCCAGACTTATGATATAGAAGGAGGCCAGGAAATCGTGCAAGATATCAATGTGACAGACAAGAAGCAGCAACCTTATTCTGTCTTAAGCCGCGTAATGGCATACGATGAAAACGGACGCTGTATCAACCTTACATCCCACGTCAGGAAAGACAAACTGGAATGGAAAGCCCCTGCCGGAAAATGGAAAGTGATAGCGCTGTATAACAGCAAGACACGTCAGAAAGTGAAACGCGCCGCCCCCGGAGGAGAAGGCTACGTAATGAACCATCTTTCCAAGACTGCCGTCAAGAACTATCTCTCCCGATTTGACCGTGCTTTCAAAAGCAGCAAGACGAGTTATCCGCATACATTCTTCAACGACTCTTACGAAGTCTATCAGGCAGACTGGACAGAAGACTTTCTGGATCAGTTCGCCCGCAGACGGGGATATAAGTTGGAAGAACATTTTCCGGAGTTTCTGGACGAAAGCCGTCCGGAAGTCAGCCGCCGCATCGTATCCGACTATCGGGAGACGATCTCCGACTTATTGCTGGAGAACTTCACCCGCCAATGGACGGACTGGGCACACAAGAATGGCAGCATCACCCGTAATCAGGCACACGGGTCGCCTGCCAACCTGATCGATGTCTACGCAGCCGTAGACATCCCTGAATGTGAAGGATTCGGTTTGTCCCAATTTCATATCAAAGGATTACGTCAGGATTCATTAACCAAAAAGAATGATTCGGACTTGTCGATGCTGAAATATGCCTCTTCTGCCGCACATATCGCCGGGAAGCCTTATACTTCTACCGAAACATTTACCTGGCTGACGGAGCATTTCCGCACTTCTTTGTCGCAATGCAAACCGGATATGGATCTAATGTTCGTCTCCGGCATTAATCATATGTTCTTTCACGGCACTCCTTATTCGCCGAAAGAAGCCGAATGGCCGGGATGGTTGTTTTACGCCTCTATCAATATGAACCCGACGAACAGCATCTGGCACGATGCCCCTTCGTTCTTCGATTATATCACCCGTTGCCAGAGTTTCCTGCAAATGGGTAAACCGGATAATGATTTCCTTATTTATCTGCCTGTCTATGATATGTGGGATGAGCAACCGGGACGTTTGCTGCTATTCAGCATTCATCACATGGCCAAGCTCGCCCCGAAATTTATAGATGCCATCCACCGTATCAATAACAGCGGATATGACGGAGACTATATCTCGGACAACTTTATCCGCAGCACCCGTTTCAAAGACGGACAGATCATCACTTCCGGCGGAACCGGTTACAAAGCGCTGGTCGTCCCCGCCGCCCATTTGATGCCGAATGACGTTCTGGTTCATCTGCTGAAACTGGCACAACAGGGAGCCACTATCGTATTCCTCGAAAACTATCCGACGGACGTACCGGGATACGGTCAACTGGAACAGAAGCGCAAGACTTATCAGCAGACGCTGCAAAAGTTACCTTCCGTTTCATTCTCCGAAACAACGGTTACTCCGGTAGGCAAAGGCAAGATTATTACAGGTACGGATTATGCGCGTACTTTAGCAAGTTGTAATATTCCTCAGGAAGAAATGAAAACCAAGTTCGGACTGCAAGCCATCCGCAGGGTGAACGATAGCGGACACCATTACTTTATCTCTTCTCTCCAAGATAAAGGAGTGAATGATTGGGTGACACTGGGAACCAAAGCCGAAGCTGCTGCCCTCTTCAATCCCATGACCGGAGAATGCGGAGAAGCAAAGGTACGTCAAACCGGAGAACAGACACAAGTCTACCTCCAACTGAAATCCGGTGAATCGGTGATTTTGCAGACTTATCAACAGCCGCTGCAAGCTGCCCGGCCCTGGAACTATATTCAGGAACAACCGTTCAGCCTCAGCCTGGATCATGGCTGGAAACTACACTTCGCCGAAAGCGAACCGGAGATAAAGGGTACGTTCAATATCGACCGCCCTTGCTCATGGACAGGCATCGACCATCCGGCAGCCAAGATTAACATGGGCAGCGGTGTTTATTCATTGGATATCGAATTGCCCGCTCTGCAAGCCGATGACTGGGTACTCGACTTGGGAGACGTACGCGAAAGTGCCCGTGTCCGGATCAACGGTCAGGAAGCGGGCTGCGCATGGGCAGTACCTTATCAGCTACGAGTAGGTCATCTGCTGAAATCAGGAAAAAACCACATCGAGATAGAAGTCACTAACCTCCCTGCCAACCGGATAGCCGAACTGGACAGGCAGGGAGTGCAGTGGCGCAAATTTAAAGAAATCAATATTGTCGATCTGAATTATCGTCCGGCCAACTATGGTCACTGGGCTCCCATGCCTTCGGGATTAAATAGCGAGGTCCGGCTGATTCCGGTAGATTATTTATCTTTCAAGACACACTAAAGTTATTATTTAAATCTACTTTCAGTTCAAGATAAGGCAATATAGTTCGGGCCTGACTAAAAAGTCAGTAGTATCTCCAATTCCCCTCCTTCCCGAAGGAGGAGAATAGAGATAGAACCGACTTTTTAGTCAGCCTCTTTTCAGCCTGTTATTTTAATCTATACCTGTTATTTTAATCTATAAATGAAATAGTCAGGCTAGTTCTTCTATGGCTGTAAAAACCTGCTTTTAAAGTTTACGTATTTCTGCGTCCAAGGACAATGCACAAGACATTTCAAACAGGTACTGCATCCATATACATCAATTATATCATCTCTTGAGATTGCTGTATTCCAGGTGGTCCCTTTCAATACTTTTCTTTCGCATATATCCCTACAAATGTTACAATTACCACACTTCGGGGAAATAGGGGCATACGGTACAGTTTCTAACGGTGCATCAGTTAAAACAGTACCAAGACATTGCGCTGCACCATATTCAGGAGTAATAAACAGATTGTTTTTCCCAATCCATCCTAATCCACTAAGTTGCGCTACTGTTTTGTGAGGTAAAACCGACTCCTTCGTTTCAAAATTAAACACACCTTCTGCCAAAAGTCCCGCATCAGATTGTGAAAGAGCTTTATACCCTTTGCTGACAAGAAATTCAGCTAACTCGTCTGTTACTTCTCCCACTCTATTTTCAGTTTTTACATACTCATCTTCAAGAACAGGTTTATAATCAGGATTATTAAATACATCTTTTACAAACTTCGGATTTATTGCGATTCCTATTAATATAGCACATGGCAAACCTCTATTCTGCTTATTGGTCAACTTGGATATATCTACGAAATGAACAAAACCTACCCTTGACTTTTTCAATTCATTCTCTACTTCTTTATTCATATTTCTTTCTTTTTGACAGGGATATAAATATCTGTGATTAGTTCCGAAACCGGAGTTTTTTCGGGTGTATTGATATAAGTCTCAAAAGTAAATGGGTCTCGCAAGCTATAATCATTTGCAGGTAGCCAGTCAAGATAAATATAACGATATACCCTATTCAGTTCATGGTATAATCCTTTAAAACGAAATATAGCATATTCACCCGCAGGAACTTCATAAACACCGAACCCCTTCGGAATTTTAAATGATTGTGGTAATGTTACTCCAACCATAAAACGACTTTGTTCTTCAAGCGTGATAAAAGGATAATCAAGAGTCATGCTTACATATTTACATCCTTTTGATAATAATCCATAGCTTTCAGAAAATTGTAGCACCTGTTTCCATAAAACAGAAAAACTATGGCTGACATGATGTGTTCTCTCTAATTTTAAATATGCAATCCGTGTATGAGGCACTCTTTCAATACTTGGTTCAATCTGTATTGGATTCTTACCTTCAGAACAGGCATTTGAATGTCTTTTACGAAATTCAGGTATAGAGCAATTAAAATAGTTTTTGAATGCCCTTGAAAGAGTATGTTTATTCTGATAATTGATTTGACTAAGAATTTCGGAGACACTTACATTGGTGGATATTAACTTAAAAGCAATGTACTCCAATCTTAATCGTTGGATGTAATTCCCAAGGCTATCACCGCAAACTGCTTTAAAAAGTCGGCGGAAATGATACTTGGAAATGCATACAATTTGGGATAACTTTTCAGAATCAAGGTCATCAAATAAATGACAATTGATATATTCTTGAACTCTGATCACCAATTCATATTGTATGTGAGCGGTATTAATTTTTTGCTTCCATCTTTTAATTTCAGGTAACCGTCTGGACATAATTTCTCTCAACTCCGACGAAGTATGGCGTATGCCGACCTCTTTATAGTATTCTTCGGGAAAAAGTCCCCAAAGGTAGATAAGATAATCCATTGAGAAGTCATACAGTTTAACTCCATTTTTCAGACAGTAATCACAATATTCCTCATTTTGGTCTACCTTCAGATTGGTATAATCAATATCCAAAGGTATCCCGCAAGTCTGGCAATATTTTGTTTCAGAATTGATGTTCATAAGTTTTTTATTATTGAGTGCAAAGTTAACCAATATGTTATGCAAAAAGTTACCATAAATAGCCTTCTTTCGTTTTAATTTGCTTTTTATTGGTTCTGCATATCTCCCCATGTAATTTGAATGCGTTTTTGCTCTCATGCTCTAACAATTTGCCTGTATCCCTTTATTCATCGTTGTTTCAGGTATGGTAGCAAGTGTGGTAGCAGGTATGAGAGCAAACGTTTGCTCTCATACCTGTCTTGTGTCTATGTTGTCAATTCCATCCTGATTCTTCTCGTACAAACTGCAATTTCCAATTCAAAATCACGGTTGTTTCAGATAGTTTCAAGCGCTTGGAACTCTAGTTTCAAGCATTGAAACCATTAGTTCCAAGCCTTGAAACAAAAGTTTCAGACGCTTGAAACTATCTGAAACTACTGTCGATTGGGATTACTTGACCACACGATCTGATTGACTTAACCGTATCAACTGTTCCGATTCACCTGTTCTTTCAAGTAGCACTAAATCATCTATTGCTCAATAATACATCATTTATCAGGTATTAATACCTGATTTCTCAATTATTAATACCTGAGATGTCAATCGTTAATAGTTGACAAATCAACCATTAACATCCTACAAATCAAAAGATAGCATTGAACAAACACTTACTAACACGATTTGACAGAGTGAGAGCAACCGCTTGCTCTCATACTTGCCACCACGCCTGCTATCATAGCCAAAACTACGATGAATAAAGGGATACAAGCAAATTGTTAGAGCGTGAGAGCAAAACTGCTATTAAATCACTGTGGAGAAAATCCAGAATCAACCTATTCTCAACCATCCGACTTCTCTAGTTCCAATCGTAATTCTTTTAATGCCTTGATTTCCATAGTATTCTGAACATATATGCGTGTCAACACCAAACGAGTCATAACACGACTTGAACAAACATATTCATCATCTACGAACTCATCAATGAGGACATCAAGGAAACAGAGAGTACATTTAAGTTCATGTTTTGATAGTTTATCAATGCTTTCAATTTGTCCAAAGCTAGGCCAATTGTCTTTAAGAAAGGCAAGTTTGTCGGTGGAGTCCTGTAAATCAAGCTTCATCAGGCAGGGGTAGGAACAAGTAGGATCATCCATAATTTTCTGTTTTTTCATTTGTGTGTTCCCGTATGCCCCAAAGAAAAAAGGCGCGGAAACTATTACTACATTATCCTCTAGAAGGCTCTGGTAAGCCCGTGCTCGAATAATAAGTAATAGCTCCACGCCCATGAGGTATATAACAAATTTATATACAACAGAGACGTGGAGACCGGTTACTTATTATCTGCAAGCACAAAAATTTACCAGATTTTCTAGAGCAGATAATAAAAACGCTATCTCCAAAATAAAAAAGCGTAGCTCCTTTGCGGAGATACGCTACAAATATAGTTATATTTTCTGATATTGATACTTTGGTGTGTACTATTTCGCCATCTGATTCAGACGAAATACCGCCATATCGCTGTTTGTTCCGTTTCAATAATCAGATCGATAAACATATAACAAGTTAAGAAGAGAAAAGAGTTACAGAGTCTGAATAGTCTAATTTATTCTTTTAGTAATTCATCAACAGATTTGATGAACAATTCAGCTTGTGGAAACAACTCGTCAACCATCTCCTTATCACAAAACATAAAATCATCATAATCTCCACTATGTCTTTTCTCAAAAAGCGTAGTAAATGTTTTACCTATTCTTAGAGGAAGCTTTCCGGTAGATACAAAATGCAGTCCTAACATCGTTTTAACCCCATTGTGAGTTTGCGTTTGAATATTATTCTTTAGCAATAATGCTACCGTCGCATAATAGCATGCGTAATACATTCGGTTAATAGCAGCATTATAGAAAGTTTCCCGAATCATCACCTCCGCTTCCTTCATTGTATCATAAGCACGTTGCATTCTGTAGGCGATCAATGCTTTTCGGCTCTCTTCGTCTAAAATATCTTTCATAATACGATTCCTTCATTAGTGACATTAATATAAAAAGGTGTTTTGAACGGACGGTTTTCCCAAAGTTTTTTCAGCATAACCATCGGACTGATAGATATACCGGTTTTCAGTTCAAGTTCGTAAAGGGGTAAAGTAATCGCCTCTTCCTCTTTCAAAGTTATTTTCTCTCCATCAAGCAAGATGAGTAAATCAATATCACTGTCACTGCGTGCCTCATTCCTCGCTTGAGAACCATATAATATGGTCTTAGCGGTAGGAGCAACATGACGGATAATATCCTTGATTTGTTCGATCACTTCTGTTCGTCTCATAACTTCTTAATCTATTGATTATATGCAAATATACTCGATTCTTTTCAATTCTCAACACACCCAAGAACGCTTTTTATTATATTCTCACTATTTCGCCATCTGATTCAGACGAAATACCGCCATATCGCTATTTGTTCCTATTCTGAAAGGAGGCCCCCAAAGAGATAATCCGCTGGAAACATAGATATGTGATTGGCTCCATTTGCGATAGCCGTGACTCTGTTCATATATCCTGTCTGTTACCCAACTTATAGGCCATATCTGTCCATGATGCGTATGTCCGCTGAATTGCAGGTCTATTCCCAAAGAATCTGTTTTAGCCAGGTTGTAGGGTTGATGATCTAAAAGAATGATAGGTTTACTACGATCCGCTTGCTTTAATAAGGTAGGCAGGGAATGACGAGAACGGTTGGAACGGTCGTCACGTCCGATGATCTGCACACCGTTAGGCAATGTTACTACGGAATCACGCAATAGTTGTATGGGAGTATCTTTCAAGAAGCGGACGCTTTCATCAATACCGCTGATGTATTCATGATTGCCCGGAACCATATAAATGCCCAAGGGAGCTTTCAGCTGTGCCAGTTCTTCCGCCATATTCTCCTTATATAATGGGGTAAGACTATTATCTATCAAATCTCCACCGATAAGTATAAGGTCGGGATGCTGCGCATTTATCATATCTACATATTCTTTCAGCATGGCTTTTCCCGTGCCATACCCTAAATGGACGTCACTCACGGCTACGATATTGATTCCGTTACCTTCTATCGGCTTATCAAGGGAGACATCAATCTTATTGACCTGCGGATGACGGTAGTTATAATAACCGTACAGAAGCAGACAGCAAGTCGCTCCCAACGCATAATAGAAACCGTGATTCAGTGACGGCACAAATATCTTCGCTGTCAGTACAAACTCCACCTGGTTCTGTTCTTTTCCCAGGGTCAGCACTCTCGCCCTCTCAAGTGCTGACTATAAGCCTGTCGACCAGGGCGACAAAAATCATGTACAGTGTAAACACCAGCCATACCGAACCGATGTGAAACATGGATTTCGACAGGATGACAGGCATATCTATATGACGGGTCAGCATAGCTATCACCAACGAGAAAGCTACCAGCCAATAGACGACAGACAACAGAATCTTCATAGCCAGCGAGAAGCCGGAAAGCATCTGTAATGTACGGATAAAGATATAAACATTGCCACCTACATAAGCAAGCAGAAATATCAGGAAAAATATTCGCATAATCGTTATAAATTAAAATGGTTATCAAATATATTATCGCCCTTTTCCGTTGTCTGGTAGTGAGTGTCTGTATATCTTTGTGAGGAATAAAAAACAGGTATTATGTTACCGGATTTGTGTAAAGCATTCGACAAAACTTCTACCTATTGTTGACAGCTTGTTCCAATTGCCTCAAAGCCTTCTCCAGCGTAGCACGCGGACAGGCTACATTCAACCGCATAAACCCTTCACCTTCTTTGCCGAACGTCGTTCCTTCATTCAAAGCCAAGTGGGCATCTTCTACAAACAGGCGATTCAGTTCCTCCTGACTTAATCCCAGCTCACGACAATCCAAAAAGATAAGGTAGGATGCTTGCGGACGAATCATTCTGATGGCAGGAATCCGCTCTTTCAGATAACTTTCCGTGAAGTCAATATTTCCTTTGATATAGGCAATGACCTGATCCAGCCATTCAGTACCATGACTGTAGGCTGCCGCTACGCTGAGATAAGCGAATAAGTGTCCTTCGGAGAACTCGCTCGCTTCCATATATACCTGAAACTGATGACGAAGTTCGTCATTCTCAATAATTGCATACGAACTTGCCAGTCCGGGCATATTAAACGCTTTGCTCGGAGACATAAAGACAAGGGAGTTCATCCGTGCTTTCTCCGAAATCAAAGCAAAGGTGGGATGTTTGTAAGGAGGCAGGGTCAAGTCGGCATGAATCTCGTCAGAGATTACTAATGTACCGTTCTCATAGCAGATGTCGGCAATCTGCGACAGTTCTTCTTTGGTCCATACACGTCCGCCCGGATTATGAGGATTGCTCAGGATAAGCAGCTTGCATCCCTGCACATCTTTGCGGAAACGGTCGAAATCAATATGATATTGTCCGTCTTTCAATACCAGCGGACTGTACACCACTTCACGTTCGTTCTTCTGCGTCACGAGAAAGAAAGGATGGTAGACAGGAGGCATGACCATCACCTTGTCTCCTTTCTCCGTGAAACAATGGATGGCAAATGCCAGTCCGCGGACAATGCCGGGAGTAAACGTCAGCATATCCTCACGAATCTCCCAGCCATGCCGTTCTTTCAGCCAGTTGATAATGGATTCGGCCCATTCTTTGCAGGCAAATGTATAGCCCAGCACTTCGTGTTCCAGACGTTTCTTCAAGGCGTCGATTACAAAAGGAGCTGTGCGGAAATCCATATCAGCCACCCACATCGGAATCAAGTCATTACGCCCCCAACGACGTTCTACGGCATCCCATTTTACGGAGTCCGTACCGTTACGGTTTATTATTTCATCAAAATTATAGTTCATACTGCATGAGGTTTTTATGTTATGTGAGACAAAAGTAGTACATTTGTACTCAATTCAAAAAGGAATTTATGACGAAAGCTTTATTTTTTGATATAGACGGAACGCTGGTTAGTTTCGAAACACACCGTATCCCGTCTTCTACCATTGAGGCATTGGAAGCCGCCCACGCAAAAGGGCTTAAAATATTTATCGCTACCGGACGCCCGAAAGCCATTATCAACAACCTTTCCGAATTGCAAGACAGAAATCTCATTGATGGATATATAACCATGAACGGAGCCTATTGTTTTGTCGGAGAACAAGTTATTTACAAAAGCGCTATTCCACAGGAGGAAGTAAAAGCAATGGCTGCTTTCTGCGAGAAAAAAGGAGTACCGTGTATCTTTGTGGAGGAACACAACATATCCGTTTGCCAGCCTAACGACATGGTAAAAAAGATATTCTATGATTTCCTGCACGTGAATGTTATTCCGACTGTTTCGTTCGAGGAAGCAACAAGCAAGGAGGTGATCCAGATGACACCTTTTATCACGGAAGAAGAAGAAAAGGAGATCCGTCCGTCTATCCCTACTTGTGAAGTAGGGCGTTGGTTCCCGGCATTTGCCGATATTACGGCCAAAGGGGATACCAAGCAGAAAGGCATTGACGAAATCATCCGTTACTTCGATATAAAACTGGAAGAGACTATGGCATTTGGTGACGGAGGCAATGACATCAGTATGCTTCGCCATGCTGCTATCGGAATTGCCATGGGACAAGCCAAAGAGGATGTGAAAGCTGCCGCCGACTATGTGACGGCTCCGATTGACGAAGACGGAATCAGCAAAGCAATGAAACATTTCGGAATTATTTGAGACAAGCAAATACGAAGATGAGCGTAGACACTGACAATGCTGCATTTCAGGATGCACTGAATCTGATTCAGTACACCCGACAGTCGGTCTTTCTGACCGGGAAAGCGGGTACGGGAAAATCTACATTTCTGCGTTATGTCTGCGAGCATACCAAAAAGAAATATGTTGTACTTGCTCCGACCGGAATTGCTGCAATCAATGCCGGAGGAAGTACGATGCATAGTTTCTTCAAACTCCCTTTTTATCCGCTATTGCCGGACGATCCAAATTTAAGTCTGCAACGCGGTCGTATCCATGAGTTCTTCAAATATACGAAGCCGCACCGCAAGTTATTGGAACAGATAGAGCTGGTCATCATTGACGAAATTTCCATGGTACGGGCGGATATCATTGATGCAATCGACCGCATCTTACGGGTATATTCTCATAATCTGCGTGAACCTTTCGGCGGAAAACAGTTACTATTGGTAGGCGACGTTTTCCAATTGGAACCTGTCGTGAAGAATGATGAACGGGAAATACTGAACCGTTTCTATCCTACTCCTTACTTTTTCTCAGCA
>OGWT01003045.1_pt1 | contig 10846 bp, 13 predicted proteins | sample 1576101 | NCBI WGS metagenome assembly OGWT01 (sample SAMEA3541481, study PRJEB24748) | human gut metagenome | biome: human gut; feature: human-associated habitat; material: faeces | place: China | collected 2012 | reverse complement strand
CCTGCTCCAACTTCAATAATTCCCGTATTATCGCTTTGCACAGCATACTCCGCCATACGTGGACATACCGACGGATTTACAAGAAAGTTTTGTCCCAAAGCCTTTGAAAAAGTAAAACCGTGACGGGTTAAGAGGTCTTTTATAACGCCTATATCAGAAAGTCTTTCCATTTAATTCACCTTTACAGAAAAATTTATTAAAGCAATCTTGTATGATTAATGATAAGCTCAAAATTGAGCCCCAGCTTTTCCGCTGCTTTACGGCACAGTACCATACGTTCAAGGAAGATTTCAAAGTAGTCCATAACGGCGCAGATGCCTGTATCTATATCTATTTGCAGAACTATTATTTTTTTATTGCTGTAAAGCTCAAGATCCGCTTTTCTTGCGGCATAGTTTACTCTGTCATGGATATCCTTTGAGATAACCGCAGTTTTTCTGACTCTCGAACGGCGAACATCACTTTTATCGGCAATTATGAGAGCCGCCGCAATGGGAGAGACGGGAAAAGCGGTTTTTTCATCGTGATGTCCTATGGCGGAAACTATCTGTGCAATTTCTTCGGGAGTGAAATCAAGCTTTGAAAGAATTTGAAAAGCCATTGCCGCACCGTGATGGGCATGTCCGTTTCGATTGATTAGATTTCCTATATCGTGCGTATATCCTGCAATTTTTGCAAGTGTGCAGGTTTTTTCATCGTATCCCAGTCCCTGTAAAATCATGGCAGCTCTTTCACTGGCCACAGCAACATGGGCAAATCCGTGTTCGGTTATACCGACTTCTCCCAAAACTTCGTTGCTTTTTTCGATATAAGTGCGTATTTCTTCATTTTTTCTGATTTCTTCAAAGGTAAGCATAATTTCCTCCAAATTCTCCTGGCATTATAGACATTTAAGCCCTTGTGATATATAATAAGTTTAGAAATTCTAAGGGGGTATTTTTAATGGCAATTCTCGTAACAGGCGGAGCAGGATATATCGGCTCCCACACCTGCATAGAACTGCTTAACGCAGGCTATGAGGTAATTATACTTGATAATTTTTATAACAGCAAGCCGGAATCACTTAAAAGAATAAAAGAACTCAGTGGCAAGGACTTTAAGTTCTATGAATGTGACATCAGAGACAAAGAGGGTCTGTGCAAAGTTTTCGAAAATGAAAAGGTTGAAGCAGTTATCCACTTTGCAGGACTCAAGGCTGTCGGCGAAAGCTGCGTAAAGCCTCTTGAATACTATGACAACAATATAGGCGGAACTATAACCCTTTGCGAAGTAATGCGTGACTATGGAGTTAAAAACATGGTTTTCAGCTCCTCAGCAACAGTTTACGGCATGAACAACGTTTCTCCTCTCCGTGAGGATATGCCCGCCGGTGGTACAACAAACCCCTACGGTACTACAAAGTACATGATAGAGATAATCCTTCAGGATCTTTGCAAAGCAGATAAAGACTGGAGCGTATGTCTTCTCCGTTACTTCAACCCCATCGGCGCACACAAGAGCGGACGCATCGGTGAAGATCCCAACGGAATCCCCAACAACCTCATGCCCTATATTTCACAGGTTGCAATCGGCAAGCTTCCCAGACTTAACGTTTACGGCAACGATTATGACACCCACGACGGCACAGGCGTAAGAGATTACATCCACGTTGTTGACCTTGCACTTGGACATGTCAAGGCTGTTGAAAAAGTTGAAAGCACAAAGGGTGTAAATATCTATAACCTCGGTACAGGCGTAGGTTACAGCGTTCTCGATATAGTAAACGCTTTCGAGAAAGCATCAGGAGTAAAAATCCCCTATGTTATAGCTGACCGCCGTCCCGGAGATATTGCAACCTGCTATTCAGATCCCTCTAAGGCTCTCAAAGAGCTCGGCTGGAAAGCTGAAAGAGGAATCGAAGAGATGTGCGAGGATACCTGGCGCTGGCAGAAAAACAATCCCGACGGTTATCCCGACTAAGGCAGGTTAAACCTGCATATAAGCCGCACACCGACTGGCGGTAAGAAACAACTATAAATGCCTGCGACGGACACGTCCGCTTTAAAGTCGCACACTAAGTAACAGCGAAATTTAATATAATCGCCTGCGGCGGATTGAATCCGCAAACATGACGCACACTTAGTGACAGCGAATATAAAATATAATTACCTGCGTTTAGGTTTTCCTGAACGCAGGTTTTTATTTGTTCGAGCCTGCATCCAATTTGCACACCGACTTACAGAAATGAAAAAGTATAAGTGCCTGCGGCGTAGTTTGTGAAAAATTAAAGCAGAAACAATAATGACCAAAGAATTCCACAAACCAACTCTCCGACAGTCGCACACGTCGGCAAAGGAAAAGATATGGTAATCAGTACAGCGTTTATATTTTGTTGGTGATAAAACAAAGCCCTCCAAACTGCCGACGTGAATTGATGAACGCTTCCACCACCAAACCGACGGCAAGGAAAAAGACATGGTAAACAGTACAGCGTTTACACTTTGATGATAATAAAATTAAACTTTTAAACTGCCGTCGGTGGGCGTGTGATAGAAAACTTACCTTGCGCTGATTAATACTTTCTGTTTTGGCAAGCAAAATGCATTTTTGCATACTTTTGCTGCTATGGGCAAAAGTATGTGCCCTGCCACGGCACAAGTGGCAAAACTTATTCCTTTATCCAGGGGTTCGGGTAAGAAACAGCAAGTTAATCCCGCCACAGCATGAGCGGCGCAGGTTAAACCTGCACACATTTCGCACACCAAGATACTAATGACAAACTTACACTCATATTATATTTCCACCTAAAAAATCTGCCTGAGCTTGGGATACCCCATTTACTCAGACGGATTTTTATTTTGCTATCTGCTTTTATATTCTAATTTAAATTAGCTCCTATTCGCAACGAACCAATTAAAAAATTATTTCCCGTAATGATTTACAAGTGCCTCATACTCACTGTCACTTATCTGAATAACCGAACCGTGACGTGGACTGAAATCCAGACTGTAATCGCTGGGTTTAAGACGCTTGAAATTCACCATATCCGTTGTCTGCTGCATGAGGAATCTGCCTTTGTTATATGCATCCATCATCATGACATATGTATCGGTGCCGGATATATTATAAATCAGGCTGCCCTCTGTATTTTCAAAAAATGCCGATACTTCTTTAGGCTCTGTTTCCTCATAGGAGCCTGTCAGATTCTCCGAAACCGCAAGACAGATATTGCCTGCATCCTCATCTTTAAAATACATATAATATGTGCCGTCTTTAAAGATAATATCCGCATCTATTCCGTCCTTACTGGTGGACGGCTCGAAAAGTACCTGCGGATCTGTTTCGAGTGTCTTGAAATCCTTGGTGTATGCATACCAGATTACCGTTTTAGTCCACTGATCAGTCGCTTCATTATGCTCACAGTTTGACCAGTAAAGCATATACATTCCCTTTTCGGCATCCCATATAGCCTGGGGAGCCCATGCCCTTACTGTATCTTCAAGACCGTAGTCCTTCATATCTATTAAAGCTTCATCGGTCCAGTTAATGAGATCCTTTGATTTCCATGAGATAATACAGTGGTTTGACGCCCAACCTGCTTCGCTTTTCATATCAGTACCCACAATGCGGTAATATCCGTCCTGATCTTTGAAAATATACGGGTCACGCACTGATTTTGTACCAAGGGTCTGGATAATAACCTCTTTGTTTGAATTAAGAGGAGTAAAATTATATCCGTCCTCAGAAACGGCAAAATGTATCCTCTCCTCTTCCGGTTCATTTCCCACAAAGTAGCAGAAAAGATATTTTCCTCCATTGCTCTGTGCCGGCTTCGCATAGTCAATTATTCCAAGGGAATAAAGTATAACCGGTACCGCAATTGCAGCCGCCGCAAATATCACCGCTGCCGCAATAATGATTTTCTTTTTCATAAAAGCCCGCTCCTCATTTTAAATTTTTATCCGAAGCCTTTAAAGGCTATGCCGCCAAATTAATCTATCAGAGCTTTTTCCCCTTTATCCTCTGCCAGTATTCCTTTGCTGCCTGTTCGTTTTTATTATCGCCGAACTCATAATATTTCCTGTCCCTTATGGCATCAGGCAAATACTGCTGCTCCACCCAGTGATTTGGACAGTCCTGGGGATAAATATAAAACTGTCCTTTGTTCTGATTGTCCTCGCCGTCAAAGTGCTTATTCTGAAGCTGACGTGGAATGGGTCCCGAATATCCCCTTTTAATATCCGCCATAGCTTTATCGAGAGCCATATACGCTGAGTTGGATTTAGGACTGTTGCAAACAAGTATAACCGCATCGGCAAGAGGTATTCTCGCTTCCGGCAGTCCCACCTGCAAAGCCGCATCCACAGCCGCTTTGACAATTGGAATTATCATCGGATATGCGAGACCTACATCCTCACATGCACAGACCATGAGCCTGCGGCACGCACTTGCCATATCTCCGCCCTCTAAAAGTCGTGCAAGATAATGGATTGCTGCATCGGGATCTGAGCCACGCATGGATTTCTGAAAAGCCGAAATCACATCATAATGCTCGTCGGAATCCTTATCGTATCTCATGGAGCTTCTCTGTGAAAGCTGTTTGGCAATTTCAAGGGTGACATATCTTCTGCCTGAACCGTCAATGGGCGATGCCAAAGCACAAAGCTCCACCGTATTCATTGCCTTTCGCACATCGCCGCCGCAGGCATAGGCAATATGTCTTGAAACTCCGTCCTCTACAATTATTTCTTCATCACGTTCATTGCGGAGAAACTCGAATCCACGTTCCACTGCCGGAATAACATCCTCTGCTTTAATTGCTTTAAACTCAAAAACCGTTGAACGACTGAGCACTGCACTGTAAACATAAAAATACGGATTCTCCGTAGTTGATGCAATTAAAGTTATCTTTCCGTTTTCTATATACTCAAGCAGTGACTGCTGCTGTTTTTTATTGAAATACTGTATCTCATCAAGATACAGCAAAATACCGTTAGGAGCGGCAAATGTATCGAGCTCCGAAACAATTGCCTTAATATCTGCCGTTGAAGCGTTGGTTCCGTTGAGCTTATGTAGCTTTCGGTTTGTTTTGGCGGCAATGATTCTTGCAAGAGTCGTCTTGCCACTTCCCGACGGCCCGTAAAAAACCAGATTAGGAAGCTGTCCGGATTCTATTATATTTCTTAAAGCCTTACCTTTTCCAAGTAAATGCTCCTGCCCTACCATTTCGTCAAGAGAGGATGGACGGATTCTGTCCGCAAGAGGCGCCGACATTTAATCACTTCTTTCCGGGTTAAAGATATATAAATCAATGACTAATTAATATAAGTATAAATTAAGGAGGCAAAAATGTAAAGAATTACACAATCTCTATATAGGGTTTCAAAAAAAGCTTAAATCAAGTTATCTAATTGAATAATTTCAGGATGTAAGTATATTAATCAAAAAAATCAGTGATAAAATCTTATTATTATTGCTTAATTTTGCGAATTTAATAAAAAGTTTATGATTTATTAGATAAAGCATCTTGTTTGTTCATAATTTATTAACAAACTTTGCTCTTTCATCAAATATAATAAAAATACACAGGAGAGTTAAAAAAATATTACAATTGTTACATATACTGTAATGTTTTATTTCCTGAAATTCAAACAGGAGGATGGTAAAATGCTTAGTTCTATTTTTTCACTTGTAGAGGAAATTCTTGCTACAGCTGGTGCCGGTGAAAGCGCACAGAAAATAGTTTCTGCTGTATTTGACGGTATCCTTGGCATTCTTGGTTAATTTTTATATTTTAAAAGGACTTCTGCAAAAAAGCAGAAGTCCTTTTTTATTTGCTATGATAAGCTGACATCGGTAAAAATGGGATAATGATCTGAAAGCGGTGACAAATAACTGTCTGAAAGGATTCTGAAAGACTTTATTTCAGCTTCTCCGGTAAGGAAAATATGATCCCAGCATGGATCGTTTTCACCTATTTCACTGCCGTACTTTCTGTTTTCGGTAAGATACTTTACATCCTCTAACTGTTCGGAGACTTTTTTATAAATCGGCACTCCAGCGGATTCTCCTATATCTCCTTCCACCTCACAGGCATTATAATCTCCGGCGGAGAAAATAGGACAGTTGTATTTCTCTGAAAGTTCATCAACGAAACTGAAGAGCTCATCGGCCTGACTGAAGATTATATCATATTCCTTTTCGGTATCCTTAAGACGAAGCGGATCAAAATGTGTTGAAATTGCGATAAAACGCTTTCCATCCGCTTTTGTTTCAAATAAAGCCCATGTAATGGCTCTGTGCTGAGGACCGTCGCCCTGAGAATATTTTACACGTCCGCTTTCAATTAAATTAAGTGTGTTTTTATTGTATATCATTGTGGTAAGGCTTGTTCTTACAAAATCAAATTTAGGCTCTACAAATTCATATGTATCCCCTACGGTCTTTTCAAGACAGCTGTGCCAGTCGCTGCAAGCTTCCTGAAGAGCTGCAACATCGGGTTTATATTTATTGAGAACCTCTGCGAACATCAGCGCTCTTGATTTTACCGGAGTACCTCCCCAGCCTTTATAGCGTACAAGAATATTTGCTGACATAATTCTGACATCGGCGCCGTTAGTAAGTTTGAATCCACCGGACTGCTCTATACCGTTTAAAAATTCTGAGGAAAGTTTCTGTCCGTTTAAGTTCGTGCGGATTGCAGACGAAACCGGAAAATATGCTCCTACCGCTACGGCAGCTGCTGCTAAAACTGAAACAACCGGAATGACAATCTTTTTAGTTTTGTTTTTCAATTATATTCACCCTCCTTTTGTACTGCAATAGAATTATAGAATTTTACTTTCCTCAGCGTCAACAGCACAGGTTAATTTAAGCAACCATAGCATATATTAAACCAGTATTTCTATATAGAAATTATAATCAGCAGCGGCTCTAAATAAGCTGCTGCTGATTTGTGTTTTAAACTTTATTTACTTTTCGGTATTTTCAAGGAGTCTTTTCTGAACATACTTCGGCAGCTTTCCCATGACGGTTTTATAGCTATGATCTGCCATTTCCAAAATCAGTTCATCGGGAACCTCTCCATTAATGGGAAGAGTGTTAAAATACGGCTGCTGTACGGGAGGACAATGATAGCCCCTGACTACTACTCCCGGGAAAAGGCTGCGGTAAAATTCTCCCGTCATGGCGTCGCAGTTGAAAGTTACGCTTTCTATTCCCTTTAATGTAAAAAGCTGTGCAAAGATTTTCTTTTCCACCTTAATAGTGGATTCCGGACCGAAGGGATGATCTATATATGCGCCGTTTTTCTTTAGACAATAGTTTATTATTTCTTCTGTTTTCATTTTCTCCGGCTCCTCTTAGAATTCAGATTTCTCCTATTTAAATTATAAGCAGCCCTTTTTACAGGGTCAATATTCTTTTCGCTGATCTGTTAAAATTCCCATTGGAACGATGCAGTTAAATGTGTGTTAACCCTTTGTAAACTGCCTTGACTAAGCCTTTTTGCTGATATATCCTAAATTTACTGAATGAAAAATAAGGAGAAATCATCATGAGAGAAAAGGCAGTGCAATTTGTTGATAAGCACAAAGAGATCTGGAAATTTATTAAATTCACTTTTACAGGAGCCAGCACATCAATTCTTGAAATGGCAGTTTATGCGCTTTTGCAGTATGTTGTATTCAGCTCTTTGCAGGGAGTTCCCGTTGAAAACAGTCCCATTCTTACTTTCCTCGGAATAGAATATAAGGGTTATCTTTACTCATATCTCATTTCCGCAATCATCGGATATGCTGCCGCTTACATAATGAATCGTAAGCTTACCTTTAAATCTGATGCAAACCCTCTTGTTTCTACAATTCTTTACGCTATAATGGTAGTATGCACCATTACATTTAATACTTGGTTTGGTGCATTCCTCGGTACCTGGATTACAAACAACGGCTGGAACAATTTCTGGGTTGATATGCTTGTAAAGCTCATAGTTATGACTCTTCCCACAGTCTGGACTTATCCTCTTAGCCGTTTTGTCATCCACAGAAGAAAGTGCGAGGCATAATTAAGCGGATAACAAAGGTTCCGCAAAGATGAAAGAGGGATATAATTGATAAAACTTGCAGCAACAGATCTTGACGGAACATTGATATCATCAAACGGCGAAATAAGCAACAAAAACTTTGAGGCTATGGAAAATGCCATGAACAATGGTTTGTATGTAGTTCCCACAACGGGACGCAGCTTTTACGAAATGCCCGAGAGCCTCAGAGAGAAAAAGACATATACCCATTGCATTTGTTCAAACGGAGCGGTAATATTCGACCGTGACGGAAAAGAGATATGGAAGAGCACCTTTTCCAAAGCTGAAACCATGGAGCTTTTTAGTATCCTTTCTGAATATGACACGATGATTGAGGTATATACCAAAGGTACTCCGGTAACGGAAAAATCAAAGCTCACAAAGGAATCCTACATTCACTACCGTGTTGAGGAAAACTATCACGATGTCCTTACCGCTACAAGAAAGGGAACAGAAAATCTCGAATCCTTTCTTACTGAAAACGATGAGGGCGCTGAAATGTTCAACATCTTTTTCAGTGATGCAGATGAAAGAAAGGAAGCCTTTGAAAGAATAGGAAAACTCAATAACGTAGAGCTTACCACTTCAATGGAAAGCAATATGGAAATATTACAGCGCAGCGTAAACAAGGGCAGTTCATTAACAATGCTTTGTGAAAAGCTTAATGTAAAAAAAGAAGAGGTCATGGCAATGGGCGACAGCCGAAACGATTTGACTTTGCTCAGCGCAGCAGGAACAGCTCTTGCCGTAGCAAATGCCTGTGATGACCTTAAACAAGTTGCCGATGAGGTAATTTGCAGCTGCGACGAAAGCGCAATGGCTTATGCCCTTAGCCGTTTTGTACAGGGGGAAAAATAAATTTATGTTAGGTCAGACTTCAGACAAAATACATTTTCTTGATACAGGTCATTCCGACTGCATAATACTTGAAAGCGACGGCAGATTTGCAATGATCGACGCTGCAGAGGACAGTGATTTTCCGGCAGATAAGCCTCATCTTAATTTACAGGGCTATGAAGAAAAGGTTGTGGATTATCTTTTAAATAACTGCCGTGGACGTGACGGCAAAGTCACCCTGGACTTTGTAGTAGCAACCCATGCACATTCCGACCACATAGGCGGTTTTGATACGGTAATCATGCATCCGGAAATCAGTGTTAAAAAAGCATATCTCAAAGAGTACAATGCAGACAAAGTGTTTATAATGGAGCGTATGCGCTGGGACAATCAGGAAGTATACGACCAGATGGTAAACGCTATCAAAGAGAGAAATGTAGAGTGGATTAAAGAGTTTTACCACAGCAAGGAAACCCTCGGAAACTTCAGTGTGACATTTTTCAACGGTTCACCAAGAAAGCGTTCTTTAAAGTACGGTGAAAACATAAATTCCGTAGTCACCCTTGTAGAAAAGGAGGATACAAGGGTGCTTCTTGCGGGGGATCTTAACTATAAAGACGGCGACGAGCGCAGAATTGCAAAAGAGATAGGGAAAGTTGATTTGCTTAAAGTAGGTCATCACGGATACTACGGTTCAACATCTCTTTTCTGGGCAAAAACACTTTCTCCCAAATATGCAGTTATAACCAACACTCAAAACCGCATTTATCCCGACGTCCGTTTTAAGCTTGAGAAAATAGCTCATTCAGAGCTTCACTTTACCGCAGACGAAAAGGGTGTGACAGCTTATATCGGTTCAAACGGCGATATAAACATGAGAAGCGGCATGATCAGCACTTCTTTCTCATCCGGCAGACCAATGCCCTTAGGCGGAAAAGGCTTAGCTTATGCGGTTAAGTAATATAAAATAATTTTTTACAGTAATTTTTAAGAGCCATGGAAAATCCATGGCTCTTTTTAAATTATAAACACTCTATTTATTTGATGTACGTGTACAATGCTTCTACTTGTACTTCTAAAATTATTTTTCCTTCATTGCTTCTGCAATATTTTTAATAGCGTTAATTTGTTTATCACTCAATCCACTCACATCAAGAACTAATTGAGAGCTGTCATTTTGCTTTCCTAGCAAATAGTCTGTGCTGCAACCATATAAATAAGCCAATGACAACAGCACCTGTGTACTGGGTGTTCTCTCTCCCGATTCATACCCGGAGACAATGGATGGAGATACACCGATTTTTTCGGATACTTCCTTTTGTGAATAACCGTATTTTATACGTAAATCCCGCAATCTGCTTGGCAAATCTTTAATCATAGTGTTACACCTCAACACTTATTGTAAATTCCGTTACATTCTGCAATATAACGAAATTTTTAGACATAGTTAAATACTCCCCGGCTTCACCAACAATTTTTGTTATTTATCAATTTTAATTTCACCGTGTTTTTCTTCGTATTTCTCAATAGCATCACGAATTAAAATAAGAATCTCACTGTTGGCGCTGCGCCCCTCATAATCGGCAACTACATGAAGCTTATGGAGCATTTTTTCATCAATTCGAATAGATAAACTTTTAATAGCCATTACAAAACTCCTTATTTTATTTCCTGCTCTAATGTTCTGAAAATGTCATCTTCAAAAAAATCAGTAATGGTCATATCAAGACCGTCGCAGAGCTTTTTCAGTGTAATCACCGATAAATCCCGCCGTTCTTCTTTCATCAGACTGTATACTGTTGACGGAGTAACTCCAGAACGGACTGCAAGGTCATTGAAACATATATTTTTTTCTTTGCAGATATTTTTAAGGCGCATAACTATTGCATCTTTAATCAGCATTTTACTCACTCTTTATCAGTTTCAATAGTACCGAACTCTTTTTCATAC
>OGWT01003040.1_pt1 | contig 10860 bp, 8 predicted proteins | sample 1576101 | NCBI WGS metagenome assembly OGWT01 (sample SAMEA3541481, study PRJEB24748) | human gut metagenome | biome: human gut; feature: human-associated habitat; material: faeces | place: China | collected 2012 | reverse complement strand
CGGCGGCCAGAGCATCAGCCTGACCCACCTGGCACCGTTTGTGGATATCAGCCGCAAAAAGATCCGCCGCGATACCGAAGCGGAGATGAAGGAACTGGGCATTGATCCCGGTGAAGAAAAGCTCTCCCAGATCGTTGAAGCCCGTCTGCGCGAGGAAATCAAGCGCGGTGTGCAGACCATCCAGTACCAGGTCGTTACCCTGATGACCACCAACGGCCAGGCACCGTTCATCACGGTATTCATGTACCTGAACGAAGCGGGCGAAAACCAGCGCCTGAAATCTGACCTTGCCATTATCGTGGAAGAAATGCTCCGCCAGCGCTACCAGGGTGTTAAGAATGAAAAGGGCGTCTGGATCACCCCCGCATTCCCCAAGCTGATCTATGTGCTGGAAGACGATAATATCCGCGAAGGCACCCCCTATTTCTACCTGACCAAGCTGGCCGCCAAATGCACCGCAAAGCGCATGGTGCCGGACTATATCAGCGAAAAGAAGATGAAGGAATACAAGCTGTCTAAGGGTGAGACCGAGGGCAACGGCGATGTATTTACCTGCATGGGCTGCCGCAGCTTTTTGACCCCCGACCGTTCCGGCACTGGCTGGAACAACGTGGCCAACGCCAAGAACTATGTGCCAGGCAAGCCGAAGTACTATGGCCGCTTCAATCAGGGCGTTGTTACCATCAACCTGCCGGATGTGGCCCTGTCCTCCGGCGGTGAGCCGGATAAATTCTGGAAAATTTTTGATGAGCGCCTGGAACTGTGCCACCGCGCCTTGCAGTACCGCCATAACCGCCTTAAGGGTACCCTGTCCGATGCGGCACCCATTCTGTGGCAGTACGGCGCTCTGGCCCGCCTGAAAAAGGGCGAGCCCATTGATAAGCTGCTGTACGGCGGCTACTCCACCATCAGCCTGGGCTATGCGGGCCTGTATGAATGCTGCAAATATATGACCGGCAAGAGCCATACCGATCCCGCCGCAAAGCCCTTTGCCCTGAGTGTGATGCAGCACATGAACGATAAGTGCAACGAGTGGAAAAACGCTGAAAATATTGATTACTCGCTGTACGGCACCCCGCTGGAATCCACCACCTACAAGTTTGCCAAGTGCCTGCAAAAGCGGTTTGGCATTGTGCCGGGCATTACGGACCGCAACTATATCACCAACAGCTACCATGTGCATGTGACCGAGCAGATCGATGCGTTCACCAAGCTGAAGTTTGAAAGCGAGTTCCAGCGCCTGTCTCCGGGCGGTGCCATCAGCTATGTGGAAGTGCCCAATATGCAGGATAACCTGGAAGCTGTCATCAAAGTGATGCAGTTCATCTATGATAACATCATGTACGCAGAGCTGAACACCAAGAGCGACTACTGTCAGGTGTGCGGCTATGACGGCGAGATCAAGATCGTGGAGGACGACGGCAAGCTGGTGTGGGAGTGCCCGCACTGCCATAACCGCGACCAGAGCAAGCTGAACGTTGCCCGCCGCACCTGCGGCTACATCGGTACCCAGTTCTGGAACCAAGGCCGCACCGCCGAAATCAAGGACCGCGTGCTGCATCTGTAAAACGTATAAAGATAATAGAATAAACAAAATGAGGCGTATCCACGATATATGGATACGCCTCATTTTGTTGCTAAGATAAATGAAACGGTTGAATTATAGAGGGGGTATTCTGATGTATTTGAGGGGAACTTATTTTGGTTGTAATTTTATTTATTGTTTTTGGAAATAACTTTGTACCAATATGAATAAACGGAATAGCTCTAAGCGATTGAAAAAACTCAATTCTTGGAATATAATAAATTACACTTACAGTGAAATATATTTCAAACAGATAAGGCGGAAGTATGCTGAAAAATAATATAGAGATCGATGTAAAGGTAAAATGTATAGAAGCTGCGACCACGCAGGCAAAGCTGGCTGAAGAAGTTGGAACCACGCCGTCCTATGTGAATCGCCTGATAAAGAAGAAAGACGGAATTGTAAATAACACATTTTTGCAGATGTTAGAAAAGCTTGGTTATGATGTAGAACTGACCTATGTGAAAAGGGAAATATAAGGCGAGGAGGATACAGTGATGCGAGGCAAAAGTATAAATCTGTTTCTGATGGATGGTGAGGCCGGTGGCAGAATAAAATGTACACTGGCGAATTGGACAGGTATTGCATATAAAATTCCTCGGACAGAGCTTGACCGCTGCAAGGAACGAGAGGATTTAAAACAGAGTGGTGTTTATTTCCTCTTTGGTACTTCAGACACCACTGGAAAAGGTGTTGTTTATATTGGACAGGCTGGAGCAAGGAAAAACGGTGAAGGTATTCTGAATCGCCTGCAGGAGCATAAGAGAAATCCAGAAAAAGATTACTGGACAGAAGCCATCGTATTTACCACATCCAATAATTCATTTGGACCCACTGAGATAAGCTATCTTGAAAACCGTTTCTGTAATTTGGCACTGCAAGCGAATCGCTATGAGGTCAAAAATGGAAATGATCCTACGCCGGGTAATATTACAGAAGAAAAAGAATGCGAACTGGAGGAGTTCATTGATTATGCAAAAGTAATCATGGGAACCTTGGGACATAAGCTGTTTGAACCTATTACCAAGCCAGTTGAAGTAAAAGCGGAAGTTGAAGAAAAACAGGCGGATGATATCGGGAAGTTGTATCTGAAAAGAACCATTAAAACAATCGGTACGGTCGAAGCCGTTGGAATGCAGACTGCAGAAGGCTTTGTGGTTTTGGCGGGAAGCCACATCTCTCCATCGGACGATGATACGATTTCGGAAGTTATCAAAGAAAAAAGAAAGAAGACTGCTCTTGATGCTGACGGGAAACTGATAGAGAATTTGCTGTTTACCAGTCCTTCCTATGCTGCAATGTTTGTGATTGGCAAGAGTGCGAATGGACTGACAAGCTGGAAGGATGCTGATGGACATACACTTAAGAGCTTGGAATCTAAAATTGATAAATAAATGTTGCGGATGAAGCAACGTTGAAGTTTATAATCCTAAGACTTGGATAGTATGGTTGTTGCGAAAGAAAGCTATGCCTATATTATATATAGAAAAGAAAAATCTATACCGTAAAGCAACCGCCCGGTACAAATCCTGTACCGGGCGGCTGCTTTATGATGAAATAGCAGAGAATGGCAGAAAGTTACAGCTGGTCGATGGTGGGGTAGCTGTCAATGGCACCGTAGCGCTGCACACTGTAACCGCAGAACCGGTTGGAAAAATCCAGCCACTGGTTCAGCTGGTCCGCCTGCAGAGCGGGCAGGGCGGCGCGGTCCACCCCGTTTTTGTGCAGCTGCCACAAGAACAACGACAGGCTTGATATCGCGTTGGCTGTGCAGCCGTCCCCGGCGCCGGTGGTATCCACGGCCTTTACCGGCTTGCTGGCGGAAAAGCCGTGGGCGGTGCGGGTGTAAGCGTAGGCACCGGCACTGCCGCAGGTGTAGAGCACCAGCTGTACATGGCCCACAAACAGGCTGGGCAGGGCGGCTTCAATATCACTGGTGCCGGTCAGAAATTCCAGCTCTTCGTCCGAGATTTTGACCACATCGGCCAGCGGCAGGAACTCCAGCACCGTGCGGCGCAAAGCATCACGGTCCGGCCACAGCGGAAAGCGCAGGTTGGGGTCAAAGTCAATGATAGTTCCGGCGCTGCGGGCTGCGGCAATGGCAGTTTTGTGGGCTTCCCGCATGGGGCTTTCCACCAGGGCAACGCTGCAAAAATGCAGGGCATAGGCGTTGGCAAACAGGCTGGTATCCACCTGCTCCGGGGCGTACAGCAAATCGGCTGAGGGCTTGCGGTAAAAACTGAACGTCCGGTTGCCGTCCGCTTCCAGCGAAACAAAGGCCAGGGCGGTGTTGGCTTTGTCCGTCAAACAGATATGGCTAGTATCAATGCCGCAGGCAGCCAGTTCATCAATGATCTTGTGGCCGAACGGGTCATCTCCCAGCTGGGTCAGCAGGGCAGAATCCCCACCCAGGCGGGCATAAGCACCGCACACGTTGGCGGGCGCGCCGCCCACACGGGGGCTGAAAGAGGGAACCTCGGCAAAGGAACAGCCGGTTTTGGACGGAATCATATCGATCAGCGCTTCGCCGATCGCATACAAGGTATCATGTGCCATGGAATGTCCTCCGTTAAATCGAAAGGGAATACAGGGTGCTGCCTGCGCCGCAAAGCTGCACGGCAACCTTGCCCGCTGCCGGGTAATACCGGGTGGAAAGTACCGCGGCACCGTCGTTCAGGAATATTTCCAGCGAGGAAGCATCCCCCACAACACGCAGGCTGCGGCAGGGGGCATCCAGCACAGCCTTGCGCTCGGTGCGCCCGGCGGCAATCGCTGCATCGGTAAAGCGCAGGGTACAGGTGCGGTCCGCTTCGGTGTAAGTCAGGGTCAGGCCGTTGGCAATGGTCAGGACAAAATCCCCGGCGGGGGAGGCGGTCAGGTCAAAGCAGGGGTCCGTTTCAACCGTTTCGCCGTCTGCCGGCTGGCGGGCTTCGCCGCGCAGGGCGTTCAGCTCGGCGGCGGGGGCTTGCAGCAGGCAGCCATTGCCGTCCTGGGTCAACACGCGGGGCAGGGTCAGGCAGTGTTGCCAGCCATACTCCACGGTGGGGTTGGTGTAATCGGCATCCGGCATGCCCATCCAGCCAAACTGGATGCGGCGGCCATCCGCGGCGGCAAAGCTTTGGGGCGCGTAATAGTCAAAGCCATCGTCCAGGGCGTGGAATTCGCTCAATGTGCAATCGGTGCGCCAGTCACCCTGCAGGGCAAAGTAACCGCAGCCGTACACGTTCTGGCAGGCAATGCCCTGGGGCGATACCGCCAAAAACCACTGGCCGTCCAGCTCAAACAGGTCGGGGCATTCCCACATGTAGCCAAAGGCTTTGGGGGTAGTGATGGTGTTGATGTGGTTCCAGTGCAGCTTGTCGGCGCTTTCAAACACCAGCACTTCGCCATGGTTGTCCAGTGTTCGGGCACCCAGCACCATATAGTAGCGCCCATCCAGTGCAAACACTTTGGGATCGCGCACATGGCAGGTCAGCCCGGCGGGATAATCCTGGTTGTACATCAGGCAGCGCTTGTTGTCCAGATGGATGGCATCGCGGCTGGTGGCAAGGCAGACATTGTGCCCGCGCCCCTGCTTGATGTAGTCATATTCGCCGGGGTGCTTGACATTGCCGGTATAGTACAGGTACAGCATGCCGTCCTCCACCAGAGCGGAGCCGGAATAAACGCCATGGCAGTCAAACGGTTCGTCCGGGTACAGCATTACGGGCAGGCGTTCCCAGTGGAACAAATCGCGGCTGCGCACGTGCCCCCAGTGCTTGACCCCTCCCGTGGGGTCAAACGGGCCGTACTGATAAAACACATGGTATTCATCGCCGATCTGGCACAGCCCGTTGGGGTCGTTCAGCCAGCCCACAGGGGGTTGAACATGCAGCTTCTGCCGGTGGGGATCCGCCGCCGCGCGGGCGGCCCCGGCGGCTTCCACCATGGGGACAAGACGCTTCAAATCACGCTGCAAGGCATTCATAACAGGTAGCTCCTTATTGATTGAGAGGGGAAAACATCAGGCTTTGGCTTCCTCGGCTTCGGGGGTCCAGATCACCCAGGTCACAGCGAAGGAAACGCCGAAGGAAATTGCCATCATGATGAGGTACTGCAGCGGCATGTGCAGATGCAGCAGGATGCCGAAGATGCCGGTCACGCCGGTGCCGGTGGCACCCAGGCCGGTCACGCTGGCATACAAAGCGCCACAGGCACCGCCGACCAGACCGCCGATAAAGGGCTTAAAGTAGCGCAGGTTGACGCCGAAGATGGCGGGCTCGGTAATGCCCATGCAGGCAGAAAGGGCGGAGGGCAGAGCCATAGACTTAACTTTGGCGTTCTTGCTCTTGAGGGCAACGGCAAAAGCGGCACCGCCCTGGGCAACGTTGGCGGCACTGGCCAGGGGCAGCCAGTAGGTGAAGCCAAACTTGGCCAGCTGGCCAAGGTCGATCAGGGTGTACATATGGTGGATACCGGCCACAACGGTGACGGCGTACAAACCGCCCATGATGAAGGAACCGATGCCGAACGGCAGCTGAATTAAAGCCTGAACGCCGTTGATGATGCCGTCCTCCAGCGTGGTGAAGATTGGGCCGATGACAGCGAGGGTGAGATAACCGGTAACGAAAACGGAGACCAGCGGGGTAACAAACAGGTCGATCATGGCAGGCACAACTTTGTGCAGCCGCTTTTCAATCTGGCACATCAGCCACACGGCAATAATAACGGGGATAACGTGGCCCTGGTAGCCGACCAGCGGAATTTTGTACAGCCCGCCAAACACCGACTGGTAGGTCTGCACGCCCTCAGAAGCAACGGTCCAGGCGTTCTGCAGGTTGGGGTGAATCATGATCATGCCGATGACAGCACCCAGGAACTGGTTGCCACCAAACACCTTTGCGGCGGAGAAGGCGATCAGGATAGGCAGGAAGGTGTACGCTGTGTTGGAGAACAGCTGGGCAAACACATAGATGGAACCGCTGGTATCAATGTTCAGGAAGCCGTTGTTGACCATAAAGTTCAGCGCTTCCATAATGCCCATCAAAAAGCCGGAAGCCACGATGGCCGGGATGATGGGAACAAAGATATCGCCCAGCGTCTTGATGGCCCGCTGGTACCACGGCGCTTTGGAAGCGGCAGCCTGTTTGACTTCCTCCTTGCTGGCACCGGTGATTCCGGCCAGGGCGGTGAACTCGTCATACACCTTGTTCACAATGCCGGTGCCGAAGATGATCTGCAGCTGGCCCTGGGCTTCAAATACGCCCTTGGCGTCCTCAGCATTTTCAAGCTCTTTTTTGTTCACCTTGGAATTATCCGCAATCACCAGGCGCAGGCGGGTTGCGCAGTGTGCGGCCGATACAATGTTGGAAGCACCGCCGATGTTGTCCAGTACCTGCTGGGCTGCTTTCTTGTAATCCATGTTGCACGCTCCTTCTTTTATCTGTTGGCCCGGTAGGAGGTTCCGGGGCCTGTTTCATTTGACAGCTTTATTATATACGAAGGTGAGTGCTTTTTCTATTGACCAAACGACCCAACTTGCAAAGATTCTGTTATCGATTTCACACAGTTTCACACCGTTCTTTGGTAAAATGCACAAAAAACAGGGGGCTGCATGGAAAGGGTGCACAAAACAAAAACTTCCCCGCAGTGATGCAGGGAAGTGTGGCGCAAAGGATGCCTGTTATAGCGACCAGACATTTTCATCTGAGTTGTCATCCCCGGTGGAGGCCCGGCATTTTAACTCATAATCCAGCTTGATCATCTGCGGCTCGGCATGGGGGTCCGCCAGCATGTCCAGCAGCAGGCGGGCGGCTTTGTCCCCGGCGGTGCGGTAATGCAGATGGGCGCTGGTCAGCGGCACATAGGCAACGCGGCCAATGCGGTTGTCGCCCACAGCGGCAATCATGATGTCCTCCGGCACCCGCAGACTGTGGCTGCGGCAGTATTGCAGCGCACCCAGGGCGATGGAATCAGTCGCGCAGAACAGGCAGTCCAGCCCCGGCGCACGGCCAAACAGCTGCTCCGCCTGGTGGTAGCCGGATTCCATGTTGAACTTGGCAATGCTCATTCGCTGCGGCTGGGGCACGAGACCTGCATCCCGCAGCGCACTGTCAAAGCCTTCGCGCCGGGCAAGGCCGACGGCTTTGTCCAGCAGGGTCACGCCCAGGTAGCCCGGCTTGCGCCGTCTCTTTTGCAGCATGTGGGCGGTGGCTGCCTGCGCCGCGCCGAAATCATCGTGGAACACGCAGCTGAACCCGGGATACTGCTGCCCCACGATTACCACCGGCACATGCAGGCTTTGCAGCACCGCGTGGTGTTCCGGGGTAAACATGGTGGCAATCAGGATAATGCCGTCCACCGTATCATGCCGCAGGGTATCCAGTGCGCGCACTTCGCGGGTGTTGTCGTTGGCGGTGTTGATCAGCAGCAGCTGGTAGTTCTGGTCGTCCAGTACCCGGCTGATGCCCTCCACCATGCGGGCGCAGCTTTCGCTGCTCAGCCGCGGCATGATCACCCCGATCTGCCGCGTGCGGCGGGTGCGCAGCATCTGGGCCTGCATACTGGGGCGGTAGCCGGTGGCTTCCACCGCAGCGGCAATCTGGGCGCGCTTTTCGGCGCTTAAGTACCCACCATTAAAATAGCGGCTGACCGCTGCCTTGGATACCCCGGCATATTGGGCAAACGCGGTAATGTTCATAGGCCGCACTCCTGTCCGGCTGCCGGCGGGGGAAACCTGCCGGTGCACTTTTTTATCAGTATAATGCAGAAACTGGCAGGGTGCAACGGGAAAGAGCGGAGAAAAGAAAAATAAGAATGAATGGCATGAGGCAAAGAGTAAAATAGACAAAAAACGGGGATTGAATTTGTGCTTTTGACGGAGAAAAAAAGAATGAAAACTGAATACAAAAAAGCACACAGCTAAAAAGATTTACCAGAATGAATTTGGTGTAAAAGTTATCTTCCGCGCTGGCACAGGATGAAAAGATATGCTATAATACAATATTAGTTACACGATGAAAAAGTAAGATGCCCCTGATGCCAGTGCGGATGTGCGCAGGGCAATGATATGTGTTTAGTGAGGAAAAAGAATGGGACTGCTGCAAAAAATTCAGGCAAAAACCGAGGAAGCCCGCGCGAAGGAGAAGATCCGCCCGCTGCTGGAAAGCCGCATGATGCGGGACATCCTGCTGGAGATCGGCCAGCGTGGCAACGAAGTGCTGGACCCGCAGTCCGTTCCATTGGCTATGCGCCGCCGTGCCGCCCAACTTGCCAGCGAAAGCGGCCTGAGCGGCCTGAAGCAGTGCGCTGTGGATGAACTGCATCTGGACGAAGAGGGAATCACGCTGGTCTGCAAGGGGGAGCGCACGGCATTTTTGTACGCAGACTATAACTATGAAAACATTGAGGATACCGACTGCCTGCCCGCTGTGGCCGAATACCTGGTGCCCTGCAAATATGATTTTCTCAGCATTCCATACTTTCCAATCGGATACTCTGTCCCTTCCGGGAGATACAGATCTGGATAATACAGACCGTACTCTCCTAAAGTATAACTGATTCCATTTTCTCCCATAATGTGTTTCTCCATGATTGTCCTCCTATCTTGCTCCCCGATCTTTGTTCTGACTACGGGTATGCTGTTTATTTTTCTGTTCATTCTGTATTTCTTGTTTCTTTTCTGCCAGCTTTGCTCTAATACCATGTGCTACTGGCTCTTTGCCAGTTTCTTTCTTCCATTTTTCTATTGCAGTTCGATACTGGCTATACTCAGTTTGAGAAACCTTAAAATCTTTTAAAAATTCCTGTACACTTCTATATCCGATTTTCTGCACAATCCTCGGAAGGTAATCTTTCATATCTCTGATCTGGCTTTTCAGTTCATCAATTTCTTTCTGCAATTCTTTTTTCTTTCTTCCTTTAAACCATCCCGTGACTTCTGACAGTTCTTTCTTCTTTGCAGAAAGCTGTTTTTGTTTCTGTTGAATTGCACCGTTTTGATCTTCCAGTTCTTTATTCACTTTAAATAGTTTCGGATACTTTGATGCAAGCCTCGTCATTTTAGGTTGTTCCGGTTCTGCCTTTTCTTCTTTTGTTGTCTTGACTGCTGCCGTGCTATTTTCAGCAACATGCTCTGGGTGTTCTGCTTCCGTTTGCTCTGTCTGTTTTGGCACTTCCCTGGGATTCTTAAACAGCACACTTGCTATCAAAAACTCCAATGCCTCAACAGCCACTGTTACAACTCTGGAAAATAATCGTGGTCTGTTTCCACGCCGGGCAATTGATTCCCTGATTGGCTCCGTGATTTCTTTCCGCTTCACTTCCATTATCTTCGGTTCTGGCACTCCACTAATCAATGCCATATCAACAGCTCTGTTCCATTCTCGACGTTTTTGATTATCCGCTTCTATTTCCTGTGCCTTCGGATTATTTTTTCCGATTTTCTTTGTTGCAAGATAAACACTGCCACGCTCAAATACCTGTAGTTTCTGTTTCTCGTCCTGCACATAAATATTGATTAAATCTGTATAAGAATGCTTTACCTCATCCAGAAATGAATCGCTCTTGAAGCGTTCATCTTTCGCAGTAAACAGCTTCTTCTCATAGACTTCTCCTTTCTTCACAATACTGCAGCCTTCTCGGATCTCGCCATCTTCTCCTAATATCTCTTTCTTGGTTCGGACATGTTTTCCATTTTCATCATAAAACATATTTCTGCCGGCAATCTTAATGATTGGTTCATCCAGTAGTTTCCGTTCTGCAAATATCAGATGAATGTGATAATTGGTCTTTCTTTTATTGTGGTGCAAAGCAGCAATACACTCTGTTCCATAATTCTGTTTAAAATGATTTGTAAAAAGCTGTAGCAATCTATCCGGCTGATATTCTGTAAAACTCTCTGGCAAAGCAATGATCAGTTCTCTTGCCTCAATACATTTTCCTTCTGTTCCACTTTTTGCAAATTCTTCCTGATTACATTTTGCAAGTTCCCGCCAGAATTTCCGTTCTGTGGTTTCATAAACTGCATAAAGATTTTCCTGTTTTGCGTGACTGGATATATAAGTGATTCTGCCTTTTACATTGCTTAGTTTTGTCATTTGAATAAATGAATTTCTTCCGATAGGCACTCCCTCCTTGTCTTCGGCAAAATAAATTCTGCCATATCATTTGTGAGTGGATGCATCGGCATCCGTTTACGAACTTACTGCCGTTTCCGGCTATAATAGCCCCCTGCAAGGGCGAAATACACAGAGCATAAACGAAGTTTGTGCGATGGGTGTATTTCGCTCTCAAAC
>OGWT01003020.1_pt1 | contig 10916 bp, 10 predicted proteins | sample 1576101 | NCBI WGS metagenome assembly OGWT01 (sample SAMEA3541481, study PRJEB24748) | human gut metagenome | biome: human gut; feature: human-associated habitat; material: faeces | place: China | collected 2012 | reverse complement strand
TCCAGCACTACAATGGGGGCGTTTTTCAAAATGGCCCGCGCCAGAGCAATCCTCTGCTGTTCGCCGCCGGATAGATAAACGCCCTTTGTTCCCACCACAGTGTCAAGACCCTGGGGCAGCTTTTCCAAAATATCATCGCACTGGGCGGCATGAGCGGCTGCCAGCACCTCATCCCTGGAAGCCTCCGGCCGGGCGGCTCGGATATTTTCCAGAAGGCTCTCCTTAAACAGCCGGGCATCCTGAAAGACAAAGGCTACCTGCTTCATCAGGTCTTCTGTGTCCATTTCCCGGACATTGACACCGCCAATAGAAACGGCGCCTCTGTCCACATCAAAGAATCGGGGAATCAGACTGGCGGCAGTGGTCTTGCCCCCGCCGGATGGCCCTACCAGCGCCGTTACCTGGCCGGGCTGGACGGAGAAGGACACGTCCTCCAGCGCAGGCCGGTCAGCGCCGGGATAGGTGAAGGTCACATGGTCGAAAGAGACGGCGGCATTTGCCGGATGTTTCTGTACTTTTGATTCTTCCATGGGTTTCTGGCCGAGGATTTCATCCAGACGGCCCACGGCTTCGTCTGCTTCCATGACAGCCTCGCTCATATACATGATCCGGTTGATCATCTGACCGCAGGCGGGAGCGAACAAGGCATAGAAGATAAAGTTGACAAGCACCGTGCGCACGTCCCCGCCGGATGCCAGCAGCAGTGCCGCCGGGATCAGCAGGGCAAAGGCTCCATTGATAAATGTCAGGAAACAGGTCTGCCCCACACGGCAGCTCATGGCATACTGACTGGCCAGTTCGCTGTAATCCTTGATGGCTGCGTAAAAAGCCTTGAAAGAGTAGACCGTCTGCTGGAACATCTTTACCACCGGGATGCCCCGGACATACTCTACCGCCTCGCCGCTCATGCGTTCGATTTCCTGCTGATAACGATGGAAAAAGCCGGCGTTTTTACCGCCCATCATCAAGCACATGGATAGCAGGGCCAGCACCATGGTGATCAGGCACAACAGCCCCATTTTCCAGTCAAATAGGAACAGCATCACGATGGCCGCGATAGGCGTGACCACGGTTCCTGCCAGATCGGGGAGCTTATGGGCCAGCAGATCCTCCGTAAGTCCGGCGTTGTCATCGATGAGCTTCCTGAGCCGCCCGGATTGATTCCCCGTAAAGAACCCCAGAGGCAGCTTCAGCACATGGGCCATGGCAGTGCGGCGGATGTTACGGGCCGTGCGGAAAGCCGCGATATGGGTAGACATGAGCGCCGCAAAGTACAGGGCGATACTGCCAATGGCTGTCCATACCGCCGTCCAGCCCCAGCGGGCCAGATCAGACGCCCCGTCAAGACCCGGCCAGACTTCCAGCACATTTCTTGCCGCCAACCAGACGCAGACATAAGGGATTAGCCCCAGTACTGCAGACAGAGCGGAAAGAATACAGCCCAGCAGGGTGAGATTTTTGTGCCCGCCCGCATAGCCCAGGATGCGGGCAAGGCTGCTTTGTTTTTTTGCTTTCAAAAAGAACCCTCCTTTTCGGTTTTTGTCATCATATCATAAAGTTAGCAATAACTAACCATTATGCAAAAAAGATGGGGGCTATTGCCCCATCATTTTCAGCCATCCGGCTGTGTAGAAGTCCCGCAACTGGTCCACATAGCGCAGTGCCCGATCTCTTGGCATATCGTGTACCACGATCTCAAAGATGCCGTTGAACATCCCGCTGGCGATGATATGGCACATCTGCTCATCCAGCTCCGGGATGTCCCTCCCAAGGCGGCGGAGGACTTCCATGTATTTTATCGTGTACTCCACTTCGACCTCCACCATATTGTGGACGAAGTGCTCGTAGCTGGTGCCCTCTGACCGGCAGAGCAACAATTTTACCGGCTCCCGGTGTTGGCAGATGTAATCCACCATCCAGTGGACGCAATCTGAGGACTCCACCCCCATATGCTCCGGCTGCTGCTCGTCAGGCAACTCAGCAAAGGAAGTCTGGGCCTCCATAAACTTTCCCATAAGTGCGGCGGCATGAGGTTCCACAATGGCGGTGAATAAAGCCTCCTTGCTGGAAAAATAGCCGTAGAACGCCCCAGTGGTAACGCCGGCTTTTTTTACGATCTGCCGCAGGGATGCGCCGAGGAACCCCTTGTCAGAAAATTCTTCCATGGCGGCCTGTTCTATTTTTTTCAATGTGTCCGGTGATTTTTCTTCCATGGCAGCCTCCGTGTAACAATGTTATATAACACTGTTATTATACACGGGCAGAAAAAGTTTGTCAAGTGAAAATATTATTTGTATGAACTCCTAAAAAAGATATTTATATTTTCTTGAAAACAATCCATCAACTTGTCCTTTTCTTTTCTGCTGTAATCTCTCTTAAAGTGAGTTGTTAGGGGAGTCCACGGTGAACCGGTACTGGGTTCACCGTGTGGGCAGACTTCTCCCTTGGCGTAAAAATATAATTTCTAAAGCAGATAGTAACGATTGGAGGTCGCACTGCCGTTTTCCCGGTAGTGCGGCTCTTTTCGTATCAGGGCAGCTTTCTCCAAATCCTTTATAGCCCGTTTGACGGTACTGCGGGACAGGGACAAATCTGCGGCTATGGTTTTGATACCCGGCCACGCTTTTTTCTCTTTATCCATCCTGTCGTGAAGGTAGATATATACGAGCTTGGCACGGTGTGGCAGTTCGGTCTGATATAGCTTTGAAAAATACGGCAAGTGAACACCTCCTTATCCCGTGCGCACAGGCTTTGGTGCTTTTGCCTGTTGTGCCGCGTGGTTTATCTCCTGTGCTGTTGTCGCTTCAGCAGGCTCTGTCATGGATTGACCGCCGGAGGCGTTTGTGGCACGGGGATACAGTTTCTTTTCCTGCGGGTATTGCTTGGTGATGGCGCGAATCAATTTTTCACGGGAGGTGTAGCATACCTTTCGTGCGCCCTGATCTTCCACCGTGTAAGGCTCATTCGGGAAGGAAATGCCCCACTTCATGAACAGCTTGAGCTGAGACACAAAAGGATGCGCTCCTGTTTTCATCACAATAAAAGAGCCTTTTTTCATAGATTTCAACTCGTCCGCCGTCATCAGCGGCCGTTCGGTCATCTGCAGGCTTTGAGAGGGATCATTCTTGCCTCTGCTGACTGAGCCTGTCATCACTGTCCGCGAACCGAGAGATTTGGAGATAATCTCCGCTGTTTCACTGGAGGGTGCAAAACCGCCCGCGATGGTAATTTGGCAGTTGTCTTTGATAATTTCAGCACCCTCTCTGCCGTAGTTCTTTTCAAGCTGCTGATAACTCTGAATGATGCTGACGATGGAGAGCCGCCTTGAACGAGAAGCGGAGTACATCATCTCTGCGGATTGAATGGTCGGCAACGTTCCGAATTCATCGCAGTAAAACATAGCGCGATTCGGCAGCCTGCCGCCGTTCTCATCGGCAACCGCCAATATCTCACGGTAGAGCTGCTGGATGAGCAGGGACACCATAAAGAAAGAATTCGGGTTTTCCTCCGGCATGACAATAAAAACAGCGGACTTCTCGTTGCAAAACTTCTCCGCGTCAATGGCAGTATCAAAACACAAAACCTGTTCCATCTCGCTGTCGAGAAAAGCATTCAGACGGGACATCGCCGTGCTCATAATACTTGCCATCGCCTGATCGCCGGTGGAGAGCGCCGCGCCCGAAAACCACCTTGCTTTGTGATCGGCCGGCAGACGATCCATCAGAAGCTGAAAATGATTCTTTCCCTTGACACCGCTGGGCGCCAGCAATTCCTGTATCAGCTTGAACACCGATACGATATGGCGTTCTTTGGGTTCTGCAAATTCCGCAATCAAAAGAATAACCGAGGTCAAAAGACCTTCGGCGGAATCGTAGAAGAAAGCGTTCTGACCGTAGGCGGAGGCATCACCGTCACCGTAGATGAGCGTCTTGGAGATAATTTTGGCATACTTCTCGGATTTTGCTTTGTATGCCACATCGCCGGGAGTTGCCTTGTGCAAGTCCATATATTTATTCACAAGGTGCAGCAGGTTGTTGCCGTCCGATTTAGTGGGGTTACGCAAGTCAATCACCGCTACATTGTAGCCGTAGCAGTCCTTTGCCACGCCGCCGTAGTTTCGGTAGAGGTCGCCCTTGGTGTCGGTGGTTAAAAAAGACATCCCGCTGGCACAGGCATATTCCAGATTCGGATACAGCCAGTAGGCGGTTTTGCCGCAGCCCGCCGCGCCGACCATCATGCAGTGGACATCGGCATCATCCACCATGGCAATCGTTTCTCCGCCTTTGTTCCGACAGCCTACGATGATACCCTGCGGCAGTTCAGGCAATACATTTTTCTTTGCTTTCTCCCGCCACAGATCCGGTGTAAACGGTATCTGCTTATAAGTGCGCCGGATTTCTGATTTGGATGCGAAGCGAGCCGTACCGTGCTGACCGTCACCGACCGTTTTGGATTTGATGTTGTTGAGGTTATAGATATGGGCAAGGAGGGTTACACCGCCCAGCGCACAAAACATAACCACAGCGACAACAATTAGAGTTGTAATACCGGACATGGATCATCCTCGCTTTCTTCGGATATAGGAAACTCCGCACTTTTTTGCGGAGCATTGGCACAGGCAGCTTGCCTGTCCTCATTCCAGTCTTTTCGGGTGGGAATGAGGATTTCGTGCGAAACACCGTGTGTCATAAGTTTTTGAGACAGACGTTTGGCGGCTTCCTGTCCCGGTACATCGTTGTCGAGACACAGATAGACTTTTTCGATATGCGGATTGTCTTTCATCATCTGCCACATGACCTGATCGGATACGCCGCAGGCGGCGGCATAGCTGTGAGCTTGCCAGCCATCCTTGTGCATGGAGATGAAGGAAAGCATATCAATCGGCGCTTCAAAAAGATAGAGACGTTCGCTTGTTCCGTGCCGGTGAAAGCTGTATCTCGGATCGCTGCCGTCTGCATTGCCCTTGTAGCTGCTTTCCGAACCACTGCCTCGTTTATGGGCATGACGGGAAACACCGTCCAAATCAAAACCTACGAAAACAACATTGTGATATCTTTCCGATTCGTAGATCATCTGCCGGTATGCAAAGGCATTCAGCACATTTTTATCGATTCCGCGCCGGTTCAGAAGGTACGCATAAGCCCGGCGCATATTCTCGTTTTTTGGCGGCAGTTCAAATGGTTTTACTTCCCTGACAATAGGCGGAGACACGGTGAGAGTGCCGCCGCTGCCGGAGAGCAGATACTCCATCGCTTCTGGGTAGCTTTTGTTATAGAACCTCCGCACAAAATCAATGGCGTCTCCGCCTTGTCTGTCATACTGGTGAAACCACAGATTGCCTCGGATGGTGACTTTGGCGCTGCCGTTTCGCCACTCATACTCCGAACCGGATCGTTTTAATGTTTCGCCCTGAGAACGAAGCAGCTCGGCAATATCGATTTGCCGAGCTGTCTGTTTTTGTTCTTCTGTAAAGTGAATATATTGCGACATGAACTTTTCCTTTCATCATTATCCCATTTTCATTCCATGAGCCTGTTTCTTTTCCTCGATTTTCTGCCGCAGCTTCTTTTCAATGACCGCCCGCTGACCATCCTCGTTTCTGCGCAGCCGATCTTCAAAAATCCGCGTAAGCTGAGAGAGCAGACGAACGGACGCCATGCCGACAGACGGATTTCTCAGCCTGCCGCTGTAATAGCTTTGCAGCAGTCTTGCGGCATACACATTTCCTTGTTCTGCGGATGCCGACAGCAGAGCAATGCCGTTTTGGATATCCTGTTCAGCATCTTTTCCGAACAGCAGCATCTTCCCAAGCTGATACTGAGCGTATTGATTTTTTTGTTTTTCGGATTCCCACAGCCTATAACGAGCCTTTCCCACATCCTTTGGAATCCCGTCTTCACAGAGATACAGTTTTGCAAGGAGATATTGTGCTTGGCTGTTGTTCTGATTTGCCGATGCGGTCAGCAATCGTTCAGCTTCAAGTATATCTTTGGGAATATGCTCACCTCGGAAACAAAATTTACCGAGCAGATACTGCGCCCACCCGTTCCCGTCATTTGCAGATTCCCGAAGCAGCCGCACCGCCTTATATGCATCGCTCTGTGCGGCAAGACCCGCAAGGTGCATTTTGGCAAGGGAATATTTCGCATAGCTGTTGCCCTGATCAGAAGCTTTTTCGAGCCAGCTTTCGGCTTGCGGGAAATCCTGCTCTATTTCATTTTCTAAAAGATACAGTTTGCCGAGACGGTATTGCGCATACTCGTATCCCTGTGCAGCGGACAGCAGAAGCCATTGCACCGCTTCTTGCGGATCATATAATGGGTTGTTTTTATCCAGAAGTGCTTTTGCTTTGCGGTATTGGTACAAAGGATGACCGGGATCGCTCCACCATTTTTTAGGCGCAGACGATTCTGTCTTTGTTTCTTCCGGTTCCTGTTCATCGGGAGCGAATTCTTCCGGTTCGGATACTGCTTCTTCAAAGGTGATGCGGTCATAGAGGATGTTCAGCGATTCCTGTATGACAGCGTTTTTGATTGCCTTGAATTCCTTGTTCTGCGACAGTGAAATGCGCTGCTCCGGCGTATCCTGATAGGTACCGGTGATCTTGTCCCGCTGTTCATACCACAGATCATAAAGCGCAGAGATATCCTTTTCTTTTGCCAGCTCATCTATAACGGCGTTTACAATATTCCGTCCTGCCTGCGGAAGATACCCATAGACCTTTTTGCCTTTGTGATGCTTCATCTGCTCGGAGAGCTTAAGAAGCAGATCGGTAACCACAGGATTGTCATAGCTGCCGGAATTGATGCTGGCGATAATATCCGAAAGAATGTCACGGCTTTTTTGCGTCAGCTCGTTTCGGTGGTTGGTCTGTTCTACATACACCTGCAAAAGATCGTAGCGGAATATCTGACGGGCAAATGCCGCCTTGATATTCCGAATTCCAAGTTTGGTGAGATACGGTTCTTTTCCTGCGGAGTAGACCACCATGTGAACATGGGGGTGATAGCTCTCGTCATGGTAGGCAGCGTACCAGCGCAGATCGGTCAAGGGGATTTTCATGTTCTCGGCAATGGTTTCCGCTTGAGAGCGCAGGAGGTTTCGCCATGCGTAAGCGTTGTCGTAACCAAGCCGGGCGGCGTCTTCACGGCGCAGAGAAATGATGTGCGTCCACACATTGCCTTCGTGATTCGCAACTTCCTCTGCCACCTTGGAGAGATTGATCGGAACATCCGCATCCGTAAATAAACCGTGTGCACCATGACGCTCTGTGCGAGGTCGCTTTGCAATATACGAAACATAATTTTCACGCGTAGCCGTAAAATCTACATTGTCATCGATAGCGCGGGAGATGAATTCCGATGCCGTACCTTTACTCGGTTTTGAAATATAGTCCCGATACTCAAAGCTGTCTTTTGTTTCGGGAAAGTCACGGACAAGTTCTTCAATCAGTTTTTGCTGTTCTTTTGTAGCAGACTGATGTTTCCATGTGTCATCTATTTTCTGTACGCCCTCGCGCTTGGCGATATATCGAATGAGATGCTCCGAGTGCTGACGGCTGCCTGCCCTGAGATATCGGCTTTTCAAAATAATTTTTGCCATGCTTATTCATCGCCGTTTTGAAATTTCACAGCGTCCTCCAAGCGCACCGCACCGCGCAGGCGTTTTACTTCCTCTACGCATAGTCCCCGAAGGCGGGAGAGCGTATCCGTATCGATCTCATTGGTCGCTGCGGTCACATGAAGCATCATGCAAAGCTCCACGGCGATTTTGAAAAGCAGCGTTGCCATGCGATCCTCAAAGGCATCGAGGCTGCCCTGCATGGTAGATACAACAACATTCGGAAGGTACTGATTGTATTCCTCACTTGAAAGATAGCCGCAGTAAAACAGGATTGCTTTCTCAATAAATTCGCTGGGGCTTTTGCAGTTATCGGCTTCATAATTCTTCTGTAATTTTTCTTCTGTAGAGGGGTAGATCCACAGAGGAATGCGGATTTTCTTTTCTTTGCCCATCGGCGCTCACTCCTTTCCGACAGCCACCATAAAAACGGCGGATTTACGGGGCTGGTCTTTTTCTCGGTGCACCCGTTTTGGCTGACGGCGGTTCTTAGGTGCACCTAAAGCGGAAAAACCGAAAAGCCGTAAAACCTTTGATGGCAGTCCGCATTGCGGGCTGCTGTGATTCGGCGGAAAGGCGTTTACAGCCACCCGCCTTTATCCTGCAACCAAATCGCAGGCTAAGCCGGTCTATTTGGGGCTGTGTTTCTCTCTGCGCAGACTCCCACCAAAACCGCCCGAATTTCGCTTAGAGCCTGTCGGTCGGGTACTTTCTCCACCATTTCGGCAAAGTCGGCATACGGGGCGACAGGTTGGCTTACAGGCGGTTCTTGTCTTTCTTTACCGTTTTGCCGTCCAACCGTTTGAAGCAGCTCTCGGTATAGGACAGTCCACGCTCTATTATGAGACGGTCGAGAATTCTGATCATATCTGATTCCTTTAAGCTGACCGGATCGGAGAGACCGTCATAGTAAATCCACTCCGGCGAGTCCGGATCGTCCTTGACGAACACATCGTAACCGAGCAGCAGTTCCTTGCAGGAACGATAGAGAACAGCGTTCAGCCGCAGGCATCCTGCGGTGAGGACGGCGGCAGCCGTTTCGGAAAAATCCGCAGGGATTCGCTTACCTATCCGCTGGATTTCACGGTCACTGAGCAATCGTTCATAGGAATAACGGCCGCCGAGCTGCCGCTGTAATTTTTTTTTGCGGTTCATAAATGCATCCCCTCCGAGAAATAGAAGGGATCACTTTCGTCCATAGCCTGTTCGTCTTCATCGGGTTCATATCCGTCATAGTCCTCCGGCTCGTACAAAAAGTCAGCTTTATCTTCCATATCAAACAGCGTCTGTTGAGGTTCCGGCTCTCGATGTGCGGCATAGAACTGCGCCGTGCTTTTCAGGACAGCCTTGTCAAGCACATCGGTATCCAGCCCACAGTCGTTGTAGCCCTCATAGACTGTTTGGTAATAATACGGAGAAGGAAGACCGAAGCCCATTTTGAGATTCATGATATACACCATGGCGTTCACTTCTTCTCCGTCAAGCTGCACGGGAACATTCTGCTTAAAATAGTGCGAGGGATATCCCTCGTAGCGGTCGAGCGCCTGCTCATTCTTCTCGGAAATATCCCACACCGCAACAGGGACACAGGCGCCTTCTTTGGGTGCAATGGTAGCAAAAGCGCTGTGCGGCTGTCCCTTGAACTGCAATTCGTAATTGTCAATCACGCCTGTGCCGTACAGCTTCGCGCCGGGACACCGATGCTTCATCTGACGGATGTTGAGGTTGCTGCCGTAGGCAACATACAATCGTTTGCTCATATTTACTTTTCACTCCTATATTACATCTGCATGGAAAGAGCAGGAGCATTCTGCTCCTGCTCCTCCGGTTCGGCAGCCGGTTCTTCTGCTTCTAACTCTGCCTGCCGCTTGGCGGCGAGCCTTGCTTTTTGCGCTTCCGCCTGAGCAGGATCACGCCATGCAATGTTGCCCTCTAAATTTTTCAGCAGATGCTGGCGGGCGGTTTTAAATTCATCACCGATCAATCCCAGCCGTAAAAGCCAAGTACGGAAGGTGTATTTCTCATTTTCCGGCTGCCTCTTGATGCGGGATGCACCTCGCTGCACAAGCGCCTGATGGCTGATGGCAAGGCACAGTTGAATATATGATTTCACTTCTCCGGCGTGGAGTGTGGAGTTAAACATACGAAATTCAATCGTGCCTTTGGAAAACACGCTGTGCAGATTGAGGGCGTGATAGCGGCTGTCATCGTAGTGGATATACCGTCCGCCATAACCGTTGTACCACATCCTTTCCACTTCATCCATCGTCCGAGGACGCTTATGGTTGAGTTCCTCTAAAAATCGGGTGTCTGCTTTCTGACAGTAATGCTCTCGGTTCACCCGAACTTTTAATGTCTTGTACAGCAAATCTTCTTTGGAGGCCATGATGTTTACAATATTACGGAGCGTCTGCGGCGTATGGGAGGAGGCATCCACATGAACATGAATGCCGCAACTATCGTTGACTCTTGCACCGCCTGCGCGGAGCTTGCGCACAAGTTCCTGCACCGTTTCAATATCTTCGTACTGACAGATCGGAGAAACAAATTCCACCGAATAGTCCCGGCTTGCCGAACGGTTGTTACCGTTGCGGCAGCGGATGGAGGCGTCACTCACCACTTTCCATCGACGGTTACGGTTATCCCTGATGGTGTAGGCGTCATATCCGCCGCCGACATGGGTCGCCTGCGTATCGAAATGTCCCGCGATAATCCTTGCCGCCGCTGCTCTTGTCAGCCCGGTCATCTCAATTTCGATACCGAAGTTCTGGCTTCTCAAACAGAATCACCGTCCGTGCGGCCGGGAGCGCCCACAGCAGAAGAAGGAACAGCTTTCGGTTTCTTCGGCTTGGCAGCGGCTGTTTTGTTCCCGGCATTCAGTTCGATAAACTCCCGCACACCTGCAGGCACGTGTTTGCTGTACAATGCGTCAGCGGCTTTTTCCATTTCTTCCTCAAAGGACAGGTCTTTCTGTGCCATATACAGTTTGGCGGCGGAGAGTTTTTCCGCGTCAAAAGACACAGGGATTACTGCTTTTTTCATGATGCTCACCTCACATTTTCATTTGGGGCTGTGCCATATCGACAGATGGGTGTTCCTGTTCGTTTAACGGAGTTAGCCCGTTGTTATAATCATCGATCATCTTTTCAGCCTCGGTCATGCTTTGACTGCCGTCATACCATCGGGATTCCATCTCAGAAAGGGTATCCTCGATGGTATCGCTCACATGGACAGAGTAGCTTTTAGCTGCATCGAGAAACGCTTCACGCCCATGCTTTTTATATATCCCGTAAAGG
>OGWT01002996.1_pt1 | contig 10975 bp, 7 predicted proteins | sample 1576101 | NCBI WGS metagenome assembly OGWT01 (sample SAMEA3541481, study PRJEB24748) | human gut metagenome | biome: human gut; feature: human-associated habitat; material: faeces | place: China | collected 2012 | reverse complement strand
GTGCGAGCGGGGGGAGTTGAACCCCCACGAGCATACACTCACTGCCACCTGAAGACAGCGCGTCTACCATTCCGCCACGCTCGCAGACAATCGACTAATTTACACCTTTACTATCTGTGGCACAAATCGGCGTGTCGCACCGCCGTATTCGCAAAGCGAATGCACAAAGCGGTGCGACGCGAGGAGGGAGGAGGCCCTGTGGACCTCCAGACGATGGAGCCATCCTTTGTTCAAAAAGCCGCGTTTGCGTAGCAAATGCTCAAGCCCCGCGACTTCCATCCAGCTCCTCTGGCTCAGCCCTTCGAACCGTTCTCGTAGAACTTGGCGAGTGTCTCGTCGCGGAATTCGTTGAAATAGCCGCCGTCGATCGATGCTCGGATATCGTCGAGCAGCTTCACGAAGAAGTGCTCGTTGTGGATCGTCGCCAGCGTGAAACCGTTGAATTCGCGGGCGCGCAGCGCGTGGTCCACGTATGCGCGCGAATAGTGCGTGCAGGTGTAGCAGTCGCAGTCCTCCTCAAGCGGACCGAAATCGTGCTTGAACTGTGCGCGCTTGATGTTGTAGCGGCCGTGGCGCGTGAAGATCGCACCATTGCGGCCGCAACGCGCGGGGGCCACGCAGTCGAAGGTGTCGCCGCCGTTCTCCACGCAGGCGAAGATGTCGTCCACCGCGGCGATGCCGAGCACATGGCGCGGGCGGCTTTCCGGCATCGCATCGCAGATCCAGGCGCACGTGTCGCCGATGATGCGCTTTTCGATCGCACCGCCGATGCCGACGCCATCGAAATCGAGCGAGGCGATCTGCTCGGCCGCATGCCGGCGCAGATCCTCGTAATTCGCGCCCTGCACCACGCCATACAGCGCCTGATACGGCTTGCCAAGACGCTCTTCGGTGAGCCGCTTGTGCTCGGCTACGCAGCGTTGCGCCCAACGGTAGGTGCGTTCCACGGAGCGTTCCTGGTATCCGCGGGTGTTCATCAGCGTGGTCAGCTCGTCGAAGGCGAACATGATGTCGGCGCCGATCTTGTGCTGGATGCCCATGGAGATTTCGGCGGAGAACCGGTGCAGCGAGCCGTTGAGCGGCGACTTGAACGTTACACCGTCCTCGTCCACGAACGCGAGCCGCTCCTTGCCTTCCGCGATCACGTCGTCCGATTTCATGCCGGTGACGTCCATGGCGAGCGTCTTCTTGAAGCCCGCGCCGAGCGACAGCACCTGGAAGCCGCCGGAATCGGTGAAGGTCGGGCCGTTCCAGTTCATGAATTTGGCGAGTCCGCCGGCTTCGTCGAGCACTTGCTCGCCGGGTCGTTCGTACAGGTGGAACGCGTTGGACAGCAGGCATTGCGCGCCAAGATCCTTCATGGTTTCGGGCAGCACGGCCTTCATCGCGGCCTGCGTGGCCACCGGCACGAACGCCGGGGTGTGGATGTCGCCGTGGGGGGTGTGGATGATGCCGGTGCGGCCGTAGCGCGCGCCGCCGCGCCCCTTGCCGTCGGCCGCATCTGGCAGGCGGGTTTTCTGCTCGAAGTAGAACGCGTCGCGGCGGCCGGGCTTGCCGGGTTCCGCGCCGCGGGGATGCTCAATAAGGTTTTCGGTCGATGCCGCGCTGGTCGTGTTGCCTGCTGCGTCGTGCGTTGCGCCGGCTGCCGCGTTGGCCGCTGAGGTCTCGTGCGCCGCCGCGCCGGTCCGTGGTTCGTTCAAGCTTGTCATGCTCTCAACTGTATGCGATAGCGCCGATTGCCGCGGTGGCGCCATCGGCGGTCGACGGTGGCATCGTATGGAGCAAACTGCCAAGCGATTCGATTGCTACTTTCAACAAACATTCAGGAAACTTCCAGAGCAGGTATCTTTACTCTTAGATAGCAGTTCGAGCGGCACGATTGCTGACCATGTTGAATGCCGCGAGACGAATAAGGAGCAACAATGGCTGAAGACAACAGCGAGAACATCGCGCAGCCGCAGAATGACGCGCAGCAGACCGCGCCGCAGACGCCGAGCGAGAACGTCGCCGACGAAGCACAGACTTCCGTTACCGAACCGATTGCAGCGCCGAACGCGGGCGAGCAGCCCACCACCGCCCTTCCTACCGTGGACGCGGCGGATGGCACGGCAGGCAATACCGCTGACGATACGCCGGATTATGCTTCCGCTGCCGGTGAACGCACGGTGATCAACAACGCGACGCAGGATGCGCCGACCGAACAGTACCGTCCGGCGCCCGAATACGGCGCGTACGGTCCGGTGCCGACGCCGCCGGCTGGCGATGCCAGCGGCCAGACCGCCCAGCAACCGCAGTACGGCGCGCAGCAGCAGGGTCAGCCGCAGGACAACCGTTCGTCGTTCTTCGGCGCTTTCGGCAACACGTATACGACCGGCAATCAGCGGAACAATGGCAATCCGTTCGGCAATCCGTTTGGCGGCTCGTCCGCGCAGAACGGCGCGCAGCAGAACAATCAGCAGCAGCCGCAGTACGGCGCGAACATGCCCCCTGCGGGACCGGGCAACCGCAATCCGTTCGGCGCTCCGGGGCAGGGCTTCCCGAACCAGCCGAACCAGACGCCGGTCGTCACCAAGCAGAAGTCCGGCATGACCAGCCATGTGGTCACCGCCGTTGTGGCCGCACTGGTGTCCGGCGCGCTGTGCCTCGGCGTCGGCTTCACCGCGATCACCAACGGTTGGGTGCATGTGCCGACCTCCAGCTCGCTGTCCGACGTCAAGTCCAATACGTCCGGTTCCGGTTCCGCCAAGGCGAAGTCCGGTACGGCGGTCGATTGGAGCGCGGTGGCCAAGGAAGTGTCCGATTCCGTGGTGGCCATCGACGTGGCGACCAGCGACGGCGAAGCCAAGGGCTCCGGCGTGGTGATCAGCGACAAGGGCTATATCGCCACCAATAACCACGTGATTTCCGGCGCGCAGCAGATTCAGGTGACGCTCGCCAGCGGCGCCGTCTATTCCGCGAAGGTGGTCGGCACCGACACCACCACCGATTTGGCCGTGATCAAGCTCGACAATCCGCCGAGCGATCTGAAAGTCGCGGAATTCGCCGATTCCGACAATCTCGCCGTCGGCGAGGCCGTCATGGCGATCGGCAATCCGCTCGGCTACGACGACACCGCCACCACTGGCATCGTGTCCGCGCTCAACCGCCCGGTGACCGTGACCGATGACGACAACAACGCCATCGTCACCAACGCCGTGCAGATCGACGCGGCCATCAACCCGGGCAACTCCGGCGGCCCGACCTTTAATGCGGCCGGCCAGGTGATCGGCATCAACTCGTCCATCGCCTCCACCGCAAGCTCGTCCGGCACGGCAGGTTCCATCGGCATCGGCTTCGCCATTCCGTCGAACCTCGTCAAGCGCGTGACCAACGAGATCATCGACAACGGTTCCGTGAAGCATGTGGTGCTTGGCATCACCATCAAGAGCTCCTCGGTGGAAGCGGACGGTGTGACCCGCGGCTGCGCCCAGGTGCAGGCCGTGACCGACGGTGGCCCGGCGTCCAAGGCCGGCGTGAAGGCCGGCGACTCCATCGTGGCGTTCAACGGAAAGGCAGTGAACAACAACTACTCGCTGCTCGGTTACGTGCGCGCCTCCGCCATGGGAGACAAGGTGAAGCTGACCGTTGTGCGCGGCGGCAACACCATGGATCTTGAGGTGACGCTCGATCAGGAGGAAACCAAGACGAACTCCTCCAACAAGCAGGAACAGCGTCAGCAGAACAACGGCAACGACGATAACGGCAACGGCCAGAATGGCGGCAGCCAGAACGGCCAGAATGGCGGTAACGGCAACAACGGCGACGGCGGTGGCCTGTTCGATCCGTTCGGTCTGTGGTAAAGCCGGATGCGCGGCATCGTACGGCAACGTACGGTGTGCGGCGTTCATGCCGACAGCGATACGGGTGGCTGCCACCCGATAGGCTGACGGCGAAGCCGCAACCGCAATCCGCGTAATCGCGGAAAACGCTGAACAAGCCGAAAAACGGCGGAAAACAAGGGCTATGCGAGCAATCGCACGGCCCTTTTCGTATGCGCGGAACGCGCGCGACGAACGGAAGCACACGCAAACGGCCGCGGCAATCGCAATGCTCTGTTATGCTGGAAATATCTTTTTACGCCGTGTATCGATGGTCCGCGCAGGCGGGGCGCCGGTGGGTTAACAAGGCGTCCGAACCGAGCGTAAGGAGATTCTCATGCGTAGAATCATTTCCATTTGCAAAGAAGTTCCGCTGCTGCCGATCGCCATCATTGCCGCGATTCCGTTGGCATTGCTGGGTTCGTGGCGTCCGTGGGAGGCTGCGGGCGTCTCGCTGACTTTCGGACCGTTCAATCCGGGTGTCGGGCAGTGGATCGTGATCGCGCTGGTCGTGTACACGATTGTGGTGACTGTGATCGGCATGATTGACGATTTGCGGCACGGTCACGTCGGTGTGGATTTGCTTGCGGTTATTGCGATCGCGTCGACGGTGGCGGTGCAGGAATACTGGGCTGCGTGGGCCGTGGTGCTGATGATTTCCTCCGGCGAGGCGATTGAGGAATTCGCACAGTCGAAGGCGGAAGGCAACCTGACGGCGCTGGTTGATGCGGCGCCGCGGACCGCGCACGTGGTGACGTTGCCGGGCGTGGGTGCACGTGCGGCGGCTGCCGGGGCCGACGGTACTGCCGGTGATGCTGAGGGCGACATGACGGCGGACGGCTTTCGCAAGGTCGCCAGTGTGGATGTGCCTAACGCTGCGGAAACGAATAAGTCCACCACCCAAACCAAGCCTTACGACGCGGCCGGCGAGCATTTCGAAACCGTTCCGGTCGACCAGGTCAAGCTTGGCGACGTGATCCTCGTGCTGCCGGGCGAAACGGTGCCGGTCGACGGCGAACTGCTGTCGGGCGTCGCCACGTTGGATCTGAGCAATATCAACGGCGAGCCGGTGCCGCGCGAAGTGTATGCGGGCGCGCGCGTGCTGTCGGGTGCGGTCAACGGATCGACCGCGCTGACGATGCGTGCCACGCAATTGGCGCAGGATTCGCAGTATCAGAAGATCCTCGAACTGGTGTCGTCGGCGCAGGAATCGCGCCCGACCGTCGTCAAAACCGCCGATGTGCTGGCGGTGCCGTTCACCATTCTTTCGCTGGCGATCGCCGGCATCGCGTGGGCCGTCGCAGGCACGCCATTGCGATTCGCGCAGGTGCTGGTTTTGGCCACGCCCTGCCCGCTGCTGATCGCCGCTCCCGTCGCGTATGTGGCCGGCACCGGTCGCCTCGCCAAAGCGGGCATTCTTATCAAAGCGCAGGATGTGCTGGAAAACCTGGGCCGCGTATCGCATATCTTCTTCGACAAAACCGGCACGCTTACCGTCAAGCAGCCGCAGGTCGTGCGCGTTGAGCGGCCGTTCGAGAACAGCTCGCCGTACAACGAGAGCCACATTCTGATGATGGCCGGCGTGGTGGAAGGCTATTCCGTACACATTCTGTCGAAAGGCATCGCGGCGGCCGGGCAGAAGGCCATGCAGGAACTGTACGCGCGCTATGAGAACGGGCAGCGGCTGTGCGCCGAACGCGATCTGCCGGGGCATGGACGCGATTACCCCGTGGTGAAGAACATCGAGGAACAGTCGGGCAAGGGTGTGTCCGGCGAGGTGAACGGGCATGCCGTGCGCGTGGGTCGTTTCGCGTACGTGACGGCCGACGAGGCCGGCTTCACGCATGTGCTGGGCGCAGGGGTGGCGGCCGGTACTGCGGCTGGTGCTGTGGCCGATAGCGCGGTTGGCGATTCGGCGACCGGTACCGCTGCCGGCGCTTCCAAGAAGCCGGAGGTGAATTCGCTGTTCGCACCTCTCGAACCGGACGAAATGGCCGCGTACGTGGCGATCGACGGCAAGCTCGCCGCACGCATCGTGCTGCGTGACGTGCCTCGCGAAAACGCGAAATCGTCCCTTGAAAAACTGCACCGGCTCGGCGTGAAGAAACTGTCCATGCTCACCGGCGACAAGGAGGCTTCCGCACGCATCATCGCGGGCGAGGTCGGCATCGACGACGTGCAATCCGAACTCTTCCCCGAAGGCAAGGTCGCGGCCGTCAAGAACGCCACGGAAGACGCGCACCAAAACCAGCCGGCGTGGGACAAGGTCGTACAGCGCGTGGTCGGCGAATCCATGACCCGACAGGTGACGATGATGGTCGGCGACGGCGTGAACGACGCCCCCGTGCTGGCGGTTGCGGACATCGGCATGGCCATGACCGACGGCACGTCCACCGCCGCGTCCGAATCGGCGCAGGTGGTCATCATGAACGACGACATCGCCTCCGTGCCGCGCGCCATCGCCATCGCCCGCCGCACGAAGAAAGTGATGCTGCAGGCGGTGCTGGTCGGCCTTGGATTGGCGATTATCGGCATGGTCGCGGCCGCGTTCAACCTCATTCCGGTGGTCGTCGGCGCGTTCATGCAGGAAGCGATCGACGTGGTCAGCATCCTGTGGGCGCTCACCGCCCTGCTCGACCGCGAGTAGCGCCGGTTGCGGCGACGAGCCGTGCGGAACTAGGCTGAACCGCGCTGAGCCGGTCTACATCGAGCTGGGCGAGATTTCGCCGGTGATGTTCCGGCGCATCCACGTGCCGAAATCGGCCGCGTCCACGCCCTGCGACAGCAGGAACATGATCTTCGCGTATGCGGCTTCCAGCGTCATGTCGCCCGATCCGATCGCACCGGCGCGGGCAATCGCGTCGCCCGTCTCGTAATGGCCGAGCAGCACTTCCGCCTGCTGGCATTGCGATGCGATGACGACAGGCACGCCGTCATGCAGCACGTCGGCGATCACGTCGGTCAGTCCTGGTTCGTCGCTCGGCACATTGCCAACGCCGTACGCGCGCAACAGCACCGCTTCCGGACGAGGGTCGAGCATCGCGGCCAATCGCGCGGCGGAAATGCCGGGAGCCATGTCGATCACGGCCACATCGTGACGGGAGTAGGGCAGCGGCGACGTCCAACCGCAACCGGAGCCGGCCGAATCGCCCGCATACCAATGCCACGGCGTGCCGGTACGTGCCAGCGGGCCGGTGGACGGCGCCGAAAACCCTTCGAACGCCCAGCTTGACGATTTGCTCACACGGTTGCCGGCGAACAGATGATGGCCGAAGAACAGGCCGACGCCATGAAAACGTCCGCTCATCGCGGCGTTCAGCGCACCCGTGACGTTCGCGGTGGCGTCCGATTCGATTTTGCCGAGCGGATGCTGCGACCCCGTGAAAATCACAGGCTTGCCGAAACCGGTCAGCGCGTAAGACAGCGCGGCGCTCGAATAACTCATCGTATCGGTGCCGTGCAACACCACAAATGCATCGGCGTCATCGCGGTGCGCGCGCAGGTCGTCCGCCATCGTCTGCCAATTGTCGGGCGTCGCGTTCGACGAATCGATCAGCGGGTCCAGCTCGGTGAACGAGAACAAGCTCGGGGCCAGATGCGCGTCCTCAATCAGCCGGCGCAGCCAGCCGCGCATATCGGCGCCCGGAACCAGACCGTTCGGTGACTCGACCATACCGATGGTGCCGCCGGTATACGTGATGTGAATGCGCATATGCCCACCCTCTTACGATAAGGACCTTCTTTAGTGAGGGACCGATTGTGATCTTCTGCGATTGTACGTTCTCCTGCGCCGGCACATGGGCCGGGCTGCGCGTTGCGAGGCAAGTAAGGGAATCGCAAGAAAGTGCCGTATGCCCCCTGTTGGAAATGCAGGGAATATATTAGGCTGGAACATATGAGCGAAACCAACGAACTTCGTATTGCTGTAATCGGCGCCGGCCCCGCAGGCGTCTACTCTTCCGATATTTTCCTGCGCCAGCTGGGCAAGCTCGGCGAAGAGCTGGGACTGGGCACCAAGGCCCGCATCGACCTGTTCGAAAAGCTGCCGGTGCCGTTCGGCCTGGTGCGCTACGGCGTGGCCCCCGACCACCCTTCCATCAAATTCATCGCATCCGCTCTCGAGAAGACGCTCGACAACCCGGACATCCACCTGTACTGCGACGTGGAATTCGGCAAGGACGTGACGCTCGACGAGCTGCTCGAACGCTACGACGCGGTGCTGTTCGCCACTGGTGCCGTCGAAGACAAGCCGCTCGGCCTGCCGGGCGCCGACTTGGACGGTGTGTACGGTGCCGCCAAGTTCGTGGAATGGTACGACGGTTACCCGACCGGCGCCCGCGAATGGCCGCTCGATGCCGAGGAAGTCGCTGTGATCGGCGGCGGCAACGTGGCCATGGACGTGGCGCGCGAGCTGATGCGCAACGCCGACGACCTGAAGGAACGCACCGACATTCCGGACAACGTGTACGAGGGCATCAAGGCCAACAAGGCCAAGACCCTGCATCTGTTCATCCGCCGTGGCGTGGCTCAGGCCAAGTTCTCCGTGCAGGAGCTGCGCGAAATGGAGAAGCTGCCGGGCGTGCAGCTGATCATCAACGAAGACGACTTTGATCTGGACGACGACACTATCGAGGAGGCCGGCAAGGACAAGCTGACCCGTCAGATGGTCGAGGAGCTGTTCACCATCCGCGAGATGGCCGAGGACATGGAAGACGACGGCGACACCGATTTCGAAGGCAATCCGGCGGATCGCAAGTACTACATCCACTTCAATTCCGCTCCGGTCGAAGTGCTGGGCGAGGACGGCAAGGTCAAGGCGATTCGCGTGGAGAAGACGACGACTTCCGCGGACGGCAAGATGACTCGCACCGGCGAATTCGAAGAGTACCCGGTGCAGGCCGTGTATCACGCAATCGGCTACAAGCCGGCCACCGCGCCGGGCATCGCGTACGACGAGCGTCGCGCGCACCTGGCCAACGCGAACGGCGACGGCCGCATCACCACGGAGGCCTCCGGCGAGGGCGCGCAGGTGCGTGAGCGTCTGTACGCCACCGGTTGGGCCAAGCGTGGTCCGGTCGGCCTGATCGGCTCCACCAAGTCCGACGCGCTGCTCATCGTCACCAACATGCTGGAGGACCTGTCCAAGGCCGCCGAAGGCGGTCGCGTGGCCGCTGACCGCGATCCGGAATCCATCGACCGTCTGCTGGCTTCCCGCGGTGTCAAGCCGATCGACTTCGCCGGCTGGAAGAAGGTCGACGCGTTCGAACGTGCCGAAGGCGCGAAGGAAGGCCGCGAGCACAAGAAGGTCATCGACCCGGAGCAGATGCGCGCGCTGGCGCATGCCTGAATCGGGCCGGCTGGAATTAGGGTGGGAGTGCTGACTTCCTGACACCCTAACTCCAAGCCTTTTAACGCAATCTAGTAACGCCCTGCACGTCCGATTCCTCTGAATCGGACGTGCAGGGCGTTAGTTTTTGCCGCTTTAGTGGTCGATTTTCGGCGGACTGGTCGCGTAGCGTGCGTTTTCGATCGCACAACCGCCCGTTTCTCCAGAATCGGACGTACGCGGTCGTTTTGACCTATTACCCCCGAAGTTCGGGTCCATGCGCTAGGCTGACCCCAGTGAAACGCGGTGCGCAATATCATCGCAAACGGATGTGGGCATTGAAATCTAAGGTTGTGAAGTCGGCATGAACTTTGGAAAACACGTCAAGCGCAAGGCACTGTACTGCTGTTCCGTGTCCGTCGTGGGCCTGTTGATCGCCTGCCTGATCGGCTTCGCCATGGGCGTGGGTCTTGTCGATGTGCATCTCGAAGAGGAAGCCCACGCAGCGGCGTCCTCGGGAACGTCTTCGGAAACGTCCTCCACGTCGGGCGCGCTTAAGCAAAACAGCGCGCCGCAATCGCAGACACAAGCCGTCTCGTCGCCGACGCAGGTCGCGCTGGACGGCATTTCCGCAGTCGAGGGCAGCGCCACGATCACAACGCAGGGCTTCACGCTAAGCGCCGATTCGCAGGCCGCCGTGCAGTCTCAAATCGCCACTTTCGAAGCCGACGGATATACCGCATCATTCGTGCTCGCCGACATCACGACCGGCCGCACGATCGCATACAACGCCGATGCACAGATCTATTCGGCCTCGTCGGCGGAGGCGCCATACCTGATATCGCTGTTCTCAACGGGCACCGTCGACCTGAACAGCGTGGCCCAATCCGCTGACGCGCAGTCCGCCACCGTCCACCAGAAGGTCGACGCCGTCCTGCGCAATTCCGACAACGCGTCTTACGACTGGCTGTACAAAACGTATGGCCTCGACTGCTTCAACACGTGGGCCGAACAGGCGGGCGCGGCTTCCAGAATGGGCGATCGCGGCGGGTACCTGTTCACCTCCGCGCGCGACATGGCCAAACTGTGGACCGCCGGATACGGTTTCCTGTTCGCCGGGCAAACGGCGGGGGTGCAGAACATCACGCCCGAATCGCTGCAATGGCTGTCCGGAGACATGACGAATTCGCTGAACTCCTGCATCCACGCGGCCCTTGGCGATGCGGACACCGTGTACACGAAGGCCGGATGGATCAACGGCGAAGGCGATTTGTACGCGCTGAACGATGCCGGACTGGTGATGTCGCAGTCGGGCACGTACGTGCTGGCGGTGCTGACGAACGCGTGCGGCCGCAACGATTTGCTGACCAGCCTGATCGGCACGCTCGACGCAGTGCATTCGGGGGGTATGCGGGGGTAATACGTTTCAAGTTGGGGTGACTCTCGCCGTGCCGCAGATAGGTCTATGGCCGATGCTGTAGCGTCGTTGCGTGGCATGTTTCTAGATGTTGCAAATCCACCCTTCAGCTTGTATACAGCAAAATCCCAGCCTGAATTCCTAGGCTGGTGGCCATGAACGGCAAATTGCAGGTGCACGGCCATTGCAATGGCTTGAAAACAACGCTTTTGTTCGCGTTGATGTGGGGCGTCATCATGCTCATCTGGTGGACGACCGGCGCCAGTCAAAGCACGCTCGGCTACTACATTCTCATCGGCCTGGGCTCCACGTTCGTCTCCTACTGGTTTTCCGACAAACTGGCGATCGCCAGCATGCACGCTCGACAGGTGAGCG
>OGWT01002983.1_pt1 | contig 11006 bp, 9 predicted proteins | sample 1576101 | NCBI WGS metagenome assembly OGWT01 (sample SAMEA3541481, study PRJEB24748) | human gut metagenome | biome: human gut; feature: human-associated habitat; material: faeces | place: China | collected 2012 | reverse complement strand
AATATTTCATCTTTATTTTCGATTTTTGAAGTGTCAACTTATTCAGTACACTACAGTTGGAACTAAAGTTTCAAGCCTTTGAAACTATGGTTTCTCTTCGCTGAAACTATGGTTTCAAGGCGACGAAACTAATTCAGTGCTATAACCTTATCATGACCCAGCTTAGATTGCTTCTTTAGGGTCAGCCTTTTCTATATTAAATTTTCGTTTTTTCTTGTCGGTCCCGGATATAATGAGTAATTTAGCAGTCTCAACGACACGAAGACGCTGACACAAACAACCTATTATTATATAAATGAAAATTACCCAATTCCGTAAAAATGGAGATACAACAGCGCTCAGCGTAATGGATCTTGAAAAACTGGTAAACAAAGTAAAAACAGAGATAAAATCCCGTCCGGTTTCCACTTTCAGAGAAGAATTAAGATATATGCTTCCAAATGATCGGTGTATGTTTGCCGACAAGCTTCCCGAGATAATTCCTGCCGCAGAATTTAGAAAAGTAAACGGGCAGAAGCAGATGAAAGCGTACAATGGTATTATTGAACTGACTGTCGGTCCCCTGTCCAATAAGTTGGAGATAGCTCTGGTGAAACAAAAAGCGAGTGAACAACCGCAGACCCGTTGCGCTTTTATGGGTTCGAGTGGAAAAACGGTGAAGATATGGACTACCTTCACTCGACCGGACAACTCCCTTCCCAAAACACGGGAAGAAGCGGAACTATTCCACGCCCACGCCTATCGACTGGCCGTGAAATGTTATCAGCCCCAAATCCCGTTCGATATACTTCCCAAAGAGCCGACTTTGGAGCAATATTCGCGATTGTCTTATGATCCGGATATTATGTATCGTCCGAATTCCGTGCAATTTTATCTCTCGCAGCCCACAGCGATGCCCGAAGAGACGACTTTCCGGGAGGCAGTGCAGGCAGAGAAGTCTCCGTTGACTCGTGCCGTGCCGGGATATGATGCAGAAAATGCTTTTTTGATGCTTTTTGAAGCAGCTTTTCGGAAAGCTTATACAGATCTTAGCGAAGCAGGCCTCCAATTACGGGAAGATAAATGGCAACCATTGGTCGTACAATTGGCCAAAAATTGTTTTGCTTCGGGATTGCCTCAGGAAGAAGTCGTGAAACGTACCGTTTTTCATTTCTATATGTATAAACAAGAAGTGTTGATCCGGGAGATGATTGGCAACGTATATCTCGAATGTAAAGGTTTCGGCAAAAATATCAGTCTGAGCAAAGAGCAACAGCTAGCCTTACAGACCGAAGAATTCATGAAACGCCGTTATGAATTTCGCTATAACACACAAATCGCCGAGGTGGAATATCGGGAAAGGCTGTCTTTCCGTTTTCGTTTCAATCCTCTCGACAAACGGGCGCTGAATAGCATTGCCCTAGATGCACAAATGGAGGGTATTCCACTGTGGGACAGGGATATCAGTCGGTATATCTATTCAAATCGTGTGCCTGTATTCAATCCGTTGGAGGATTTTCTCTATCGACTTCCCGGATGGGACGGTAAAGACCGTATCCGTGAATTGGCAGCTACCGTTCCTTGCCGGAATCCGTATTGGACAGACTTGTTTCACCGCTGGTTTCTCAATATGGTTTCTCATTGGAGAGGGTATGATAAAAAATACGCGAACAGTGTTTCGCCATTGCTGGTCGGGGCGCAAGGGACGCGAAAATCTACCTTTTGCCGGAGTATAATGCCACCTTCGGAACGTTCCTATTATACTGACAGCATTGATTTCTCGCGAAAGAAAGATGCGGAACTTTATCTCAATCGTTTTGCGCTCATCAATATTGATGAATTTGATCAGGTCAGTTCGACACAACAGGGCTTCTTGAAACATATTCTGCAAAAGCCTGTGGTAAATATGCGGAAACCTCATGCCAGTGCCGTGCTCGAAATGCGCCGGTATGCTTCATTTATCGCTACGAGTAATCAAAAAGACCTGTTGACCGATCCTTCCGGTAGCCGTCGTTTCATCTGTATCGAAGTGACGGGAGTGATTGACACGAATCGTCCGATAGATTATGAGCAGCTTTACGCGCAAGCCATGTATGAATTGGAACATGGCGAACGCTATTGGTTCGACCAGGAGGATGAAAAGATTATGATGGAAAACAATCGTGAATTTGAGCAAGTTCCTCCGGAAGAACAGCTGTTTTTCCGGTATTTTCGTGCTGCACAGCCTGATGAAGGGGAGTGGTTGTCTCCGGCGGAGATTATGGAAGATATTCAGAGAAATAGTTCGATACCGATGTCCGTGAAAAGGGTCAATTCATTTGGAAGAATACTGAAAAAGCAGGAAATCCCCTCCAAACATGTACGTAGCGGTACGCTTTACCATGTCGTAAAGTTAGTGACCGCGTAGCGGGAACAAATAATAAATGTGTGATTGCATTGTGACGGCAAAAATGCTGTCACAATGCAATCACCTCCTGCTGTCACGGGCTGATTCGTTCATAATGAGTCTGTTATGTCCCGTTTGGTGACAGATGACAGCAACTTACCATATATATTCTTCTGTGTAGCGTTGGTAAGCAGGCTCTTCTTTTATTCCTTTGTTACGAAACAATTGTTTTATATAAGCTTGATCTTTGGGCATAAGGCCTCGTTCTCCACGATAGAGTCGGTAATATCCTGTTTTCCCATAGTGTCCCACCAACTGTGATCGGATACTGACTGCGTCTTCATAAGGAATCCTGTCAAGCAACCGTTTAAGTCCCCATGTTACATGAACTTTTACAGCCGTTTTAAAACATTCGCATTGATTCCCGTCCGCAGGATAGCGTGCCGGATTAACGCTGGTGATATAAAGATAGTCGGCTCCGTTATATTGTGCAGCTATGTGGCGTAAGCATTTGGAGGCTTGTGGGCATTGGTCGTTGAAGCAACGGGCAAAATTGTAAGGGACAGGCAGGCTGTCGGGTTCTTCTTTCATTTGTTGACTTTGTTTTATTTATGATAGCAAGGGATACAAGTTTTGTATTCTCTACAAATGTAAGGCTTTCTTTCAAGAATGAGAAATGATTGATAAGCTAATACCATTGTTCTATGCGATTTCTTTTTGAAATCACTATCTTTGCAATGGATCTATTCATTAAATAAAGAAGAGATTATGCTTGCATACACATATATTGAACACGGAAAATTTGAATTGCGAGAAAAACCGGAACCGAAAATTACGGATGCACGGGATGCAATCGTGCGTGTGACTCTTGGCAGTATCTGTACCAGTGACCTGCATATCAAACACGGTAGTGTGCCGCGTGCAGTACCCGGAATAACGGTTGGACACGAGATGGTAGGTGTCGTGGAAGAGGTGGGAGCTGAAGTTACATCAGTCAGACCCGGCGACAGAGTAACCGTGAATGTCGAGACCTTTTGTGGAGAGTGTTTCTTTTGTCGTCACGGATATGTCAACAACTGTACCGACCCCAACGGTGGCTGGGCTTTAGGCTGTCGTATCGACGGCGGACAGGCGGAATATGTCAGAGTACCTTATGCCGATCAGGGACTGAACCGTATTCCCGATACAGTCAGTGATGAACAGGCTCTTTTTGTCGGTGATGTCCTTGCCACAGGCTTCTGGGCAACTCGTATCTCGGAGATTACGGAGAAAGATACTGTCCTCCTCATTGGTGCCGGACCTACCGGAATTTGTACTTTGCTCTGCTCGATGCTGAAGAATCCGAAGCGTATCATTGTCTGTGAAAAGTCCCCTGAAAGGATTCGGTTTGTCCGTGAACATTATCCCGATGTACTGATAACGACACCTGAGAACTGCAAGGAGTTTGTACTCCAAAACAGTGATCACGGTGGAGCTGATGTTGTTCTGGAAGTGGCGGGGACCGAAGATAGTTTCCGGATGGCGTGGGACTGTGCCCGTCCCAATGCGATAGTCACGATTGTGGCTCTTTATGACAAACCTCTGCTTTTTCCTTTGCCTGAGATGTATGGCAAGAATTTGACTTTCAAAACAGGAGGTGTAGACGGCTGTGACTGTGCTGAGATCCTCAGTCTGATTGAAGAGGGAAAGATTGATACCACTCCTCTTATTACCCATCGCTGTTCGCTGAACGAGATTGAGGAGGCATATCGTATCTTTGAAAACAAGCTGGACGGCGTCATCAAGGTAGCGATTGTATGTCAAACTGAAAGTAATAAATAAGAATATGCCTGTTGTCGAAATATCCTCTTTGTCTCATCCCGGAGTTGAGATATTCTGTACTCTTACCGAGGCTCAGTTACGCAATCGTATCGAGCCTGACAAGGGTATTTTTATCGTAGAAAGTCCAAAGGTCATAGAGAGAGCTCTGGACGCCGGTTATGAACCTTTAGCCATTTTGTGTGAGCATAAACATATCACTGGCGATGCCTCCGACATCATTGAACGTTGTGGCAATGTGCCTGTCTATACGGGTAGCAGGGAACTGCTTGCTACATTGACCGGTTATGTCCTGACACGTGGTGTTCTTTGTGCCATGCGTCGTCCTGCGGTGCGCAGTATGGCAGAAGTCTGTCGGGAAGCCCGGCGCATCGTCGTGATCGATGGTGTTGTTGATACAACCAACATCGGTGCTATTTTCCGTTCGGCAGCCGCCCTGGGAATTGATGCCGTACTACTGACGCGTAACTCTTGTGACCCGTTGAACCGTCGTGCAGTCAGAGTATCGATGGGAACGGTCTTCCTTGTACCATGGACTTGGATGGACGGTTCTCTCAGCGACTTGGGCAAGTTGGGCTTCCGTACAGCTGCCATGGCACTCACGGATAACTCTGTTTCCATTGATGATCCTGTCTTGGCAACCGAACCCAGATTGGCTATCGTGATGGGTACCGAAGGGGACGGACTTTCGCCGGAAACGATTGCCGAAGCTGACTACGTAGTCCGTATTCCTATGTCGCACGGTGTCGATTCACTCAATGTAGCCGCTGCGGCTGCCGTAGCTTTCTGGCAGCTTCGTGCTCGATAGTTCTCATAAGGATCCTTTTTATTGTCGGGACATAAGTTCCGCAAATTGATCGAGTGACTGGACATTATATTTCTCAATGAGATCAATGCATTGTTGAAGATAATCTTCATCCACTTTTACTCCATTCCATTGGTACCATCGTTTTACCATCTCAATACCTGCATTATGCTGCTTGGCAACATTCCAAATCGTGACGAGATCATCCTTTTGTTTTCTTGATTTTAACCGTTTCAGCTCAAGTGCCCCTTTGTAGATTTTGATTTCCTCATCATAGATGAGCTGTTTCTTTAGCGTCAGTTCATCATCTCCCAGAAAAGTGACATGGGTCATGAGTTTTAGTCCTTCGCTGAAATCGGCTACAGCGATACCATGGTCGGAAACGATGAAATAGCCGCCATTATTCTTGCGAGTATACAAGACTTGCGGATTGTTATACACAAAGTATTCGAATATGTTTTCCCCTTTGCGGTCTATTTGATAATGATCGATGTAGCGCTCTTTATATCGTTGCATGAAATGTGCTGTGTAATGCATCACCCTATCGCGGGACTTGAAACCCGTCATTTGGATATAGCCATTGCTTGAAGTGCCGATAATGGGGGCATAAGCCTGAAATCCTACGCCTTGCATATATGAATTGTGTTTTCCCACTACTGTCCACACATTTCTTCGGGTGGTGGTGAGGGTTATACGCTGGGTCGCCAAAGGATATGGCAGCATGTTCTTTGTTTTCTTACGAACCTTATCCATGAACATATTTGCTTTGGTCGATATTTCGATGAGGTCCTTATGCACTTCGGCATACAGTTCCTCGTGAGTCATACTTGTCAGATACATATTTGTGTTTTTGAATTGAGACAAAGGTAGTGGTTATCTTCAGAATTGGCATCATTGTCGGATGGCTTTTTGCGGATGATGCCGAAAATAAATACTTTATTCTTTTTAGAACCTGTACGCTCTCATATCCATTATTTTGTGCTCCACCATTAATGCTATGGATACATTAGGTCTTTCAAAAGTAACATCATTGTTCATCCTGACTTTAATAGAAAGAGACGAGAGTAGTTTAATGAGACTGAAGCTATGTGTTAATTGCATAGGTTCAGTCCTAAATTTTATATGAGTAGGATTCTTTTTATTCAACAAAATAGAGAACTAAGATTCTTTAGGCTTCTTATAATGTTCATTTATCATTCTACTAACTTCGTCCATTGATATTTCTCCCTCTATATGTTTACGAGCTGTGTCTATGAGAAAATTTGATACACGCAGATTATCGACAGTTTGTAAGCCTATGGAAGCTCTCCATAATTTGGCTCGTTCACGTTTCTCCTAATCTGTATCATTTAAATATTCATCAAATATGTGCATGTTCTTATCATCTTTTTGATTTTCACGTTATAAGTTGGGGTTCATGTAGCTACAAAAGTACAAAAACAATCCTGATATTGAATATAATTCACTACATTTGCATTATAAAATCGTATCAAACAATGAAGCTAAATAGACTAAAGGCAGTTCTTTTGGAAAAAGGTATCTCTCAGACGTGGTTGGCGAAACAGCTTGATATGAGTTTTAGTATGGTCAATGCCTATGCTTGCAATCGGATTCAACCTAATTTGCAGACACTTCAACAGTTTGCATCGATATTGCAGGTAGATTTGAAGGACTTAATAACCGATAAAAAAGATAGGTAATAATATACAAGCCTTTCTGATGTTATTATTGAGTTTAATTGATTAGAATATAAAAATAAGCAATAAGATGGCAAACTTAAATATTGAACAGAAAAAGGTGAAAAGCCTTTTTCAAGAATCGAAATACAACTTCCTTATACCTGATTACCAACGCCCATATGCGTGGGGTGAGATGGAGTGTAAAACTTTATGGGATGATTTGTTTTCGTTCTCTTTCCCAAATGATGACTGTGACCAATTTATTGACGATGAAGAGTATTTCCTTGGTCCTATAGTAACATTTAAGAATAGAAACCAAATGGAGGTAATTGATGGGCAGCAACGTTTAACGACACTTATGCTTTTGTTAAGGGCTTTTTATAATAAACTAGGTAGTATGAAAGACCCTCGCTCAAAACGGATGAAGGAGGATATTGAAAAATGTATTTGGAGAGCTAATGAATTTGGAGAGTTTGAAACATCTGCTCTGAAAATCAATTCACAGGTTGCTACGGATGAAGATAAAGAAGAGTTTATTGCAATATTGAAAGATGGACAAGGAATTGGCAAAAAAAGTCGTTACGCAAAGAATTTCAATTTCTTCGTTGAAAAGATAGATGTTTTTTTAAGTAATTATCCATCGTATTTTGCATATTTCCCGGCACGAGTGTTAAATAACTGTGTGCTTTTACCAATAGAGGCGGAATCACAAAATACGGCATTAAGAATTTTCTCAACCTTGAATGATAGAGGGAAACCTCTCTCTGATGCAGATATTTTTAAGGCGCAACTTTATAAATATTATTCATCGTTTGGTAAAAAAGATGAATTTATAGAAACGTGGAAAAATCTAGATAAGATTACTAGCGAAGTGTTTCATCCAATTTATGGTACACCATTAGATGAATTGTTTACAAGATATATGTATTATGAGCGAGCACTTGCAGAGATAAAATCATCAACAACAGAAGCTTTGCGCAAGTTTTATGAAGGAGATGGCAGTTATCCTCTTTTGCATCAGCCAAAGACATTGAGTAATCTTGTAAGCCTTGCCAAATTTTGGCAAGATGTTAGCAATCAGGAGACAGAACGTTTCTCAGATAAAGTCCTAAAGCGTTTGTTCGTACTTAGTTATGCTCCTAATGGAATGTGGACGTATATCACTTCTGTGTATTTTATGTACCATCGTAATGAAAATGATGAAATAGAAGAAAATGCTTTTTGTCGTTTCTTGGATTGTATAACAGCTTTCATATGGGCTTATGCTATAACTAATCCAGGTGTTAACTCTTTGCGTACTCCTGTATATGCAGAAATGGTTAAGATAATCAGAGGAGAAGATGTAACATTCTCAGATTTCAAATTTTCAGAAGAACGTTATCGTGCGCAAATAACAAATTATGCATTCAATAATAGTCGTGCGATTACAAAATCAATGATTACTTGGTGGGCTTTTCAATATGATAATCAATCATTATTGTCATTGGAAACCAAATTCGATATAGAACATATATATGCACGAAACAGACTGGATAAAGAAAAAGGTTTATCAAATCCTCAGAATGTAGAAATACTTGGAAATAAGGTTCTTCTTGAAAAAAGATTGAATATCAGAGCTTCCGACTATCGCTTTGTAGATAAAGTAAAATATTATAAAGGTTTTACCACTGCTAATGGTCAGGAAAAGAATGGCTCTCAAATTGTAGAATTGGCGGAGATAAGTAATTCATATAGTGATTTTACTGAAACTGATATTATTAATCGTAATTCTAAAATAATTGATTCGTTTGTGAATTTCCTTAGAGCGAATCAATTATTGAAAGAGTAAAGTTATAGCTTTGAATATCAATTTGTTTTTTAGCATAAACTTCTGATAATATATATTATTAAGAATATGACTCCTGAAGAAAAAGCAAGAATAAAGATAGACCAGTGGTTTGCCGATGCTGGTTGGAAAGTAGTTAATAGGGAGGATTATGAACCTACTGGTACGGCTGTAGCCATAAGAGAAGGTTTATTGAAAGGAAATCTTGAAGCCGATTATTTCCTTTTCATTAATGGAAAAGCAGTAGGAGTACTTGAAGCTAAGCGTGAAGAAACAGACGTTTTTGCTTCAAAAGTATGCGAGCAAGCAGCTCTATATGCACGAAGTGTCCCAAATATCTATCAGGCATATCAAAAGCCATTGCCTTTTATCTTTACCTCAAATGGAAAAGAACTATACTTCTGTGATTTCCGTGAACAAGATTCTTGTTTCAAACAGATAATAACTATTCCTACGCCACATGAATTGGTCAAGAAACTGGGGATTGAGGATACATTTGCCGGACTTCCCACATTGAAAAGGAAGGGGCTTCGTGATTGCCAGTATGAAGCGGTGACAGAACTTGAAAAGAGTTTTCGTGCTGGGCAAAATCGGGCATTGATGGTTCTTGCTACCGGAGCAGGCAAAACATATACTGCTTGTCTTGCTGCCTACCGAATGCTTTCTTATACACCAATGCGTAGGGTGTTGTTTCTTGTCGACCGAAATAATCTTGGAAAACAGGCAGAGGGAGAATTTGGAACTTTCCGACTGACAGAGAATGGAGACGCTTTCAATACTATCTTTACGGTCAATCGCCTTCGCTCACCTTCTATCCCTTCTGATAGTAACGTCGTTATTTCTACAATACAACGTTTGTTTTCATTCTTGAAAGGAGAAGCTATTGAGGATAATGATGACGATGATGAGAACGAACCTGCAGAGGAAGTAACCTTGCCTCCCAATCCCAATTTACCGCACGATTACTTTGATATGATTATTATAGATGAGTGCCATCGCTCCATTTATGGAAACTGGCGCATGGTATTGGAGTATTTTGATACGGCAAGATTGGTAGGTTTGACTGCGACACCTATTCCCGAAACAATGGCTTTTTTCAATAACAATCGCATTGTCAACTATACATTAGAAAAGAGTATCGTTGATGGTGTGAATGTGGATTGTCGGGTATATAGAATAAAAACCCAAGTCACGGAAACGGGTGGGGCTATATTAGAGGGTGAGAAATTTAAAGAAGAAACAAGATATACAGGTGAGGTCAAGACTGTAAGTAGTAAGGAAACCAAAAACTACACAAATAAAGAACTTAATCGGAGTGTTATTAATCCGGCACAGATAAAGTTAATCCTTTCGACCTATCGGGATGTGGTTTATACAGAATTGTTTAATGACCCGCAACGTAAGCCGAATATGGACTATTTGCCCAAAACCTTGATATTTGCTCTCATAAATGTCACCGAATTCATCTTTGCCTTTTCACTGATAGTAGCAAAAGGACGGTGTTTGTAAGGAGGAAGAGTTAAGTCTGCATGAATTTCGTCAGAGAACACCAACACTTTTTCTTCGTAACAGATTTCTGCCACTGTGCGCAGTTCGTCTTCTGTCCACACCACGCCACCGGGATTATGAGGATTGCATAAAATAAACAGTTTACAACCTTTTACCTGTTCGCGAAAGGCATCCAAATCCATTCGATACATGCCATTCTCCCATTTCAGGGGGTTAGTAACCAATGTACGCTCATTGCGGGTCGTTACCCAAGCAAAAGGATGGTAGACGGGCGGCTGAATCATCACCTTATCTCCCGGTCGGGTGAAGCTGTTCATTGCCATACCGATGCCGGGAACAATGCCGGGAACAAAGTTTATCATCTCTTTTGTGACATCCAAATCATAGCGTTGTTTCACCCAATTAATGATTGCCCGATAGTAACTGTCAGGTTTCCCCGTATAACCCAACACTTCACATTCACAGCGTTTACGAATGGCATCCACAATAAAAGGAGCTGTACCAAAATCCATATCTGCCACCCACAAAGGAATCAAATCCGCACGTCCCCACACTTCCTTCGCCTCTTCCAGCTTAACGGCGGCAGTACCGTTGCGGTCTATTACTTTATCAAAATCGTATTTCATTATTTGTATCTTTTAAAATCGAATTCAAATATATAGAAAAAGTCCGCAACAATCCATATAAGGACGGAAGATTTTCCGTCCTTGTTCATCAACTTCATTATTTAAGCACCTTCAATACTTCAGGCATCATTGTCCATACAAACTTTTCATCTTGTGCAGTAAAAAGATTGCCATCAACCACAGATTTATCGTCTGTTGCCTGCCCCTTGGCATCCAGTTCTGTCCGGGAGAATATCAGGTATGGATTGGAGGTAGTTCGGATGAGAAAGCGTTAAGCAAGTATGCAATACAGCTGAAGTGATGTGAATTTCCCTATATAACAGGCAGGGCGGTACCTGAGAAATAAAGGTATCGCCCTGCTTGTTTTTATAATACTATA
>OGWT01002975.1_pt1 | contig 11029 bp, 9 predicted proteins | sample 1576101 | NCBI WGS metagenome assembly OGWT01 (sample SAMEA3541481, study PRJEB24748) | human gut metagenome | biome: human gut; feature: human-associated habitat; material: faeces | place: China | collected 2012 | reverse complement strand
ATTGATAGTAATTGAATAGAAGTCGTAGAGACTAGTAACCTTATGGAAATTGACAGGGATTGGGGGTCATGGACTGGAAGCCTCCTCAAGGGAAGTTTGGCGAATTCACTCATGAAAACGACTGGCGAATCAAGGTCTGGGTAACCAGATAAAAAACGGATGGTACCGCGTGTCAACGCTCCGCTATTGGAGTGTGGCACGCTTTTTTCGTTTAAAAACATTAGGGGTTGCCCCAAGGAAGGAATTTTAATGGATTTACAAGCGCAGTTAGAAGAATTAAAATCATCTACGCAAGCTAAATTGGCTGAAATGCGTGGAAACAATGCAAAAGAACTTCAAGAATTACGTGTGCAAGTTCTTGGTAAAAAAGGATCATTGACAGAATTATTGAAAGGTTTGAAAGATCTTTCTAAAGAAATGCGTCCAGTTGTCGGAAAACAAGTTAACGAAGTACGTGACGTTTTGACAAAAGCTTTTGAAGAACAAGCTAAAATCGTTGAAGCTGCTAAAATCAAAGCACAATTGGAATCAGAAAGCTTGGATGTGACTCTTCCAGGACGTCAAGTAAACCTTGGTAACCGTCACGTTTTGACACAAACAAGTGAAGAAATTGAAGATATTTTCCTTGGTATGGGATTCCAAGTTGTCGATGGTTATGAAGTTGAATCAGATTACTACAACTTTGAACGCATGAACTTGCCAAAAGATCACCCAGCTCGTGATATGCAAGACTCTTTCTATATCACAGAAGATATCTTACTTAGAAGTCAGACTTCTCCTGTACAGGCTCGCACAATGCAAGCTCATGAACCAAATAGCCCAATTCGCATCATTGCTCCAGGTCATGTATATCGCCGTGATGATTATGATGCTACACATTCCCCAATGTTTACTCAAGTTGAAGGTCTTTGCATTGATAAAAACATCAACTTTGCTGACCTCAAAGGCACACTTGTTACTTTCTTACAACAAATCTTCGGTGAAGATGTAAAAGTTCGCTTCCGTCCAAGCTTCTTCCCATTCACTGAACCAAGTGCTGAAGTAGATATCTCTTGCGTTATGTGTAAAGGTAAAGGTTGCCGTGTATGTAAAGGCACTGGCTGGCTTGAAATCTTAGGTGCAGGTATGGTTCATCCTCATGTACTTGAAATGAGTGGTTATGACCCTAAACAAGTTAGCGGTTTTGCTTTCGGTATGGGTGTTGAACGTATTGCTATGCTCGCTTATGGCATTGATGATTTACGTTTATTCTATGATAATGATGTACGTTTCTTACGTCAGTTCTAATATTAAGGAGGATTATATTTAATGCAAGTTTCTATTAAATGGCTTAAAGATTATATAGATTTTACTGAAACTCCAGAGCAGCTTGCTGATAAACTCACAATGGCTGGTATTCCTGTAGAAAATGTTGTAGACCCTGGCGAAGGTTTAGAAAAAGTTGTAACTGGTCGCATCGAAAAACTCGAACCACATCAAAATTCTGACCACTTACAAATCTGCACTATGAATGTTGGTCTTGCTGAAAATATCATCATTGTAACAGGTGCTCAAAACGTAGCAGAAGGACAAGTTGTTCCTGTAGCTATGGTAGGTGCTCATTTGCCAAACGGCATGAAAATCTCAAAAGGTAAACTTCGTGGCGTAGCTTCTAATGGTATGCTTTGCTCCGCTCAAGAATTAAAACTTGACCTTGAAAAATTACCTGAAGAACAAAAAACTGGTATCTTCATTTTACCTAGTGATACTCCTGTAGGTATTCCTGCTAAAGATGTATTAGGTTTAAATGATGTTGTATTGGAATTTGAACTTACAGCTAACCGTGCAGACTGCTTCAGTGTTTTCGGTCTTGTTCGTGAAATTGCTGCTATCACTGGCAACAAACCACATTTTCCTGAAATCAAAGTTAATGAAGATGATAATACTAAATTAAACGATATCTTCTCTGTAGAAATCGCAGACCCTGATTTATGTTCTCGTTTCTCTACACGTATGCTTAAAAATGTAAAAATCGGCCCATCTCCTGAATGGATGCAACAACGTCTTGAAGGTGCTGGCATTCGTTCCATCAATAATGTAGTTGACGTTACAAACTTCGTTATGATTGAACTTGGTCATCCTATGCATGCTTATGATTATGATAAAATCACAGGCAAAAAATTAATTGCTCGTCGTGCTATTGAAGGTGAAGAACTTCATACTCTTGATGATACTTCTCGCAAAGCAAAAGGTGAAATGCTCGTTATCGCTGATAGCGAAAAAGCTGCTGGTCTTGCTGGTATCATGGGTGGTTTCGAAACAGAAATCACAGACACTACTACTACTGTAGTATTAGAATCTGCTGATTTCTATGGTCCATGTATCCGCAGAACTGCTCGTGCTTGCGGTCTTTCTTCTGAAGCTTCTGGTCGTTTTGAACGTGGTGTTGATAGCGAAACTACTATTAAAGCCCTCGACAGAGCAGCTCAATTACTTCAAGAAATGGGTGCTTGCACTGTTTGCGAAGGAATTGTAGATGTATATCCAAATCCAAAACAAGCTAATTATGTTACTTTCACACCAGAACAAATCAATAATCATCTCGGCACTAATATCGCTAAAGATGTTATGCTTAATATCATTACAAGTGTTGGCTTTGATGTTACAAAAGATGAAAATGATGAAATCACTGTTAAAGTTCCATCTTGGAGAAATGATGTAACTTGCATGGCTGATATTTCCGAAGAAATTGCTCGTTTACATGGTTTTGATAAAATTAAATCCACTCTTCCAAATGGCGTTTCTATGCAGGGAACTCAATCTGCAAAACAAACATTTATTGATAAAGTAAAAGCTTCCTTATCTAGCCAAGGACTTTATGAAACAATTTCCTTTGCTTTAACTAACGAAGAAACATTCAATAAATTAAACATTCCACAAGATAGCCCACTTCGTAAAGCTGTACCTATCATGAACCCACTTTCTGACGAATATCCTCTCGTTCGTACAACATTGCTCAGCAGTATTTTTGATAATCTTGCTCGCAATCTTGCTCGTAAAAATGATGATGTAGCTTTATTTGAAGTAGGTTCTGTATTCTTCCCTAAAGCACTTCCTGTAACAGAACTTCCAGATGAAGTTGTAAAAATTGCAGGTGCTATTACTGGTCGTCGCAATGCTCAGGGCTGGAACCAAACAAATGATATGGTAGACTTCTACGATGCTAAAGGCATTATCGAAGAATTACTTGCAAACCTTCGTGTAACTCGTTATACAGTTGAAGCTGGTACACACTACGCTATGCACCCAGGCAAAACTGCTCTCTTCAAAAAAGGTCGCGATGTAATCGCAACAGTTGGTGAAGTTCATCCTGCTGTACTTTCTGCTTATGGTATTACAAAACCTGTATATATCTTTGAACTTGACGCTACTACTGTTATGAAATACATGGCTAAAGACTTAAAATATAAAGCATTACCAAAATATCCAGCAACTAGCCGTGACCTTGCAATGCTCGTAGATGTTGATGTAAATGCTGCTGATATCGAAAAAGCTATGACTAAAGCTGCAGGTCAAAACCTCACTCAAATCACTTTATTTGATGTTTACACTGGTAAACAAGTTGAAGAAGGCAAAAAAAGCTTAGCATTCTCCTTGACTTTCCAATCCAATGATAAAACATTAACTGATGCTGAAATTGACCCAGCAATCGAAAAAATCGTGGCTAAACTTCAAAAAGATTTCAATGCAAATCTTCGTGGCTAATAAAAATAAAAAGGCACTACAATTGTAGTGCCTTTTTTTATATTTCAGCTGTTTTATTCAACCATTCTTGCAAATCATTTATAAATCTTGATAAATGAAAACCATCACATACTCCATGATGTACTTGAATAGCTAATGGCAATAATATTTTTTCACCTTGTTCAAAATACTTTCCTATAGTGAAAATAGGCAAATAATAATCATATCCTTTAGCTAAATTCAAATTAAAACCTGTAAAACTAACCCAAGGAACACAAGAAACATTAAACACATTTTTTTCTAATAATAATTTAGAGCTTTTTATCTCTTGCTGTTGGTAATTTTTCATATCCAATAAATAATTTTGATAAAACACTTCAAAATCATCATCATATTTTGTCCACACTTGATAAAACTGTTCTTGCGCTTCTTCAAAGACTGTAAAAATAGGATTTATCTTATCATAATATCCTAATTCTCCATCTTTATTTAAATCCATGCGGAATTCTTTATATTTATTAACAAACTTACTCAAACCATATAAAATTACAGGAAAAATTTTTAGCTGTTTTATCTCTATTTTATTTTTTAAACCTGTGATATCTAAATTGATTGTCATACTATAAGTGCAAGGAACATCTTTGCTATACAGCTCAAAAACTTTTTTTCTTTGCCATTTTTCTTTATCTATTTTTATAAAATCCATTTCAATATCACAACTCTTTATTATTTATTCTAGCTATTAAATTATTCATTTTCGCTTTTATCTGTTCAACGATTTTCAAAAATTCCTCATCAGATTTTCCTGTAGGGTCTTGTAGTCCCCAATCTTCACGATATTTACATTTAATCATAGGGCAAGCTACATTACAACCCATAGTTATAACAATATCAATCTCTGGTAATTCCTGCAATAATTTAGGTCTTTGCACCTTTGTTATATCACCATAACCTAAAGATTTCATAATACGAACTGCATCAGGATTTATTTGATTTTTTAACTGTGTTCCTGCTGAAAAAGCTTCAAATACATTTTTTCCCATTTCTTTAGCTATGGCCTCTGCCATTTGAGATCTACAAGAATTATGCACACAAATAAATGCTACTTTTAACAAATTTTACACCCCTATCTTAAAATACAAAATTAAAAATATAGCCTACAAAAATAATCCCTATACTTACAATACCTATAAATAAAAACAATAATTTTCTTTGCAATACTTGGCTAAGCATAATAAGTGACGGAAGTGATAAAGCTGTTATCGCCATCATCAATGCTAAAATCGTACCAGCTGGCACACCTACTAAATACAAAGCTTCAGCGATTGGCAAAGTTCCAAATATATCAGCATAAATAGGTATACCAATAATTGTAGCTAAAATAACAGCAAAGGGATTATTATCTCCCAAAATATTTAAAATAAATTCTTGTGGTATCCAATTATGAATTACTGCACCTATTAATACACCCAATAATACATAAGGAAAAACTTTTCTCACGATAATTTTAGTATCATTTAAAGCATAATTTAATCTTTGTCTTTGATTAAAATATTCTGATTCAACATAAAAATCTCTAATTGCTCCATCATATTTTTTCAAATATCTTTCAACCTTCATTATCGATAAGACTTTACCGCCAACAACAGCTAATATTACACCTACAACTGTATAAAAAATAGCAAATTCAGGTCCAAAAAATGACATCAACATAAGCATAGATGCCACATCTACCATAGGAGAAGATATCAAAAAAGAAAAAGTCATGCCCACAGGTAATCCCGCTCTAGTAAAACCTATAAAAATAGGCACACTTGAACAAGAACAAAATGGCGTTACAGTTCCAAGTAGTGCAGCAATTATATTTCCAGTAAAACCATCAAAATGTGTCAAAATTCGTTTTGTCTTTTCTGGTGGAAAATACGACTGAATATATGATATCAAATAAATTAAAGTTACTAATAAAATAGTTATCTTTATCGTATCATAAAAGAAAAAATGAATACTAGACCACCAATTTGAACTTTTATCTGCATTAAAATAATTTACTAAGACTTGCCAAACTAAATCATTCAGCCATTGCATTCCTAGTATTTGTTCAACAAAAAAATCAAACATTATCTCACCTCATATCAAATATTTTTGATATGTTTATTATATCAACTTTTTTTGATATGACAAGTCTATTTATTCATGTTGAAAAAATTTTATCGCCTTTTGACTAAATACTTCTGTCAATAATGAACTATTAATACTATAAAAATTCCATTTTCCCTGCGGTTTTACTTTTATTAAATTCGCTTCTAACAATAATTTTAAATGATAAGATAATTTACTTTGAGCTATAGCAAATTGTTCCATTAATTTACAAACGCAAATTTCCTCATGTTTTGCAATTTCTTGTAAAATCTTTAATCTCATTTCATCAGATAACGCTTTAAAAATTTTTACATAATCAATCTCTGTCATATTATTTATCTCACTTTCTTATTTTATTAAGAAAAATCTTTTATACTTTGCTATAATAACTATATCATATTTAAGGAGGGATTTTCTTGAAATATCTCATTGTCGGCACTGGAGGAACTGGAGCTTGCATCGGTAGTTTTTTAGCCAAAAATAATCATGATGTAACCTTTATCGCTCGTGGAAAACATCTTGAAGCCATCAACGAAAATGGTCTTACCATCAATTCTGATAGAATTGGCAAATTTAATTTAAAACCCGTAAAAGCAATGACTACAGAGCAATATCTTCAAACAAATGAAATACCTGATGTAATTTTTATTTCTGTCAAAGGATATGCTCTTGATGATATCATTCCTTTTTTAGCCAAAGTAAGCAAGGAAAATACCATCATCATTCCTATACTAAATATCTATGGTACAGGTTATAGACTAGCACCTAAATTACCTCATACAAATGTAATTGAAGGATGTATCTATATTGTTGCCTATATTTCTGCACCTGGAGAAATATCTCAAAAGGGTAATATTTTCCGCATCGTCTTTGGCACACGTGGAAAAACTCCATTAAAAAATCAATTAGAACAAATTGCTCAAGACCTTAAAAATAGTAATATTTCCGTTGTCTTATCAGAAAATATCGCAGAAGATACCTTCCGCAAATTCGTTTTAATCTCCCCTTATGCTAGTTGTGGAGCTTATTTTGATATACCAGCAGGTATCATGCAAAAACAAGGAAAAGAACAAGATTTATTCATTGCCTTAACAAAAGATTGTATTAATCTAGCTAAAGCTTATAATATTAATCTTCCTGAAAATATCATTGATATAAACTTAAAAACATTAAATGCTATGACACCAGATACTACAGCTTCTATGCAAAAAGACTTACAAAAAGGCAGTCAATCAGAAATTGATGGACTCATTTTTGAAGTTGTTCGCATGGCAAAAGCCAAAAATATCGCTGTGCCAGCCTATGAATTAGTGGCTAAACATTTTGGTTTTATAGCCTAAAATATAATAAATTACAAAATATGAAAGTAAGGTTTTTTTATGATTGAAATTCTTGTATTATTTGTCGTCGGTATTGGCGTAGGTACATTTGGTACTTTAATAGGTATTGGTGGTGGTTTAATCATGATACCACTTTTTACTTTTGCACTCACACCTTCTATTTTTCATAGTGCTCCTGAAATCGTTGGTACTTCATTATTTGGTGTATTTTTAAATGCACTTTCAGGAACATATGCTTATGTAAAACAACATCGCGTTTATTTTAAAGCAGCCATTCCTTTTGCTATTGCTACACTTCCTGGAGCTATTTTAGGTAGCCTTGTCAGTGATTATTTCACAGGCCCTACTTTCAGTCTTAGTTATGGTATTTTTATCTTAATCATCTCTGCTATCATGTATTGGAATTCATCTAATAAAAAAGCTATCGCTACTAATTTTGATGAAACCTTATTTATAGCTCGCAAAAAACTCGGTATTATTTTAAGTATGTTTGTAGGTTTTATCTCTAGCATCTTTGGTATTGGTGGCGGTATCATTCATGTTCCTGTTATGATTTATGCCCTTGCTTTTCCACCACATATGGCAACTGCAACATCTCATTTTGTCTTAGCTGTTTCCTCTTTTATGGGTGTTACATCTCATATATTTTTAAATCATATCGTTTGGATACCTGCTCTTGCTGTTGGTTTTGGTGCTGTAATCGGCGCTCAAATCGGTGCTAGATTATCTAAGAAAACTAAACCTCGCAGTATCATTTTACTTCTTTGCATTTCTTTATTCTTATTAGGTATTCGCATGATTGTTGAAAGCAATCTCTTATTTTAAGCAAAAAAGCTTCTGTTCTCAACTCTAAAAAAGAACAGAAGCTTTTTATGTAAAAACCATGTATTTATAAATCTTTTGTGATAAAATATTCTTTGAATATATTTATAAAAAGGAGAATTATTTTGCGTTTACGAAGAAAACCTTGGATTGATGAAGCTATTTTAGATTTTAATGATTTTGTATATACTAAAGGACAAAGTCCTTCTGAAGAAATTAAAGGTCATTGGCATGAAGTATTTGACCGCCAGGCACCTCTTTACGTAGAACTTGGCACAGGAAAAGGAGATTTCATCAGTAAAACAGCAGCTCTTCATCCTGAAGTTAATTTTATCGGTATAGAACTTCAACAAGATGTTTTATACTATGCTGCTAAAAAAGTAAAAGAACTTGGCTTAACTAATGTTCGCTTAATGGTATTTAATATCGAACAAATTGAAAATATCTTTGCTGAAGATGAAGTTGACCGTTTTTATATCAATTTCTGCGACCCATGGCCAAAAGCTCGTCATGCAAAAAGACGTTTAACTTATATAGGATTTTTGGAAAAATATCGCAAACTCTTAAAAGATAATGGGGAATTATTCTTTAAAACCGACAATAGACCTCTATTTGATTTTTCATTAGAACAATTTGAACTTGCTAATTTAAAAGTAAATGCACTTACTTTTGACCTTCATAATAGTGAATATCAAGCTAACAATATCATGACAGAATATGAACGTAAATTTAGCGGTTTCGGTGAAAAAATCAATCGCTGTGAGGTAACTTTTACTAAGCAGGATAAAAAATAATGTTGACTAAGCAAAAATTTTGGATAAATGATATGGAAGCTATCACCTGTATCATGTTTATCCTGATTGTCATTGGCACTATAAATATTTGTAGTGCCAGCTTAATAACTGCTTATACTAACTTTGAAAATCCCTATTTCTTTTTAATTCGTCATTTAATAAGTTTGTTAATTGGATTTGTCGCTTTTGCTTTAACTTCTAGATTTAATTATAAAAAATTAAAAAATAAATCTTTACTGCTTACAGTCATAACGATTTTATCCTTAAGTGCTGTATTAATTATGGGTGTTACTGTAAATGGTTCTAAGCGTTGGCTATCACTTGGATTTATGCAATTCCAACCTTCTGAAATCGCCAAAATTGTTACCATTATCATCAGTGCCTCTTATCTTGGTCAATGTATAGATAAAAAAATTCCTATAACGGTAAATCCACAAAAAAATATCATATTTCTTCTATGTCTAATAATTGCAGGTTTTGTTGAAGCTCAACCTGATATGGGAACCGCACTTATCATCATTGGTATTCCAACCATTATGTATTTTATTGCTGGTCTATCAAAAAAATGGATTGGTATAATCTGTGGTATTGGTTTTATCTTACTTACACTATTAGCAACCTTCCAACCATATCGTTTAGACCGTATCAATAGTTGGTATGACCCTTGGTCTCGCTCTCAAGAAGATGGTTATCAAATAGTCCAATCCATCTTAGCTATTGGTTCTGGAGGATTTTCTGGCATGGGCTTAGGTCATGGATTTAGTAAATATTCTTATCTACCTGAATCTCATACAGACTTTGCCTTTGCTGTTTTTTGCCAAGAAATAGGATTTATGGGCGCTTTTATTGTCTTTTTGCTTTTAATTGCGCTAGCTTTTTATTGTATAAAAATTGCTCTACGCACTAAAGATAATTTTGGCAAAATGCTTGTATGTGGCATTACTTTATTGATTGTAGGTCAAGCTACTGGCAATATGGCTATGGTTATCGGTATTGTTCCTGTAGTTGGTGTACCTTTACCGTTCATCAGTTATGGTGGTACTTCACTTATCTTAAATATGATTAGCATCGGCTTAGTTTTAAGCGTAGACCGACATAATCATATCATTAAAAAAAGTACTAAAAACGAAACGATAACTACTCCACCTATTAAATATTTAAGCAAGAAAAAACATCTCTATCGTTTAAAATAAAAATAAATAATGGCAAAATAAAAGACGATTAACATATCTTCATGCTAATCGTCTTTTATCTAGTATACTGTGTATACATCAAACTACCTCACTATTTAATTTTTTTTTGCAAATCTTCCCTTAAGATAGAAGTCTTTGCTGTATTTATCAGTCAGCTAACGTGTGTAATATGCATTTAATTCCAAATACATCTTTTTACATTCTTTTATAATATTCTAACTAACTTAAAATACACCTAATACGTATTATACACTTTTTGAATTAATAATAAATTTTGTAACGTTACTATTTGTGCACACTTATAAATCAGTTTAGACTTTAACTAGCAATGCCTTACTATCTATAAAATCTAGTTTTTCTTTACAAACTTGCTTTCTTCAACAGCACGAGATATCTAAGTGCAACTTTCATTAAAGCCTTTTTGCAAATCCGCTATAACCCTCACTCCTTTCGAATGCATTCTATATAAATAATTTTTAGTTCCTCTGTACAATAATTTCTATTGCTCATTCTCCATAAACTATTTTTATATCATTACATTCAATTGTTTTAAGCACTATAGCTTTTCTTTCTGTCTTTATTATAGCATAGTCAATATTTTATTGCAATAATCAGATTATTTTTTTTATATATTTTTTTCTGTAAAAATAACATTTTAGTAAAAAAATATAAGTGCCTACTAAAAAATCTCATAGTAGACACTTATGAATTATTCTTTGCTTATTAACGTTGAAAAAAGTTATATAATTCTCTAACCATAATAAGTGAAGATGTAGCACCTGGGTCTTGATGACCAATACTTCTAATACCTAAATAGCTTGCACGACCTTTGCTTGCAGAAATAGTGCGTGTATAATCTGCACCTTCTTTTGCAGCTCTTGATGCTTCACCTAAACATTGGAATAATGTTAAATCTTTTTCTTTACCTTTTACAAAAGCTGTATGTACAGGAATTAAAACATCTAACATTGTTTTTTCACCTGGTTCTACACGACCACGTTTTTTAATAGCTTCGATA
>OGWT01002974.1_pt1 | contig 11032 bp, 11 predicted proteins | sample 1576101 | NCBI WGS metagenome assembly OGWT01 (sample SAMEA3541481, study PRJEB24748) | human gut metagenome | biome: human gut; feature: human-associated habitat; material: faeces | place: China | collected 2012 | reverse complement strand
GGGTTACGAACAGACATTGCAGGCATTCGAGGCTTCGCTCACCCGTTTGGGTCCGTCTTTGTATGCTAAAAAGTAGATCGCATCACACACTTCGAACGCCGGATTCTTCTTTTTATCCAACGTCACCATCTCTTCTTCGATCAGGCCGGGCACATGATACGGGTTGCCTTTATATAATTCGATATTGAACTTTACGAACTTTTTGAGTTCCTTCTTACTGGTAACTTCTTTAATTACTACGCTCATCGGTCATTTAGTTTGAACGGCAAATTTACACAATTAATTCATTTTTAGTGCCGGTTGGCAAGAAGAAAATGTTTTCTCTCCTTGAGCCCATAAAATCTTTGGCGTCTATTTTGCATCGGAATTGAAACGGATCGTAATGGTTTGTCGATGGAATGAAAGGGATTGTGCTTTTATCTCTGTATTGTCCTTTTGTACAAATAACTCGATTTTAAGGTGTGTAATGATTCCAATTTCTTATCTTTGTGGCGTTTTCGTTGTTCCTTGTGTGGGAGTGACGGACCTTTGTGTATCCGAAACTTTATTTGGAAACACTTAATCGTAACTTTTATTTGATTATAAAATCATGAAAATAGCTATCGTCGGGACAGGTTATGTGGGGCTTGTCACCGGTACTTGTTTTGCAGAAATGGGAACCGAAGTTTTCTGCGTTGACGTAAATGCCGAAAAGATCACAAACCTGAAACAAGGTATCATCCCTATCTACGAACCCGGCCTTGAAGAGATGGTTCACCGCAACCAGCAAGCCGGCCGTCTCCATTTCACAACCGATTTGACAGAATGCCTGAACGAGGTCGAAGTCCTCTTCAGCGCCGTAGGTACTCCGCCCGACGAAGACGGTAGTGCCGACCTGAAGTATGTGCTCGAAGTAGCCCGTACCGTCGGCCGCAACATGACCAAACATCTCCTTGTCGTGACGAAGAGCACCGTTCCGGTAGGCACGGCCCGTAAAGTCCGTGAGACGATTCAGGAAGAACTGGATAAACGGGGTTTGCCGCTTGAGTTCGATGTTGCTTCGAATCCTGAATTTCTGAAAGAAGGTGCGGCCATCAAGGACTTTATGAGTCCGGATCGTGTGGTCGTCGGTGTCGAATCCGAACGTGCAAAGGAGTTGATGACCCGCTTGTACCGTCCGTTCCTGTTGAACAACTTCCGTGTGATTTTCATGGATGTACCATCCGCCGAGATGACGAAATATGCGGCCAATGCCATGCTGGCTACCCGTATCAGCTTTATGAACGATGTGGCGAACCTCTGCGAGATTGTCGGTGCCGATGTGAATATGGTGCGTAAGGGGATCGGCTCGGATGCCCGTACCGGCAACCGTTTCCTGTATGCCGGTATCGGCTATGGAGGTTCCTGTTTCCCAAAAGATATAAAAGCGTTGATCAAAACGGCCAAGTCGAACGGTTACCGGATGCGTATCCTAGAAGCGGTCGAGGCGGTCAACGAAGAGCAGAAATCCATCTTGTTCCGCAAGTTGGACGATTATTTCAAGGGTGATCTGAAAGGTAAACGTATCGCTATGTGGGGCCTGGCCTTCAAGCCGGAAACCGACGATATGCGCGAAGCCCCTTCTCTGGTCTTGATTGATAAATTATTGGCTTCCGGTTGTGAAGTGTATGTCTACGATCCAGTCTCGATGGAAGAAACCCGTCGTCGTTTGGGAGACACCATCCACTATGCCAAAGACATCTATGACGCGGTAGTGGATGCCGACGCCCTCCTGCTCGTCACGGAATGGAAAGAATTCAGGATGCCTTCCTGGTCGGCCGTCAAAAAACTGATGGCAACCCCGCTGATCTTGGATGGCCGGAACATTTACGATGTGAAGGAGTTGGAGGAGAATGGCTTTGTTTATCATTGCATAGGGAGATAGATAAGATTATCCAATCTTTTTGGAATCAAATCAATAATAAATAGAAAGTAAGCGACAACCCGCTTTTTCATCGTCAGGTTTATACCTTTTCTATTGAAGAAAAAGACGCCGTAGCTATTGAAGGGAGCATCAGTGATCTGTGTAATGCGATTGTGTTTAAAATGTTTGTATTATTTGGGAGTGTCTTATCACCCCAAAGAACATCAAACAGTATATGAGTGACTTGGTTGAATATGGTCTGTTAATCCCTTTAATCCCGGATAATCCGGGCCATTCGAACCAAAAGTTTGTATCAGTCGGATAATATTTATTCTGTCCTGACTTCGCTTAATTATGAAGAGTGGATTGAGATTGGAGAAGGGAAAATCGGAGGAATGTAAGGAATAATGCAAAGATCAAAATTAATACATAAAGTCAGTAATTTGCTTCACCCAATAGCACCTGAAGTGGATATCAATTTTTATGGTTCGCAAGCTAAGGAGAATGTAGGGCTGGATTCGGATATCGGCTTGCTGATCCTTGTCGATAAAGAAAAATTGTCTTATGATGCGGAAATATTTGATGCGTTAAGCCATCAATCAGAAGAGTTTATTTCTGCTATTGAAAATTTTTAAAGGAATGAAATAATAAATGGCAGAACAAACTCTGAAAGAAAAAACAGCCAAGGGACTTTTCTGGGGAGGGCTGAGTAATGGGGTACAACAGGTGTTGAACTTGGTGTTTGGTCTTATGTTGGCCCGTATTCTGGATGCATCCGACTACGGAATGGTTGGAATGTTGGCAATCTTTAGCGCGATTGCTTCAACGATTCAAGAAAGCGGCTTTACTGCAGCACTTACAAATCAAAAGGAAATACGGCATGAGGATTATAATGCCGTATTTTGGTTTAGTACGCTAACAGGAGTATTGTTCTATTTGATCCTTTTCTTTTGTGCACCGTTGATCGCCCAATTTTATGATAAACCGGAATTAATAGGTTTGTCTCGTATTGTCTTTTTAAGTTTTCTATTTGGAGGCTTTGGAATTGCATCGAATGCTTATATGTTTAAGATGTTGATGGTTAAAGAGAAGGCGAAGATTGATATCATATCGTTAATCTGCTCAGGAACTATCGGAGTCATATTAGCTTTAAACGGATTTGCTTATTACGGATTGGCGATACAAACGACAACTTATATAGGAATCAGTTCGTTGTTGAAACTATATTTTGCACCGTGGAAACCTACATTTCAGATAAATTTTAGCCCTCTGAAATCAATGTTTGGCTTTGGCTCAAAATTGATATTGACAAATATTTTTACACAGATAAGCAACAATGTCTTTTCTGTTGTTTTAGGGAAATTTTATACCCCACAGCAGTTGGGCTTTTATTCACAGGGGCAGAAATGGATGGGAATGGGGCACCAATTAATAGGTGGAATGATTAATGGAGTAGCACAGCCAGTGTTAGTTCAGGTAATGGATGATAAGGAAAGACAAGTGCTTGTTTTTAGAAAGATGGTTCGTTTTGGCGCATTTATTTCTTTTCCGGCCATGTTGGGATTAGCCTTTGTTGCAAAAGAATTTGTATGGATTTTATTAGGAGAAAAGTGGTTGGACAGCGTACCTTTTCTTCAGTTGTTTTGTTTTTGGGGAGCAATAGGATATTTATCTCAGTTGTATGTGAATGTATTGATGATTTATTCTCGATCAGATATTTATTTATTGGGAATGGTTCTTATAGGTATATTCCAGATATTGATAATTGGGGTGTTATATCCTTTTGGCATATTTAATATGGTAATTGGATATATAGGAATTTATTTCCTTAGTCTTTTCTTTTGGCATCATTATGTGAAGAAGATTCTACCAATAAGATTTATTTTCATATGTAAAGATGTCTTATCTTATTTGATTATTAGCGTTCTACTTTTTGTACTGCTAAGTTATATATTAAGTGGAATGACTAATTTATATATTCTTTTGTTTGCAAAGATTTTTTTATATACTATTTTTTATATTCTATCATTAAGATTGTTAGGATCTAAAATATTCGAAGATTGTTTGGAATTTGTAAAAAGCAAAATGCTATGTTAAAAATATCAGTGGTGTTGTGTACATATAATGGTGAAAAATATTTTAAGAGAACAATTAGATTCTATTATAAATCAGACATATCCTATTTATGAGATTTTTTATGCCTTTTTTGCTTATAGAGATTGTGGGGTTTCTGTATAGTTTTACGTATTGATTTCGTATATTATGTTAGTAAAAATATATAAAAAAATACCTTCTAGATTGAGAAGTAAGATTTATGATATTTTTCTAAGTAATATTTTGTTGTATTATAGAAAAACATCTGTTTCGTTATATTTTCATAATAAGAGTTGGCGACGTTTGAATAGGCATAATAGTACTTATTTATGTGGAAATTATCCATTTGGAATGATATCAGTGGGAAATTATACTTATGGAAAGATTGATATAAATTTTTTCACAAATAAGGAAAAGCTAATTATTGGAAACTTTTGTTCTATTGCAGATGGTGTTAAATTTGTTACAGGAGGGAATCATTTTGCGGATAGATTATTGACATTCCCAGTAGGAAGTATTTATAATATAGGAAAGGATGATGGATATACAAAAGGGCCAATAATAGTGGAAGATGATGTTTGGATTGCAACTAATGCTTTGATTTTATCAGGAGTGACAATTGGACGTGGTGCTATAGTTGCTGCAGGAGCGGTTGTTGTAAAAGATGTTCCACCATATGCAATTGTTGGTGGAAATCCTGCAAAAATATTGAAATATAGATTCCCCTTAGAAATAAGAGAATCTTTGATGAAGATGGATTTCTCTTTGTTGACGAAAGAATATATAGAACAGAACATAGATTTTTTTTATTCCTATATTTCAGTAGAATCTAAATGGTTTACAAATTTGTGTAAATGAAAATATGATAAATGTACTAATTATATTTGGAACTCGCCCAGAAGCAATAAAGATGGCTCCAGTGGTGAAAACACTACAGAAAAATAATAATATTTTTGATGTGAAAGTCTGTGTGACAGCTCAGCATCGTGATCTATTAGACCAGGTTTTAGAGATATTTCAAATAAAGCCTGATTATGATTTGAATATTATGAAATCGGGACAAGATTTATATGATATAACAAGTCGGGTATTATTGGAGTTGAGGTCGGTTTTAATAGAGGCTAAACCAGATGTCGTATTGGTTCATGGTGATACTACTACTTCTATGGCCGCATCGCTTGCAGCATTTTATGCTCAAATACCGGTTTGCCATGTGGAGGCTGGTTTGCGCACTCATAATATTTATAGTCCTTGGCCAGAAGAAATTAATCGACAGATAACGGGGCGTATTGCTTCATTTCATCTTGCTCCCACGGAGTTGAGTAGAAAGAATCTTCTGAAAGAAAATATTGATCCGACAAAAATTGAAGTAGTCGGCAATACAGTTATTGATGCTTTGCACATGGCACTTTCATTATTAAAAGAAAATAAGTCTTTGCAAATCAATAATGAAAATCTTCTTTTGCAGAGTCGAATACCTGTTGAGCTATTATCAAAATGGAAAGAACATGAAAGAGTATTAGTTTTGATAACAGGGCATAGAAGAGAAAACTTTGGGAAACCTTTTATTCAAATTTGTGAAAGTATAAAAACTTTGTCATTAAAGTACTCTAATGTGGATTTTGTTTATCCTATGCATCCGAATCCTCATGTTAAGGAAGCTGTGGAGTCTGTTTTTGGAGAGATAGAATCGATTTCAATGAAATACACGAATTTGTTCTTTTGTAATCCATTGGAGTATTTGCCTTTTGTTTCATTAATGGAGCTATCTTATTTGATATTAACGGATAGCGGAGGGATCCAAGAAGAGGCACCAGGATTAGGAAAACCTGTTTTGGTTATGCGTGATACGACAGAACGTCCAGAAGGAGTAGAGGCCGGTACTGTAAAATTAGTAGGGACAAGTAAAATGAAAATTGTAGATGAAGTTTCTTCTTTATTGGAAAATCATCAATTATATATGGCAATGAGCCAAGCCCAAAATCCTTATGGAGATGGATATACATCTGTTCGTATCTCAGAAATAATTAAAAGATTGTTCTCAAGTAAATTATCATGAATGTAGGAATTGTAACGACTTGGTTTGAGCGAGGGGCGGCTTATGTTTCCAGACAATACTTGGAGGCTCTTCGATCTGATTCAAACAATAGTGTGTATATATATGCGAGAGGTGGAGAATCATATGCTCGTAATCAGTCAGAATGGGATCGTGATTTTGTTACTTGGGGAAAAGTAAATAAGAAATATTATTGTGGAGCAACTGGAATAGAAAAAAAAGATTTTATAGATTGGCTTAAAAATCGACAAATAGATGTTGTTCTATTTAATGAACAAAATTGGTGGATTCCAGTAATTTGGTGTAAAGAATTAGGTATTAAAGTTGGTACATATGTGGATTACTATACTGAAGAAACAGTACCTTTTTTTGCTATATATGATTACATTTTATGTAACACAAAACGTCATTATCGGTTGTTTAAAGATTTACCTCAGAGTTTTTATATCCCTTGGGGTACAGATATTAATCTTTTCTCTAATAATATTGAAGAATCATGTGAACAATCACAGATTACATTCTTTCATTCGGCAGGAATGAATCCGATAAGAAAGGGTACGGATACTGTTATTGCTGCTTTTTTGTCATTACCTGCTTTTTATAAGGATAAGGCAAAATTACTTATTCATACTCAAGTCGCATTAGATAATTATGTAGCAAGGTATGATCAATCAATATTATTGAGTTCAAATATCGAAGTGAGGACGGAGACTGTTGCTGCGCCAGGACTGTATCATTTGGGAGATATTTATGTTTATCCTTCTATATTGGATGGTTTAGGCTTAACTGTTGCAGAGGCTTTGTCTTGTGGATTACCCTGTATTGTACCAGATAATGCTCCAATGAATGAATTTATACAAAGTGGAATAAATGGACGTATCGCGGACGTAGAATATTTGTACGCTCGTAGTGATGGATATTTTTGGCCTCAATGTAAAGTTTCAGTTAAATCGATTCAAGAACAGATGATTTATTATTTGAATAATATTGATAGAATAAAGGTATTTAAGAAAGAGGCTCGTATTTATGCGGAACAAAATTTGAATTGGAAAGATCGATATATGCAAGTTTGCGAGATATTGAAGAATGCAACTATAGCACCATATAAGGAAGATTTAGTTGATCAAATAAAATGTTTTGAACATAGAAAAACAGGTAAGTTTAATGTACTACCTTATGCTTTCTATTATTGGAAAAAACTGAAAGGATAAAATGAGATTATTATATATTGCAGTACATGAGCAAAATAAAGATTGGGGGGCTGAACATTTTTTAGCAAAGGCGTTCCTCTCTTTAGGTGTGGATTTAGTAACTATCGATTATAGAAAACATAGGAAAGATATAATTCAACGAATAAAACAAGTAGGAGATTTTGACTATTTTTTCTTACAAAGAGGAGATGATTTTCCTATAGGAATATTAAAATCAATCAATAGACCCAAGTTCTTTTGGGCATCTGAATTAGTTTCAAGGAATAGAGATCAAGACCGATTGTTAAATTCGGGCTTATTTGAACATGTTTTTGTTCACACATTAGCCTGTAAACGTTCAATTATAGAGAAAGGTTGGTTGACAGAAGATAAAGTAACTGTTCTATTAAATGGCTTTGATCCAATGTCACATTATCCAATAGAGGGAATAAAAAAAGATATTGATGTCTTATTTATTGGAAATATGCTTGGTCGACGAAGAAAGTGGCTGGATGAAATAAAAAGATCGTGTAATCTATATGAGGCAGTTGGAATTTATGGTGCTGATATGGTTCAATTGGTAAATCGGGCCAAAATAGTATTGAATATTCATTCAGAGGAATATTTGGATACAGAAACAAGATTATTTGAAGTAATGGCATGTAGATCTTTTTTGTTATCCGAGAGACTGTCTGAAGATTCTCCATTTGTAAATGGTTTACACCTGGTTGAGGTTATGGATGTAAAGGAAATGATTTCTTCTATTCAGATATATCTGGAATCTTCTGAACTTCGTCAGAAGATTTCAAATGGAGGGTATGAATGTGTTATGGAAAATCATACTTATTTGAAAAGGGCTGAGTTGTTGTTATCACTGTTTACTTCTTATTACAAAACTGGACAGAATCTGTCTGTTGATCCTATCCAGTTAAAGAAAGCGGTGTTAGAAAGTTTTTATTTGTATGAGAAAAATCGTTTGCTTGATTCTTATAGGCAATTAAGGTATTCGATAAGAAAAAGATTTAAATGAAAAAGAAGGATATTATTTTAAGAGTTTGGGGTGGAGTTGGCAATCAGTTATTTATTTACGCTTTTGCAAAAGTCTTATCTTTGATTACTGATTGCAAAGTTACATTAGATATAAGAACGGGATTTGCTAATGATGGATATAAAAGAGTTTATAGATTAGGAGACTTTTCAATTTCATTATTGCCAGCTTTACGCTTTTATACATTATTATCCTTTGCACAAAGGAAGATGCCTTATATAAGGCATCTTTTAGCATATAAATTTGATTTTTTTGAAGAAGATCAAAAATACCCTTTAGAAACTTTGGATAGTTTTTTTAAGATTTACTCGGATAAGAATTTGTATCTTCAAGGATATTGGCAATATTTTGATTTTAGTTCCTATCGAGATGTTTTGTTAAAAGATTTAAGATTTGAAGTTGAAATTAATAACACTTATTTGTATTATTCTGATTTGATAGAAAAATCGAACGCAGTAGCTATTCATTTTAGAAGGATACAATACGAACCTGTTATAAGTATAGATTATTATAAGAAGGCAATAAAATATATATCTGAAAATGTAGAAAATCCTACCTTTTTTATTTTTTCAGATGATATAAATTGGTGTAGAGAAAATCTATCGATTAATGGGATTTGTTTTTTTGTTGAGAATTTTAAAGATGAACTTTATGAACTAAAATTAATGAGCCAATGTAATCATTTTATTATTGCTAATAGTACTTTTAGTTGGTGGGGAGCGTGGCTTTCAGTGAATGCAGATAAAAAGGTTATTATGCCAGATGGTTATACAGATGTAAGTATGAATGGTTCTATTGTACATATATAAATGAAGAATATGAAAATAGCAGTAATCGGCCTCGGCTATGTTGGTATGCCATTGGCTGTTGAATTTAGTAAAAAGTATCCGGTTGTCGGATTTGATATAAATGAGGCTCGTGTAAAGGAGCTTCAAGGTGGAAGTGATAGAACAAGAGAGATTGATAGTTCATCTTTGAAAGAAGTGCTATCGCTTTCTGATACAAATCATGCGATAGGCTTGAAATTAAGCCATGATATAGAAGCATTGCATGATTGTAACTTCTTTATTGTGACGGTTCCAACCCCTATAACCAAATTTAAAACTCCGGATTTGAAGCCTTTGTTAGGGGCTTCGTCCACGGTTGGCAAAGTTTTGAAGAAAGGTGATATTGTTGTGTACGAATCGACCGTGTATCCAGGTTGTACAGAAGAAGATTGCGTGCCTGTATTGGAAAAGGAATCAGGTTTGAAATTCAATCAGGATTTCTTTTGTGGTTATTCCCCTGAACGTATTAATCCAGGTGATAAAAAGAATACTTTGACAACGATAAAGAAGGTGGTATCTGGATCAACACCTGAGATTGCAGATAGGATAAACGAACTTTATAGCTCCATAATTAAAGCCGGTACATTTAAGGCTTCTTGCATAAAAGTCGCAGAAGCTTGTAAAGCTATTGAGAATGCGCAGCGAGATGTCAATATTTCTTTTATGAATGAGTTGGCTCTTATTTTTGATAAGATGGGTATTGATACGCAAGAGGTATTGGATGCTGCCGCGACAAAGTGGAACTTTTTGAAGTTTGCTCCTGGCTTAGTAGGTGGACATTGTATCGGTGTGGATCCGTATTATTTGTTACACAAGTCACAATGCTTAGGATATAATCCGCAAGTAATACTATCAGGGCGTACTGTTAATAATGAAATGGGACGTTTTGTGGCTTCTAAAACTGTTAAACTGATGATCCGTCATGGCATAAAGATTGTCGGAAGTAAGGTTTTGGTCCTTGGTTTTACTTTTAAAGAGAACTGTCCGGATACTCGAAATACAAAAGTTGTCGATATTATTGATGAGCTAAAAGATTTCGGGGTTGACGTAGATGTTTATGATCCTTATGCTTTAAGAGATGAAGTAAAGGAAGAGTATGGCGTCGAACTGTTGGAGCAGATGTCGGATATCAAGAAATACGACGGTATTATTTTAGCTGTTGCTCATGATGAGTTTAAACAGTTGGATTTTGGCTTCGTTCGTAACCAGCCGACCGTTTTATTTGATGTAAAAGGCGTCTTGGATAAATCATTAGTGCACGGGAGACTTTAAAATGAAATTAGCACCAATTGTTATATTTACTTATAACAGGCCGTGGCATACTCAGCAAACGGTTGAAGCATTGTTGAAGAATGAATATGCTTCAGAAAGTGATTTGATAATTTTCTCTGATGCTCCTAAAAATGAAGCGGCTAAAAAAGGGGTGGAAGAAACTCGTTCCTATATTCGAAATATTACAGGATTTAAATCGTTGCGTATTATTGAGCGAGATCGGAATTTTGGTTTGGCTAATAATATTATTGATGGTGTCACTTCCATTGTCAATGAGTTTGGAAGGATAATTGTTTTAGAAGATGACTTGCTTACTTCCCCCTATTTTTTGAAGTTTATGAATGAAGCGTTGTCTTTGTATGAAGATGAAGAACGGGTGATAAGTGTTCATGGATATATTACGATTACATATGCGTCAACGACACTTTCTAACGGTTTGAAAGGCTATAAATTAACCAAAGTGAATGGAAAATGGGAAAAATCAGATAATGCTGTAACAATGTCAAATCGGCGTGTTTCATATACATGCCAAGATGTTAACCACCAGAATCAAATTACTGCCAAGTTCCCAAGCAGCAATACTTTCTCCTACAGCACCGGATATACTACATACGTGTCCGACATTGCTACAGGCGTATTGGGAGCAAATTCTCATATAGACTT
>OGWT01002970.1_pt1 | contig 11041 bp, 14 predicted proteins | sample 1576101 | NCBI WGS metagenome assembly OGWT01 (sample SAMEA3541481, study PRJEB24748) | human gut metagenome | biome: human gut; feature: human-associated habitat; material: faeces | place: China | collected 2012 | reverse complement strand
GGATTATGTGGACTTCTGTAGCATATTGCATGGACTTCAGATAGCGGAATACTCACACGTACATTTGCATTTGGCCAAGATCTTGATGGGTTAATTTACCCATTTTTAAGTCGATAAGTACAAAGCACTTTAAGATGTAATTGTAAAATACAAGATCAATAAAGAAATCTTGCCCGTCCAAAGTGAATCTTTTTTGGCGCGCAACAAATGAGAAACCTCTGCCAAGTTCTAGTAAGAATTTCTGAAGATGATCAATTAATGCTTGTTCTAAATCTTCTTCATACACATGTGTATCAGGTTGAATTTGTAAAAACTCCATTACATAAGGATCTTTAATGAATTTTTCATATTCCGGTTTAGGTTCTGTTGTTTGGATTTCATTTCTGATAGACTCTTTATCCTTACTTGCTAAAATTCTCTGGTAATACATAGTGTTAATTTGTCTTTCTAGTTGTCTAACACTCCAAGCTGATTTTACACATTCATCTATATAAAATTGTCTTGTCTTTTCATCGTTAATGCGCATTAATAGACGATAATGTGACCAACTCAATTCGCTACACAGTGTGTAGCACTTTTAAAATTTCATGTAAAACTGTCTCATATTTCTCAAATTCTGAACACTGAATCCTTGACCGAATTCTTTTGTAAGAGCTTTGGAAATATTTTTTAATACTTGTTTTCCATATTCTGCACGGTCATTTTCACCACAGACCTCATAGATTTTCTTTCCTATGTTCCAGTACGCTTCAACCATTGCTGAATTAACAGATTTGTATATTTCTTGTTTAGCACTAATGATGAAACATCGAATTTCTTTATATGTATCTTCGGTATTTATTGTTGATAGTTGTTTTTTATCGTTTGTAATTAAAGACATGATTACTCCTTTCGTGTGAGTGAAAAAATAAGATTCTGCTTTTTATCATCAATTAAGAATCCCAACTTGCTGATTTAGTATTGAGTTACATATGCCACTTAATTATAACATTTTAGGCGCATATAAAAACGATATAAGCTAAAAATAGTTATGAACAGAATAACTGTTTTAATGGATCTACTCGTCAAGAACAAATGATAAATGTATATAAAAAGAGCTAGCAACTAGCTCTTTTCATCGTCCTTTACATACTCCAATATATCACCAGGTTGACAATTTAATGCTTCACAAATGGCTTCTAAAGTGGAAAAGCGAATTGCAGAAATCTTACCCGTTTTCATCTTTGATAAGTTGACATTGCTGACGCCAACTTTTTCAGACAACTCTTTCAAACTCATTTTTCGATCGGCCATGACGCGATCTAATCGCAATATGATCTTACCCATAATTATAACGTCTCATCACTCAATTGTTGTAGTTCTTGTCCATATCTAAATATATAAGATAACAAATAGATTAGAGCTGCAAAAACGAGGAAGCTTAAGTGAAGACGAATATCGAACTTGATTTGTGTAACATATTTAGTGTTGAAAAGTAGATCGAAGTTGAGTATCTGTTTAAAATATAGAACACGACATACTTCAAGAATATTAAAGACAATACCACCTGCAAGAATATATTTGGCAAGGTTTTTGATGTGATTGGCAACACGAACATCAAATGGAGTGTGATCCATCGTAATTGTACAAATGGATTCAATTGTTTGTACAGCTTTATATATAATAAATACAAATATAGCGGTGATTAAGAAAATCAATGGTAACCACATGGACATTTTATCTTTATTTAATGCCAAATCATCATTAAAGATCAATTGAAGATAGTCAATTCTTATACTTCCAAATAGCGTATTATATACATCCTTGTTGAAGGCATAAAATAAGCTTAGTCCAATTAACAACGCAAAAGAGATTAAACAAACCTGTCGAACGACTTTTAAAACAGAGCACATTTTCTTTAATAAATCTTTAGACTTATCATTCATGATATTACCTCCTAACATTAAATAATTAATGTTTATCGTTAATTTAATTATATATTACATAAATGATAAGTCAATATGATTTACTTCAAAACGCCAATTTCTTCTAAAAATAATTTACCCGCATAAGATAATTCACGATCCTTTCGAATCAAGAATACATTTGAAATATACATACCTGGCTCATGAATAGGGCGAATAACCATATCCATAGTATGTCTTGTATCCGCATCAGAAAAAGGGATGATTGTGATTGTGTTAAATGTACGTGCCCATTCGATTGCCGTTTCGTTAATGGAAGTGATAATCGCAACATTGTACGCAACGGCATGTTGACCAAACACAGTGTAAACTGTATTTGAAATATCAAAAGGAATTGCTAAAGGGATGCCATGAAATTCTTCAATTTCAATAGGCGTAGTTTTCTTGGATAAAGGATGCCCCTTAGGAATCACAGCTACAATATCATCTTTTTCATACGGAAAAGTTTCCAATGCCCCATATTGAGGGATACTTGCACGAACCAAGCTAATTTCTGTAATGTTGTTTAAAACATTGGGAACCACAAAATCACCAAATAATTTATGAATAAACAAATTGAAAAAAGCATTCTCAAATGGTGGGCCTTTATTGTGTTTGTGACAAGTGACGATCCAGATCTTGAAACAACCGAAGAAATTGTATATGCCCTTGATAAAGCAGAATGTAGTTTGGTGAAATTAGGAATTCCTTTCTCTGATCCAACGGCATAGGGTCCTGTCATTTAAAATGCGAATATTCGTGCATTATCCAATGGTGTAACGACCGATAAAATATTTAAGATGGTTAAAAGAATTTGTAAAGACTCGAATATTCCTATGGTATTTATGACATATGCCAATGTTGTGCTTAGTTATAAAATGGTGGAAGGAAATATGAGCGGATTGATTCTTCCAGATGTTCCTTATGAGGGAAAAGGAGAGTTTGATGTGGTATTAAAGAAATATGAATTAGATTTGATCAGCATGATTGTACCAACTAGTCATCAACGCATTCAAACGATTGCCAAAGATGCAGGTGGCTTTATTTATTGCGTATCAGGTGTAACAGGTATTCAATCTACGATTACAACAGATATTTCAGCTATGGTACATCTTGTACGAGAAGTCGCAGACGTTCCTGTTGCGGTAGGTTTTGGAATCTCAACGCCAGAACAAGCTAAAAAAATGGCTGATCAATCCGATGGAGCTATTGAGAAGATTGTTGAAAAGTATGGAAAAGATGCGCATAAGTATGTTGAGGAATATGTTAAAGAAATGGTAGAAGCGATAAAATAAAAGATCTCAGTCCAAGAAAAGGGCTGAGATTTTTAATTGAAATTATAATTGAACTTTAGTGTAGAAAGTCAAAATTTATCAATTATAACTGATAAAATATAAAAATTAATGAAAGATTTAAGATATGAATTTAACTTTTGATGATAGAAAAAAACCCATAAGTAAATATGGGCAACATTGTAAATCTTTAATTATGTTGTTTGGTTGATTCATTCCAGTTCACAGAACACTTTAAGATTTGATTTGGAATCTGTTTGTTTTCTCCTTTTAATGAATCAATTAAGATCGATGCAGCTTGATAGCCTTCATCATAGGCAGGCTGTACGATCGTTGTTACGGTTGGACTAGAGAAGTTAGTCCATTCTGTATTGTCAAAGCCAATTAATCCAATTGTATCTGGCATTAGGTTACGATAATCTTTTAATGCCAAATAAACTCGTGGTAATAAGAAGCAGTTGGCTACAAAGATGAGGGTGCGAACACCAAAACGTAATTCATTATATAGTAGATCACGTAATGCATCGCTTGTTACATCATCTGCTACAACGTGAGTTTTGCATGTTTTTCCTTTTGTTTCTAAAGCGTGTAAAAAACCAGTTGTACGCTCTAAACGTGTACTTAATACATGAGGATCTGCCGTAATCATTATGAATTCATCATATCCATCATTGATTAGGTGTGTTCCTACATTCAATATGGATTCATAGTTGTTTGTCTTGACCCATTTTTCTTTATCCATAGAAACTTGTGAATCAATAAATACTACGTCTTTATTTTCTTGTTTGATTTTTGGAATCAATTCGGCAAAATGACTGGATGGCTGGATGATAAAACCATCAACTCCCATTGCCAACATGCGATTGACGTATCCTTTTTCATTTTCAAAATTATAATTACTGTTTCCAACAATCAACTGGTAACGATTATCTCTTGCGAAATCATCGATTCCTTTAACGATTTGATTGGCAAACGTGTTAGTGATATCTCCAATGATAACGCCAATTAAACTTGTTTCTTTTGCGTTTAAAGAGCGTGCTGCAATACTTGGACGATAGTTTGTCTCTTTGATGACTTGAGCAATTCTTGCTTGGGTTTCCTCTGACATTTTGTCCGTCTTACCATTTAGAAAAAAAGAGACAGTGGTTTTAGATGTTCCAGCGCGTTCAGCTATATCACGAATGGTTATTTTTTCTTTCATAAAGCGGATCCTTTCAATACTCTAATTTTAACAAATATTACATTTTCTAGCAAACGCGTTTACTAGGCACGAACAATATATGTTTTTACTTTATCTTTTTTCTTATGTACGACAAATACTTTGCAATGGAATGGTTCACCATCTAAGAATAATACTTTCTTTCCTTTATAGATTTCCTTATGGAATATGGCTACACTATAAGATTCATCTTCTGAAAGTATAAACTTTTTGGTGTGTACAATCGTATTATCTAGTTTTGTATCGTTGTTTTGAAGAACAAAATCATCTTTTGTTTCAATCGCTTTATCCACAAAATAAATGCATTGTTCGAAATGATTCGTGAAATCTTGTTCAAAATATAAAACATCATGCTCTAATTCTTCATTATAACGAAGGGAACATGGCTCAATATGCTTTGTGTATGGAATGTTGGATACAAGCTTTAAACCTTTTAAATCACTAGCATCTGGATCTAAATGAAAACGTGTAACAGCATGATGGTTACCGTCTTCTTTTACTTCATCTACAATCATCCATACACCTATATCAAGGACAATCACTTTTCTTGTCCATACTTGTAACGGATCATGTCCTAATAGTGTACCTTCATAGTAGTGAATGCCATCTTTATGATAGACATAATTCTTTAATGGAACACCAAAATCTTCATATCCCCAACTATCCTTAGGTACACATGAGCAATGTTCATCTACAATCACACCATTATGACTTGCCATAGATTTTAAGTGTACTCTTAGTGGATGATCTTCACGATATGTTAAACGTCCAGTATCAATACATACAGGGTTTCCCTTATAGTAAATGGATACATGTAAGTTATCACTATGTCCATGTCCACTGCCTAATGATCCGTTAGTAAACATGGTAAAGTTAGCATCTTCTTTCCAAGAACTCCTTGATGTATACATACCGCTATCATTTCCATCAAAGTGAAGTTCGTTGGATTCAATAGCTTGACTTTCTAGATAGATCTTGGCATTTTTAGCTCCTAATGTATATAAAGATTCCATGTCAAAAGTATGAAATGCGATTGACTTCCATGTGGGTTCATTAAACAAGAAGCTAGCACGTGTCATGACATCTTGAATATTACTGCGATCTGTATCCCCGAATGTTTCAATTTCTTTATGAGGGGTAGCCTGTAAGAAGATGGCTCTAGCCAAAGCATGAATTTGTGGCAATTCTTGTTCTGAATAATACATAGCTTTCATGCAGTAATTTAAGACTTCAATATGATACATCGTGGATTGTTCCCAATGCATACCATCTGGATACACTTGTGCTTGGATTTGTCTTTTCCATTCATTGAATGCCCAAGCATAGATATCACTTTGTTCTTCAATCATAGGTAATATGCTGATCATAGCACATGTTTGAATGCTTCCCCAATTTGATGTTATGTATTTTGGAATGTAATGCTCTTTTAAATACGCACACTGATCCAACATGGATTTGGCAATCGTAGTGATTTCTTCATCACTTAATAAATTGTTTGTGTACAAATAAGGCAGGGCTTCAAAGAAGTTCATTAAACGAATGCCTGTATCGAGTGTTCTTGTGCTTGGTTCTGGTTGAATTGTTGGATGGGCTTCTATCCAGTTTAAAATGAGTGTTTTGGCATATTCAATATGATCAGAAAGAACTAGATAGTTTAGGTAGTCCATACGATTGAGCATGAAGCACCATTCTTCATCATCGTTTAATTGTATGTTCCAATCTAATGTTTCTAGCTTGTAAGGAATTTGGCAACGTTCCATGTCCCATGGTTTATCAAACGTAAAGATGTTTTGAATCAGTTCTTCTGATTTTCTTTTTACTAGAATTTGATCTTCTTTCGTTAATAATTTTTTTACGTGCAGTACATCCTTCTTGTCTGCCCAGAATTGTAGTTGTTTTTTTATGTAAGATAGATTCATAGAGTTCTCCTTAAAAAGAAAAGGAAGCAAATTTGCTTCCTTTATGTATTAGGCTAAGATTCCTAAGCAGCTTAATGCAACACCGATAACAACAGTGATCAATACTAACCAATAAGTAGTAACACCTTTTTTCTTGATTAAGTAATACATTAATGCTGTATATAATACTGGTAATAATGCAGGAGCAACTTTATCTAACATTGCCTGAATATCTACTGTAGATTGTTTAACACCTTCTTCAATAGCACCAGCAGAGAATGTGATTGCGACGTTCATTTTAACGAATGTTGCAGCTAAACCAGCGATAACAGTAACACCGATCATACTTGCAGCTTCAGAAATAACACCCATTTTTTCAGATAATTTGTCAATCATGCTTGTTCCTAGACGACGTCCATATCCACCCATAACAAGTTTGATTGCCAATAATGTAACGTTTTCGCAGATTAAGAATAATAATGGAGCAATTGCCACACCATCCATAGCCATAGAAGCAAAGATAGTTGAGAATAATGGAGCAATACAGAATTGTGATAATGAGTCACCAATACCTGCTAAAGGACCCATCAATGCCATCTTGATACCACGAATTTCATCGTATTCCATTCCGTTTTCTGCCATTGCCAAGTGAATAGAAGTGATAAATGGTAAGAAGTTAGGGTTTGTGTTATAGAATTCACAGTTATTGTCTAATTCTTCAGCCAATTTAGCTGGGTTATCACCATACAATTTTTTGAATGCAGGATACATTACTAAAGCGTATCCTAAACCTTGATAGTTACTATAGTTAAAACCATTTTGTAAGAAGTAAGCACGTAATGTAGTCTTAGTGTAATCCTTCTTTGTTAATTTAGATCCAGTCATCGTGTTCTACCTCCTCAGTTGCAGCTTGTGCGACAGCGACATTTCCAGCATCGTTATAGTGTTTTAATGCGAATACAGTTCCGACAATAGCAATGCCGATTACTGGTACGCCTAAATAAGCGGCTAAGAAGTATCCTAATAATGCGAATGGAACAACTTCCTTCTTTAACATAACGCTCATGATCATAGCAAAACCGATAGCAGGTAACATACCACCAGCAACTGTTAATCCTTTTAATAACCAAGCTGGTACTAATGCTACTAATTTACTTAATGTATCCATGCTGTATGCACCTAAGAATCCTAATAAGAATCCAACAAGGGCAAATAATAAGATTGTTAAGTTAGAGTGTAAACGGAATTTTGCAAAGTCTTGTTTTTTCAATGCGTTGTTTGCACTTTCTGGTGCACCTGCACGAACTGTATAGATAGCTGTTTGTAAGAATTGAATTGCGACTGCAAAAGGAATAGATAATGATAATGCACTTTCTGGTGTAACACCATCCATAGTGATTGCCATTAATGTACCAATGATACCAGGTCCGATTGGGTTAGGAGGAACAGTTCCACCGGCACCAACACCGAATCCCATGAATGCTAATTCAGCAATTGCTCCACATTGCAATGCTGTCTTAAGATCACCACATACAATACCAACACCGAAGCTTAATACTAAAGCACGGTTCGTAAAAATACCCCACAACATCCCTGAGTAGCAGAATGCTGTCCATAGACCGATGATTACGGCCTGTAACAATGTAATTTGCATATTCTTTTATCTCCTATAAATAATTTTTAATATCTACTAATACACTTCCATCAGAACCACTTGGTGTAGTTTGTGTATTAAATTCAACGTTATACTTTTCAATCATTTCTTTTAATGCAGCCTTGTCTTCAGTACCCAAGAAAATAGAACGAGTTACTTTTTCTTTACCTTCACAGTTGTGAATGTTTCCAATGTTGATTTGTTTGATTGGAACGCCACCTTCAACTAGGCGTAAAGCATCTTTACAATCTTTTACAATTAAGAAGATTGTTTGAGCAGGATTTGCCTTGTGAATGATGTCGATAACTTTTTGTACTGAGTAAAAACGCATTGCGACTTCCTTAGGAATTACAGTCTTCATTAAAGTTTGTGCCATTGCATCTTGGCTTGCTTGATCGTTCGCAACGATTACTGTGTTAACGCCTAAAGATTTTACCCATAATTGACCTTGACCATGAACTAAACGTTCATCGATACGTGTCATAACGATGTTTGGTGTTGCCATTTTATCTCCTCCTTATTTTTACCAGTATGGATCCCATTGCTTGATTTGACGCATTAATGCTTCCATATAGTAGTAGTCGCCCCAGATGTTTCCTTCATCTACGCCTTTACCGCTATGCCATGAATATACGCCATGATACAAGATTGGATCGCCTGGTTTGTGATCATTGTTAGTGTAGTTTTGAATCAATGAGCGAGTGATGTTGTCACAAGCTTTTTGATACACCTTTTTACTTGGATCCTCTTCTTTGAGCCATTGATCCATTTCAAGCATTCCACATACGGCAATAGCAGCTGCACTTGAATCTCTTGATTGTTCTGGATCATCTGTAAAAATTAAATCCCAGTAACAAATATTGTCTTCTGGTAAACGATTTAAGAAATAGTTTGCCATTCCTTTATATAGATCAACGTATTCTGTGTTTTTCGTGTAGCGAATATTTAATGGGATTCCATAAATACCCCATGCCTGTCCACGAGCCCAAGAACTATCATCTGAATATCCTTGACGTGTAGCACCATGACTTGGTCCTCCAGTAACTGGATCCATATAGAATGTGTGATATGCACTCGCATCATCACGAATTACATATTTACAACTTGTTGTGAAGTGTTTTGTTGCGGCATCCGCATAGTGATTATCACCAGTAACTTCACTTGCCCAATATAATAATGGGATGTTTAACATGCAGTCGATGATGAATCGATAATGTTCAGGACTGTCTTTAGGTCCCCAAGCCTGCAAGAACTGTCCTTTTTCTTGCCAACGCTCCATCAATTTATCAGCCGCCAACAATGCAGCTTTTTTTGCATGCTCATTTTTTGTAAGCTTATAGCCACTTACGCAAGATAGCGAATATAAGAATCCAAGATCGTGGTGATCTAATTCAATTCGATTTTCAACACGGTGCAAGAAGCTTTCGATATTTCGATCAGCTAATTCTTTATATTTCTTATCATTCGTATATTCATATGCCAACCACAACATACCTGTCCAGAATCCATCAGTCCATTCGATGTTGTCGATGATTGGATACTTTAAACCTTTAGTACATGAATATGGGAATCGATCTTTGAAATATTCCATATTTAAATTAACTTGTTTTAAACATTCTTCAAACGCATTTGTTAATTCTTCTTTTGTAAGGGCGGGTGTTGCTAAAAACTCTTGTTCTTTAGTAAATGGTTCGATATTTACTGTACGTACCATAATCTCCATAGCCTCCTCAAAAAAGTAAACTGGTTTACTAGACAACACCATTATTGCACCTCAAAAATGGATTGTCAACACATTTTGTTCAAAAATTAACAAACTCCGAAAACGCTTACCTATAATATATACGAAAAAATTAAAAAAATAAAAAAATAGATTATTTTCACTTTTCAAGTTGACAAAACCGGTTTACTATACTAGACTACAGGTGAACTGGTTTACTAAAAAGTAAACGCGTACTAGACACACGCAAAGTATAGAAAATGGAAGGTGGAACTATGGAATCGTATATGAATCGTATTTCCAACACAGGAATCGTACCTGTTGTTAAGATTCTAGAAAAAGAAGATGCATACCCATTAGCTAAGGCACTGTTAAATGGTGGAATCGATGTTATTGAAGTTACATATCGTAGCGAACATGCAACGAGTGCAATCCAAACTATTTCAGAACAATTACCAGATATGTTAGTCGGTGCTGGAACTGTATTATCTGTTGAACAAGCAAAAGAAGCTGTTGAAGCAGGAGCTAAATTTATTATTACACCTGGATTTAATACGAAAGTTGTTCAATGGTGTTTGGATCATGACGTGGAAGTGTATCCAGGCGTATCAACAGCGAGTGAAGTTGAAATGGCTCTTTCAATGGGATTAACACAATTAAAGTTCTTCCCAGCAGAATCAAGTGGAGGCGCTAAGAAATTAAAAGATCTAAGTGCTCCATATGCGAACGTTCACTTTATGCCAACAGGTGGCATTAACACAAAGAATATGCATGATTATCTTTCATTGCCAAATGTAGAAGCAATCGGCGGAAGCTTTATGTTGCCAAATGATTTGGTTGTCGCAAAAGATTGGGATGGAATAGAAGTTTTATCAAAAGCAGCTATCAAAAGTTTGTTGGACTTCCAGTTAATTCATGTTGGAATTAACACAAATAGTCCTGAAGAATCAAAACAAGTGACAGATACATTATGTTCTTTGTTCCACTTTACACAATACACAAAGCCAAAATCAAATTTTGCTGGTGTAGGATTTGAGGTTTTACATAAAAAAGGCCGTGGAGAAAATGGTCACATCGGAATCTATACTCCATATCCTGAAAAAGCAATGTATCACCTTTCTAAACAAGGTGTGAAGTTTGTCGAAGAAAGTATTACACGTAATAAAAAGACAAATCGAATCAACTTTGTTTATTTAGATTTAGAAATAGCTGGATTTGGAATCCATTTGATTAATCCAGATTTAAAAATGGAGATTTAATATGAAACAAAAAGTAGTCACTTTTGGAGAAATCATGTTACGTTTAGCACCAGAAG
>OGWT01002964.1_pt1 | contig 11056 bp, 6 predicted proteins | sample 1576101 | NCBI WGS metagenome assembly OGWT01 (sample SAMEA3541481, study PRJEB24748) | human gut metagenome | biome: human gut; feature: human-associated habitat; material: faeces | place: China | collected 2012 | reverse complement strand
AATCAGCGAGTCAGCTTGGGAAGAAATGACCTGCTTATTCGCACCTTCCTTAGCAATCCTGTCCGTAAACGCCTGATTGAAGTTTACGTTGATCAGCAGTTGCATCCGCTAAACCTGCAACCTAAAGAAAAACAGTTATACGTTAACAGAAAAACAAGACAAGCATTGTTAGATAAAAATAAACAGCTACATGTAGAAATTGAGGGGCTAAGAACGCAACTGATCCAAAATACTCTTTCGGTAATTGAAATCGTGAAAGCGGTTAAAGTTAACACTGTTATTCCGGTAGAACATTTTCTGGCCCCACATCTGATTATGGAGTTACATGACCAGAAAAAAAATCAATGAACTTATACAGGGATGTGTTTATGCAAAAAAACTCTGCTGACTTAAGAATAAACGCCGTGCTCTATACGCAAAATAAGTGTGGCAACCATCCTTGCCCCCTCTTCTGAGTCAATGATTTCAAAGGGAGACTTCCAGTGTAACGCCCGGTTTGGTCTGCTACACCAGTTAGTGCGGCGTTTACATTGCCTTCGAAAAGCGCTGTAGCCAGGCGAATCACTTCATTTTTTGTCTGCATGGTTAATCCCTGATGACAACTTGAGTGCTTCGACAAGATGACTTCGCTCTTCATCTGTCATCCGGGATATGATCAATGCAAGCTCTGCCGTCGTCTGATCATCACAGAAAAAGTAGTTCAATGGCACGTTTAACTCCGCAGCTATCCGTCGTAGCGTATCGATATCCGGGACATGACGTCCTCAGAAAAGCCACTATCTTCGGCATATGCCACATACCCAGCAGGTATACCATCAAAGAACACTTCACAAGAGTTAACTATCATGATTCAACCTTAAATTTTTTGCGGTTTGCGAGCAAAGTTTTAACATTACCCTGAGCTGTTTTTTTTGATTTTAAAGATCCACTTACTCTGTAATGTTTTGAGTTTTCCGAAAAAACATCTAATGGTCGAAGTGTTGGCTCAGGCACCAGAGCATCAAATCCTTCAAGAAAATTCAGCTGTCGAATCACAGCGATAAAAGTGCCAAAGCTACAAGTCCCCTTTTCTAGCCTTGCATAGGTGGGCCTGCTTATCCCGAGACTATCCACAAGAGCTTCTTGAGACATACCTATCGTCTTGCGGTGTACTTCAAGGCGGTTAAATAACTCTTTACTGATCGCAAGATCAGTCATTGTTTTGGTTATCTTCATGAGTACCTCTTCGTAACGTATACGTGCCATATTAGCCTTGAAATGTCACTTTTGTAACGTATACGATGCCAAAATACATTGGTGGGGTTACCCGCTATTGTTGACATACGCCGTCAACAATTTACTTATGATTCTGGCTGAACTGGCTGAACTGGCTGAACTGGCTGAACTGGCTGAACTGGCTGAACTGGCTGATGCGGGATACTTACAGAAAAACTGGGCTGAGAAAAATTTGAAAAGGTTTTTTCACGGTCAAAAAAAGGTTAACGGTTGAAGAAAAGGACAAGCCTGTTGTGGTGACCCTGACCCGAAATCCTGCGCCATTCAGAAACAGAATGCCGGCATGATCTACACTCCCTGACTTCTTCAGACCATGGTTGGAGAAGTCAGGTAATCGAACCGTGTTGTGAAATCGTCTCGCTACAGTATCGGGAACTGATTCTGAGCTGTCTTTATCATTTGCGCTTCGCCTTGTCGCAATTGCCGAACAGCCCTGCTTGCGAAATTACGCACGGTGAATTCGCCGAACAGAGTCTTGACTTGTATCAGGCCTGCATTGGAAAGCGTCAGATAGCAACCTTCCCCCCATATATAATCATCATCAATATCCACTGGCCCGGCGTCTCGCCAGTTCACTAATCTTGCTACGATTGTTGAGTTCTGGTCGGTATAAATATTAGGCATCTCGCAGCATTCATGCCATCCCAGATGCATCTGGATATTAGGACATAATGCAATGGCATATCCCGGCGAAGACATTGTCCCGATGGAGCTTACTACACGCCTGACTATTGTCGGTGCGAGGTCTTCGTCAAGTGGGATCATTTTTCCCAGGCAAACGACAGCGGGCAAACTTTGATACCATGCCATGAATTTGGCATCAGAAATATGAATTTGAGGTGCGCTAATACGATAGACCTGATATTCAGCACGCCGGGTATCATGCATTTTGAATTGTGAAACCTCGGCTATTACGAATTCGTCGGCACGACCTATCCAGGGTTTAACATCCTCGTCAACCAAATTTGTCCACATTTCTTCAGCTTCACTCCACGGGGCATCCTTGACTTTAAGCGGTCGCCTAATGCCAGTTGGCCGGATTTGCATTTCAGGGCGAGGAGTTGGCGGAAGTACTGCATCCATTTGTTCCAGTAGCGATGGTTTATCCCTTGGCGAGAGCAAGCCTGCCAAGCTCAGCTCTCCAGCGACATGACGAAGTGCCAGTATGCCAATGTAAGCATGGGGCTTAAGATAGGTGATTTGCATTGAGAGTGTGCGTAACTGAGATTCGATTTTTTTTGTTGCTCCAGGGCCAAAGGCTGCCAGCCCTCCCCATTGCTGAATAAACGTTGCGGCACGCTGGCGTATGTTCATTTCGTCACAATCAGCAAACTCTGCAAGTCTCCGTGCAACGGGACGAAGCATTTGTGTCCATCCTAAGTCGACTTCAATACGCATTGCCCCACTCACAGGATCTAACAGAGCATTTTCATGATCAGGGTCTCCGTCGAGTGCCAATCGATAGGTCAACGGCAACGGATGAAAATCAATCGATACAGGTAGCTGCCAATATTGTGCTAACAAGCACGCAGCTTCAGCAACAGCTACATCACGATGATTCGTAAGGCCAGAGACTAAATCACCAAATTTAGCAGCAAAGTGGTTCTGTTTTAGCAAAAGCAAAATTTGCAATGCCTGGAATGGTTCATCAAGGGTGCCGTTCAGGAGTCGTGTTATGGTGTTCTCAAATACGATTTGCCCTCCTGTTGAATGTACCGCCAGAATTAGTGCAGTTTTCTCTGCGTGTCGTCGAGCTTCGGTGATAGGCAATCGTAATGAAAAATGGAGCAATTCCGCAAGTAACTCTTCGTCGGTCATATTTTCATTTCCAAATTCGAAAAGTTCACCAATACGGTGTTCGCGAGTGAAAGACATCTGCTCTGCCAGGATAGACCAGACGGCGGGCCAGTCTGGCGACTCACAGATCACAGGAAGAATGTCTGCCATATCTGTTAGCAACGACATGGTGCTCTCTTTCCCAGCCACAATTGAACTGATGAAGTCTTCATATGCTTCATGATGAATTGCTGCTCCATCGAGTAGCTTACGCGCGTGGAAGAGACGGAATCGATTTCCTCCTAACCATTGGCTCCATGACATCTCCCGGTCACTACTGGTATCGTAATCATCAACTAATTTTCTGGCTAACGTCGTGTCCCCCGCATTAACTAGCCGCTCTGCAACCAAAAAACGACAACGTGCATCCGACTGCAGGCAATGCCAGCACTCATACATTTTCACCACCTTGTCTAATGCGGCGGACTCTGCAAGCTCACAAAAACGATAAGGCGCATGATACTCAGGTTCGGAATCATTTGATTCAAATGCCTGTTGAAGTTCGTCAAGGGTTGAAGCTTCGTCGTACGTTTGTGGCGTGTAGGAGCGGCGGGCTTCGGGGGCCTCTGAAGTCCATCGAGTAATGGCATTATCAAGTTGGTTATCGGTATAACCGTGTCTTAATGCCGCCTTGCTCAGGCGATTTATTAGCGTGAGTCGCTCGTGAGCTCGACTATGAACCTGGATTGCCGGTAATAGAATTGATACCAGTTTGGCAATTGATGAAGGCCCCGCTGCATTTGCAGCAACGTCAATATAATTGCCTACATGTGTAGGGTCACGATAATAGGGTTCAATGTAGAATGGAAGGCATAGCCCGCACCAAATTTGTGTACAGAGAAACACCATTTCAGGACGGCGATCTAGCATACCAATTACCAGTTCATTTACCTGATTTGGCCATGGAATCAGCCCCCAGTTGCTGAGTTTCTGTGCCACGGTATAACCACTGTGCGCATTCATACGCATTGCTTCATTGATTAACACTTCTGTCAAACGATATGCGGCAGATGCTCCCTCGGTTTCCTTCATACCATCAACCTGTCGTATCAACTGACCTATTCGTTGAGCATGGTGTTCTGGGTCTGCCGCATTGGCCAAAATCAATATGTCTTTCCAAACAGAGTATAAAGGGTCCTTACGCGCTGCCAGAGCGTAGCCTAAACAGTGGTCATGTATCGAAGCAAGTAAGTTTAGTGCCCGGTCAACATCGCCAATTGCAGCAAAGCTGTTTGCCAGAACTGACAGAGTCTCGAGTTGCTCGCTAGGTGTATTTTCTACCAACTCGTTTACCATAGGCTCAAATCTGGCGGCCGCCCTTTCACGGTCACCGTCAGCCTGATACATTGCCAATGCTATTTCACGCCGGAGTAGTGTATTGCCTTTTAATATTAAAGCAGGCATTGCATTATCAATTTCATTTATTACTGAATAATATTCAACCTTACCACACAGCGCAGAAATTTTAATTAATGTACAAATCAGTGGTGATGTAGCTGTCAATGCCAATTGAGCCTGATAGGTATCGTTTCCAGAATAGCTATTGAGTTGCATTACATATCTCATCACCATGCGACAGACCATTTTAATATTTCCAGAAGGAATACATGAGGCATTTATTATGGACAGCCCCAACAAGCGTCCCGTTTCTGAAGCATGTGTCTGCAGCGGTCGTAAGATAGCGTGTGTTGAGGTGACTACGTCGGGCAAGGATTTGCCGAGCAAAACGCAAAGTTGCGCATGTTCCATGGCTGCAAGCGTCAGTGCTTTTGTTGATTCTAATTCATTGTCTCCCATCGAAATTGCAGGCGCAAAAAGGTTTTCGAATAATTTTGAAGCCAGATCGGTGCAGCCTGATGTGGCATAAAATAATGCAATCGATCTTCGCCCCCCATTAGAAACATCATTAAAATCAGACAATGCCATGGCAGTCTTAAATAATTCCGATGCTAAGGTGTTATTTCCTCTGTCTCTAGCAATAAATCCAGCCTGAGTCATCAAAACCGGTATCTCTTGCACATGAATGCCATACTGATTGCAGGTATCCTGAATATTAACGTCTGATTGCCAGTTAACAATTGCCTCGACCACTGTCCACTTTAACTGTTCGCGAATAGAGGAAATATTTTCATCGGTTGATACACTTGTGGCGTGTTTAAACCCCTCAACGGTCAAATAGTCTATTGCCTGCTTAATTTGCTCAGCGTCGCGGAAGTGAACAACTCGTTTTGCCCATTTTTTGAATTCTTGTAGATTATGCGAATCCCCATAGTGCTCGAATCTGGGGGTATGCAATTGAGATAATGGCTCAAGGTGCTCAAACAGTTCTTTCGCGCGGTCAAAATCACCCTGTTCCAAAAGAAGGTCAACAACTTCATAGCCCGCATTGGGAAAGTCCTGGACGAAAGAGATCGCCGCATCAATATCGCCAACTTTTAACATCGCGCGCGGAAGTTCATTGGCATACTCCAGCGCTTGAGTTCGTCTGGATATCTCATCACGGCAAAGTAATAACCGTGTGGCAATTACACCATCATACGTGGAACGCGCAGCAATCAGAGCCAAGTGAATGTCCGCATCAATCTCTGAACAGGAACGTCCATGTGCAAACTGGTGTCGAAAATATGCTGGAGTTGCGAGTGCCAGAAGTTCATCACGCTCTCCTGACCGGGCGAGATAGCGCAGTGTTAGCCAGGACTGTAATGAATGTTCTGGTGCATGACGAGATAGTTTAGCTAATTCACGATAAATATGTTGTGAATAGGTTTCATCTATACTGCCCAGTGTTATCTTTGGTTTGGAGAGCACAAATAGACGGAAGCTGTTATGGAATACAGTCCACCCCTTTGAGGTTTCCTTGAGTAAATGCCGGACGGTCTTTAAGGTACGCTCTATCGCCTGAGCATCTACGATTGTTGCCAGCAATTTCAGCGGCATCGGAGCTTCGACACGGGCAATGAAACCCAGTACATGCATAACATCAGGGTCGTTTGCGATTTCTCTCCAGGCAGATGCGTAAACTGATTCAATATCGCCATTAAATTCCATCCCTCCGGCGAGGATGCATGATATGTCCTGTTCATCAGCCGATAACAGTGCCTTAATGAGATAATTGGCCGCCAGCGGATGACCGCGGCTAAGTTCATAAAGTTTTACACGCGAAATGGTTGAATCAAGACCTAAAACGTCTGCCATCCTGGCGACCGCCACTCTCTCAAGTGGATGCATTGTTACGAGACGATCCGGATGCCCAGCCTGTTCCTGTACTGCGGGTTTGAGATGCCTGAGTTCCAGTCGCTGGGTGCCAAGTATAAATGTCACGCCCAAAGGGATGGCTGCAGGCAGCGGCAATTCCCCTAACAGCGAATGGGCTGGTAGTTCTTCGCGGGGGATATGATCCAGCCCATCAACAATAATGATGGTTCTTACTGTATCACGTTGATAACGCTCGCCAGCTTGTTTGAGCAGTTCACCGAATTGTTCGCGCCTTTCAAATTGGCTGCTGTCTCGAAGGCGAAGTCCAGGCAGCCCGCTGCTGCGTAACTGGGCAGAAATGTCTTCGAAGAAATCATCAGCTTCCCCGCGCCCTACACCTTGCGCAGCGCCCGGTATGAAAGCCAGATAGCGCACGACCCGAGTGTTATACTCGGTAGCAAGGGTTGTCTGTAGCAAGGTCGATTTCCCCGAACCTGGAGGCCCAATCAATGCCACATAGCCCTGGATTGTGTTGCGTATCGTCTGGAGAAGTTGTAGTTCCGTATCGCGGTTGCGTTGGACGTGAGCACCGATGGGAAAACGATGTAAGTGGCGTGTTTTGGTGGGATCTTTCCACCCTAGTTCATATAATAGTTCTTCACAGGACCATCGATCCCTATCTCGTTTATCGGAGACCAGTCGAGGTAATATTTTTGCTATATCAGACGCCAGTCTCGCTTGTTCTGCACTGAGTTTATGGAATTGTATAAAATCTGCTGCAGAACCATGAATTATGCGCAACGCATGAAAAAATCTCTCGAAATCATCGTCACCTAGGCAGGAATGTTGAAATAATATTTCGACTAAACGGCCCCAGTTACTGTAGCGCCATTCCTCAAGCGTGCGTTTGGGATAATGTTCAAACTCATCAAGGAAGGCAGCGCTATGAGCTGGAGCTTCCATTCCGGGAGCGTCGTTAACTGATGGATAATCGTTGACAACTAAACGAATTTCTACCTGAGACGTTGGGTTAGCACTACAAAGATTTTGCCAGGCGCAAACTAATGGCTTAAGCAGACCATCAGACCCTACTAAGAGTGTCTGTACTGTAAATGTACCAGGGAAACGGGACGTTTTGAACTGGTGCCCAACGATAAGGCCATTAAATCCAAGTACTAAATCATCAACGATACCCGCACTGCGGTCCGCTACGCCTATCCACTCCAATTGCCCACGCTCTAATTCAGCATAAATGGCTGCACCGGCTCTTTCATATTGGCCCATATAGCCACGCATTGCCCGGCGCTCGCCCTCTGCTGGGGGCAAGGTTTTTGTTTTAACAATCTTTATTGATGAATCGGGCTTTTCATTTAAAGTCATTCGCTATGCCGCCTAATGATCTCAATTTGCCAAACCAGACAAACAATTCTGGTGTACTTTTTTGCGCAGGTAATAGAGTGCACAGATTATCGTACATTGGCATATTCTATTCTTTACTATGCTTATAAAGGTCGAAGACCCACTGTAAGCATCCCTGCATATCGGTCCATTCACTTTTAGAGATCATCCGGCATACTGGTTTTGTTCTGATAGGAGATCGCCATGCGCAAAGCACGATTCACCGAACACCAGACCATCATTATTCTGAATTCCGTCGAAGCTCGACGCACCGTTAAGGATCTCTGTCGCGAAATTTCTTATGGAGAAACAAAAAATTTAAGATCTATACCAAGACTTTTGGATTGTAATAGCCATGAGTCTATAAGTTGATATGATTGCATTGATTCTTGTGATTTTTTCACTACTGAAGGATTAAATTGTGACTTAAAATGACTCAATGAAAATCCGTTACCAACAACGATCCATATTTCTTTTCTTACTAATGAACTGGCTCTTCGTTTGTTTATCTTTTCTAAGACATCATTTATGTCGTGATTAATATTGAAAGTTCCCTCAAACAATCTTATTCTACTGTCTAATTCTATATTATGCTTATTACCTCCTAATTTTGGCCAAGGGTTTCTCAGCCTAGTTAAATTGGCAAATTGTAAATTTTTATCATTACTAATCAAGTAATGTATGTTTTTTATCGCTTGGCTACCGACTTCGCAAATCGAACCTGCTGAAGATTCAGGTTTTCCTGCGGCACCGCATTTTATGTGTACATAGATAAGTTTGTCTTTGGAAGAAAGAACAAAATCAGCTGGTTCTGTATCCATATCCGTACAAAGAATCAAATCAACATTAGGGATATATTGATAAAATGGCCCCAATTGAGATAGTTGCACAGATTTAGTTCTCAAGTTTGACAGTTGATCTATCAAATAAAATATCGATGAGGGGCTAAAACTAGTTCCGATCAATCCATCCTCATCTTTTTCTGATAATCCACCTGACAACAAATCTTGTAATTCTACAAATCTCGAGAAAAATTCATCTGCAACTCTTGCATTGTCTGTGGGGAGAGTAAATTTATAAAACAGACCATTTAAGTAAGTGATTCCATTGTCAAATATTAATTTCACGGTGTTATTGTTAAAAATATCACTTTCATTAACAACTTCATTATCAACCATAAAGGTTAGAGTTTGATTACGTGTTTTTAATTCACCTTTGTCAACATAAAAATCTAGTTCCCGAGGTAAGAATATCGCTGACCTTATGGCCCCCCCCATCTTTGATAGATTACTTCCATTGGTGTTTATAACAAATGGAAGTAGTGTTTTGTCAAAAAAAGAAATGCCAAAATTATATTTTTTAAATAGATAGTTTGATGTTATTTTTTTGTGCTTGCCATTACAATACACTTTCAACAAACCGTTATAGTTGCTTAGATCAATAATACAAGCAACTGGTTTTTCAGTAGGTATACCATCAACAGTTTGAGCAAATGAATTAAGAAATGAACTAGATACTTTGTTAGCGCCTTCTAAATTGGTTTTTACATCATTAATCCATTCACAAAACCTTTCAAAACTAAATTGTCTTTCTTTTTGATCACTAACACGGCCGGATCCTACGCCTAAATAATATGAGGACATAATCGAAAGATCATCATGAAGATTAGAACCTATTGTAGTTGATACTGCATAGCTTCCATTGGCTTGAGTTGAAGTCGTTGACTCTAACCTATCAGACACATAAAGAATACTTTCTGCTTGCTGTGAATTAATCTGTATAGCCCTTGTGCTAGCTTGCGTTGTTTTAGATTTTTCATTTAGCGAAATTAGCTTAAATAGCTTATCCGGGCCAACTGGTTGTCTGATACCTAATTCAATTCTTTTATTGTATTTTCTACCGCGACTATCATAAATCGCAACAATATCACCTACTTCACGTATAATTACAAACTCAAGTGATGGTTGAAAGAATAACGTATCCTTAAGAAATTTGGAACTGTCAAAACAAACTGATGTAATGATGCCAGAGTCACTATCAATCTTTGATAAAGACCCTTCTCTTGTAAATTCCCAATATATTTTATCTAAACAATCAATTAGATTAAAGCCCTTATCTTTGTAATAAAAACATACTGACGCGAGAGGTATTTTTAAGGATGTGGAAGGGTTGAATGTTTTGAAGTCAAATTTCTTTTTATATGTCGCGTCAAAATAACTAATTTCCGGAAATGCGTCTAAATACTTTTCAACTAAAGATGCTGTATTTAAAGTATTAATGAATTTCCTTAAAGATGTTTTATCCGTCAAGTAATTATCAAATTCTTGGTAGTTCTCCCATAAATCAACGTTGGTGCACTCATTGTAGTCTATAACCAGTGGGCTTTTGTCTTTGTACCACCTTACAACACGCCCCATTGTTTGTACTAATTCCTTACCACTCCGAACACTATAGGTTAATATTAGTAGTTTTGCATTCGGAAGATCGATACCTTCATCTAACATACGTTGATGAATTAGTATTTTATAAGGGCTTTCAGATAAATTGCTTGGTACATTATATAAATTCTCATCCAGTGGTGAAGTCTCAAATTGCCTATGAATCGCAAGCGTTTTAAATTCATCTTTAAAAAGATTATAATATTCGCATATGTTTTTAAAATTATCACACTTGACAATACACAATGTATCACTATTTTTGTTTAAGTAATCCCTTACTACACTGACTAAATCTTCCTTTTTTGCTTTTGCAAAAACAGGTGCTGATATTATGCCTTCTTCTATGGCATTTTTGTATGTATATATATATGAGTGATCTGTATCAATATCAAAACTAAATAAGTCGTTTCGGTATGGTGTGGCAGTCACTATTATTTTTTTTGCTTTAAACTTACGAATAATTCCTCCCCATTCTGGCGATGGTTCGGAATGACCTTCATCAATAATGATCAACTCAAATTCATCACAGATTTTATTGATCTCATCACTGTTGATTTTTAGCAATTTTTGGAAGGTAGTGCAAAATATCCCACTGTTACTTTCTTTATTGATGTCATTATGCACATCTTTAATTGTAAGTGATTTAGATTTACCAGAATCGGTTAGTTTAGTAAAAAAATCACCTCTAATCTGTTTATACAACTGATCACAAACAGCTCTTCGATATGTAACAATCAATATGTTTTTATATTTACTGAATTGACTTAGACAACATATAACACCACTTTTCCCTGCACCTGTCGGCAAGCTTATAAGACATGATCCAGATGAGCGCGATCTAAAATATTTTGCAGCTACACTAAGGAAGGTGCGAACAAGTTCCTGATATGAGATCATCATATTCATCCGGAGCG
>OGWT01002963.1_pt1 | contig 11057 bp, 16 predicted proteins | sample 1576101 | NCBI WGS metagenome assembly OGWT01 (sample SAMEA3541481, study PRJEB24748) | human gut metagenome | biome: human gut; feature: human-associated habitat; material: faeces | place: China | collected 2012 | reverse complement strand
AGTACGATCCAGCTTCTCTAACTTTTCCTTTTTCTCCTGATTTCCAAATCCCGGCTCGTATCCCGCGCATAGCTGAAATTGAAAGAAGCACAGTCCCCGGTACTGACACCGCCGAACCTGCTGGTGACCATATGAGTCACTATATTTAACCGTTCTAACGCCGGAAAGGTGAGATATTCCACCTCTCCGCTTTTGTGAATTTCCATCCCCGGATAACCCGTCTTTTTCCGGATCAGATCTTTTTTTGCTATCTTCGTCTCCTGCTGTTCCACGTCCCTGCCCTCCTGTATTCAAATGCATTTTGAATCCACTGGATCTCTTTCCTGCAGACCGCCACCACGTCAAAGCGGATCTGTACATCCCCCTCTGCAGGATGCTTCCACAGATACCAGTCTGCGCAACGGCAGATTTTTTCCTGCTTTGCGCTCCCAACCGCCTCCAACGCTGTCCCAAATCGGTCGTCGTTCCGATATTTTACTTCAAAAAAAACAAGGCAGCCCCGGTGAAACCCGATGATATCGATTTCTCCCCTGCTGCACCTGTAATTACGCTCCAGAATGTTTACTCCGCTGCGCATCAGATAAGCTGTCACTGCTTCCTCCCAGAAAGCGCCCACCTGTCTTTTATTCATTTAACCTTCTTTCACAAAATGACCGATGAAGCTTCTGCGGTGAATCGCCGTCGGTCCCATGGTCTGCAGCGTCTCGATATGCTCTTTTGATCCATACCCTTTATTGCGTGCAAATCCGTAGCCCGGAAAAACTTCCTCATACTGCTCCATCATCCGATCCCTCGTCACCTTCGCTACAATGCTCGCTGCAGCAATGGATACGCTTTTTGCATCTCCCTTGATGATCGGAACCTGTTGAATTGCCACCTGCGGAATCCTTACCGCATCGTTTAGCAGAACTGCAGGCTGAGGATTCAGCTTTTCAATCGCCTGACGCATCGCTTCGTAGGTCGCCTGCAGGATGTTGATCTCATCGATTCGCTGTGGGCTGACAATCCCGATTCCCACCGCCACTGCGTGCTCCAAAATGATGTCATATAACTGTTCCCTTTTTTCTGCAGAAAGCTGCTTGGAATCGTTCAGATACAATATTTCGCAGTTCTTCGGCAAAATAACCGCGCCTGCAACAACCGGTCCCGCCAGCGGTCCCCTTCCAACCTCGTCAATGCCGCAGATCAGGCCTTCCTTTTCATAGTCCCGTTCATACTGCTGCAGCTGATAAATCCGCGCTGTTTCCTTTTCCAGCGTCTCCCGCTGCTTTTCCGAACGCCGGATCAGCGCCTGCACACCGCTTCTTGTGTCTTCCCGATAGGTTTGTTCCAGATTTTCCAACAGGCCTGCCGCAGACTCTGCCTCTGTCCGCATGGAGGCTTTTTTCAAGCGCTCTCCGGCTTCTGCAAACCGCGCTTTGATTTCCCCGATTTTTTCCATATCAGATGTCCCTTACTGGTGTTTTAACACTCCAAATTTATGAAACGGCCAGATTCTGACCCACGCTTTTCCGATAATCTGATCCCGGTGGATATTTCCGACGCTCGGCTCCCGGCTGTCCGAGCTGTTGTTTCGATTATCGCCCAGCACAAAATATTCGTCCTCGCCGAGGGTAATCGGCTCGCCTGCGCGCCCCGGTGACAGCATCACTTCCTTGCCGTAGCCTTCCTCCAGCACCTGTCCGTCAATGTAAATCGTTCCGTCCGTGCCGATCTGAACCGTTTCGCCGGGCAGACCAATAATCCGCTTAATATAGTAAACATTTTCATCGTACTGGAATGGGAACACGATAATATCAAAGCGCTGCGGATCCTTGAAACGATACGAAATCTTGTCTACGATCAGGTTATCGTTATTGCTCAGTGTCGGCTCCATCGAGCTTCCGTTGACCTCCGTGCGCTGTCCGACAAATGTGATCACCAGCCAGGTGATACCCAGGACAACTACGATATATAAAAGCGTGCTTCCGATTTCTTTCAGGATTGCTTTTCCACTCATGGCTTACGCCTCCTTTTTCGGCAATTCCAGCGTCATGCGGCCGAGCCTGCCGCTGCGAAAATCATCCAGAACGAGGGCCGCGCCCTTTTCATATTCCGGCTCACCGCCCTTTTTCAGACAACCGCGGGACTTGCAGACTGCTTCCAGAAGGGCGAGGGCTGAATGGAGGGACGCCTGCGCGTCGCCATCTGCGCCCGCTGTATCCAGTGTCAGCTGATACCGCTTTTCCAACGCCTCCGGGTAATTCTCCCCGATAAACACAAGCAGGGAAAGTGCCATTTCTTCGCGGTTTAAGATTTCATCGTTCATCGAGCCGATCAGTGCGAGGCGTTCTCCCACCGCCTGATCTTCGAATTTCGGCCACAGGATGCCGGGCGTATCCAAAAGCTCCAGACCCTTGTTCAGGCGAATCCACTGCTTGCCCTTCGTTACGCCGGGCTTGTTGCCGGTTTTCGCGCACGCCTTTCCTGCGAAGCTATTGATAAACGTCGATTTTCCTACGTTTGGAATTCCTGCCACCATCGCACGCACCGGACGGTTCAAAATACCGCGTTTGCGGTCGCGCTCGATCTTTTCCCGGCAGGCTTCCTGAACCTTGCCCTGAATCGCTTTCATCCCGGCGCCGCTTCTGGCGTTGATTTCCAGTACAGCAAAGCCAAGACTTTCAAAATATGCCGTCCAGGCGCGGTTTGCAGCCGGATCGGACAGATCGGATTTATTCAATAAAATCAGGCGTGCCTTGTTTTTCCCCATCTCGTCGATATCAGGATTGCGGCTCGATTGCGGACATCTGGCGTCCACCAATTCGATAATCAAGTCGATCAGCTTGATATCTTCCTGCATCGCGCGGCGCGCTTTCGTCATATGTCCGGGATACCACTGGTATACCATAGTTTTCTTTCCTTTTCTGTAACTGTGAGGGTACTGAACAGTTACCCTTTTCTTTATAATAGTCTGTGTGATTCTCAGTGAATCAGCCCCCAGCCATCCGTGCCGTTTCCGAAATGGAACCACGCCTCGCCGACGATCGTGCTGCGCAGCACCGGACCGACATTGGCAGAACGACTGTCCTCACTGTTATTACAATTATCGCCGAGCACGAAATATTCGTCCTTGCCCAGCTTGATTTCATTCTCTGCAATACCGGCTGACGCGATCAGATCCATCTCTTCATTTTCCTGCGCCTTACCGTCTATATATAAAATGCCGTCCTGAATCAGGACGGTCTGCCCCGGAACCGCTACAACACGCTTCACATAATAGTGGGCATTCTGATTACCGTTTGGCAAAAATACCACCACATCCCCTGTCTGCGGAGAAAAGAAACGATACTTTAAGCGGTTAACCAAAATTCCCTGTCCGTTCGTCAGCCCCGGCTCCATGGAAACGCCGATCATGTTCGTGCGCAGTCCGACCGCCCAGATCACCATAAACGCCAGAAAAACTGCCAGTACAGACAGCACAATCCAACTGAACACCTCTTTGACCGCCTGCATGCTGAGCCCTTTTTTCTTCCGGTAAAACTGCAGTCCACGCTGTCTTCTTCTCATATAAATCTCCATTCCGCAGCCGCCGTTTCGTCCTGCAGACATCCTAAAAAGCAAAAAAGGGGCTGCCGTTACTGGTGCCCCTCTCTTCGCAATTCTTATTTTACAACTTCTTTGACCTTTGCGCGCTTGCCGACTCTGTCTCTTAAGTAGTTCAGCTTTGCTCTTCTTACTTTACCCTTACGAACAACTTCTACCTTCTCAACGTTGGGAGAATGTAAAGGCCAGGTCTTTTCAACGCCGACACCGTTGGAGCTCTTTCTTACGGTAAAGGTTGCACGGTTGCTGCCGCCCTGTTTCTTTAAAACAACACCTTCGAATACCTGAACTCTCTCACGGTTGCCTTCCTTGATCTTACCATATACTCTTACGGTATCGCCTGTCTCAAATGCAGGTACTTCAGCTTTCAGCTGAGCAGCTTCGATCTCTCTGATAATTTCGTTCATTGCTTTTCCTCCTGATTTCTGGATGTTCTTAATACGATTCCCGTAACAGAGGACCATCTCCTTTTTTCGCAACATTTGCAGTATAACATAGCTTTCTCAAATATGCAAGGATTTTCTTCCTAATAGGAAAAATACCACCCGGTTTTACCGCCAGCGCCTAGGATACCCAGAAAACGCTCCCCGGTGCAAAGCGCATGCCGGATTTCTTCTGCAGTGCAACGGAAATTTCGTTTTCCACGAATACATGCGCATAGGGCACATGACCTGCCGCAAGCTCCCGCCGGATCATTTCAGCCTCCAGGAGTCTACCGATCCCTCTTTTCCGGAAGGGCTCCAGCACTTCCAGCATTCCCATGCCGCCGTCGTTGTGCACGCCTGCAAAGCCTGCCAGCTCCCCATCCAGAAATGCGCCGATCATCTGACGCGATGCGATCCGCTCTCTGATGTAGGCTTCATCATGATAAAGATGATAATGTGCCTCTACGTTTGCCGCATACGTTTCGTCCAGCTCCCGGATTTCAACGGCTTCGTCCGGCTCCGGAAGGTCAGGCGCTTTTTTTTTCGGATAAATCACCTGATAGCATTCATTGAAATTTTTTAATCCGAAACGCTCTAAAATGCTCGTCAGCACAAATTTCTGATGACAGACATAGACCGCACCGGTCGGGTCCGTCAAAGACAGCAGCCGTTCTCCTGCGTCCTTTGTTTTGGCAGTGATCCGATACACACCACCTGACCTGTCCTTTGTCAGCACGCCGTCCTCCCGGACTGCCAGGATGTCAGCTTTGCCTCTCCGGATATCCTCAATCATGTCCATGTGAAGCATTTTATTTTTTAACAAATATTCCAGCGCACGTCCGGGCAAATCGTACTTTTCGTACAAGTCCGGACGAAGGCTTTTCGTTCGCTCCTCAGCCTTTTCCAGGCGCCATTTGTCTATCCTTGCATGGTCGCCGGAAAGCAGGATATCCGGAACCTTTTTGCCCTCCCAGACCTCCGGTCGGGTGTACTGGGGATATTCCAGCAGATTCTCCTGAAAGCTTTCTGTCACGCCGGAATCCTCATTTTTTAAAACACCGGGAACCATACGGGAAATCGCGTCGATCATCACCATCGCCGGAAGCTCTCCTCCGGTCAGCACATAATCACCGATGGAAACCGGGTCTGTCACGATCTCTTCGATCACGCGCTCGTCGATTCCTTCATAATGCCCACACAGAAAAATCAGCTCTTCTTCCTGTGCAAGCTCCCTTGCCATCTCCTGGGAAAAGGTTTTGCCCTGTGGGCTCATAAACAGCACCCGCACTGGTTTTTTGCCCTCTGCAGGCTTTGCAACCGCTTTCCAGGCGTCGTAAACCGGCTGTGCCTGCATCAGCATGCCCGCACCGCCGCCGTAAGGGTAATCGTCCACCTTATTGTGCTTATCCTGTGTGTAATCGCGGATATTGACCGCATGGATTCCGATCAGTCCTTTTTGGATCGCCCGTCCTAAAATGCTCGTCTGCAGTCCGTTTTCCACCATTTCCGGAAACAATGTCAAAATATGAAACTGCATTTTTTCGTCAGTCCTCCAGCAATCCGTCCAGGATATGGATTTTCATCCGTCCTGCTTCCACATCGACATCCAGCACACATTCCTTGATTGCAGGCAAAAGCAGCTGTCTGCCATCCTTTAACCGAATCTGATAAACATCATTTGCGCCGGTTTCAATGACATCCTCTAAGGTTCCAAGCTCCTGCTCCTGTTCATCCAATACATTCACGCCGATCAGATCTGCGATAAAATACTCGTCCTTCTGTAAGCGCACCGCATTTTCCCGCGTCACATACAGACTCTTTCTCCGGTATTTTTCCGCCTCGTCTATCGTATCGATTCCACGGAATTTCAAAATGGCGAATTGCTTGAAAAATTTCACGCTCTCGATTTCCAGAATCCGGTTTTCCTTTCCCGTATCCAGAATCACTTCTTTTAACTTCTTAAAACGGCGCACATCATCTGTCGTCGGAAAAATCTTGACCTCCCCGTGCACACCGTGTGTGGAAGCGATCACTCCCACCTGCAGTCTTTCTTCCATATAACCTCTCATTTCACAAACAGCGCCTTGCTTTTGCAAGACGCTGTCCATTTCAGATGTCAGATGATATCCACATCCACTTTTTTATTATCTTCCATCGCCGCAGCCTTTACCACAGTGCGAATTGCCTTAGCAATACGGCCCTGTTTACCGATTACCTTGCCCATATCGGAGGGTGCAACATGAAGTTCAACCGTCAGGCTTCTGCCGTTTTCCTTTTCGGAGACGCTCACTTCATCCGGATGATCCACAAGTGCCTTTGCGATCACTTCCACCAAATCTTTCATAATCCACCTCCATAAGCCTGCTACAGTCAGCCCCACAGCTACTGCTCTTTTGCGTAACCGTCTGCTTTACAGAGCTGTCTTATTTCTCGATTCCTGCTGCCTTGAAGATCTTGCCTACGATTTCGGTGGGCTGAGCGCCATTGTTGAGCCACTTTTTAGCCAGCTCTTCGTTTACCTTGAAAGTGCTGGGATCTGTATTCGGATCGTATGTGCCGATCTCTTCGATGAAACGACCATCTCTGGGAGATCTGGAATCTGCTACGATGATTCTGTAAATCGGGTTCTTCTTGTATCCCATTCTTCTTAATCTGATCTTTACTGCCATTTTTCTTACCTCCAAATGAAATATAAATATGTTTTCTTGTGTGCGATCTGCACTATTTATCAGAAAGGAAGTCTGAACTTACCTTTTCTTGCACCTTTGCCTCCCAGCATTCCCGGGAACTGCTTCATCATTTTCTGACTCTGCTCAAACTGCTTGATAAATCGATTGACTACGCTGATGTCCACCCCTGCGCCTCGTGCGATACGGTGCTTGCGGCTGGGATTTAAAAGCTTGGGATTGCGGCGTTCCTGGGGCGTCATGCTCAGCACGATCGCTTCCATTCTTGCCAGCTGTTTTTCATCGATCATCGATTCGATATCGCCCATCTTCGAACCCATGCCGGGCATCATGCTCAGGATACCGGACAGCCCGCCCATGTTGCGCATCTGCTTCATGCTTTCCAGGTAGTCCTCAAAATCGAACTTGCCCTTCTTCATGCGCGCCGCCATCTCTTTTTCCTTGCCAGCGTCAATATCGAGGTTCGCCGAAGCTTTTTCAATCAGGGTGAGCACATCGCCCATTCCCAGAATTCGGCTCGCCATACGGTCGGGATAAAACTGTTCCAGATCGGAAAGCTTCTCTCCCATACCAACATATAAAATCGGCTTGCCGGTAACGGCTTTAATGGAAAGCGCCGCACCGCCTCTTGTGTCACCGTCCATCTTGGACAGGATCACGCCGTCGATTCCTACTTTTTCATCAAATTCCTTTGCTACATTGACCGCATCCTGACCGGTCATGGCATCCACTACCAGAAGTGTCTGATGGACCGTCACTGCCTGCTTGATCTTCTGCAGCTCCTCCATCATGCCCTCATCGATATGCAGGCGACCCGCAGTATCCAGAATCACGACATTATTGCCGTTTTTCTCAGCATGCTCCATCGCCGCTTTTGCGATGTCAACCGGGCTGTGGCTCGTGCCCATGGAAAAGACTTCCACCTGCTGTTTCTCGCCGTTAATCTGCAGCTGTTCAATCGCTGCCGGACGGTAAATGTCACAGGCTACAAGCAGTGGCTTTTTGCCTTTTAATTTAAACTTGCCTGCCAGCTTCGCAGTCGTTGTCGTCTTACCTGCACCCTGCAGACCGCACATCATAATCACGGTTGTCGCTTTGCCGGGCTGGAACTGTAATTCCTGTGTCTCGGAACCCATCAGGGAAGTCATCTCTTCGTTTACGATCTTGATGACCATCTGACCGGGATTTAATCCGTTCATGACGTCCTGACCGATCGCCCGTTCTTCCACAGACTTGACGAACTGCTTGACAACCTTGAAGTTTACATCCGCTTCCAGCAGTGCCATCTTGACTTCCTTGAGCGCAACTTTGACGTCTGCCTCTGTCAGTCTGCCTTTGCTGCGCAGATCCTTAAACACATCCTGCAGTTTATCGGTTAAGCTCTCAAATGCCATTCAAATCCTCTCCCGCGATCCGTTACAGTTCTTCTAAAATCTGTCCCGCCAGTTCTCGTGCTGATCTGTTCGATCTTCTCTACGGTGTGCTTGACTTTCTGAAATCTCGCAATCAGGTGCAGCCGCTCTTCATAGCTCTGGAGCGTCCGGTCGCATCTGCGGACAAGATCGTGTACGCCCTGTCTGCTGATCCCCTGTTCCTCTGCGATCTCACTCAGGGACATGTCGTTTAATACCACATCCTCATAGATCTTTCGCTGATGCTCGGTCAGCAGTTCGCCGTAAAAGTCATACAGCATACCCTGTTCTACGATTTTTTCCATATTGCGTCCTCACCTGTGCTATCATACCCGAAAAAAAAAGGTGTGTCAAGTAAAAAATCTTGACACACGCAAAAATTTTCAGACCTGCATGACACGACCGATGAACTCCTTCACACGGGCATTCGGGTTTCCGAACACTTCCTCCGGCGTACCCTCCTGGCAGACCAGACCCTTTTCCATGAAAATCACGCGATCCGAAAGTTCTTTGGCAAACTGCATCTCGTGTGTAACGATCACCATAGTCATGTGCTCGTCTGCCAGCTGCCGGATGACGCGCAGCACCTCTCCGGTCAGCTCCGGGTCAAGCGCCGAGGTCGGCTCGTCAAAAAATAAAACCTTTGGCTGCAGGGCAAGCGCTCTGGCAATCGATACTCTCTGCTGCTGTCCACCGGAAAGCTGATAGGGATAGGCATCTGCCTTATCCGACAGCCCCAGCTGTTTTAACAGCTTCCATGCGCGTTCTTTTGCTTCTTCTTTGGAAACACCATCTACGCAGACTGGTGCATCGATGATATTTTTCATAACTGTATAATGCGGAAACAAATTGAAATTCTGGAACACCAGGCCGAAATTTTTCCGGATTTCCTTTAATTGCTTCTTATTTGCATAGACACATTTTCCGTTTTCTTCCCACGCAGCCTTTTCTCCGAGAAAAGAAAGCTCGCCGCCATCCATTTTTTCCAGCATGGTCGCACAGCGCAGCAGTGTCGATTTGCCGGAGCCGGACGGACCGATAACCGATACGACTTCTCCCTTATGGACGGAAAGGGAAATATCCTTTAAGACCTCCAGCTCCCCAAATGTTTTTTTAATATGATTCATTTCCAGATAAATCTGACTCATTGTAACATCGTACCTTTCCTGAATTTCCGTCTGACTGCAGAAATAGAGCTTCGCTCCTCTAACTGTCTCTCTGGCATCCTGCATTATCCGCGGTAATAATTTAACTTCTTTTCCACATGCTCCATAACAACTGCAACGACCAGATTAAAAATGTAATAAAATACTCCTGCTGCCATCAGAGGCATTACGGAAGCCTGTGCTGCCGCGATCTGCTTTGCAATCGTAAACATCTCCGTTACTGTCAGCACAAAGGCCAGGGATGTATCCTTTACCAGTGTGATCATTTCGTTGGTCACTGCCGGAAGCACCCGCTTGATGACCTGCGGCAAAATAATCCTGAAAAACGTCTGAACGCGGCTGTATCCCAATACTTTTGCTGCCTCATACTGCCCGACCGGCATAGACTCGATTCCAGAACGGTATATTTCTGCAAAATATGCCGCGTAGTTTAGCACAAATGCAAGAATTACCGCGATCATCCGGTAGCTTTTGGAAATTTTCATTCCAAACACATAATAGGGCGCAAAATAGACCACAATCAGCTGCAGCATCAGCGGCGTTCCGCGCATAATCGAAATATAAAGCTTTGTCAAAAAGCTCAGCACTTTCAGCCTTGCCATCCGCCCAAAGGCCAGCACCATACCAAGGGGCAGGGAAAATACCAGCGTCAGCGCAAAGATCTCCGTCGTGATCAGCATTCCTGTTCCCAGTTCCCGAACCATCGTTCCTAAATCCATTCCCGTTCTTCCTTTTCCATACCGGCTTTGATCCGGTTTTCTGTATTCTTATCAGCGCACAAACGCAGGCCAGAGTTTTCTCTGACCTGCATCCTATTGTTTTACTTTCCCAGGCACACGCTGTCTACCAGACCATAGTCTGCATACTTCTCTGCGATTTCCATAAAGGTCCCGTCGTCTGCCATTTCCAGAAGCGTCTTTTCTACCGTATCCTTTAATTCGTCGTTCCCTTTCTTAAAGCCGATACCATACTGCTCGGTGGAAAGGTACTCGTCCAGAACCACATAGCCGCTGCCTCTGGAAGCGATCTGATAATTTGCGACGCCGATATCCAGTGCCAGCGCATCGATCGCACCTGCCTCCAGATCCATGAAGCCCGTATTGTAATCTGCATACTGCGGCAGGTCTGCAAAGGTATCTGCCAGAGCCTTCTCATCGCCCTGCAGTGCCGCCAATGCGGAGGAATCCTTCTGTACGCCGACTACCTTACCCGCAAGATCTTCCTTGGAGGTGATGCCGGAGTCCTCTGCCACAACAAATACCTGACTGTTATCCACATAAGGTACACTGAAGGTGTACTGATCTTCTCTGCCGTTCATGGTAAAGCCGTTCCAGATACAATCGATCGCGCCGGAATCCAGCTCCATATCCTTTGCATCCCAGTCGATGGGCTGTTTTACCAGTGTCCAGCCAAGTCTGTTACAAACCTCCTGTGCCAGATCCAGATCAAAGCCGGCATAATCGCCGCTCTCTGTTCTGTAGCCATAAGGAGGATATTCCGCATCGAAGCCTACAGTGAAGGTCTTTGCGCTGTCAGAGCCGCCGCAACCTGCCAGAACAGACGCACCCATAACCATTGTCAAAAACAGTGCCAAATACTTTTTCATACGTTATCGTCCCCTTTTTCATATCGTTTTTTCATTCCTGCGGAGCGTCGCTCCTTTGTTCTTCATCATCGTATCACATTACCACGCTAAAGTAAAGCAAAAGAATCTGCTTTTTCGCCATTATTTTTTATGCAAAATACACAACTCCTTTCGCGCCCTGTGTGCAGTGCCTTCCA
>OGWT01002940.1_pt1 | contig 11122 bp, 10 predicted proteins | sample 1576101 | NCBI WGS metagenome assembly OGWT01 (sample SAMEA3541481, study PRJEB24748) | human gut metagenome | biome: human gut; feature: human-associated habitat; material: faeces | place: China | collected 2012 | reverse complement strand
TCCTGATCTGCCTGACCTATTCCATCGACGATTTCATGATCTCCTACTTCAACTGTGGCACCGTGGAGACCCTGCCCATTGCCATCTACTCCATGACCCGTAAAAAGGTCAGCCCGGAGATCTACGCGCTGTCCACCATCATGTTCGTGGTCATCCTCAGCGTCATTCTGGTGTCCAATGCCATGGAGAGCCGCAGCTACCGCCGGGATCAGAAAACGCTGCGAAAGGAGGGCGCATGATGAAACGCATTGCTGCATTGCTGCTGACGCTGGCTGTGGCGCTGTGCGCCGCATTGCCGGTGTTTGCCGCCGGTACCATCGAGGTGACCGAGGATGTCTCGGTGTCGGATGATTACGACTGGACCCGCTTCAAGGGGCAGAACGTCACCCTGAACGTCTATAACTGGGGCGAGTACATCTCCAACGGTTCGGACGACAGTGTGGACGTGGTGGCCGCCTTTGAAAAGCTGACCGGCATCAAGGTGAACTACACCACCTTCGACGCCAATGAGTCCCTGTACGCCAAACTCAAGTCCGGCGCAGCCAACTACGATGTGATCATCCCCTCCGACTACATGGTGGCAAAGATGATCAACGAGGGGATGCTTGCACCCCTTGACTACGACAATATCCCCAATTTCCAAAAGATCGATGCAGGCTATCGCAACCCGGATTACGACCCGCAGAACGCCTACACCGTACCCTATATGCTGTGCACCACCGGCATCATCTACAACACCACTATGGTAGACAAAGCCCCCACCTGCTGGGCAGACCTGTGGGATGAACAGTATGCGGGCAACATTCTGATGTTCAACAATAGCCGCGATGCCTACGCCATCGCTGCGTTCAAGAGCGGCCACAGCATCAACCCCGCCACCCCGGAAGAGGTGGACGAGGTGGTGGAGGAGCTCAAGGCACAGAAGCCGCTGGTGCAGGCCTACGTCATGGACGAGATCTTTGATAAGATGATCGGCGGCGAGGCTGCCATCGGCGTGTACTACTCCGGCGATGCCATTACCATGATCGATGATAACCCGGATCTGGCTTGGGTGTTCCCGGAGGAGGGCAGTGTGCTTTCGGTGGACTGCATGGCTGTGCCTGCTGCCAGCGAGCACAAAGAGGCCGCCGAGATGTTCATCAACTTCATGTGCGAGACCGACATCGGTAAGGCTAACAGCGAGTATATCGGCTACACCACCCCCATGCACGATGTTTGGGAGGTGCTGGACGAGGATCTGAAGACCAGCGAGATCGCCTATCCGTCTGAGGAGGACGCCGCCCGCGAAAAGGTGTTCACCGCCCTGAGCGATGAGGTAAACAGTGAGCTGGATCTGAAGTGGAGCGAGATGAAGAGTTACGACGAGGGCGGCGGCAGCTACCTGTTTTTGCTGTTGCTGCTGGCCATGCTGGCGCTGGCCTGCTTCAATATCTGGCGCAAAGTGCGCAGAAAGACCCGCAATCAGTATTGATCGTTTCAACCAAGGCTGCCGTCCCGGACGTGGTGCGGCGGCCTTTTTCCGATAGGAGGGAAAGAATATGGAACAGTTTTATTATCAAGGTACTGCCGTGGTAGAAAATGCCGATGCAGACTGCCACAGCCTGCTCAAGGCCAGCGCTCTGCTGCGCTATGTGGAGCAGATTTCTTCCATGCACGCCCGGAAGTTTGGCATGGACGATAAGTTTTTTGAGGATCACGGCGTAGCGTTTCTGGTGGGCAAGCAGGCGCTGCGGTTTAACCGTGTGCCTCGCCGTGGCGAGACCCTGACCCTTTGCTCCCGCTCAGAAAAGGCTCTCCGCGGCTCTATCAAGCGCGTCACCACCCTTACGGACGAAGCCGGGCAGGAAGTAGCCATGGTGGACAGCCGCTGGATCATGTCCAGCCTTGAGAATGGACATATCCTGCGCCAGCCGGGCTGGACGGTGGAGGGCTATTGGAACGAGACGGTGGAAGAGGAACTGCCCCTTTTGCTGCATAAGCGCCGGGACAGCCTGACCAGCGCCGGTCTGGTTACGGCGCGCTACTCCCAGTGCGACCTGCACTACCACATCAACAACGCCTTTTATCTGGATATCGTCTGCGATGCACTGCCGCAGGAGATCATGCGCGATCATGTTGTGAAGTTCGCCTCCATCAATTACCACCGCGAAGTCCCCATGGGGCAGCAGGTGGAGGTGTTCTACACGCCTTCGGATGATGGCTGGTACTTTATTGCCAAGCACGCAGACAAAACGGCTTTCGAGTGCTATCTGGAGCTGGAGCCAGTCAAACAGTAAAAACATGGAGGGATGCCTATGTCTAAAACCGGAGAATTGTTCGGCACCTTTTTTAAGATCGGTGCCTTTACCTTTGGCGGCGGCTACGCTATGGTGGCGCTGCTGGAGCACGAATTTGTAGAGGAAAAGCGCTGGCTCACCCGGGAGGAGTTTCTGGATATGGTCGCCATTGCCGAGTCTACCCCCGGCCCTGTGGCGGTGAACAGCGCCACCTACATCGGCTATAAGCTGGCCGGTGTTGCCGGTGCGGCGGCCTCTACCTTGGCGGTGTGCCTGCCGTCCTTTGCAGTCATCTACCTTATTTCGCTCTTCTTCGACCGCTTTTTGCAGCTGACGGTGGTGGCCAATGCCTTCAAGGGCATTCAGGCCTGTGTCATCTACCTGATCTTATCCGCAGGGGTCAAGATGCTCAAAAACTTGCAGCGCACCCCCTTCAACACGGCAGTGGTGGCGGTGGTGTTGGCGGCTATGGTGGGCTGCTCAGTGTTGGCGGTAAAGTTTTCCTCCATCTGCTGCATTTTGCTTTGCGGCGCAGCCGGGGTGCTGGCCTACGCGGTAGGGCAGGGGAAGAAAGGCGGCACAAAATGATCTTGCTGCAATTATTCTGGAACTTTCTGGTCATCGGTGCGGTGTCCTTTGGCGGCGGCTACGGCATGATCTCGCTGGTGCGGGAAACAGTGCTGGGGCACGGCTGGCTGACCGAGAGCGAATTTCTCAGCTTTATCGCAGTGTCAGAGTCTACGCCCGGCCCGCTGGCGGTGAACATGGCCACCTTTATCGGCGCTTCGCAGGCGGGGCTGGCAGGCTCCTTTGTGGCAACGGTGGGGGTGGTGTTGCCCTCTTTTGTCATCATTCTGCTCATTGCAGCGGCGCTGCACAGCCTGATGAAGTACGCCGGGGTCAACGCCTTTTTGGCTGGGGTACGTCCCTGCGTGGTGGCTATGATCCTGGCCACCGCCTGCACCATGGGGCTTTCCACGCTGGGCGGCTTTACCACCCTTGTCGGCGGCTTTGCTCCGGATATGCGTGCACTGGCGGTGTTTGCCCTGCTGGGCATTCTGCATTTTGCCTATAAAAAGAAAACGCAGAAAGTGCCGTCCCCCATCGGGATGATCTTACTTTCTGCGGTGCTGGGCGCGGTGCTGTGGAGCATCTGAACCGGAAGGAGAGGTTGACAAAATGAACATTACCGTGTATCTGGGGGCAAACCTTGGCACCGACCCTGCACTGCCGCAGGCCGTGCAGCAGCTGGGGCGCTGGATCGGCGAAAGCGGCAATGCGCTGGTGTATGGCGGCAGCAAAAGCGGCCTGATGGGGCTTTTGGCCGACAGTGTGCTGGCTGCAGGCGGCCGGGTGACCGGCGTAGAACCCAAGTGCTTTCTGGACGCAGAGCTGCAGCACGAGGGACTGACCGAGTTGATCGTCACCGAGGACATCCCCGCTCGCAAGACCAAAATGATCGAGCTGGGCGATGCTTTTATCGCGTTCCCCGGCGGCACCGGCACGCTGGAGGAGATCACCGAAGTCATCAGCAAGCTGTCTCTGGGACAGCTGAACGCGCCCTGTATCCTCTACGATCTGAACGGCTACTACCAGCCCCTGCACCAGCTTTTGCAGCAGATGATCGCCATGGGGCTTTCCACCTCGGCGCGGCAGCGGAATATCGCCTTTGCCGCCGACCTTGCTCAGATCCGCGCAATTCTTGAAAAATGATACTGGGAAGCTTACTTCTCAAACGTAAGGAGACTGCTGTACATGGCTTTGTGCGGCGGTCTTTTTTCATAAAAATGGGATACCGGGGCGTTCGCAGACGACCCGGTATCCCGAAAAAAATCATTCCGCTGGTTATGCCCATAGCGCACGCGGAGGGCATTTAAATCTTTCTGCGCAATCAAAAAGGCCGCTGCACAAAATAATGTGCAGCGGCCTTCTGCTATCCTGTTATGTACGCTGTGCGCTAAAATCAGGCGGCAGTGGTGGAAGCAGCCTCAGAAGAAGCAGCCTCAGAGGAAGCAGCCTCGGAAGATGCAGCCTCGGAAGATGCAGCCTCAGAGGAAGCGGCCTCAGAGGAAGCAGCCTCGGAAACAGCGGTGCTTGCGGAAGCAGCCTCAGAGGAAGAAGCAGCGGTAGAAGCAGAGCCACCGCAAGCGGTCATGCCAGCAGCCAGAGCCAGAGCAACAACAGCGATGCAAATATTCTTGAGTTTCATATCAATGATCTCCTTAGTCTTCTTGTAAATGTTTGGCAGCGGGCTTTCGGTAGCACCTCACTGCGATGCTATATTCTAATCCGTTTTTGAAAAAAATCAAGAGGATTTTGGTCGAAAGTTATAATCTGCGTAAAGAATCAGCATAGTTGTCATAAAGTTTCGCCAAAAGTAAAAGACTTTTTGGCAAAAATAAAGCGCGGGATAGAGCCTGTACCGCCGGGCGGGAAGTACAAAAACAGAAAAATTTGAAAAATACTCATAAAATCCTTTTTATTGTACTGTAAATGTGGATAATAGAGACACAACGAGGGACGGACATCCCCCGGAGGGCTGAACGACAAGAAAATTTATGGAGGGTACTACAATGAAAGACTTTGATTTTGGCTACTTTGGCACCGGCGACGAGGGCTATGCCCAGTACATGACCGCATTCGAGCGCAATTTCAGCACGGACAGCACTGACAGCTTTGCGTCCGATGACGCAGACTGCGATGCAGACAGCTGCGACAGCACTGAGGACGATTTCTGAGCCTGCACTCTTTTGCCCGTTTGTGCATACAAAGGGCAAAGGGGGAATGCGGCTTGAACCGGATCGTTTTCACACTTTGTGTCTGGCTGTTCCCGGCGGCGTGTACCGCGCTGGGAGCAGCAGGGGTGTTTTTGCTGCGCAGGCAGACAAGGCCGGCAACCCGGCGCATTTTGTGCGGAATGGCGGCGGGTATCATGCTGGCGGCCAGCGTGTGGAGCCTGCTGCTGCCGGCCATTGCCCGGTCGGAGGGCAGGGCGGCATGGGTACCCCCGGCGCTGGGGCTTATTTTAGGTGCTGTGGGGCTTTTACGGCTGGAGGATGCCGCCGGGCAGCTGCTGGCGGGCGGCCCCGGGCATTGCGGGCGCATGGTGCTGGCGGTCACCCTGCACAACCTGCCGGAGGGCATGGTGGTGGGGCTGGCTGCGGCGCTGGCGCTGCACGGGGACGCGGACGCTGTAAGCGGCGCGCTGGCACTGAGCCTGGGTATCGGCTTGCAGAACATTCCGGAGGGTGCGGCGGTCAGTTTGCCGCTGACCCAGAGCGGGCGCACCCGGGGGCAGTCCTTTGCCGCCGGGGCGGCCTCCGGGCTGGTGGAGCCCTTGGGCGCGGTGCTGGCCTTTGTTCTGGCCGAGTGGGTAGGCGCAGCGCTGCCGTGGCTCATGAGCGCGGCGGCGGGCTGTATGGTGTGTGTGACCGCGCAGGAGATGATCCCTGAGGCGGTGGAACCGGATGAAGTGGCCGGTGTCATCAGCATCGTGCTGGGGTTTGCGCTGATGATGGCACTGGATGTGGCCCTGTGATATAGTAAAAGCAGCGCCGGACAGACTTTTTTGGTCTGCCCGGCGCTGCTTTTATGCAAAAAGGATTTATACCGTCTGCTGCTTCTGGCGCAGATGCCGCCGCACCACAAGCAGGCAGGCCAGATGCACCAGTGCGGTCAGCGCCCAGCTGATGGGGTAGCTGATGTACAGCATAAAAGGGGTGTGGTTCAGCTGGAAAATGGTGGCGATCCACACCAGCCGCAGCACGCACACACCCACAAGGCTTACCACCATGGGCAGCACGCTGTAGCCCAGCCCGCGCAGGCTGCTGGCCAGCACGTCCATGATGCCGCACAGCAGATAGAAGCCGCAAATCAGGCGCAGCCGCTCGGCGCCGGTGGCGATGACCGCAGTGTCCGAGGAGTAGAAGCGCAGCAGCTGGTGCCCCGCCAGTGCTGCGCCACCGCCCAGCACAAGGCCGGTCACCACGACACACAGCAGACAGTTGCGGATCACCCGGTTGAGGTTGTGGTACTTGCGCGCGCCGATATTCTGGCTGGTAAAGGTAACAGCGGCCTGTGCAAAGGCGTTCATGGCGGTGTACACAAAGCCCTCCAGATTGGAGGAAGCAGAGTTGCCCGCCACCACCATGGAGCCGAAGGAGTTGATGGAAGACTGGATGACCACATTGGAAAGGCTGAACACCGTGCTTTGCAGCCCGGCAGGCAGGCCGATGAGCAAAATCTGCTTCAGCGTCCCGGCGTGGAAGGCCAGCCGCCGCAGGTCTAGCCGCAGTGCGCCCTCCTCCCGGACGAGCATCCCGGTCACCAGCAGCGCGGACACGGTCTGGCTGATGATGGTGGCCAGTGCCACGCCCGCCACGCTCATGGAAAAGCCGATGACAAAGACCAGATTCAGCACCACGTTGATGATACCGGCAGCGGCCAGACAGTACAGCGGGCGCTTGGTGTCGCCCACGGCCCGCAGCAGCGCACTGCTGAAGTTGTACAGCATGGTCATGGGCATTCCGATGAAATAAATCTTCAGATACAGGGTGGAAAGGCTGATCACGTCCTCCGGGCAACTCATCAGCTCCAGCAGACCGCGCGCGGCGCAAAAGCCCACCACCGCCAGCAGCACGCCGCTGACTAAGCCCAGCGCTACGGCGGTGTGCACCGTATCCTGCACGCCCTTTTCGTCCCGGGCGCCAAAGCACCGGGCTGCCACCACATTGGCACCCAGCGAAAGCCCGACGAACAGGTTGACCAGCAGGTTGATCAACGCGCCGTTGGAGCCCACGGCGGCCAGCGCCGTGCTGCCCGCAAAGCGCCCCACCACCACAACATCGGCGGCGTTGAACAGCAATTGCAGAATGCTGGATGCCGCCAGCGGCACGGAAAACAAGATGATCTTTTGCAGCATGGGCCCGCTGGTCAGGTCTGCGGAACGGCTGGTCGTAGCCATGAGTTGTCTACCTCCTATAATAAGCCTTGCGTGAACATAGCAATTGCTTATTATAGCGCGATATTAGGTAAAAAACAAGAGGTAAAGCGCCCTGTTCTCTCCAAAAGCGGCAAATATCACCCGCCGGGTACAGCCTGCAATTGAAAAATGCTGCCCATACTGCTATAATAAGGCGGTAGACCCGTAGAAAACGGAGGAAGTTGGATTTATGTATCGGAATCGGATCAAACGGCTGCTGGATATTTTGCTGTCGGCCTGCGGCATTCTGTGCCTTTCGTGGCTACTGCTGCTTTTGGCTGTTGCCATCAAGCTGGACTCGCCCGGGCCGGTGTTTTTCCGGCAGAAGCGCGTGGGCATCGGCAAGCGGCATTTCCAGATTCTCAAGTTCCGCACTATGCGCATTGATACCCCCCACGATATGCCCACCCATCTGCTGCACGACCCGGAGCAGTATATCACCCGCATGGGACGCTTTCTGCGCAAGACCAGTCTGGACGAGCTGCCCCAGCTGTGGAATATCCTTGTGGGGGATATGGCGGTCATCGGCCCGCGCCCGGCGCTTTGGAACCAGTACGACCTGCTGGCCGAACGGGATAAGTACGGTGCAAACGATGTACGCCCCGGGTTGACCGGCTGGGCGCAGATCCATGGCCGGGACGAGCTGGAAATTGCCGAAAAGGCAAAGCTGGACGGCTGGTATGTGGAACATATCAGCTTTGGGCTGGATGTGAAGTGCTTCTTTGGCACCATTACCGCTGTGCTCAAGCATGACGGCGTGGTGGAGGGCGGCACTGGCACCCTGCACGATGAAAAATGATCTATTATATGGAGACACCGGAGCCTTGGCTGACGCTCCGGTGTCTCCATTTTTACAGAAAGCACAGCACAGAGCGGCTGAAATTGGCATATCTCTTGATTTATCCCCTGAAAAGCGTATAATAAAACAGTACACAAGACGTTAAAGGAGGATTCCTGTATTATGGAACGCACCTATATCAATGAGGCTCAAAAGGCCATCGGCGGCACGGTGAAGGTGCAGGGCTTTATCGAGAACCTGCGCAACAGCAAGTATATGGCATTTATCGTGCTGAAGGATATTACCGGCAAGCTGCAGATCACGGTGGAGAAGGCCGACCACCCCGAGCTGGTGGATACCATCGACCAGCTCACCCCGGACTCTGTCATCACCGTTACCGGCAAGGTGATGGAGAACGACTACGTCAAGATGGGCGGCGTGGAGATGATCCCCGAGAGCATCGAGGTGGAGAGCACCGCCAATGCACTGCCCATCGTCCGCAAGGAGATCGCAGCCACCAAGAAAAAGAAGGCTGTGGAGCGCTCCAGCATCGACCAGCGCATCGACTACCGCTGGATCGACCTGCGCACCGACGAGAACCAGCTGATGTTCAAGGCACAGAGCTGCTTCGTCAACGCCATGCGCAAGTTCCTGCTGGACCGCAACTTCATCGAGATCCACACCCCCAAGCTGATCGCTGCTGCCAGCGAGAGCGGCTCTGAGGTATTCAAGGTGGACTACTTCGACCGCAACGCTTATCTGGCACAGAGCCCCCAGTTCTATAAGCAGATGGCTATGGCTGCCGGCTTTGAGCGTATCTTCGAGACCGGTCCTGTGTTCCGCGCTGAGAAGAGCTACACCAACAAGCACGCTACTGAGTTCTCCGGCTTCGATCTGGAGTTCAGCTACATCACCTCCTTCAAAGATGTGATGAAGATGGAAGAGGAGCTGCTGACCGCCGGTCTGCAGGCTGTTAAAGATAACTACGGCGACCAGATCAAGGAGTTGTTCGGACTGGAAGTCATCGTGCCCACCACGCCGTTCCCGGTGGTCAAGCTGGCAGACCTGTATAAGGCTCTGGAGGAAGAGTTCGGCTACACCGTGGACGAGAGCGAGAAGGGTGATCTGACCACCGAGGCCGAGCGCCTGAGCTACGACTGGGTCAAGAAGCACTATGGTCACGAGTTCCTGTTCATCACCGATTACTCCGCCGAGAAGCGCGCTTTCTACCACATGCGCGATGAGAACGGCGTGCCGCAGGGCTACGACCTGATCTGGCGCGGCGTGGAGATCACCACCGGTGCCCAGCGCGAGCATCGCTACGAGGTGCTGAAGAAGCAGGCTGAGGAGAAGGGTCTGGCTGATGATGTCAAGTTCTATCTGGAGTTCTTCCAGTACGGCTGCCCGCCCCACGGCGGCTTTGGTCTGGGCATCGACCGCCTGACCATGCTGCTGTGCGGCCTGAGCATCAAGGACGCCGAGTTCCTGTTCCGCGGCCCCAACCGCCTGACCCCGTGATTTCATAAAACCTTTCTGAGAGCTGCTGTGCGTTTCGCACTGCAGCTCTTTTTTGAGTCCCGTGAAAAGGCAATTGAGGAAAATCCGCAGATTTTCCTCAATTGCAATTATATAAAATAATTTTTCCGCTGATTATGCCCAGAGCAAAGCGGAGGGCATTCAAAACTGTCCCGGCATAATAAACGCTCCCTTTTCATACGATACAACGAGCACACCCACCCCTACGGGCGCGGTGCGCAGCGCAACAGGAAGGGGAGAAGGACCTTGGAGAAACAGGAACAGAACAGCATCTGTCGCGAGATCGGCGCACGCACCGGCGGGGATATCTACATCGGTGTGGTGGGGCCGGTGCGCAGCGGCAAATCCACCTTTATCAAGCAGTTCATGGAGCAGCTGGTGCTGCCCGCCATGTCCGGCTCTGCCGCTGCCCGGGAACGTGCCCGGGACGAGCTGCCGCAGTCGGCAGCAGGGCGCACCATCATGACCACTGAGCCGAAATTCATCCCGGAGACCGCCGTGCCCTTGCAGCTGGAGGGCGGCGGGGCGTGCCGGGTGCGGCTGATCGACTGTGTGGGCTACATGGTGGAAGGTGCCATGGGGCACGAGGAGGATGCAAAGCCCCGCATGGTCAAAAGCCCGTGGTTTGAGCAGGAGGTGCCCTTTGATCTTGCCGCAGAGACCGGCACCCGCAAGGTGATCTGCGAGCACTCCACCATCGGGGTGGTGGTCACCACCGACGGCTCAGTCAGCGATATCCCTCGGGCGGGCTACGCAGAGGCAGAAAAGCGGGTCGTCACCGAGTTGGAAGCGCTGGGCAAGCCCTATATCATCCTGCTCAACAGCACCCACCCGGACGCGCCGGAGACCCGGCAGCTGGCCGAGGGTATGGCGCGGGACTACCGCCGCACCGTGCTGCCGGTAAGCTGCGTGGACTTGGACGCCGCCATGCTGGGGGAGATCTTGCGGCGGGTGCTGTACGAGTTTCCGGTGCAGGAGCTGGATTTTGCCCTGCCCCGCTGGGTGACCATGCTGGAGCCCGGGCACTGGCTGCAAGCACAGGTGTACGCAGCTGCCATGCAGTTGGCAGAGCGGGTGTCCCGCATGAAGGATCTGCCCACTGGAACGGACGCCCCTGCGTTGGAATGCGATGCCGTGCAGCGCTCGGCAGTGGCGGGCGCAGATCTTGCCGCCGGCAGTGTGCGGGTGAGCGTGGAGCTGAAGCCGGAGATCTTTTATCAGGTGCTCAGCGAGCAGACAGGGCTGGACATCGGGGATGAGGCGGGGTTGATGCCCTGCATCATGGAGCTGGCCCGGGCAAAACGCGCCTACGAGAAGGTGCGCAGCGCCTTGGAGCAGGTGGAGGCCACCGGCTACGGCATCGTGATGCCCTCCATCGACGAGCTGCATCTGGAACCCCCGGAGATCGTGCATCAGGACGGGCGCTGCGGGGTGCGGCTGCAAGCCTGCGCGCCCTCAATCCAGATGATGAAGGCCACCATCCACACTGAACTGAGCCCCATCGTGGGCACCGAGAAGCAGAGCGAGGACTTGGTGCAGAGCCTGCTGGCC
>OGWT01002924.1_pt1 | contig 11167 bp, 10 predicted proteins | sample 1576101 | NCBI WGS metagenome assembly OGWT01 (sample SAMEA3541481, study PRJEB24748) | human gut metagenome | biome: human gut; feature: human-associated habitat; material: faeces | place: China | collected 2012 | reverse complement strand
ATTGCGGACAACTTCGCCGGATATTATGATAGTAGTGTAATCTTTGTGAAAGAGGAGGCAGCTATGAAGATAAGCAGCGACAACATAAAAAACATAACAATAGAGCTATCGCCGTCGGACCTTGAGGGTCTCGATATAACCTTTGACGATATGGATTACTCAAACATAGAAACCCGCAGAGTTATCTGGACTCTTCTTGATATGGCACGTATAGAGCTGGGGAGGGATATAGATCCATCCGGAAGAATGCTCATTGAAGCGACACCGTCAGTCAAAGGCGGATGCATACTTAATTTTACAGTTCTTACAGGGGATTCAGATATAATGCCCAAGAGGCTTCTCGTTAAAAAGAATCTGCAAGAAAAGATTATAAACGTATGGGAATTTGAAAACCTTGAAAATGCCGCACGGGCGGCAGCTGCCCTTATGCAAACAGGAAGATTTTGTCCTGAAAGCGTGCTTTACGGTATGGACGGAAAATACCGTTTGTTTCTAAACAGCGGCGATTATCCAAAAGGTCTTCTCAGCGAGTTTGCAAGCAGAGTAAAAGGGGAAAGCGTTATAGCTTCAACAAAAGAAGCATGGAAATGCCTTTGTGAGAGAAACTGCCTTTTAAAGCTTTCCCGTCTTGCATAAACATTTTATTTGCAGGCTTTATCAGCAAGTTTTTTCATATTGCTGATAGCTGTTGCCGGGTTTTCCGCACCGAAAACTGCGCTGCCGGAGACAAATACATTAGCACCTGCTTCGGCGGCAGCGGTTATTGTCTTTTCAGAAATTCCGCCGTCAACCTGTATATACATATTGTCGAGTCCCAATTCACGGCACTTTGCCTTGACCTCAGCTACCTTGGGCATCATGTCCGCCATGAAGCTCTGACCGCCGAAGCCCGGTTCAACAGTCATTACAAGCACCATGCCGATATCCTTAAGGTATGGGAAAACAGCCTCAGCCGGAGTTGCCGGCTTCAAAGCTATTGCCGGAGTTTTTCCGGCTTTTTTTATAAGGTCAATGGCCTCAGCGGGGTCTGAATCAGACTCAATATGAAAGGTTATAATATCAGCCCCGGCTTTCAGGAAATCGGGAATGTATTTTACCGGATCGCTTATCATAAGATGAACGTCAAATACAAGATGAGTAACGGGACGCATCGCCTTTACAATAGGTGCGCCTAAAGTTATGTTAGGCACAAAATGGCCGTCCATTACGTCAATGTGAAGCCAGTCGGCTCCGCAATGTTCCATATTTACAAATTCTTCTCCCATTTTTGAATAGTCGCAGGAGAGAATAGAGGGGGAAATCTTAACCATAATATTGCCTCCATATATGCAAAAATAGCTAATATTATTTTATCAAATTTTACGTACACGGTCAACGAAAATCAATATAAACTAACTGTTTAAAAGCCTGTATAAAACATCGGCAGAAATTGTAAATTTAATTCGCCGTAAAAAGCAGACAGCAGCAATTTCTTCTTTTTTGTATTAAGAAGAATTTGCCGCTGTTATTTTAATTATTCTTTAACGTAGACCTTTTCAATTGCGCCGATAAATACCTTGTGGAAATCCTTTTCGGGATACCACTTCATAACTGACGGATCAATGAATCCCTCTGGGTCTATCTGCTGGACTGCCATTGTGCGGCATACCATTATAACTTCAGCCTGTTCTATTCCCGTTGTGGAATCAGTGAATACAGGCTTAAGTCCCGTTTCGGCGGATTTGTCTATATCTCTGCCTGACTTGCTGCCGCAGATTTTCATTTCATCCTTGTATTTTCCGCCGAAAAAGCTCAGTGTGAAAAGTCCTGATTTTTCCACAAAACCAAGAGTGTATCTCTGAGGACGTATAAACGCCAAAGCTGCATCCTTGCCCCAGATTTCTCCGAGACCGCCCCAGCTTGCCGTCATGGTGTTCCAGCCGCTTTCATCGCCTGCTGTAATGAGCATCCAGTCGTCAGATATCATTTCCTGTACACTTTTCTTTATTTCACGTATATTTACTTCTTTAAAACCTTTCATAAATCAGACTCCCTTCTGAACACATCTAATATGTAATAGATTATACTACAATTTTTCATCTTTTAAAACAGCTTTGCATAAAAAACACCTGTTTAAACATCATCAAGTGATTAAAATACACAAATTTATAAACTTTCTGAATATTTATGCAAAAAACACTTGATTTTATGCATAAACGGTGTATAATACAGAATATAAATTCACAAAACGTTCAGGAGGAAATGAAAATGAAAGAGATTAAAAAAGTTGTTCTCGCCTATTCCGGCGGACTTGATACATCAATTATTATTCCGTGGCTTAAGGAAAACTACAATAACTGTGAAGTTATCGCAGTTTCCGGCGACGTAGGACAGGGAACTGAGCTTGACGGCCTTGAGGAGAAAGCTCTTAAAACAGGCGCTTCAAAGCTCTACATTGAAGATCTCAACAAGGAGTTTGTTGAAGATTACATTTATCCCACAGTAAGGGCAGGCGCTGTTTACGAGGGAGATTATCTTCTCGGTACATCCTTTGCACGTCCCGCAATCGCAAAGAGGATTGTTGAAATCGCAAAGGCTGAGGGCGCAGATGCAATCTGCCACGGCTGCACAGGTAAGGGTAATGACCAGGTTCGTTTCGAGCTTACAATAAAAGCTTTTGCACCTGATATGGAGATCATCGCTCCCTGGCGTATCTGGGATTTCAAGTCCCGTGAAGATGAGATTGAATATGCTGAGAAGCATAACATTCCTCTTAAGATAAACCGTGAGACAAACTACTCAAAGGATAAGAACCTCTGGCACCTTTCCCATGAGGGACTTGACCTTGAAGATCCGGCAAATGAGCCTCAGTACAATAAGCCCGGATTCCTTGAGATGGGCGTTTCTCCCGAAATGGCTCCCGATAAGCCCACATACGTTACAATCTCCTTTGAAAAGGGCAACGCAGTTGCAATTGACGGTGAGAAAATGGAGCCCGTTGAAATCGTAAAGAAGCTTAACGAGCTTGGCGGAGCAAACGGCATCGGTCTTGCAGATCTCGTTGAAAACCGTCTTGTAGGTATGAAGTCAAGGGGTGTATATGAAACTCCCGGCGGAACAATCCTTTACAGGGCACATCAGGTTCTCGAGACAATCACTCTCGACAGGGATACACAGCACTACAAGGAGCTTGTTGCAAACCGTTATGCAGAGCTTGTTTACTTCGGCCAGTGGTTTACTCCTCTTCGTGAGTCTCTCCAGGCTTTCGTTGACAAGACTCAGGAGACAGTTACAGGTGATGTAAAGCTCAAGCTTTATAAGGGCAACATCATCAACGCAGGCGTAACTTCACCCTACACTCTTTACAGCGAGGCTTTCGCAACCTTCGATGAGGACGATGTTTACGATCAGACAGATTCCGCAGGATTCATCAATCTCTTCGGACTTCCCATCAAGGTTAAGGCTCTTCTTGACGCACAGCGTGAGGGCAAATAAGAAGCAATAAGAATAAATCGGGGTGCGCTAAGTCCGCACCCTGTTTTCCATAAAGGCAGTTTTAAGGAGGACAGACATGAAGCTCTGGACAGGACGTTTTTCAAAAGAAGTTGACAAAAAGACAAACGATTTTAACTCATCAATAGCCTTTGACAGCAGAATGTTTCAGGAAGATATAGAGGGCAGTGTAGCTCATGCAACTATGCTCGGCGCCTGCGGAATAATCTCAGCAGAGGATATGCAGAGCATTATCGAGGGACTTGGGGAGATAAAAGAGGATATAATTTCCGGCAAGCTTCCCATTGACCCTGACGCAGAGGATATACACACCTTTATTGAGGGTGAGCTTACAAAGCGCAAAGGGGATGCAGGCAAGCGACTTCACACAGCAAGAAGCCGTAACGACCAGGTTGCCCTTGATATACGTCTTTTCCTGAGAAAGGAATGCGAGGGCGTAAAAGCTCAGCTTAAGGAGCTTTGCGAGGTTCTGTGCAAAAAGGCCGAGGAAAACAAAAACGTCGTAATGCCGGGATACACCCACCTTCAGAGAGCGCAGCCCATTACTTTTGGTCATCACCTTATGGCATATGCATGGATGTTCACCCGTGATATAGAAAGGCTTAGCGACGCTGCAAAGAGGATGAATTATTCACCCCTTGGCTGCTGCGCTTTGGCTGGTACAACTTATAAAACAGACAGAAGCATATCCGCCGAGAAGCTGGGCTTTGACGGCAACTGCCTTAACTCCCTTGACGGCGTATCCGACAGGGATTTCTGCATAGAGCTTGCCTCAGCTCTTTCCCTTGCAATGGTTCATCTTTCACGATTTTCCGAGGAAATAATCCTCTGGTGCTCATGGGAATTTAAGTTCATCGAGCTTGACGACGCATTCTCAACAGGCTCCAGCATTATGCCTCAGAAAAAGAACCCCGATATAGCAGAGCTTGTAAGGGGTAAATCAGGCAGGGTTTTCGGCGACCTTATGACCCTTTTAACAGTTATGAAAGGTCTGCCTCTTGCATATAACAAGGATATGCAGGAGGATAAAGAGGCAATCTTTGACGCATTTGATACAGTAAAAATGTGCCTTACAGCTTTCATACCCATGATTGATACAATGACCGTCCTTGAAAAAAATATGCGTAAGGCTGCCGCCGGCGGATTCATCAACGCCACCGACTGTGCCGACTGGCTTGTAGGTAAGGGTATACCTTTCCGTGACGCATATAAAATCACCGGTATGCTGGTTGCAAAGTGCATTTCTCTGGGTACAACCCTTGAAGAGCTTCCTCTCAGTGAATACAAGGCAATCTGTCCCGATTTTGACGAGGGAGTATATGATGCAATAAATCTCGATAACTGCGTACAGCGCAGACTTTCCCTTGGCGGACCTGCTTCGGAAAACGTTTCCGCACAGGCAGAGGAAGTTAAAAAGATACTTGCAAAGGACTGATACACAATGATAAAGGCAGGAATAATAGGCGCAACAGGCTATGCTGGTGCAGAGCTTGTACGCATACTTATAAATCACCCGGAAGCTGAAATTTCCGGAGTCTGCTCCGTAAGCTTTGAGGGAAAGCCCATAAGTGAGGTTTATCCGTCCTTCTACGGTGTGTGCGATATGGTCTGCACCGATGCAGAAACTGTTATTGATGCAAGCGATATAGTTTTCGCCTGTGTTCAGCACGGAATCTCACAGGAGTTTGCGGAAAAATGCAGCAAGAAAAATGTCAAGTTTATAGACCTCGGAGCTGATTTCAGACTTGAAAGCGTAGAGGATTACAAAGAGTGGTACGGCGGAAGCTATATCTGTCATGAGCTCCATGAAAAGGCTGTCTACGGACTTCCGGAGCTTTTCAGAGAAGATATAGTCAAAACCGATGTCATTGCAAACCCCGGCTGCTATCCCACAAGTATTGCTCTGGGACTTTATCCGGCTCTTAAAAACGGATTTGTCAGCACCGACGGAATTATAATCGATTCAAAGTCAGGTGTTACAGGAGCGGGCAGAGGACTTTCCGAAACAACCCATTATCCTTCCTGCAACGAGGCTTTTTCTCCCTATAAAATAGCCGCTCACCGTCACACTCCCGAAATCGAGCAGACACTTTCAAAGATTTCCGGGGAAAAGCTCAATGTGCTTTTCGTGCCTCATCTTCTTCCTGTAAACAGGGGAATTGTTTCCACAATCTATGCACATCTTGCAAAGAGTGTTACAATGGAAGAAATAAGAAAGGCTTATGAAAAAGCTTACGGGGACGAATATTTTGTAAGGGTCATGGGTGAGGGAAAGGTTGCAAACCTCAGAAATGTAAAATGCAGCAACTTCTGTGACATCTCTCTCCACATGGATGAAAGAACAAATACCCTTATAATTGTCAGCGCCATTGACAATATGGTTAAGGGTGCTGCCGGTCAGGCGGTTCAGAACATGAACATACTTTTCTCACTCCCGGAAAAAACCGGTCTTACAATGGTTCCCACTTCTTTCTAAGCCTTTTAAAGAGAAAGGTGATTTTATGAACAGTAAAAGAGTTGTGAAAATCATATGGGCGGGTATTGCCGCAGTGCTTCTTATTACAATGCTCACAGGCTGTATTCCCTCCAATGTGCCCTCAGACACACCGGCGGGATTTTTCAGCGGCATATGGCACGGCTGGATTGCTCCACTTTCCCTTGTACTGTCAATTTTTACCGATGCGAGAATCTATGAAGTGAACAATACCGGATTTTTCTACGATCTTGGATTTTATATGGCGATAATAAGCGGCTTCGGCTCTTTGGCTCTGAGCCGCAAAAAGAAAGACTGATTTTAAGGCGAACGGATGTGAAATAAAGATGATTACATACATAGACGGCGGCGTAACCGCTCCTAAAGGATTTAAAGCAAACGGTATACACTGCGGAATAAGAAAGAATAAATCAAAAAAAGATCTTGCCCTTATTTACTGCGAAAAAGAATGTACTGCCGCAGGCGTTTACACACAGAACCTTGTCTGCGGAGCTCCCGTAACACTTACTAAGGAGAATCTTAAAGACGGCAAGGCTCAGGCGATTATCTGCAACAGCGGAATTGCCAATACCTGCAACGCAGACGGCATGGAAAAAGCTGTGGGCATGGGTAAAATAGCAGCCGATGCCCTTGGCATTTCCCCGGAAAACATGGTAGTCGCTTCAACAGGCGTTATAGGTCAGCCTTTGAGCCTTGAACCTATTGAGAATGGCATTGAGGAGCTTGTAAAGGGTCTATCAGAGAATGGTTCCGACAGCGCAGCTCAGGCAATTATGACTACCGATACAGTAAAAAAAGAATTTGCAGTGTCCTTTGAGCTGGGTGGCAAGGAATGCAAAATCGGCGCTATTTCAAAGGGCTCAGGTATGATACATCCCAATATGGCTACAATGCTTGGATTTATCACCACCGACTGCAATATTTCCTCTCAGATGCTTCAGATTGCACTTAAAGCGGCAGTTTCCGACAGCATCAATATGCTCAGCGTTGACGGTGATACCTCTACAAACGATACAGTTTGCGTACTGGCTTCAGGTCTTTGCGAAAATGAGTATATAGAAAGCGAAAACGAAAGTTTCAAGGTGTTTGCCGCAGCTCTCAAAGATATCTGCATCAGCCTTGCAAGAGCAATGGCAAAGGACGGCGAGGGAGCTACAAAGCTTGTAATGTGCGCTGTTAAAGGTGCAAAGGATAAAGAGACTGCTAAAAAGGTAGCTAAAAGCGTAATTTGTTCAGCTCTTGTAAAAGCGGCAATGTTCGGTTCCGACGCTAACTGGGGACGTGTTCTTTGCGCTATGGGGTACTGCGGCGCAGATATTGACGTTACAAAGGCAGGAGTTTCCTTTAAGTCAGCGGCAGGAGAATGTGAAGTATGCCGTATGGGCGCAGGAATCGAGTTCAGTGAGGAGATTGCAAAAAAGGTTCTCTCCGAGGATGAAATCACAATTGATGTAACCCTTATGGACGGCGAGGCTGAGGCATGTGCCTATGGCTGCGATCTCACTTATGATTATGTTAAAATAAACGGCGATTACAGAACCTGATAAGGGTGTTTGATTTTAGGCGGGTGTTAAGATGCTTGAAAATATAGAAAATCAGGATAGGGCAAATGTCCTTGTGCAGGCTTTGCCCTATATTCAGAAATATTACAATAAAACCGTAGTTATAAAGTACGGCGGAAACGCAATGATTAATGAAGAGCTTAAAGAAGCGGTTATGACCGATATAGTTCTTCTCTCTCTTGTAGGGATAAACGTTGTCCTTGTCCACGGCGGCGGACCTGAAATAAACGATATGCTTAAGAAAATCGGCAAAGAGAGCAAATTTGTAAACGGTCTTAGATACACTGACGAAGAAACCGTCGATATTGTTCAGATGGTTCTTGCCGGTAAAGTCAATAAAAGCCTTGTGCAGCTTCTGGGAGCACATAAGGGAAAGGCAATCGGCCTTTGCGGACTTGACGGCGGACTTCTCAAAGCGAAGCAGCTGGGAGAGGGTGAACTTGGTTTTGTAGGCGAAATCACCGACGTTGATGTAACTCCCGTAACGGACGTTATTTCAAAGGGATATATACCCGTTATCTCAACTGTTGCAGGGGGAGAAAACGGAGAGGTTTACAACATCAATGCAGATACTGCGGCGGCAAAAATCGCCTCAGCCCTCCATGCGGAAAAGCTTCTTCTGATGACCGATGTAAGAGGCCTTTTAAGAGATAAGGACGACGAAAGCACCCTTATTTCCGTTGTAAATGTCAGTGAGGTACAGGCTCTTAAGAATCAGGGAGTTATCTGCGGCGGTATGATTCCGAAAATCGACTGCTGTGTGGAAGCTGTCAGAAGAGGTGTTCACAGAGCCCATATTATTGACGGACGCATACCTCACTCAATACTTATGGAAATGCTTACCGATGAAGGTATAGGAACAATGTTCCTTTAATTATAAAAAGGACTTGATGAAATGGATTTTGAAACAATAAAGGCAAAAGCCGATAAATACTTTATGGCGACTTACGGCAGGTTCAATGCTGCTCCCGAAAAGGGAAAGAGCGCAACCCTCACGGACAGTGAAGGCAAGCAATATATAGATTTCACCAGCGGAATCGGTGTAAACTCTTTAGGTTACGCAGATGCCGCATGGGTGGATGCAGTTGCAGGACAGGCGGCAAAGCTTCAGCATATTTCAAACCTTTACTATAATGAGCCATCCGCCCTCCTTGCAGAAAAGCTCTGCGAGATGGCAGGCTTTGAGAAGGTGCTCTTTTGTAACTCCGGAGCTGAGGCAAACGAATGCGCCATTAAAATAGCGAGAAAATACAGCTTTGACCATTACGGCGAGGGACGAGGAAAAGTCATTACTCTTGTTAACTCTTTCCACGGCAGAACTATGGCAACCCTTGCGGCAACAGGTCAGGATGTTTTCCATAACTACTTTTTCCCGTTCCCTGAGGGCTTTGCATATGCCGAGGCAAATGACCTTGAAGCTCTCAAAGAGGCTGTTGACGATACAGTATGCGCTGTCGTAATGGAGCCCATTCAGGGTGAGGGCGGAGTAATGCCTCTCGATAAAGAGTATGTAAAAGCTGCAGCTGAGTTTTTGGCTGAAAAAGATATTCTTCTTATTTTCGACGAAGTTCAGACAGGCGTCGGCAGAACCGGAAAACTTTATGCATGGGAGCATTTCGGAGTAAAACCGGATATTCTCACCAGTGCCAAAGGTCTTGGCGGAGGACTTCCCATAGGAGCTTGCCTTGCCGGCGAAAAATGCGCCAATGTTCTCACAAAGGGAACTCACGGTACAACTTTCGGAGCTAATCCCGTAGTATGCGCCGGAGCCTTGCAGGTTCTCGAAAGACTTACTCCCGAATTTCTCACAAAGGTGAGGGCAAAGGGAGAGTATTTCAAATCGCAGCTTCTTAAAATCGACGGCATCAAGTCTGTAAGAGGCGAGGGGCTTATGCTGGGTGCAGAGCTGGAAAATGGAACTGCTGCCGATGTTGCGGCAAAGTGTGTTGAAAAGGGACTTCTTGTTCTCACTGCAAAAACTCTTCTCCGTTTCCTTCCGCCTCTTGTAATAACCTATGATGAAATTGATGAGGGTATGGAAATACTCAAAAGCGTAATAGAAAACAACTGAAAGGACTGACTTAAAATGAAGCATCTTCTTAAAATGCTCGACCTTACAACCGAGGAAATAACCGAGCTTTTGAATCTTGCCGATCAGCTCAAATACGAGCAGAAAAACGGCATCAAGCACCACCGCCTTGAGGGCAAAACTTTAGGTATGATTTTCCAGAAAGCTTCCACAAGAACCCGTGTTTCATTTGAAACAGGTATGTATCAGCTTGGCGGATACGCTCTGTTCCTGAGCGCATCTGATTTGCAGATAGGCAGAGGAGAGCCTGTTGAAGATACAGCAAGGGTACTTTCAAGGTATATTGACGGTATTATGATAAGAACCTTTGAGCAGAGCGAGGTTGAAAGCCTTGCAAAATACGGCTCAATTCCCGTTATCAACGGTCTTACAGATTTCTGTCATCCCTGTCAGGTTCTTGCTGACCTTCTCACTGTAAGAGAGCATAAGGGAAGGCTCGAGGGACTTAAAATGTGCTATATCGGCGACGGAAACAATATGGCAAACTCCCTTATTGTAGGCGGACTTAAAATGGGCATGACTGTCAGCGTTGCCTGCCCCGAGGGATATGAGCCTCATGAGGATGTGCTAAATTACGCCGTCCCCACAGGAAACTTCACCCTTTGCCGTGACCCCAAAGAGGCAGCAAAGGATGCAGATGTTATCTTTACCGATGTCTGGTCATCAATGGGTCAGGAGGGCGAAGCACAGCAGCGCCGCAAGGCATTTGAGGGAATCTATCAGGTAAACGATGAGCTTCTCTCAGTTGCAAAGGCAGACTGCATGGTACAGCACTGCCTGCCGGCTCACAGAGGCGAGGAAATCACCGCTGAAGTTTTTGAAGCTCATGCAGATGAGATTTTCGACGAGGCAGAAAACAGGCTTCACGCACAGAAAGCAGTTCTCGTAAAGCTCATGGAAGACTGAGAAATAGTTTATATAATAATTAAAGGACGGCAAAAGCCGTCCTTTTTGCTGTTTATTTGGCAGGCAGAGTCTGCACGTAAGCCGCAGCAGCGTGACGCTGCACCCATGCCGCACACGGACTTACGGATAAAAACAACTATAAGTACCTGCGCCAAAGTTTCTATAAGGCAATAAGCAGGAACCAAAGAACCATATAAAACCAACTCCCCGACAGCCGCCCACGTCGGCAAGGGAAAAGATATGGTAAGTAGTACGGCGTTTACTGTATGATGATGATAGGTGAAGTCCTCCAAACTGCCGACGTGAATTGGTGAACGCGTGCTGAAACAAACCGACGGCAAAGGAAAAAATATGGCAAGTAGCAAAGAGTTTACACTTTGACGGTGATAAAATAAAACTTTCAAGCTGCCGTCGGTGGGCGTGTGGGAGAAAACTTACTTTGCGTTGATTAATGCTTACTGTTTTGACAAATAAAATGCATTTTTGCCTACTTTTGTTGCTATGGACAAAAGTAGGTGCACCGCCGCAGCATGGGCGGCACAGGCTGAGCCTGATTCATTTCGCACACTAATGCTCATGTACGGTAAGGAAGCAAGCAACCGAAAACAAGAGATAGACCGCCAG
>OGWT01002921.1_pt1 | contig 11171 bp, 4 predicted proteins | sample 1576101 | NCBI WGS metagenome assembly OGWT01 (sample SAMEA3541481, study PRJEB24748) | human gut metagenome | biome: human gut; feature: human-associated habitat; material: faeces | place: China | collected 2012 | reverse complement strand
CGTTGCTGGTGCAGGCACTTTCTCTGGCTAAGAGTTATGATGAGATGTATCGCACTACGGGCCTGTTTATCGGTGGTGCCCAGTGGCATCCGTTCGATCACCAACGAGGGTATCATCCTGACCCATATTGGGGAGGTATTTATGATGCTTTTCGTCAGAAAAAATATGCATACGAGATGTTCCGCAGTCAGTCTTCAGCCAGTCTGCGGCATCCTTTGGCTGAGTGTGGACCTATGGTTTTCGTTGCTCATGAAATGTCTCAGTTCTCTGATAAAGATGTAGTGGTTTTCAGTAATTGTGATTCTGTCAGACTTTCTGTCTATGATGGAACAAAGACATGGACGAAGCCGGTGGTTCATGCCAAAGGTCATCTGCCGAATGCCCCTGTTGTTTTTGAAAATGTATGGGATTTCTGGGAAGCTCGCAGTTATAGTTATACTCAGAAGAATTGGCAAAAAGTGAATATGATTGTAGAAGGCATTATAAATGGGAAAGTAGTATGCACTCAGAAGAAGATGCCTTCACGGCGTTCCACTAAATTGAGGCTATATGCGGATACAGGGAATGTGAATCTGGTGGCGGATGGTTCTGATTTCATTGTAGTGGTGGCTGAGGTGACTGATGACAATGGAAATGTGAGACGCCTGGCTAAAGAGAATATCGTCTTTACCGTAGAAGGGGAAGGAGATATTATTGGCGATGCTACTATTGGTGCGAATCCCCGTGCAGTGGAGTTCGGTTCTGCCCCTGTACTGATTCGTTCTACCAGAAAAGCCGGAAAGATCAAAGTGAAAGCCCGTGTGCTATTTGAGGGTACACAAGCTCCGACGGCTGCGGAGCTGGAGTTCGAAAGTGTTCCTGCAGAATTTCCTTTTTGTTATGAGGAGCGGGAAATAACTTCTGCGGCTGTGAGAACAAGGTTACAAAAAGATACAACTGACAAGAAAATACAGTTGACGGAAGAAGAACGCCAAAAGGTGTTGGATGAGGTAGAGCGTCAGCAGACGGAGTTCGGAACAAAAGAATAATCTAAAATAAGGGAGTGATAATTTTAGTCACTGTTAGAAAAAGCTTATCTTTGGATACATTTTATATCAACTGTTGTTATAAATGAAGAAACGATCTATTCTAATACTATTTCTATCGGTGATAGGGCTTACAAGCTTTGCCTATCCCAGCATGATTGTGGAACATTACACGGCCGAACGAGGGTTACCTAATAATATTGTAAACTGTACTTTAAAAGGTAGCGAAGGCTTTGTCTGGTTCGGCACTTGGTATGGCTTATGTAGTTTTGACGGCACTAAGTTTCGTTCGTACGATAATCGTGACGGATTCTATTCGGCTGATATTCCTCCACGTAAGATTCAGCGTATCGGTATTTCCATCGCTATTTTAATTCCGGCTTTCCTCAGTTTGCTGAAAAAATGGTTTTCTTTGGATCAAGACCATTGATCGCAAACTTTATCTGTTTGATAAGAAGCATGAAAGTTTTCATGCGGTTTATGACGATGTGAAGGAATACTCTGAAAATATTCAGATTATCAAGATTCAGACAACTGCGGATGGGGATGTCCTATTGCTGACCAAGGATAAGAGTCTGCTTCGTGCGCATACTGATAAAGAGGGCAAAATTACAATGAAGCAATTGCACGATTCACGCCCTAATATCAATCACTACGATATGCGTTTGAAGCATAATGTGTTATGCGAGACTTCCGAATTTATCAATTGGGTGGGTATGGATTATCAGATACTTTCGTTAAGGAAAGGAGCGGGGTTGAAAGATAAGCCTGCCGATTTCATTCAGAAGAAGATAGCCGGTAGCCCCGACCAGTTCACCTGTGCATCTTATAACTCCAGATGCTTATGGTTAGGTGACCGGAACGGACATATTTATAGTATTGATCCGGAAAATGGAGTGGTTAATCGTTATGAAATACCGGGAATAGATCAGTCGGTCGTAAATTTGCTGGTAACAGAGACAGGGGTGGTCTATATTACTACAGGTGAAGGAGTATATGAATATAATATCGGTTATAAGCAATTGACAAAGTTGCCGCTTTCCATCGACGGGAGAGAAACAGGAACTATATTTATAGACAAATATGATAAAATTTGGTTTCAGGAAGGTAATAATGCATTGGTATACTATGATCCTTTAAATAAAGCCAATCGCCGCTTTACATTTCCTAAACAGAATTCCATAGGAAATTTTGAAATGCAAGATGCCGGTGAACAGGGTATGTTTTTTCTGACTCCGGGTGGAGAGATTCTTTTGTTCGACCGGGAGAAACTGGAGATGGTTCGTCTGAATCAATCAAAGCCTTTCGTTGATGATGCTCCCGGACAACTGTTTTTTCATCTATTGCTGGACAAAGACGAGATTCTCTGGTTGGCTTCTACAGATAATGGGGTGTACAGGGTTAACTTTCCCAAGAAGCAGTTCCAGGTACTTAAAGAAGTGTCACCGGTGCCGGTTGGTGATGAAAAACCTAATTCCTGGAATCAGGGGATACGCGCTCTGTATCAGGCAAAGAATGGCGATATCTGGGCAGGAACCCGTTGGCAGGCCCTTTATCGCCTTGATAGTAACGGACAGGTAAAGCAGGTTTTCTCGGAAAAGAATTATCTGGTGGGAGCTGTATATCATATCATGGAAGATAAAGAAGGAAACTTGTGGTTTTCCACTAAGGGAAACGGACTTGTCAAAGCCGAACCGGATATGAACTCACCACATGGTCTGCGTTTTACCCGCTATAAGAATGATCCCAAGAATCCGAATTCTATCAGTAACAATGATGTGTATTTCACTTATCAGGATAGTCAGGAGCGTATCTGGGTCGGTCTGCTAGGCGGAGGGCTGAACTTGATTTCCGAAGAAAACGGGACACTTGTATTCAAGCATAAATACAACGGACTGAAACAATATCCCGCTTATGGTCTGTATATGGAAGTCCGTACAATGACAGAAGATGAAGACGGGCGTATCTGGGTAGGTACGATGGATGGTCTGATGTCTTTTGACGGACATTTTACGACTCCCGAACAGATTCAGTTTGAGACGTACCGACAGATCAGCGATCGTTCCAATGTGGCAGACAATGACATTTATGTACTATATAAAGACAGTGATTCGCAAATTTGGGTGAGTGTATTCGGCGGAGGTCTGAATAAGCTGGTCCGCTATGACAAAGAAAAACGTGAACCGATATTCAAGTCATATGGCATACGTGAAGGAATGAATAACGATGTGGTCAAGTCCATCGTGGAAGATAAAAACGGAAATTTGTGGTTTACTACCGAAATTGGTCTGTCCTGCTTTAATAAGGCGACAGAGCAGTTCCGTAACTACGACAAATACGATGGTTTCCTGAATGTTGAACTGGAAGAAGGCAGTGCGTTGCGTGCATTGAACGGAGACTTATGGCTTGGTTCGCGACAGGGGATTCTGACATTCTCTCCTGATAAACTGGAGACACAACATACCAACTATGACACCCGTATCGTAGACTTTAAAGTATCCAATCGTAATCTGCGAAGTTTGAACGACTGTCCGATTCAGGAGTCTATCACATACACCGATGCACTTCAATTGAAGTATAATCAGTCTATGTTCACAATCGAATTTGCCGCATTAAATTTCTACAATCAGAATCGCGTATCTTATCGTTACATACTCGAAGGGTATGAGAAAGAATGGCACTATAACGGCAAAAACCGTATTGCTTCTTATACCAATGTTCCTCCCGGAGACTACGTATTCCGTGTAGAAACGATGGATGAAGCCAATCCGGAACTTGTATCCACATGCACATTGGCTGTCACCATTCTCCCGCCGTGGTGGCTGAGTTGGTGGGCAACTCTTATCTATGTAATCCTTGGCATCGCGGCCCTCTATTTCGGTCTGCGCCTGGCCTTCTTCATGATTAAGATGAAGAACGACATTTATATCGAGCAGAAAGTCTCGGAAATGAAAATCAAGTTCTTCACCAATATTTCTCATGAGCTTCGTACTCCTCTGACACTGATAAAAGGGCCGATACAAGAACTGAAGGAGCGGGAAGAACTGTCTCCGAAAGGACTGCAATACGTGGACCTGATGGAAAAGAATACGAACCAAATGTTACAACTGGTCAATCAGATTCTTGATTTCCGAAAGATTCAGAATGGCAAGATGCGTCTGCACGTATCATTGATTGATTTCAATGAAATGATAGCTTCCTTCCAAAAAGAATTCCGTGTACTTTCGGAGGAAAATGAAATCAGTTTCACATTCCAACTGCCGGACGAACCGATTATGGTATGGGCAGATAAGGACAAACTGAGTATTGTTATCCGCAACGTCATATCGAACGCGTTCAAATTTACTCCTTCTGGTGGAAGTATTTATGTAACTACCGGATTGACAGATGATGGAAAATCCTGCTATGTACGGGTAGAAGACAACGGTGTCGGCATTCCGCAAAATAAGCTGAGTGAAATTTTCGAGCGTTTCTCACAAGGAGAGAATGCGAATAATCCACATTATCAGGGTACGGGCATCGGTCTGGCACTTTCCAAAGAAATAGTAAACCTGCATCACGGTATCATCCGTGCCGAAAGTCCGGAAGGGCAGGGGGCCGTGTTTATTGTAGAGCTATTGCTGGACAAGGACCATTATCGTCCGTCGGAAGTAGACTTCTATGTCAGTGATACGGAAACTGCTCCCGCCGCTACAGACAAGAAGATGGTTATCGATTCAGAAAAGGAACCGGAGGAGGAACTGGAAATTGATGCTTCATTACCGACTCTTCTGCTGGTAGAGGATAATAAAGACCTGTGCCAGCTGATAAAACTGCAATTGGAAGATAAATTCAATATCCATATAGCCAATAACGGCGTAGAAGGACTGAAGAAAGTGCATCTGTATCATCCGGACATCGTAGTGACCGATCAGATGATGCCGGAAATGGACGGACTGGAAATGCTGCAATCTATCCGGAAGGATTTTCAGATCAGCCATATCCCTGTCATTATTCTGACAGCCAAGAACGATGAAGGTGCCAAGACCAAAGCGATCACTCTGGGTGCGAACGCATATATAACCAAGCCATTCAGCAAAGAGTATCTGTTGGCACGGATCGATCAGTTGCTCGGCGAACGGAAACTGTTCCGCGAACGTATCCGCCAGCAAATGGAGAACCAGACGACAACGGAAGAAGACAGCTACGAACAATATCTGGTGAAGAAAGATGTGCAGTTCCTTGAAAAGATACACCAAGTGATCGAGGAAAACATGGACGACAGTGATTTCAATATTGATACGATCGCTTCCGGCATCGGACTGAGCCGTTCGGCATTCTTCAAAAAGCTGAAAAGCCTTACCGGACTGGCACCTGTCGACCTGGTAAAGGAGATTCGCCTGAATAAATCGATCGAACTGATTAAAAATACGGATTTGAGTGTTTCGGAAGTGGCGTTTGCTGTCGGATTCAAAGATTCGGGCTACTATAGCAAGTGTTTCCGCAAAAAATATAATCAGACTCCCCGTGAATATATGAATGAATGGCGGAAAGGATAGAAAGACCGATTACAAAATACTTTCTTAATCGTCTTTTTTAAAAACCTATTAAGATTCGGAAGAATGAACAAGATTAAGAAAGTATTATCAGCATGGATGTTGGTTGCCTGTGTACTACCTGTGACAGCCCAATATCCGGTGATCCCCGACTCGGTAAAAGAAAGAGGAGCAAAACAAGAAGCAGAGTTCGAACAGAAATCAAATGCGGCATGGGAAAAAGCCTTGCCAACAGTTTTGGAAGAAGCAAGGTTAGGAAGACCTTACAAACCTTGGGCCTCCAAACCGGAGGATTTGATAAAAAGTAATATTCCGGCCTTCCCCGGTGCGGAAGGTGGTGGTATGTACACTCCCGGCGGTCGTGGAGGCAAAGTGATTGTGGTAACTTCCCTGGAAGATTCCGGTCCCGGCACATTCCGCGAAGCCTGTGAAACCGGTGGTGCACGTGTTATCGTATTTAATGTGTCAGGTATTATTCGCCTGAAAAGCCCGATCAGTGTACGTGCCCCTTATGTAACGATTGCCGGACAGACAGCACCGGGAGACGGTATCTGCGTGACCGGTCATTCTTTCCTGATCGATACACATGATGTAGTGATTCGTCATATGCGTTTCCGTCGGGGGGCACAGGATGTTGCTTTCCGTGATGATGCAGTAGGAGGAAATGCAGTCGGCAATATTATAATAGACCACTGTTCGGCAAGCTGGGGACTGGATGAAAATATGTCTATCTATCGCCACGTCTACAACAGGGATGAAACCGGGCACGGACTGAAGTTACCTACTGTAAACATTACCATTCAGAATTCGATGTTCTCGGAAGCATTGGATACTTATAATCATGCGTTTGGCGCCACTATCGGAGGACATAATAGTATGTTCTGCCGTAATCTTTTCGCTTCCAATATCAGTCGTAACAGTTCGGTGGGTATGGACGGAGACTTTAACTTCGTAAACAATGTGGTCTTCAACTGGTGGAACCGTTCTGTCGACGGAGGAGATAACAAGAGTTTTTATAATATAATCAATAACTATTTTAAGCCCGGTCCTATCACCCCGCTGGATAAGCCTATCTCTTATCGTATATTGAAACCGGAAGCCGGACGCGATAAAAGCAAACCGATGTCCTTCGGAAAAGCTTATGTAAACGGTAACATCGTTCACGGAAATGCTAAAGTGACAAAAGATAACTGGGATGGCGGAGTTCAGCTTGCCAGTGAAGTGGATGAAGGAAAGTTCTTACCGCAAATCAGAGTGGACGAAGCATTCAAAATGTCTCCTGTAACGATTATGGATACCAAAAAAGCTTATAACTTTGTATTGGATAATGTAGGTGCTACTCTCCCGAAACGGGATGCGGTAGACGCGCGCGTCATCAAGACTGTACAGACAGGAAAAGCGATTTATGCGAAAGACGCTCCGGAATTTGTCTCTCCTTATGTGAAAAGACGCTTGCCGGCAGACTCTTACAAACAAGGCATCATCACCGATATCCGTCAGGTGGGCGGACTTCCTGAATATAAAGGAGAAGCATATCTTGATTCGGATGGTGACGGTATGCCGGACGCATGGGAAATAGCCAACGGACTGAATCCAAACGATCCGACTGATGCAAAGGAGGACTGTAATGGAGATGGCTATACCAATATCGAGAAATATATCAATGGGCTGGATACAAAGAAGAAAGTAGACTGGACAGATCTGAAGAACAACTGCGATACCTTATCCAAACGGAAAAGTCTGTTTTAATCGTATGATTTGCTTATGGTCAAATGATCTTTCAGGATTGAATAATTAGAAAACAACGTTTATTGTAATGAATATACAATTAAGAACTATCCTTTTAGGATTATTGAGCATAGGGTTTGCGCAGGGATATGCGCAAACCTTTGCTTTACAGGTTAAGGATGACCGGATCACTTACTTGAATGACGAACAGGGAAACCGGATTCTTGATTTCTCGTACTGTGGCTACAAGGGCTCCGAACAAGATATTCCTTCTGTCCGCAATGCCGTGTTTGTACCTTGGACAGCAGGAGATAATACATCACGTATTCAACGCGCCATTGACTATGTCGCTTCATTAGTACCTGATGCTTCCGGTTTCAGGGGAGCCGTGTTATTGGATCAGGGAGAATTTTCTTTATCCGGAAGCCTTCGTATAAATGCCTCCGGCATCGTACTGCGCGGAGTGGATAAAGAGAAAACGATACTTCTAAAAAAAGGAGTGGACAGAGGTGCCCTTATCTACATGGAAGGGACAGACGATATGAAGGTGCAGGATACATTGCAGGTTCTCTCGAAGTATGTTCCGGTAAATGCGAGGACATTGGAAGTTGCTTCAGGTACTTCATTGAGAAAGGGAGATCGGATACTGGTGGACCGTCCGTCCGGCAAAGAATGGATTGCTTCGTTAGGATGTGATATCTTTGGAGGAGGAATTAGTGCACTGGGTTGGAAAGAAGGAGATATGGATCTCACCTGGGATAGAACCGTGACAGAAGTAAACGGTAATCAGATAACGCTGGACGCTCCGCTGACAGTGGCGCTGGATGCTAAATACGGTACTTCTTCCGTGATTACTTATCAGTGGAACGGGCGCATCCGGGAGTGCGGAGTAGAAAACATGACTCTGATTTCCGACTATGACAAACGGTACCCTAAAGATGAAGATCATTGCTGGACAGGTATTTCGATCGAAGATGCGGAAAATTGCTGGGTACGCAGGGTGAACTTTAAGCACTTTGCAGGAAGTGCAATCCTTGTTCAGCGTACCGGTTCCCAAATCACGGTTGAGGACTGTATCTCACGGGAACCTGTTTCTGAAATCGGAGGAATGCGCCGCTGTACTTTCTATACTTTAGGACAACTGACACTTTTCCAGCGCTGCTATTCGGAACAGGGTATTCATGACTTTGCAGCCGGATATTGTGCTGCCGGACCGAATGCTTTCGTACAATGTGATTCGTATGAGTCTTTTGGTTTCAGCGGATCTATTGACGCATGGGCGTGCGGTTTATTGTTTGACGTGGTTAATATAGACGGGCATAATCTGAGTTTCAAGAATCTGGGACAGGACAAGAACGGAGCGGGATGGAATACAGCAAATAGTCTGTTCTGGCAATGTACCGCTGCCGAAATAGAGTGTTATGCTCCGGCAAAAGATGCCATGAACCGTGCGTACGGATGTTGGGCACAATTCTCCGGTGACGGCGAATGGGCACAATCAAACAATCATGTGCAGCCCCGAAGCATTTTCTATGCTCAATTGGAGGATCGTTTGCAGAAGAAATGTGCAGAACGTGCCCGTATCCTGCCAAGGAATACAAGCGCCACCAGCAGTCCGACCGTTGAAGTTGCTATGGAACTGGCCAAAGAGGCTTACAATCCCCGCCTGACATTGGAACACTGGATTGAACAAGGAGCCTTTGCTCCTTCAATAGCTATGTCCGGAGTAAAATCAATCGATGATATGAAAGAAAAGAAGATAACTCCGAACAAGACATCAGCACAACCGGAAGTAACTATTGCAAACGGACGTATCCAAATGGACGGTACTTTGTTGGTAGGAGGTAGCCATACCACCCCTTGGTGGAATGGAAAACTTAAAACCAGCTTTCTGAAAAAAGCAAGTCCTGCCATCACCCGTTTTGTCCCCGGACGTGAAGGCTTGGGACTGACAGATCGCATCGATTCCGTAATCGGCTATATGAAACAAAAGAATATATTGGTATTTGATCAAAACTACGGACTTTGGTATGACCGTCGCCGAGATGATCATGAACGAGTGCGCCGTCGTGACGGAGATGTATGGGGACCTTTCTACGAACAACCTTTCGGACGCAGCGGTCAGGGTACTGCCTGGGAAGGACTGAGCAAATATGATCTGAACCGCCCTAATGCATGGTATTGGTCACGATTGAAAGAGTTTGCCGAAAAAGGAAGTAAAGACGGACTATTGCTATTCCATGAGAACTATTTCCAGCACAATATTCTGGAAGCAGGTGCACACTGGGTAGATTGTCCGTGGAGAAGCACCAATAATATCAACCAGACCGGATTTCCGGAACCTGCTCCGTTTGCCGGAGACAAACGAATCTTTGTTGCAGATATGTTTTATGATATCACTCATCCGGTTCGCCGTGAGTTACACAAACAATATATCCGCCAGTGTCTGAACAACTTTGCTGATAACCCGAATGTCATTCAGTTGACAAGTGCAGAATTTACAGGTCCACTACATTTTGTACAGTTTTGGCTGGATGTGATTGCCGAATGGGAAACAGAAACCGGAAAGAAAGCCAAAGTAGCATTAAGTACCACAAAAGATGTACAGGACGCTATCCTTGCCGATCCGAAGCGTGCGGCTGTGGTGGATATTATTGATATCCGCTACTGGCACTATAAAACGGATGGAGTCTTTGCACCGGAAGGAGGGAAGAACATGGCTCCCCGCCAACATATGCGTAAGATGAAAGTCGGAAAGGTCACTTTCACCGAAGCCTACAAGGCTGTCCACGAATATCGTCAGAAGTTCCCGGAGAAAGCCGTAACCTTCTACGCACAGAATTATCCGGCTATGGGATGGGCTGTATTCATGGCCGGCGGTTCATGTCCTGTAATCCCGTGCACAGATAAAGCATTCCTGAAGGATGCAGCGGCTATGGAAGTGGAAGAAACCGATACCGACAACTATAAGAAAATGGTAAAATCTGATATCGGCAGTATCATTTATTCCAAGTCCGGAACAGAAATTCCTGTTCAATTATCGTCCGGAAAGTATATCTTAAAGTACATACATCCCGGTTCAGGGAAGATGATTGTTATAGATAAATCATTGAAAATTAATGGAGTATACAAATTAAAGGTACCGGATAAGAAAGAAGGTATTTATTGGTTCCATAAACTCTGAAACAAAAAATCCCGCTGATGACTGATCAGCGGGATTTTTCCATTTTATAGGTAATTTCTAACAAAAGAGTGTTATAAAACATGATACTTATTTTTTCAACCTACAAACCAGATTTTACCGGTGGTTGAGGTCAGTTCTGCTTAGCTTTGCAACATCAAATCAATCGAATTAATGCTATGATGGAACAGACTAATAATTCAACCGACACTTTACTCGCTTCTTTTCAAGCGGGAAATATGGCAGCTTTTTCGCAGCTATATGATTTGCACATCAACATTCTTTTTAATTACGGATTGAAGTTGACCATTGATAAAGAGTTACTGAAAGATTGCATCCACGATATTTTCGTTAAGCTCTACACTAAAAAGGATGAATTAGGAACTATTGATAATTTGAAGTCTTATTTGTTCATCTCCTTAAAGAACAAACTCTGCGATGAACTCCGCAAACGTATGTATATGTCTGATACAGCCATAGAAGATGTAAATGCAGTAGCTCCCACAGACGTAGAAGATGACTATATGGAAGAAGAGCAACGCAAAAATGAGTTCTCGCTGGTGAAGCGTTTACTGGACCAGCTTTCTCCCCGGCAGCGTGAAGCACTTACATTATATTATATAGAAGAAAAGAAATACGAGGATATTTGCGAGATTATGAATATGAATTATCAGTCTGTACGCAACTTGATGCATCGCGGAT
>OGWT01002904.1_pt1 | contig 11219 bp, 12 predicted proteins | sample 1576101 | NCBI WGS metagenome assembly OGWT01 (sample SAMEA3541481, study PRJEB24748) | human gut metagenome | biome: human gut; feature: human-associated habitat; material: faeces | place: China | collected 2012 | reverse complement strand
GACTCCTTGAACTCTTCCAGAGTGTCGTACTCGGAGCAGTCCTTAGCCAGCTCGTTCTGTCGTGTTCCAGGTCGTCATATGCGTCCAGCAGGTAGATGAATTTGCCCAGATAGAACCCGACCTGGCGCAGATTGTCTGCCCATTCGTCCTCTTTCCAGACGAAAAGCTCGCCCAGCAGCGTGCCGAAACAGCCTGCCGGCAGATCCGGATTCGATTCGCTTTGCTGTTCCATCTGATGCAGCAGATCCAGCTGTGCCTGTACCGCTTTGCATTTCTGCGGATACTGCGCCTGGATTCTGCGGTAGCTTTTCCGGAACATCTCAGCGGCGGCACGCCTTGTGATTTTTCGCTCGTCGTTCCAGTCGTCCATACATTTGTCCCGGAACAACAGAATACTCATATCTGCGGCATACGCTGTGATTTCACTCTGAATGTGCAGACTTTTATGAAAAGGGTGCGCTATGCAGCGCCGCTCTGCTTTTTCCTCTGCCGGTTCATACAGCCCTGTCAGCAGCAGGATGAGAAATGTCATGTCATAGCTCAGCGTCCAGCGTGCAGCTGCGCCGTGCCGCTTGTGGAGCGCATCGCACAGACCGCAGTAACAGCCGTGGTAGATGTCGTATTCCCGAAACCGCATTTCCGGTTTGTATGCCCGAATATACCCGTACATCGTTTTCCTCAGCTTCGCTTGATGAACTTATTGCGGCAGTTCGGACAGGTGATCTCGATTTTCCCCTTGCCCATCGGCACACGCATTTTCTGACCGCATTTCGGACAGCTGAAGATGCGGTGTGTCTTGTCGGCGCTTTTCTTGCCGAACAGGGAGCGAACCGGAGCCGTGATCTTCAGGAACTTCTGGTTTTCTGCCTGGCGGCGTGCAATATTCCGGGAGAAGATCCGGAAGTAGGAATAGATCAGAACAGCAACTGCGATCAGATTCAGCGTGGTGCTGACTGCGGTTCTTCCTGTGAAAATCGCCAGCAGCAGGAAAAACAGAAACACGCCGAACAACGCCTTGTTGAATGTATCATTTCCGCCGTATCTGCCCTGCATAAATTGTGTAAGCCGTTCTCTCCAGTTTGCCATTGCAGTTCCCTCCATATGTGTCCCGGCATATGCCGGGAATGTTGTGATATTTCATTATACCACATTTTGTTTGGATTGAAAAGCGCAATTTCCAAATTTTCATGTAATTTTCAGAAAAGAGGTAGGCACAGCCTGTCGGTGTCACGGGATTTTTCAAAGAAAATTCAGAAATGTATCTTGACCAGGGAAAGAATTTCGTGATACAATATAAAGGAATAGAATGGTCGTATCATTGTTGAAAGGAATACGGTATAATATGGAAATTCTGGATATCTATGACGAACACGGAAACCTTACCGGAAGAACAGCAGAACGCAGCACATTTCTGTCCAAAGGGGAGTACTTTCTCTGCGCCCACGTGATCCTGGAGAACCAGGACGGACTGTTTCTGGTGCAGAAACGGTCGGATACCAAGGCGACCCGTCCGGGACAGTGGGACATTACTGCCGGCGCAGTGGATGCCGGGGAAACGAGTCTGGACGGTGCACTGCGTGAGGCAAAGGAAGAAATCGGTCTGACGCTGCCCAGAGAGAAAATGCGCTTTTTGTTCCGGGACCGCCGGCGCAGCTGCTACCATGATGTGTACTATATCAAGACGGACTTTGCTTTGTCGGACTGCACCATGCAGGAATCGGAGGTTCAGGCACTGGATCTGGTGACAGACCGGCAGCTGCTGGAACTGGTTGACCGGATGACGCACCGTTCTTCCAACTATAAGCGCCGTCTGGAGGCATTCCTGCAAAAGCGTAAGGCATAGAGGACGCTGCAATTCAAAAGACAGCCTTATTTGTTCACATATTTTTTTGGAAAACGAAAAAAATATCCCTGTTAGGGTATTGTAAAATGTCAGAAAAGGTGGTATAATAAATAATAGCGTGTCATGGAAGTTTTGCTTTTTTGGATATGCTGAATATAACAGCCGGATTCACAAGGGGCTGGCTGTGGAACGGAAAGGAACGTTATGAAAAAGATTTCCATTGTTGTACCATGTTATAACGAACAAGAAGTTTTGCCGCTTTTTTACATAGAAATTCAGAAAGTGATGCAGCAGATCCAGGAAGAACATCCGGATACCGGATTTGAACTGCTGTTCATCAACGATGGCTCTCGTGACGGAACCCTCGCCAAACTGCGGGAACTGGCACGTGGAGATGAGCGTGTCCGGTATATTTCCTTCTCCCGGAACTTCGGAAAGGAATCCGGTATGTACGCCGGTCTGGAAAATGCCACTGGTGATTATGTTGTCATCATGGACGCTGACCTACAGCATCCGCCGGCATTTCTGCCGAAGATGTACAACATCGTGTTAAGCGGCGAATATGACTGCGCTACCACACGGCGTGTCAGCCGAAAGGGCGAGCCGAAGCTGCTCTCCTGGTTCTCCCGGAAATTCTACAAGATCATGAAACGCATTTCGCAGACCGAGATCGTGGACGGCGCACAGGATTTCCGCTTTATGACACGGCAGATGGTAGATGCGATTCTGTCGATGAAAGAATACAACCGGTTTTCCAAAGGCATTTTCAGCTGGGTGGGATTCCGTACTAAATATATCGAATATGAGAATGTGGAGCGTGCAGCAGGAACCAGCACCTGGTCATTCTGGAAATTGTTCCGCTATGCGCTGGATGGATTCTTCGCTTTCTCCACAGCACCGCTGACCATTTCGTCAATTCTTGGCGTGGCAAGCTGTCTGGTTGCATTTATCATGATTATCATCATCATCATTAAGAAACTCGCATTCGGTGATCCGGTGCAGGGTTTTGCAACGCTGATCTGTGCGATCTTCTTTATGGGTGGTCTCCAGCTGTTCTGCGTTGGTATTGCGGGACAGTACCTAGCAAAGACCTATCTGGAGACCAAGAAACGCCCGATTTATCTGGTGCAGGAAACCGAAAAAGATGCCCGCAAGGACATGGAATCATAAGCAGGAGCGCTGTGTATGAATAAACACACCCGGCTTGCAGCAGGCATTCTGGTGCTGGTGCTGGTGATTTTGATTGCTGCGACCATTAGCTTTTCGGCGAATGTTTCGAAAAGATCTGGGAGTAACCAGAACAGTGCATCGGATACGGCAATCAATGCAAACGGCAATGAAATCGTACAGGGGGACAACCACCTTTACGGCGTGTCGGATGCGGCAGGAAATACGATTCTCGAACCGGAGTGGAAACAACTCCAATTTGTAGGAACGGATTATCTGGCTGCAAAACAAGAAACCGAGGACGGCGATCGTTTTGGCGTTCTCGACCTGGATGGCAATGTGGCAGCACCCTTTGTCTACCAGGACATCCAGGCGCTGACTGCGTCCTATTACCTGGCAACATTGGCGGACACGGAACAGGTCGTGTTGTATGACCGGGATTTCTGCGCCGCAGATGCCATGATATGGGACAGCAGCAAGTGGGAAAAGCCGTTGCTGACACTGACCAAAGGCGAGGATTCGTTTCAGTATTCGCTGGAAAAGGGAATTCTCCAGCTGGTGAAGGCAGAAATGTCCCGGAAAACAGATGATTTTTCGTTTTCTGTGAGCAGCGAAAAGGTGAATGCCGCACTGCTCAGTCCCGAAGAATGGCGTCTGAGTCTGGATCAGATGACACAGTTTTTGACCATGGTCAAAAGGCAGGATTTTTCACACTTGCAGGAATGCACGGACCAGGAACACGAAAATGCTGTGCTGAACGGCGCTGTACTGGCGGACAGCAAGGTGACAAAGACGGACTCTGTTCTGTATTTGCAGGCAGATTCTGACGATGCCGGGAAAGCGGTTCTGACCTGGCAGATGGCATTGACAATACGGGATGCGGATAACAATACGCAGACCAGAACGCTGACTGTAAAAATGCAGAAAAGCGGAAAAGAAATATGGTTGATAACAGAGGCAAAACTGGGCTGAGTCCGGTTTGTGTTCTGTTTTCATAAATTTGCAGGGGACTGTACCCTGCATCAGCCGCACACGCTCCGGGAACTTGCGGTAAGGCAAGTCTTGAGCGGATGTGCAACTCTGAATCTGGAGGAATACATATGTCAAAAAAAGTAGCGGTTATCATGGGCAGCGACAGTGATCTGCCGGTTGTCAAGGGTGCGCTGGAAGAACTGGACAAGTTCGGCATTCCCTATGAAGTACACGTTATGTCTGCACACCGGACACCGGCGCTGGCAGCAGAATTTGCGTCCAATGCCAAGAAAAACGGCTTTGGCGTGATCCTTTCCGCAGCAGGAACGGCTGCGCACCTGGGCGGCGTTCTGGCAGCGCACACCACACTGCCGGTTGTCGGCATCCCGGTAAAGTCGTCCACATTGGACGGACTGGATGCACTGCTGGCAACCGTTCAGATGCCGAAGGGAATCCCGGTGGCAACAGTTGCCATCGATGGCGCAGCAAACGCAGCGATCCTGGCTGCACAGATGCTGGCACTGTCTGATCCGGAAATAGATGCAAAGCTGGAGCAGATGAAGGCAGATATGGAGCAGGGCGTAAAGGCAAAAGATGCAAAAATTTCGGCAGAATACAGTAACTGCTGAGTTAAAATAAGAGTCTGACAGACTCTGGAATCAAAACATTTTATTTTTGGAGGAACAGAAAATGGCTGATTGGAAGAAAACAGAACAGCTCTATGAGGGCAAGGCAAAGAAAGTATACGCAACCGAGAATCCGGAAGTTGTTATCGTAGATTATAAGGATGACGCAACTGCATTCAACGGCGAAAAGAAGGGTACGATTGTTGGCAAGGGCGTTATCAACAACCGTATGTCCAACTACATCATGAAGCAGCTGGAAGAAGCAGGCGTTCCGACTCACCTGGTAGAAGAACTGAGCGACCGTGAAACTGCTGTCAAGAAGGTTTCCATCGTACCGCTGGAAGTTATCGTCCGCAACGTTGCAGCCGGCAGCTTTTCCAAGCGTATGGGCGTAGAAGAAGGCAAGGATCTGCTCTGCCCGATCCTGGAATTCAGCTACAAGTGCGACGAACTGAACGACCCGTTCATCAACGATGACTATGCTCTGGCACTGGGTCTGGCAACACAGGAAGAGATCGACACCATCAAGGACTATACCCGCAAGGTCAATGAATTCCTGAAGAAGTTCTTCCTGTCTATCGGCATCCGCCTGATCGACTTCAAGATCGAGTTCGGTCGTCTGGCTGACGGTACCATCATTCTGGCAGACGAGATCTCTCCGGATACCTGCCGTCTGTGGGATGTCAAGACCAACGAAAAGCTGGACAAGGACCGTTTTCGCAGAGATATGGGCGGTACCGAAGAGGCTTATCAGGAAGTTATGAAGCGCATCTTTGGTGAATAATCCATGGGCGGCTTTTTTGGTGCAGTTTCAGCAAACGACTGCATTCTTGACGTATTTTATGGGACGGACTATCACTCTCACCTGGGGACAAGACGTGGCGGTATGACATCGTATTCTGCGGAACTCGGTTTTCAGCGGAATATTCACAGCATTGAAAATTCTCCTTTCCGGACAAAGTTCGAGAAGGATGTAGAAAAAATGCGGGGCAATATCTGCATCGGCTGTATCAGCGATACAGATCCTCAGCCGATCATGGTTCGTTCGAAACTTGGATTGTACGCAGTTTGCTCGATCGGTATAATCCAGAACGCAAAGGCACTTTCGGAGGAACTGCTGGAAAACGGCTGTGCAAACTTTGAGACAATGAGCAGCGGCAACATCAATTCCGGCGGTCTGATCGGTGCGCTGATTGCGCAGAAACCAACTTTTGTCGAGGGCATTCGCTATGCGCAGAGCAAGATCGAGGGAACGATGTCTCTGGTCATTATGACAGAAGATTCGATCATTTGCGCAAGAGACAAGGCGGGCAAGCTGCCGATCCTGATCGGAAAACGTTCCGACGGATATTGTTTCTCGTTCGAATCCTTTGCATATCAGAAACTGGGGTACGAGACCTGCCATGAGCTAAAGGCAGGGGAGATCACAAAGCTGACAAAAGATGGCTATGAGGTACTCTATGAGGGAACAGACGAAATGAAGATCTGTACCTTCCTCTGGACGTATTACGGCTATCCCACCGCCTGCTACGAGGGCGTGAATGTCGAAGTGATGCGTACCAAAAACGGCGAGATCATGGCGGAGAACGACATGAAAAACGGAAAGCTCCCGGACGTGGACTACGTCTGCGGCATTCCGGATTCCGGCGTTCCTCACGCCATCGGTTATGCAAACCGCAGCGGTATTCCGTTTGCGAGACCTTTTATCAAATATACACCCACATGGCCGAGAAGCTTTATGCCAGCCAATCAGTCCATGCGAAACCGGGTAGCGAAAATGAAGCTGATTCCTGTTCCGGAACTGATCCGGGGCAAAAAGCTTTTGTTCGTAGATGACAGCATTGTTAGGGGCACACAGATGCGGGAAACGGTAGAGTTTCTCTATGAAAACGGTGCGAAGGAAGTCCATATGCGGTCTGCCTGTCCGCCGATTATGTACGGCTGTAAATATCTGAACTTCTCCAGAAGCACTTCGGAGATGGAACTGATTGCACGTCAGATCATTGATGAAAATGAGGGCGTTGCTGGTTTGCAGCATATTGACGAGTACAGCAACTCTAACACAGAACGTGGAAAGCTGCTCCGGGATGAGATCTGCCGCCGTCTGCAACTGACGTCGCTGGAATTTCAGTCGCTGGAGGGTACGATCCGTGCCGTGGGTAAACCCGACTGCCAGCTGTGTTCGTATTGCTGGAACGGAAGGGAATGATTGTAATTGAAGACAGGACTGCATGAAGAATGCGGTGTGTTTGGCGTCATTGCGCCTCACACAACAGATGTTGCATCCATGACATATGTTGCGCTTTATGCGCTGCAGCACAGAGGACAGGAAAGCTGTGGAATCGTTGTCAATGACCGGGGTGTGTTTTCACACCATAAGGATCTGGGACTTGTGCCGGAAGTGTTTAACCGCAGTCATATCGAAAAGCTCGGACAAGGGAATATTTCGATCGGACACGTGCGCTATTCCACAACCGGAAAGCCCAGCCGCTCCAATGCGCAGCCAATCGTGGTTCGCCATGTAAAAGGACCCATGTCCATTGCGCATAACGGAAACCTGGTCAACGCACACGAACTGCGCAGAAAATACGAGCTGCGTGGTGCGATTTTCCATACCACAAACGATACCGAAGTGATCTCCTATGCGGTGACGGAACAGCGGCTGAAACGCTCTTCCATCGAAGAATCCGTGGAATACGCCATGTATGACCTGAAAGGCGCTTATTCCCTGGTGGTTATGTCGCCGCAAAAGCTGATCGCTGCCAGAGACCCCAACGGATTCCGTCCGCTCTGCATGGGACGGCGGAAAGACGGCAGCGTTGTTTTTGCATCGGAGACCTGTGCGCTGGACAGCGTAGAGGCAACCTTTGAGCGTGAGTTGGATCCCGGTGAGATCGTGGTGGCAGACGGACAGGAGGTTCGCTCCATCCGGACGCACTGCGGTCAGAAACCGTCTCTGTGTGTGTTTGAATACGTGTATTTTGCACGCCCGGACTCTGTCATCAACGGCTGTACCGTACACGATGCCAGAATCCGTGCCGGCAAGCTGCTGTGGAAGGAACATCCGGTAGATGCAGATGTTGTCATCGGTGTTCCGGACAGCGGCCTGGATGCGGCCCTGGGTCTGTCTCAAGCTGCGCATATCCCTTATGAAGTCGGTTTTATCAAAAACCGCTATGTGGGCAGAACGTTTATTCAGCCCAATCAGAAGATGCGTACCGATTCCGTGCGGATCAAGCTGAATGTTGTAAAGAGTGTCGTTGCCGGAAAGCGAGTGATCCTGGTAGACGACAGCATCGTGCGTGGCACGACCTGCCAGCGGATCGTCAATCTGCTGCGTGAGGCGGGTGCAACGGAAGTACATATGCGAATTTCCTGTCCGCCTTTTACCAACCCATGTCATTTCGGCGTGGACATCGACAGCAAGGAAAATCTGATTGCTTGTCAGATGACCATTCCGGAGATCTGCTCTCATATCGGAGCAGATACGCTGGGATATCTGAGCGTAGAAGGCGTGCAGTCTCTGGCAACGCCGGAAATGAAGCCGCAGTGCGGATTCTGTACGGCGTGCTTTACCGGGGATTATCCCATCGAAGTACCGAAGGAAATGCCCAAGGATAAATTTGAAAAGAAGATAGGCGAATAACCGGAATTGCGAAAGGCGATTCCAGAACACTTTGGAGGTAACACAGAAATGGAAAGCTATTCGGAAAGCTATAAAAAGGCAGGCGTAGACGTCACTGCCGGTTATAAGGCAGTGGAGCTGATGAAGTCCCACATTGCCAGAACCATGACAGCAAATGTTCTGACTGACATTGGCGGCTTCGGCGGTCTGTATGCACTGGATGTGGCAGGAATGCAGCAGCCGGTACTGGTTTCCGGTACAGACGGCGTAGGAACCAAGCTGAAAATCGCCTTTCTGATGGACAAGCATACCACGATCGGTATTGACTGCGTAGCAATGTGTGTCAATGATATTATCTGCTGCGGCGCAAAGCCCCAGTTCTTCCTGGACTACATTGCCCTGGGCAAGAATGTTCCGGAAAAGGTTGCGTCGATCGTTTCCGGTGTAGCAGAGGGCTGCGTACAGTCCGGCTGCGCACTGGTTGGCGGTGAGACTGCGGAAATGCCGGGATTCTATCCGGAAGATGAGTACGACGTTGCCGGCTTTGCTGTTGGCGTAGTTGACAAGAGCAAGATCCTGAACATGGACAGCCAGAAGGAAGGCGATGTGTTGATCGCACTGCAGTCCAGCGGCGTACATTCCAACGGTTTCTCTCTGATCCGCAACGTATTCACCGTAAATGAGCAGAACCTGGCACGTCATTTCGCAGACCTGGGAACTACACTGGGCGAATGCCTGCTGACTCCTACCAAGATCTATGTCAATGCGATCCAGAAACTGCTGGCTGAAGTACAGCCGAAGTCCATCGCACATATCACCGGCGGCGGATTCTATGAGAATATTCCTCGTGCGCTGAAGAAGGGACTGTCTGCAAAGATCGACCGCAGCGATGTACAGGTGCTGCCGATCTTCGATCTGATTGCAAAGACAGGCAAGATTCCGGAACACGATATGTTCAATACATTTAACATGGGTGTGGGCATGATGGTATGCGTCGCACAAGAAGATGCAGACAAGGCAGTCCGCATTCTGAACGAAGCCGGCGAAAACGCTTACGTTCTGGGCGAACTGGTAGCATCCGATGAGGGCGTTATCCTCAAGTAAGAGAGAAGAGGCAGAGCAACTATGAAAAATATTGTTGTGCTGGTTTCCGGCGGCGGAACGAATTTGCAGGCACTGATCGACGCACAGAAAAACGGACAGATTCCCAACGGCAGGATCACCTGCGTGATCTCATCCAATCCGGATGCGTATGCGCTAACCAGAGCTAAGGAAAACGGCATCGGTACTCGTGTGATCGTGCCGAAGGAATTCGAATCCCGTGAAGTATACAGCAAAGTGCTGCTGGAGGCACTGTTCCAGGAATATGCCGATCTGATTGTTCTGGCTGGATTTATGACCATTTTGGATGAGACCATCATCCGTGCTTATCATAACCAGATCATCAATGTGCATCCGTCTCTGATTCCGGCATTCTGCGGCGCAGGCTATTATGGACTTCGTGTGCATGAGGCAGCGCTGGAGCGTGGTGTGAAACTGACCGGAGCAACGGTGCATTTTGTGAATGAGGTTGCCGATGACGGTCCGATCATTTTGCAGCAGGCAGTAGCCGTAGAGCCGGATGATACACCGGAGACTCTGCAAAAGCGGGTCATGGAACAGGCAGAGTGGAAGATCCTGCCACGTGCAGTCAGCCTGTTCTGCAACGGACAGCTGGAAGTTAAGGGTAGAACGGTCTGGATCAAGGACTAACAGAAGATACGCAAAGGATACATTTGAAAACAAGCAGGAGGAAACTATGAAAATTGCATCATTGCAGCAGGAATTGCAGCAGAATTCCTATCCGGGCAGAGGCATTGTCCTCGGCAGATCGGAAGACGGAAACTACGCTGTCTCCGCATACTTTATTATGGGAAGAAGTGAAAACAGCCGCAACCGTGTCTTTGTAGAGGACGGTGCCGGCATCCGGACACAGGCATTTGACCCGTCCAAGATGGTAGACCCCAGCCTTATCATCTATGCACCGGTGCGTGTTCTGGGAGATTACACCATTGTTACCAATGGTGACCAGACAGATACCGTGTATGATTTGATGCAGGCAGGGAAAACTTTTGAAGAGTCCCTGCGGACACGGGAATTCGAGCCGGATGCACCCAACTATACCCCTCGTATCTCCGGTCTCATTGACCAGAGCAATAACGGTTTCTCCTATGCGCTTTCCATCTTGAAGAGTGCAGACGGAGATCCCACCTCCTGCCAGAGATACACCTTTGCATATTCCAACCCGATTGCCGGCGTGGGTCATTTTATCCATACCTATGAGGGTGACGGAAATCCGTTGCCCAGCTTTTCCGGTGAGCCGCAGAAGATCGCTGTTTCCGGCGATATTGATGCGTTCACAGAAATGCTGTGGAGCAGTCTGAATGCAGAGAATAAGGTGTCTCTGTTTGTTCGCTACATTGACCTCAAGACCAAGAAAACCGAAACCAGAATCGTAAATAAGAATCAGTAAGGAGGCAATTTCATGTCTAGTGAAATGCAATTAAAATACGGCTGTAACCCGAACCAGAAGCCGTCCCGCATCTATATGGAAGACGGCAGCGATCTGCCTATCACTGTGCTGAACGGCAAGCCGGGCTATATCAACCTGCTGGATGCTTTCAACGGCTGGCAGCTGGTGTCTGAGCTGAAAGAGGCAACCGGTATGTGCGCAGCAACGTCCTTCAAGCACGTATCTCCTGCCGGCGCAGCAGTTGGCGCACCGCTTTCTGATACGCTGAAGAAGATCTATTTCGTAGACGACCTGGGCGAGTTGTCTCCGCTGGCTTGTGCATATGCAAGAGCAAGAGGCGCAGACCGTATGTCTTCTTACGGTGATTTTATTGCGCTGTCGGATGTCTGCGATGTTCCCACTGCAAAGATGATCCAGCGCCCGGTTCGGACGTTTTTTCACTTTTAACCCAAATTTCAAACAAATGGAAAACAT
>OGWT01002896.1_pt1 | contig 11242 bp, 9 predicted proteins | sample 1576101 | NCBI WGS metagenome assembly OGWT01 (sample SAMEA3541481, study PRJEB24748) | human gut metagenome | biome: human gut; feature: human-associated habitat; material: faeces | place: China | collected 2012 | reverse complement strand
CCGGCCAATACGACGGCAATAAAAGCATCGTAGTTTTGTAGCCTGAGCCGTGCGCACAAAATACCGAGCCTGTCGGATTGCGGAAATCCTCCTCGCTGTCATAGTGCATCTGCGCAATCACCTCCGCAGGATTGTGACACTCATCATAACCCCACAGCTCCAGTGTCAGGTGCCCGAGCCCCTTTGTATACGCATGCACCAGACTCACATAATCCTGCATTGTAGCAACCGGTGCCTTTCCTGTAATTGTTGCCATCTCCCTCGCAGCGGTTGTGGCAAACTGCGGGCTCTCGGCTCTTGCAAATCTCTGCTCCAGATCTGTCATTGCACGGCCGACATATTCCATCGGCACCTGTAGGATAAAGCTGTAGTATGGCTCAAGCAGCACGCTCTCTGTGGATTTAAGCCCCTGGCGGATTGCTCTGTATGTAGCCTGGCGGAAATCGCCTCCCTCCGTGTGCTTTACATGTGCTCTTCCTGTAAGAATAGTGACCTTCACATCGGTAAGCGCTGAGCCTGTGAGCACACCCCTGTGCTCCTTTTCCTCAACGTGTGTGGCTATGAGGCGCTGCCAGTTTTTGTCGAGCACATCCTCACTGCAGGTGGATGTGACCGTGATTCCGCTGCCACGCTCCGCCGGCGACAAAAGCAGATGCACCTCTGCATAGTGGCGCAACGGCTCAAAGTGTCCTACTCCCTCGACAGCCCTTGCTATCGTTTCCTTGTATACAATGCTGCCCGGTCCAAACGTGACAACAACACCAAACCTGTCCTTTATGAGACGCACAAGCACCTCCATCTGCACCTGTCCCATGAGCTGCACATGGATTTCCTTAAACTCCTCCACCCACACTATGTAAAGCTGTGGGTCTTCCTCCTCAAGCTGCTTTAGCTTTTCCATAAATGCCACCGGATTTACATCATCCGGCAGAATCATCCTATAGTTTAGTACCGGTTCAAGGATTGGCATATTGGACTGCTGCTCAACCCCGAGCCCCTGCCCCGGAAATGTCGAGCTAAGACCTGTGACAGCAACTATCTCACCCGCCTCTGCCACATCAGCTATCTCATATTTTTCACCGGAATACTTTCTTATCTGATCGATTTTCTCAATCAGAATGCCTTTTGCCTCGTCACCGCCATGAGCTTTGTACTCTATTTTGTCCCTGACTCTAAGACAGCCTCCGGTAACCTTTAAAAATGTCAGCCTGCTGCCTCTGTCATCCCTGCCTATCTTGTATACGCGGGCAGAAAAATCGTCAGGATAATTTCTTTCACACATAAACCTCGAAAGTCCCTGAATCAGCGTATCCACTCTGTCAAGCTTAAGTGCCGAGCCGTAAAAGCAGGGGAACACCTCCCTTTGAGCCACAGCCTGCGCAATATGTGCATCTGTAAGCTCTCCCGATTCCATAAATTCATCTAAAAGAGGCTCGCTGCACATGGCAAGCTCATCAAATAAATCCTGTGAAGAAAAATCCACGCAGCCATCACTCAGCTCGCTCTTTAGCTCTGCCTGCACTTTCTCCGCATCCGTGCCCTGCATATCCATCTTGTTTACAAAAATAAATGTCGGCACGTTATAGTGCTTTAAAAGTCTCCACAGTGTGCGCGTGTGCCCTTGCACTCCATCAGTTGCGCTTATTACAAGTATTGCATAGTCAAGCACCTGAAGGGTACGCTCCATCTCTGCCGAAAAATCCACATGCCCCGGTGTATCAAGCATGACTACATGCCATGTACGAGCTGTATCTGCTGCATTTGTTGTGCGCGCTGCATCTGCTGTATCTGCCGCATTTGTGCCACGCAAAATATCAAGCCTTGCCTGCTTTGAAAAAATGGTTATTCCACGCTCTCGCTCCTGCGCATCGTTGTCCAGATACGCGTCCTGATGATCCACGCGCCCGAGTGAGCGAATCTGCCCGGTACTGTAAAGCATGGCCTCAGACAGGGTTGTCTTTCCCGCATCTACATGTGCGAGAATGCCTATTGTAATGTGATTGTTTGTCATTTTCTGCTCCATTTATGCCTCAATCCAAGAACAGAGACACCTGTGGATGTCTCTGTGTCAGCCTTTATATCATAATCCGTTGATTTCCTAAATTATAGCATTTTGTGGTTGCTCTGTCATCTTTTTTCTTGATTGACAAATAATTATTTCGTACTTATAATGTAATTATGGAGAATATAATTTTTGAATGGGATGAAAATAAAAATACAATTAATAAACGAAAACACAAAATTTCATTTGAAGAGGCAAAAAGTGTTTTGATTTTTAGGAGGATCAATCATGAGAGATGAATACGACTTTTCCAACGCAAAACGCAATCCTTACGCAAAAAAACTAAAAAAACAAATTACAATTAATATTGATGAAAATACAATAGATTATTTTAAAGTGCAAGCTGAAAATTCGGGAATTCCTTACCAGACACTTATTAATTTATATCTATCAGATTGTGTCACACAAAAAAGAGAACTCCAGCTTTCATGGAAATAATGCGAGGATAATATGAACAAAAAAGAAGTATTGGAACTAAAACGAAGATTAAAAAAAGACCAGGCAACCTTCAGTCGTCTGGTCGGCTGCTACGTGGACTGCAACCATGAAAAGGTCTGCAAATTCGGTGGCAAATTTCTCACTCTTGAGGAGGATGAATACTACAAATATCTGGAGATTTCAAACAAGGTACTTTCCGGCACTCTCGGAAACAACCTGCTCAATCTGCAGTTTCCGCTTGAGGAGGAAGAGGTCGGAGGCCGCCAGCAGATTCTCATGGCGCTTCGCGACAGCGAGCTTAATGATGAGACTCTGCTCGATACATACTATGACCTGGTAATCGACACCTACGATGAGGCCGGAAACTATCTGATTCTTTTGTATCTCGACAGCTACGATGTCATGACACGTACAAAGGACAACATCAACGTGGATGAGTCCGAGGAGGTGTACAAATACATGCTCTGCGCCATCTGCCCTGTCACACTTTCAAAGCCGGGCCTTGGCTATCTGGAAAAGGAGCAGCGTATCGGAGCCCGCATAAGGGACTGGGTTGTCGGCGCTCCTGAGACAGGCTTTTTATTCCCTGCCTTCAACGATAGAAGCACTGACATACACTCCACTCTTTTCTATACGAAAAACACCAAGGAGCCGCACTCTGAGTTTATGACAAACGGCCTCGGCTGCGGTGTGGAGCGCACAGCTACTGAGCAGAAGATGGCTTTTCATTCAATCGTCAGAAACGTGCTGGGTGCTGAGGACGAGAGCACTGATGACAAGCTGCTTGATATCCAGCAGAATCTGTCCGAGATGGCCGATGACTACGCTGAGACTCACGATGATGACGATGATCCGTTCATTCTCGACAGCGAGGCTATGAACAAGGTACTTAGTGACTGCCATGTCTCTGAAGAAAAGATTTCACGCATTGAAAAATCCGTCAATGAGGCCTTCGGTGACAAGCCGCCTATCGCAGCCAATGTCATTGATTCAAAGGCTCTTGCAGCTAATGAAATCCGCGTGGAAAAGCTTGCTCTTGAGAGCCAAGTCGGCGATTTAACTCTCGAGCTCAATGAAAAAAATGCGCAGCTTGAGGAGAAGGATTCTGTTATCCAGGAGAAAAATAATCAGATTGAAGAGCGCACCTCACAGCTTCTTGAGAAGCAGGAAGAGATTGATAATTACACTTCTCAAATTAAGACCTATGATGTGGTGCTTCATGTAAAGCCGGAGAAGGCTTCACAGATTCATGCGCAGGTCATCAATGGGGAGAAGTGTCTCGTCATTCCTATGAGGGAGAATGAGAATGCCACCATAAATGGGGTGAATACAAATCTGTAGGGACGCATCATAGGATATCGCTTATGGGGCTTCGTTTATGGGGCTTCGCATATCTAGGCTGTGGATACCGGCCTAGCATGCAGTATATTCCTCAGAAAAATATAAAATCAGCCACGGCAGCATTTGCGGATAGTTTATTGATAGTTTGCTATGAATTGTCGTATCCACATTTTATGGAACGCCGTGGCAGTTTATATTTTTCTTCGGAACACACCGCATACTCTCCGGTAAATTTAGGGTACTTACCGGTTTACCAGCTCAGCACCTCATGGCCATCCTCTGTGACGAGTACCATGATTTCCCACTGGGCTGATGGAAGTCCGTCGTCAGTGTATACTTCCCAGTTGTTCTTGTCATCTACGTAGATATCGGCCTTGCCCATGTTGACCATTGGCTCGATGGTAAATATCATGCCTGGTGCCATGACCATGTCGGTGCCACGCTTGGTGTTGTAGCCTACCCACGGATCCTCGTGAAATTCGAGTCCCACTCCGTGTCCACCGATTTCGCGCACTACTGTGTAACCGTTTGCAAATGCATGGTCGTGCACCGCCTGTCCCATATCTCCGAGGAAGCCCCATGGCTTTACCTCTTTGAGTCCAAGCTCCACACACTCCTTTGTGACTTCAACGAGCTTTTTCTTCTCCGGGCTTACATTTCCGATACAGTACATTCTTGATGAATCCGAAAAATATCCGTTTAAAATTGTAGAACAGTCTACATTTATGATGTCACCATCCTTTAAGATGACATCCTTTGAAGGAAATCCGTGACAAACCTGCTCATTTACCGATGTACATACGCTGTAAGGATAACCCTCATAGTTGAGTGGTGCAGGGATGCCGCCCATGCTGGTGGTCATATCATAGACTATTTTATCAATCTCTGCGGTGTTCATACCCTCGTGGATATGCTCTCCTATGTAGTCGAGCACTGCGACATTTATCTTGGCGCTCTCCTTTATTCCTGCTATCTGGTCAGGTGTCTTGATGATTGAATGGCTCGGTATCTTATGATGTGCCTCAGCAAGCTTTTCAAGCTTCATATCAAATGCCGCATGACAGGTCTTATATTTCTTTCCGCTGCCACACCAGCAAGGGTCATTTCTTCCAATTTTTGTTGACATAAAATCTTCTTTCTAGTGATCAAGAGTAACGTTTCCCATATCGACTCTTTTCCACACTTTTTCTTTTATTTTATAGTTATTTTTCTCCAGCAGCTTCTTATATCTGCCTCCCGAGAAATCATAATCCGTTATATCGGCATTGTCAAGCCCTGCATATATTTCCTGATATTTCCGGGCTATTGCAGACTTTTCCATGGACGAGTAAATGTCATTTTTTTCGACTCCAAGCTTCTTTGCACCATCTATATCAGACAAATCATACCAGAAGTCCTTCTCTGAGTTTTTCAAAGCTTCTTTCTCGTCGTCAGTAAGTGTAATGCTCTCTTTTTTGGCCATCTCATAAAAAATCTCATCGTGAATGGCCATGGACATAGCTGCTTTACGCGCTGTGACACGGACAAATTCACCGTTTGTGTGGATATTCCAATACTTGTTTGGATTATCGGAATCATACACAAGGGCCTGCTTCTCGACATTCATCTCCTCAAATGCCACATAAAATGCCATATCGCGCAATGTCAGTTCTTTCCCATTCACGGTAACAGCCACATCATCCAGATGCTCATTGTATACAATATTCTGCTTCATATCATGATAATTATATGCATACACGCCGGCTATGACAGCCAGCACTGCAAGTATAATTGTTGTGATGTGTTTTCTTATTTTGCGCAAAGCTTTGCAACCACCTGATTTATAACCTTTCCGTCAGCCTTGCCCTTGAAATGCGGCATGACTGCCTTCATTATCTGTCCTTTGTTTCCTGTTGCGATCACATCTGAGAACTGCTCTGTGAGCTCCTTTTCTACCTCTTCTGCCGACATCATTGCAGGAGCGTACTCCTCAAAGATTGCATATCTGGTATTGTACTCATCAAGCAGATCTGTTCTGGAAGCAGGGCATGTGTCAATCTGCTCCTTCACAGACTTCATTTCCTTAAGGATGACCTTGTTGACAAGCTCCTCCGGTATATTGTCTCTGCAGCCCTCATCTATTGCTGCCTTTTTGGCTGCCGATACAAGTGAGGATATAGCATCCTTTCTTACCTTGTCTCTTGCTTTCATTGCTGCAATCATGTCTTTTTGTAATTGTTCCATCTGCATGGCTTGTTCCTCCTGCTTTTCTTACTTTATTTACAGGCTTGCTAGTTCGTTTTGTGCGAATTGGTGCCGTCTGTCTCTATAATACACCTTATGGATGGAAATTGCTATCGTTTATTGCAATGAGTTTGTTTCATGAAAAAAAGAGCCGGTAAGTATAATAAATATACTTATCGGCTCCTAATCATCCTATACAAGACGTCGTATAGCAAGTATTGTATGACACTGTACGCTTCTGTTTGCTGTGATTCCTGCCTTTGTGGACTGTGCCTCCACTATCACACCACCACCTGCATATATAGCTACATGTCCCGGATATACCACTACGTCTCCCGGCTGTATATTATCGAAGGATACGGCCTGTCCCACAGACTTAAATGCCTGTGAATATCTCGGTGTGCTGATACCAAAATGTTCATATACCTCATGCACAAAGCCCGAACAGTCTACACCGTTTGTAAGACTGTTTCCCGCCCATACATATGGATTGCCCACAAACTGCATAGCGTATGATACTACAGAGCTTCCTGAAACTCCTGTTGAAGCACTCGGGTTCTTTCCACCGCCTGCTGCATAGTCACTGGCAATGCTTCCGCCCTTGCCGGCTCCACCACCATCATAGCTTGAACTGCCTGACGAGCCGGAGCTTGATGAGCTGTTCGCTCTGGCAGCAGCGGCGGCCGCTGCTTCCTGCTCCTGAATGATCTTGCCCTGTGCCGTAATAATATTCTGATAATTGTCTGCCTGCTGCTGTGCCTGAGCTATCTGGCTTGCATACTGCTCCTTCTGATTTTCAAGAGCTACTATAGCCGCCTCGACATCCGACTGCTGCTTCTCATAGTCATCCTGCATGGCTGTGAGCTCATTCATGTCGTTGTCAAGCTTGGTACCAATCTCCTTCACCTGCTCAACTGCTGCCTGATAAGAATCCATAAGAGCCCTATCCGAATCATATACATCTGACACGTACTCTATACGATTGAGCATATCTGTGATGCCATTTGACTCAATAATTGCTGTCCAGATATTGTCTTCAGCGCTGTTTTCATACATGAACTGTATACGCTTCTTCATGGCAGCATACTGCTCCTGCTGCTTTTCCTGAGCCGCTGCAAGATCCTTCTGATTCTGCTCTATCTCTGCCTGCTTGCTTGTGATATCTGTCTGAAGCTTCTTTTGTGCTGCAAGAATCTCATCAAGCTTTGCGGATTTATTCTTTATATCATCAGCAGTAGTCTGCTGCTGATCCTTTAGACCATTAATCTCATTCTTCTTATCCTTGAGATCCTGCTCAGCCTGTGACTTCTTCTTCTCTGCATCCTTCTGCTTCTGTGTCTTGGCATATACCTTCTCAAGTCCACTGTTTATGTATCCGCTAAATGTAGTGCCCTCTACTGCCGGTCCTGTAAAAACGAGTGCCGATGTTAACACCGTACATATAGCACGTGTCCATTTCTGATTCATTTTATTCCTCCTGTAATACGACGGTCAGATTGACCTTTCCTTCCACAATTTACGTTCAATATACATTCGGATATATTATCGCACAAAATGAATCTTTTTTCCACATCTTTTTGTAAATTTACAGAATTTTCCACATTTTATATAAGGATATGAGGGTCAAAAGGTATTTTGCCCCTAATTTATGATTCACATACGCGCTATTATAAGTCTATCATCAGGTTTGATGCTATCTGAGGTCAGAGCGTTTATTTCCATTATGTTTTCAACAGTGGTGCGGTATCTTTTTGCAATGTCCCACATTTTATCATCCTTCTGCACTATATAGCCGACCAGAGCTGCTTCAGCCTCAGTTTCAGGCGCGTTCTTTTCCTGCTCCACCGATGTTATGACTGACACTTCATCCTGCTGCAGGGCAATAGCGTTTATGCTGACAACACCCTTAATTTCATATTCGCTGTTGTCGAGCAGGTTGACCTGCACCTGGTCTACCTGCACATTTACCTCGCAGCAGGTATTAGCATCCATGCCCGGTATCTCAACGAACTGTTCAAACGGCACAGAGTCTGTATGCATCTCTATCGGACAGCCATCGTCCTCCACAATATTCACACAGTTCACCTGCAATACACCTGACACAATAATTCCTGTGTCTGCATTTTTTATCTGTGCAATAGCGGCCTGCGTCTTTGTACCGCAGATTCTTAAAATTCTCTTTTTGCTGTTTTCTCTGTACAACTGCTCCAAAATACGGCATTTTGTGTCATTTTTCATAAGAAGGCTGCATACCTTCATATTTTCAAACACAGGTTTTACCGGACATGATACGCTGTACATGTCATTGAGCACCTCTACTGTTTCCTCACTCCAGACCTTTCCATCCACCGCAAGCGCTGCCTCAATCGAAAGCTGCCTGAGCTCTCCGTCATAATCATTTTCCGCCTCAACCTGATGCATGGCAGGCTGTGTGCGAAGCCAGGCAATATTTCCGGCATTATCACCCTCGCAGCGTATTTCATTTGAAAAACCCTCCTGCACCTCAAAGCAGCAAATTTCCTGTTCTTCACTCAGATACACTATACACGCATGGCACTCGCCTGTCAGTGTGATATGGTCACGCTCGTATGTATACTCCAGATTTCTCATATCAACAAGACTTGATATGAGCTTGCATATATTCGGCTTGGTCTTTGGCAAGGTGACGACATTTTTAATTCTGACAATATCCCTTACAACACTGTCAAGCTTAAGCACCTTCATCTGCCCCATAAGCTGCTCCACGTCCTTGTCATCAATCCTTTGTGCAACCTCAAGATTTTCTTCCCTCTCTCCATAAAGCTCCACGCTTATAATGCCTCTGACCGAGAGCTTTCGCGAATTGATAACCCCAACCGTAAGCTCATCAAGCCCGGTATACACACGAACCGTATCCTTCTCGCAGACTCCTTGAAGCACAAGCTTCTCCTGAAACGGTATTGCATCCTTTATATGCTCCACTCTGTTTCCGCCGATATTTTCCTCCGGCTCATCGCCTTCAAAAACTTCCTCTCTCGTATACAGCACTTCAAATTCAATGCTTCCACTCAGCCAGATATTCTCGCCTGACGCTTTTATCTCGTCAAGCTTTACCTGCCCGTTCTGGCAAACCACTTTGAAAACATCAGGCTTATTGTCCTTTATGACATAATCCCTGTCGAAGCCAACCTGCGACATATCCTTTACCTTTTCTATGCATTGTCTGATTTTTTGTGTAATTAATTCCATAAAAAATACCCCACTTCAAATATGTATATAAAATACATATTCAAGATGGAGTAACTTTATGCAGATGCAGCCGTTTTAATTCATGATAAAACTAGCAAAGCTGCATCCTTATATCCTTTGTAATCACATCAGTGTAGGTGAAAGATAAGAGCTGTGGCGGATTCTGCTCAAACTCATCATCTATCAGAACCGTAAACACACTTGGGTATGCCTGCTGAATAACACCCTCCTGGATGTCAACCTTGTTGCGGCCGAGATCCTGCTGGATTTTTACCCTGTTGCCACACTGCTGGTGAATCGATGCTCTGACTTTTCTAATTTCTGTCTGTTCCATTTTAAGCCTCCTTATTGTGGGTATGCCCACTGGCACATAACTATAGTCCTCATGGTAACCAGTATTGTAACGACGGTGTCATATATATGAAATCAATCTCTGTATAAATATAAAACAGGTCAAATTAATCAACAATTATATCAATCAATATATTTGAATATATAAATATGTCACCACAATATCTAGTAACTTTACTATAGCAAAGTATTGCAGTGATAGCAATAGAGCATTAGTACTGATTGTCAGTTTTTTTCGCAACTTTTAATACAATTTACGAAATTTTCACTCAAACACAACAGGCATTTCACTCAATTCCGTCTTTATTACTATATACGGATAACTCGCCTGATTGCTGACCTTCTCGCCCTTATCCGGGGCTATCAGACGCGTATCAAAATACATTGCCTTATCCTTAACATAAAACTGGTTAACCGTAATACTGTAGCCACCTGTCTCCTTTGTGCCAAAGCCTTCCGCTATGTATAAATATTCATCATCCTTGTACGTCAGCTTCATCGCCTTTGCCTTGCTTTCATTTATCTGCTTTTTAAACTCCTCCGGGATTTCATCCCCGCAGATTACCGTGTACTCAACCATCCTGTCACTCTCCGTGCCTGAAATATTTGCGCGGCAGCCCGAAATCACTGTCGCTGCCGATATCACAAGCACACCTGCAGCCATCACCAGAATTTTTCTCAATTTTTCTGACATTTTTTCCTCTCTTTCTTATCATATCGCTTATGATATGATATAATATCAAATATTGAACTACAATTTATATAGAGTATGAAAAAGAGAGGTCAAATATGCGTTCAGTTTTAATCGTAATATTCGTATTTTTCTATCTGCTGCTCGGTCTTCCGGTGCTCGGAGCCATGTGGATAATACACAAATTTGCCCCGGCATGGGCCGATATGGCACAGCTTCGCCTGGTACAGTGGGCTTTCCGTGTCATCATATTCCTAAGCGGAGCAGACATTGAATTTATAGGGGAGGAAAATGTGCCAAAGGACGAGGCTGTACTATATATAGGAAATCACCGTAGTTTCTTTGACATCATAATCACCTACTCCAGATGTCCACGCCTGACCGGCTACATCTCAAAGCAGAGTATCACAAAAATACCGGTGCTGGGTCTCTGGATGAAGCGCCTGCACTGCCTGTTTTTGGACCGCGATGACATCAAGCAGGGACTAAAGGTCGTGCTTGCAGCCATAGATCAGGTCAAATCCGGCATCAGTATATGTGTATTTCCTGAGGGCACACGCTGCAAAAACAAAGATGACCTGACAGAGGTACAATCTTTCAAAGAAGGTACTTTCAAGATTGCCACAAAGAGCAAATGCAAGATAGTGCCAATGGCAATCATGGGAACAAATGAAATATTCGAGGATCACCTTCCATGGGTCAAAAAGAATCATGTGGTTATCCGATATGGCACTCCTATTGATCCGGCAGCACTCAGTAAAGAGGAACAAAAGCATCTCGGAGCTCATTGCAGAGAAGTGATTGTAGATATGCTTAAAGAAATGGTATAGTTTAAAAAATGGTATAGCTAAAAAACCGCCCGGTCGGTGCCTGCAAAGGTAAAGGCTTTCATCAAGTAAGGCTTTGCG
>OGWT01002895.1_pt1 | contig 11246 bp, 10 predicted proteins | sample 1576101 | NCBI WGS metagenome assembly OGWT01 (sample SAMEA3541481, study PRJEB24748) | human gut metagenome | biome: human gut; feature: human-associated habitat; material: faeces | place: China | collected 2012 | reverse complement strand
TGTCGCCGCTCTGGGCCGCTCTGGGCGCGGCGGTGAGCTTCTTCATCAGTGCGGTATAGAGCTGACGGGCGTCCACGCCGGCGGACCGCAGAATACGGACTGCCATGTTGTTGCCCTCCCGCAGGATACCGGCCAGCAGATGCTCGGTGCCGATGTAGGCATAGCCGCCCCGGATGGAATCCTCCATGGCGATCTCCACAACGTGCTTGGCGCGAGGGGTCAGACCCTGAGCGGGATTGCCGCCGGGAAGACCGGCGCCGACGCTTTTCCGAACCATTTCCGTCAGCAGGTCATCGGTCAGGCCCGCCTCCGTCAGGACGGTGTGGGCCATGCCCTCGTCCTCACGCATCAGGCCCAGCAGCAGGTGTTCCGTTCCCACATAGCCGTGACCCAATTCGCCTGCGGCCTCTTGTGCCAGCCGCAGGGCTTCCTCCGCAGTGGGAGTAAATTTATTTTCATTCATAATTCAATACCTCTTTTATTCTGGGGTGTGCGTTTTGTTTGAACGCGCCTGTTAAGCGCTTTCCTTGCCGTCCTTGTGGGACTCCTTGGCCTCCTTGTGGGCCTCCTCCAGCTTGTGGATCTCGTCCCGCAACTGGGCGGCCCGCTCGAAGTTCTCCTCGTGGATAGCCTTCTTCTGCTCCAGCTTCAACGCATTCAGCTGACGCACTCGTCAATGTGGCTGGGTTCGAATACCTCGATTCCTTCTACCAGATTGAGCATTCCCTTCCTTTTTCTGAAAGGGGTTCTTACCCCTTCTGAAGAAGCAGAAGTACCACACACATCCTCCCGCAATGGCAACAATCACAATGCCACCGATGACCCACCAGATCACCGGATTGCCGGTGCTGCCGCCGCTCCCTTGTGTTTCGGTGGAAGTGTTGCTCACTTCATTGCCGGCGGCATCGAATTCTGCCAGACCGCCCACCATGTCTTCTTCAGCGGAAGATGTACTGCCGGCAACGTTGGAAGAAGTTTCAGGTGTGGAAGAAGATGCTTCCGAAGCAGGGGCTTCGCTGGAAGGCGTTTGGCTGCTGGGCGTACCGGTGGTGGGCTGCTCCGGTTCCGGATCGGGTTCCTGTGCAGGTTCCTCCACCTTTACGCTGGTGACGAAATCACCGGATCCGGACTGGAGGTTCCCAACCGTTATGTAGAAGATGACGTCCCGTCCCATGGGGATAACATACATATTGCAGCGGATGATGGCGTTTTCGCTGGGTACCTGCATCCGGAAGTCGGTGGTATTGTTGGTGAAATCCTCCTGCATGACCGTAGCGGAAACCGATGAAAAATTCCCGTTCTGGCTGCCGTCCACCTGAAACTGCGGATTCTGGATATTGTCCATAAGGTTGAGCCGCACGGTAACAAAGGTATTGCCCTGCGGATCCACTTCAACCAGAGCAGCCTTGTTAAGGGCACTGTCGGTCATGGACTGGCCCAGAACGTAGGAACCCTCACCGCCGGAATCCTCGATTTTTCCGGTGGTCGGATGCTTGTAGTGGGAGGTTGCGGTTGCGGTATAGATGCCGTTAGATGCTGCTAACACTGGTATGGAAGTAATGCCCGCCACAAGGGCGAGCATCACCACCATACTGCATATTGCCCTTTTCAGCTTTGATGCAGTATTTGTCATATTGTTTCTCCTTTGTTTAGGCTTCGTTGGACTTGCGCTTTCTGGTCACCAGAGTAACACCCATCATGCCCGCAGCGGCCAAGGCCAGCAGAGCAAACACCGCCACGTTGGAGTCGTCGCCGGTCTGGGGGATGTTGGCCGTGTTTTCCGCATCGGTGATGGTGCTGCCTTTTTCCACCAGCGCATAGGTCCCGGCGGTCTTGGTGATAACCGTGTAATAACCGTTTTCCACCGTGCCTCTTACCAGCACCTTGCCGCTATCGTCCAAACGATAGACTGCCAGATTCGCGGAATCATAGCCTGCCGCAATCGGGAAACTGATGCTCACCGTGCCGTTGGGTGCAACTTCATTGCCGTCCGCATCCAGGAATTTCACATCATAGAGCTTGAATTTTTTGCCCACGTCGCTGAGGGAAGAAACCGCGTTGTCATAGTCAGCGCCTTTGGTGATTTCGGAAACCACGATCTGCACGCCCTCATCGAATACGCCCTTGTCGGCATGCACCTTTACACCCGTAACGGAATCGGTGAAGTCCACTGCCGGGGACTGCTCCACCGGCTCTTCCGGCTCAAAGTTCGGGTCATTTTCCGTTGTTTTCGTCAGCGTAGACCAGTCGAGCTTTAAGAGCACATCCTGATCGCCGGTGCCAGCGGAGATATCCTCCATGACCGGCACAAACACATGGAGCGGTACATAGCCGTCTTCATCTGCCAGAGCGTCCGCTACCAACGGGAACTTGATCTGATCGGGGTACAGCTTGCCTTCATAGGAGCCGCCCGCCTGATTGAATTCGTCATACAGATCGCTGCCGTCGGCGTTTTTCTGGGTGGAGAGGACCGTTGCAGGAATCAGCGTACCTTCGACAGAACCATACTGGCCGTAGGTGTAGCCGTTATCATAATAGGAGAGCTCGGCCAGATAGCCGAATTTGTTAAGGTAAGCCAGGCCGTGGAAATCCATGGTCAGATAATACTTGCCGTCTTCGACAGTCAGTTTGATGGTATGATTGATGGCGTCGTTTGACATGGATTTGTCGGTACGGTTGGTTTTTATCATCTCACCGTAAACGGAGTAAACGCCGTCTTCCAGATTGTTTTTGTCCAGTGTTCCCTCCACTGTCAAGCCGTTGATGGCATTCTGGAGATTTAATTCCTGGCCGTTGATGTCATTTTGAGAAAGGTTAGGGTTATCCATTGCCTCTTCCGCAGAGGTTATGGCATTTTGCAGAGCGTCCCAGGATTCCTCTGTATAGTTCCCTTGCTCGATATCCTTAGCCTGAGCAACCAAAGCGGCCAGATCGGCGGTGTCTGCCCGGCGAATCAGGGCTTCCATAGCTTCCGTGAGCTCCTGGGCGGCGGCATTCACCTGGGAAACGCCAGCGTCTTCATCTGCCTGAACGGTTTTGGCGCTTTCCAGGCTTTCCATGAAGGCAGCCCAACTGTTGGGGGTATAATCCGCTTCCACTTTGGTTTCCGCTTCCGCGATAACGGCGTTGAGATTGGTCTTATCGCCGATTTCCTCCAAGCCGGCAATGGCATCGTTGAGTTTTTTCACCATAGCGGCCTGTTCCTCGGCAGTGAATTCCTTCTGTTCCAGGATCGGCTGTTTGGAACTACCTGTCCCTGTCATGGAAATCTGGCTGGAAGGCCAGATTTTCTCCATCTCTGTGGTTACTTCATCGATGGCGTTCTGCAGGGTTTCATAGGACTCGCCGGTATAAGCGGTGCCGGAGATTTGTTTTGCGCTCCACAGGCTGTACTGCAAATTTTCTTCCGGGTTTTCGATTTTTTCCAGGGATGTCCAATCCACCTTCATTCTGGCGTACTGGTCGCCGGAGGTGGGCATGATGGAATACATCACCGGGACGAAAACATGGACGTAGGCTGCATTTTCATGGGTATATTCTTCTGCGGCAGTGGGCTTAGCGGAATCCTCAAACTGTACCCAAATGGGTGTCACGTCAACGGCAATGAGGTGGGCGTAAGGTACGTCTTCAATGTCCAAAGGCCGCTCGTAGTCATAGCCAAATCCCGCCGGACGCTTGGTGTTGCCGTCATAAACGTTCGGCGAATCCGGGTCGTTATAGCTGTCGTAAACGGTGGTTCCCTCCTGGGTCAAATGCCGGATGAGGACGTCCATAGCCGTGTAGCCGGCGGCATCGGGATCCCCCGCCGTGTCAAAAACCGCGCCGAACTGCGTCAGATACTTGGCGTCTACCCCTTCCAGTTCCATCATAAAGCCATATTGCCCAATGAAGCCCATAGGCATAAACTCCACGATAGCGGTAGCCGTGTTGTCTTTAACCACAATAATGGCCTGGTAATCCGTATCGTCCGGATGGTTGGTTTCAAAGGTAGTGCTGCCTCTCAGGGCGGCGTTGCCCATGGAGGACTGATTCATCGTGGCATGCCACAGGTCGATGTCTGCGTAATAGACGCCCTCCTCTACCGGCACGTCAATTTTCTCGATAGGCGTAGTGGGTTCCAGCGTGGCAGCAAAGGCATCTGTAGCACTAACGGTGAATAGGCTGCACAGAAGAACCAAACTCAACAGCAGAGAAAGCCCCCGGCTACGCCACGACTGTTTTGTCGTTGTCATTGTTTATACCTCCATTTCAAGATTTCCCACAAGGGGAAGGTTGATACCCAGGTTAGCCATTTCTAACCCATAGAGAAAGAAATATATTCGCCCTACGGCGATCGGTACATACGGCTCATGTGCTCCTCCTTCTATTTGTTTCTGGTCAGGGGACCGAGCTGTGCGCTCGTTCATCCTGGTATTTTCTTTACCGTCGTTCGTCAACATCCCACAGTTAGCATTAGCTAACCGAACCCCTAAAAAATTGCTCCTTACGGAGCGTTCTTTGGGGCATAGCGCATCACGTATAGTATTTTTCTGAAACAATATTCTTTTGCTGATATCTGTTCCGTCCTGTGGACATTAAAACCATGGTTTCCCTAAAGCATATCCAGTATAACGAGTTGCTTTTTTTCTGTCAATCGAATTTCTGTACCAAAGACGGGCCAAACAGCCTTTTTTGACCTCAAAAAAGCCCGGAATCCGCATCAATGCAGAAAAAGCGCACTTGAACCAAACATGGGTCAAAAAATTTTTATTTTCCCCTTGACAGCCCTGTTTCAGTGAATGAACATGGTGAAAATAGCCGTGCTTTCCGGCATATGCATATCCCCCACGCTGCACTGCATTTTCAGGCATACGCTGCCGTGCAGCAGGGTATCCCGGCCTTTTCCCATGGCTATGAAATTCAGCGCCGTCACCGGAAAATACACATACCGACCGTCAATCCCGCCGTCCCGGAATTCCCCATCGTACAGGTACTGCATTTTGTTGATCCGGCCCTCCATCTTCTTGCCGCTGGACATGGACTCGGCGGACACGGTTTTTACCGCCAGATACACCAGCCCCTCGTGGTCTTTTACGATCAGCTCACAAGGGTTTTCAAACCCTTTGTTTGCCATGGAGAGATTGTTGTGGTTCTTTATCTGCTCCCGGTAAATGATGAAGGGGAAGTAATAGCTGCCGTCTTTGAGGTAATTGCAGATATCCCCGCCGTGAAAATCCCGGTGCCCGGCAAAAATCTCCTTGAGGCGCATCCGCCCCTCCTGTTCAGCAAGGCGCGCCATAAACTCGTCGGAAAAGCCCGCCGACAGCGCCCGCAGGGCATTTTCTTTGATTTGCGCGGGTGGGATGTCCTGATACTGCATATACTGCTCCAGGATTTTCCGCTGGTGCAGCAGCTGCTGTGCCGTTCTTTCCCCAGCGGCGGTCAACACCGACTTTCGCCCTTCTACACGCTCCATCAGCGCCAGATCGTCCAGGCTGTCAAGAATATGCGTCAGGGTGGATTTCGGCTTATTCAAATATCGGGCGGCGTCGGTCACCGTCCGCTTTTTCGGTTCCGCCGTCAGGTAATAAAGCAGCAGCTGAATTTGAAACAGCGTTAAGTTTTCTTTTTCTGACATGAAAATCCCCTCCGGTATTGTATTTGTATAAGGTAAAAACACTATAAAATCAAATGAATCATCTTCACCATACAAAACTGGTCAGAAACAGCCATACTAACCTTGGTGGATAGTTTTAAGCCGTTTTTGGGAATATAACGGTAGTAAGGCTCTTCCATAATGTCCGTAGGCCCACCGCCGATCTTTCTGGCCAGTTCCGCTGCCGAATCTACATAAAAGAACATCTGTGCATCGGCGTGGCCGACCTGTTTCATGTACTTCTTTTGCATCATAGCCATGCCTTTTTTGTTCACTGTATCAAAGACGACTTCTATATCTCCGAATTGTCTGAGCATACAAAACAGGGAAATAACCTTATCTTCCTCAAAATAGTGAAACAGCCCGCCTGCGGTAACAAGGATAGGGGCGTCGGGCAAATCCGTGCGAACCTGCCTGATCCAGTCCTTGGAAAAGGCATCTCCGGCAAGATAGGTTTCCCGTTCCGGCTCCGGGAGCAGTTCCCGCCGGTAGTCAATGACATGCGGCAAATCAACGGCATACCAGCGCGTCTTTCCGTTATCACAGCGGTAATAAGTTGTTTCAAGTCCGCAGCCCAGCTGGACGATCACGCCATCCGGTTTGCGCATTAAAAACTCCTGAATAAACCGATCCATATTGGCAGAGCGAGCCGCTGAAGCCAGCAGGGTATACTGGCTTTGACTGCCGTTTCCCAACAGGTCGGGTGAAAGCTTTTCTTTTAATTCCAGAGCCTTTTTATCATATATGATCTGCGGACAGTGCTCACTGGCATAGATCCTGCCCAGCATAGGGACAAACAGGGTATCCTCCACAACGCCTAACTTGGACATAGCCAAACCTCCTGTATTGATACATTACTTTCTGCCCACAAGCAGCCGGGAAGACCCCAGCATCATCATAGCTGCTCGGCGGTGGGAGCCGAAGGCTTCTTCCGCGGTATCAATGAGCTGGACATCCTGATAGCCCATCTCCCGCAGTTTTTGGGCGAAGGCATCCATATCGCCGTACAGCTTGGGCTTCATGTCATCGTTCAGAGCGAAGACGCCGCCTTTTTTCAGCACCCGCAGGCTCTCCAGCAGCAGCTTGTGCATATCGGCTCCCATGATATTGTGGTAGACATAGTTGCTGATGACCACATCAAAACTCTCATCGGGGAAATCCAGATGATTGGCGTCGCCATGCCGGAACACACACCGGGAGGCCACTCCTTCACTTGCAGCATTTTTCTCACAGAGGGCTTTGCTGTAATTGTAAACAGCTCCCCAGTAGTCCATGCCAGTGACCTTTGTCTCCGGCCAGGCCAGGGCCGCACGGATTGACAGCGCCCCGGAGCCGCAGCCGACTTCCAAGAGATTGCCCTGGCCGTCATAGTCCAGATGAGAGAGAACGACCCGGTGTACCTGTTCCATGATCCCGCCGCCGCCAAAGGCATACTGGCGCCTGATCCATGTGATCCAGACCAGCAGGGCCATCAGCGCCGCCGCAACAACAGAGAACAGAACACCGAGAACCGTGATGTGGAACACCGAAAAAGAAAGTACGGCCAAAACCACGGCCAGAGCCGTGATGCCGCCGATAATATAGAACACGGGATTGGACATCCAGCTTCCGTAGTCTTCCCCGTGAGTTCCAAGTCGAATATTCTCCTGTTTTAATTCTTTCTTGTTCATTGCATTATCTCCTCGTATATTTATAATCTCATCAACAATGCTCCTACCCCTGCCTGCACCGCCGCCATCAGGGGACACAGGAGCAATGGCCATTGCAACAGATGCTCCGGCAGAGCGTAGTCTTTCATCCAGGCTTTGAACGCATAACCGGGGTGTCCCTCCGTTCCCGGGATGATAAACCGGCTTTTCGCCTTCCTCTGAATCAGCCAGAAATCCAGAAAAAACAGGTCACAGAAATTGACCATCATCCACTGGATATACCCGGTCAGGGCCAGACGCCAGAATCCTGTTGTCCCGCCCTCTATGGTACTGACCGCGCCATAAAGCAGGAGAGGCAGCAGCTCCCCAAAACAGATCCAAAGCCAGTAAAAACGATTCTCTGTTTTTGAGGGTGGTTCCGGCGCGTTCTTGATAATAGCAGGCGGGTAGCTGGGAAACATCAGTCGGGGATTGTATAGTGCCACGGCAGCAGCAAATAAATTAAAATAGGCTGCCATAGCAAATCCGTCTAATATCGTTCGCATCCAGTTCATACACATCCCCCATCACTATCATTTACTCGTCTTCCAAGCGGGAAAAATTCGGTTAGGTATCATCGCACTCAAGCACCCAGCGCCACATCCAGCGTCATCATAAGGGTGAAACCAACTGCAAACAGAATGGTTCCCACATTGGAGTGCCTTCCGGCTGACATCTCCGGGATCAATTCTTCCACTACCACATAGATCATCGCTCCGGCGGCAAAGCTCAGGGCATAAGGCAGCACCGGGACTAAAATACCAGCCAGCAGGATGGTCAGAATGGCGCCTACCGGCTCCACTGCACCGGACAGCGTCCCATACAGGAAGGAGCGGGGTTTGGAGAGCCCCTCCGCTTTCAGGGGCATGGATATAATCGCACCTTCAGGGAAGTTCTGAATGGCAATCCCCAGAGAAAGAGCCAACGCCCCCGCCAGCGTGATCCCACTTTCCCCGTAGAGCCACCCGGCATAGACCGCGCCCACTGCCATCCCTTCCGGAATATTATGCAGCGCCACCGCCAGAGTCAGCATAGTTGTTTTTCTAAGACTGCTTTTGACGCCCTCGGCCTCTGAACTGCCGCGATGCAGATGCGGGATCAGCCGATCCAATCCCAGTAAGAATAAGATACCGAGCCAAAACCCCGCGACGGCTGGCACAAAGGACCATCGTTCCATATCTGATGCCTGTTCCATGGCAGGGAGCAGCAAACTCCATATGGAAGCCGCCACCATAACCCCTGCCGCAAAACCGGTAAGCGCACGCTGAACCAGTTCACTCAAATTGTTCCGCATAAAAAAGACGCAGGCTGCGCCGAGCGTCGTCCCGGCAAAGGGGATCAGCAGCCCTTGCCATAATTCAAAAGGCATATCTTCTCACCCTCATTTATTTTCTTTTAAACAGGGAAAAACCTTGTTTTTCATAAGGTTCACAACGAATATCCAACACCTTATACCCGCATTCTTCCACAGCATGTTTCAGCAGCTGCGTGTCAACGGGGTCTTGTATAAGCAGTTCCGTAATCCCTTTTCTGTGAGAAGAAGCCACTTTCTTAACAGAAAATACTTTTCTGATCGCATCGTTTATATGGGCCTCACACATTCCGCAGGACATTCCATCGATTTTCATTGTTACTTTTATCATCATTCGATCCTCACATAGTTAGTGCAGGCTAACCGCGACAAATAAAAAATAGTTAGTTAATTCTAACTAATTGATTTTACCATACCATGCTTCATTTTGTCAAGATACTGTGCTAAAGTGTTTTCGGATAAAGACAAAGCCACACTCAAAAATAGTAATGTTCTGCGTGCGGCATTTGCCTGTCATCCGGTTTGTTTCCGCATTAGAAAATCACACTATGCCAGCGTCCAGTTCTGGCTTTCTGTCTGTAATTTTACCATGCGGGTATAGATACCGTCTTGCCGGAGCAGGGTATCCGGATCGCCCTCTTCCGCTACCATACCATCGGAAAGCACGACGATTTTATCCGCACCGGCTACCGTGCGCATCCGGTGTGCGATCACCAGAACTGTCTTGCCCTGGAGCAAGCGGGAGAGGGCTTCCTGAACGGCGCTCTCATTCTCCACATCCAGAGAGGCTGTAGCTTCGTCAAGAAGGATGATCGGCGCGTTCTTTAAGAAGGCACGGGCAATGGAAATCCGCTGGCGTTCTCCGCCGGAGAGGGTGGAGCCGTTCTCGCCGATCACGGTCTGGTAACCTTGGGGAAGTTTCTGAATAAACTCATCGCACCTGGCGGCTTTGGCGGCGGCGACGACTTCTTCATCCGTTGCTCCCCGCCGACCCAGACGGATATTCTCCATCACAGTATCCCGAAACAGAACCACGTCCTGGAACACCATGGAGTAAGAGCTCAGGAGTGTCTCCGGGTCTACCGTGGACACGTCCGTTCCACCCAGGGATACCTTTCCGCCGGTGACGTCCCAGAACCGGGCAGCCAGCTTGCAGGCGGTAGATTTTCCTCCACCGGAAGGACCGATGAGCGCGGTCACTTCTCCCTGTTTGGCGGTGAAGCTCACATCCTCCAGCACACCGTCCCCCTCCCGATAGGCAAAGGAAACATGGTCAAAGGTGATGTCATAATTTTGCGGTGTAAATTCTTCCGAACCTTCCTGCACCGGCTGTTCCAAAATGGAGCGCATCCGTTCGATCTGCAGCTTGGTGTTGAAGGTGGCGGCAATATTCTGCAAGACCAGCCCAAGCGGGTCATATAGCCGGGCGGCTGCAAAGAGGAACCCCAGGAAGTAGAGGAAGGAAAGCTCTCCGGCTGCCAGAAGTGCCCCGCCGGTCAGGATGGTAGTTGCCAGCCCCAGACGAAGGAACGCCTGTGCGGAACAAACAAACACGCCGGTGGCAAGTTCCAAATGGATGGAGCCCTTTTCCATGGCAGCCAGCTTTTCTTCCAGCTTCCCCATATAGGCTTCCCGACGATTGCATGCTTTGATGTCCCGGATGGTTTCCAGCCCCTCCTGGATGCAGTCGGCCACCGCCCGCTTATTCAGAATATTTTTTGTCCCAAAGGAATCCTGAATTTTCTTACTTCCTGCCGTCAGCAGTATTGCCACCGGCACCACCCACAAGATAGCCAGCGCCATCCGCCAGTCACACAGAAACATGGCGACACCGATTACCAGCGTGGAGCCGATGGAGGCAAACAACTGGGGCACATAGTGGGAGAACATCTGATCCAGACTGGAGCAGTCGGCGATCATGGTAGAGGTCAGGTCGCTTAAGTCCCGGTTCCCGAAAAAGGATAATGGAAGCCGGCGCAGGGTTTCCGCCAGGCTCACCCGGCGGTTGGCGCTCTCTTTATAGGTTGCCAGATACAGCGAGGCATACTGAAACCAATGGAGGACGAACAACAGGACAAGAACTGCCAGGGCAAAGCCCACATAGATCCAGAAGCCCTCCATAGGGCTGCCGCCGTTTTCCAGGCAGCCAAGAAGGTGCTGCGCTGTGAACAGGACTGCACCGATAGGGAGCATGAGGGCCACATTGCATATAAAACACCAGATAACGGCTTTCACCAGATCCTTTGCCCCTTTTTCACTGAGCGCAAATAAGTGTTGTAATTTCTTCGTCATACCGCTGCCTCCTTTCCCACTTTCCATTGGGCGCTGCGCTGATAGTCCGCCCACATGGCGGCGTAGACGCCGTTTTTCTGCAACAGATCACGGTGATTTCCCTGTTCGGCAATCTTCCCGTCGCTTAGGACGATGATGTTATCCGCATCCTGTACCGTAGACAGTCGGTGGGCGATCATCAGCACGGTTTTGTTCCGAGTCAGCGCTTCAAACGCTTTCTGGATCTGATGCTCGTTCTCCGGATCGGCAAAAGCGGTGGCCTCGTCCAGCACTACAATGGGGGCGTTTTTCAAAATGGCCCGCGCCAGAGCAATCCTCT
>OGWT01002894.1_pt1 | contig 11248 bp, 10 predicted proteins | sample 1576101 | NCBI WGS metagenome assembly OGWT01 (sample SAMEA3541481, study PRJEB24748) | human gut metagenome | biome: human gut; feature: human-associated habitat; material: faeces | place: China | collected 2012 | reverse complement strand
TGAAGATCTTAAGCGCGTCGGCGTGACGGGAATCTTCCTGGGATACTACATTCCGTGGGAAGGCCTGCACAATGTTCTGGTTGCAAAGGCGCACGGATTTAAGAGCTGGGGCAAAGTGGTCGAGGGCGATTATGACGACTATGAGAATCTCGATAACTATCAGGCGGGAATTCATGAATACTTCAAGTACCTGAAGTTCGGATTCGGACGCTGCTCGGATCAGGCATCCATGCATATCCGCAGAGGGCGCATCTCCCGTGAGGAGGCAATGCAGGTAGTAAAGGAGCGCGACGGTGCATTCCGCTGGACCTACCTGGACAAAAAGCTGGAGGATATCCTCGAGCCGATCGGTATTACGGTAGACGAGTTTATTAAGATCTGCGATGAGTTTACGAACAAGAAGCTTTTCCTGACGGACAAGAATGGTAAGCTGATCAAGGATAAAAACGGCAATCTGACCAAGATAAACTATGACAATGTAGAAGAGAAAGACAACAAATAATGGAAACAGTCATTATAGATTATGGAATGGGCAATCTGCTTTCCGTACAGAGAGCGTTTGAAAAATGCGGATCGGATGCGGTAATCATCGACAATCCGCTCGATCTTAGGGAGGCAGAGCATATTGTGCTTCCCGGGGTCGGCGCTTTCCCGGATGCAATGAATAATCTAAGAGACGGCGGATGGATTGAGGAATTAAACCGCGCCGTGCTTGAAAAAGAGACACCGATTCTTGGAATCTGTCTTGGGATGCAGCTGCTGGCAGAGCGGGGCTATGAGGTCTGCGAGTGCGAGGGACTGGGATATATTCCGGGCGAGATCGTGCGTTTTGAACAGACACAGGCGAAGGAAAGAATCCCGCATGTCGGATGGAACGACATTGAAAAGCGCGTGGAAACGCCTCTCTTTGATGGAATTGAAGATGGAACGAACTACTACTTTGTGCACAGCTATCATTTTAAAGTGAGGGATGAGGAGAATATTGCCGCGGTTACTCCGTACTGCGGTGAGTTTGTCTCGGCAGTGGCAAAAGATCATATTGTCGGTACGCAGTTTCATCCGGAGAAGAGCCAGAAAGCCGGTTTTCGCCTGATTAAGAATTTTCTGGCGATGTGACGGAAGAGAGAAAGGGAGCAGAGATAGAGAGATGTTAAAAGTTCGCGTGATTCCCACCTTGCTGTACAAATCAGTAGGTCTGGTGAAGGGTGTGGGATTTAACTCCTGGAGAAGAGTGGATACGGTATTGCCGGCAATTAAAGTATACAACATGCGCGAGGTGGACGAGCTCATTCTGGTGGATATTGAGGCAACCAAAGAGGGGCGGGATCCGGATTACGAGTCCATCCGTGATTTTTCGAGAGAGTGTTTTGTGCCGTTCTGCGTGGGCGGCGGAATCTGTAACATAGAGCAGATCCGGCAGCTCCTCCGGGCCGGCGCGGATAAAGTTGCGATCAACAGTGCGGCGTATGACAATCTGGAACTGATAACGGAAGGTGCCAGATTATTCGGATCACAGTGCATTGTGGCAAGCATAGACTGCAGGAAGATCGACGGTTCCTACCGCTGTTTTTCACATAACGGCGAAGTTGATACGGGATATTCGCTGGAAGAATGGGTTCAGAAAGTCGTGGAAGCCGGCGCGGGTGAGATCCTGCTGACCTCGGTGGAACTGGATGGAACTATGCAGGGATACGACGTAGAGATGATAAAGATCGCGACAGAGTTAGTGAATGTTCCGGTGATTGCATCCGGCGGTGCCGGCAGTTACGAAGATATGTATCAGGCAATTATGCAGGGCGGAGCATCGGCGGTTGCGGCGGCGAGCATCTATCATTTTACGGAACAGACCCCAAGGGAGGCAAAGGAATATCTGGGAGAGCGGGGCATACCGGTACGAATCAAATAATGATTCTGCGGGTGCACCAAAATAAGGAGCGAATATGGAACTGGGAACATTCATCGAACAAATCTGCCGCTATGACAGGCAGGAATATTTTGAATGTTATGGACAGATAGAAGAACGGCTTCATAATTTGGAGAAAATACTGGGAACGCTGGAGGAAGCGCAGCGCAGCATGATATTGGAGCAGATGGAGCACCGGGCAGGAGAAGCACCTGTCTGGATGCGGATACATCTGCTTTCTTTTTGTATGAAAGTGTCAAAGACGCCGGCTTATACGCAGGAGCTGCTGCAAACAGTGCTGGATGCAGACTGGAATGAAGTGGGGGAATATGAGAAGCTCAGCGATTACTGGCAGATTGGTACGGCTGTGTTTGCCGATGCGCGGCTCAAAGGGGAGCGGACACAGGAACAGCTCGCGGCGCTGTACCGGATGCTGTTTGATGCTTTCTGCGGGGCGCTGGGAATCAAGGGACGGAATTATGTTCCGGTAGAGGAGAGAGACGGGAATCTGGTCTTTGTGATGACCTCACAGGTGCTCGGCCAGAACCATGCGCCGACAAAGACATTGCTCGACCGTTGCCTGGTGCTAAAGAAGTACCTGAGGAAGAAGGTCGTGATCATCAACACGGCGATGCAGATTTCCGGAAAAGGAGCGGGACCGTTCTACGATCTCTGTGAGGCGGGCTATCTGCCGGAATTGTGCAGCCTGGATCACATCGAGTTTCAGGGAGAAGTGTTCGAGTTTCATCAATGTACGAATGATATGCCGAACCTGGATACGATGGTACAGCTGGTGCAGATGATTCGGGAGCGGAAGCCCTGCTATCTGCTTGATATCGGAGGAAGCGACATCTGTGCGGATATTTGTGGTATGCTCGTGCCGGAGATTACGGTGGGAACGGTTTTTTCGGCGGTGGCGATGTCCTGCGGGGAATACCAGCTGCTGGACGGAAAGCCGGGAACCGGGGATCTGCCTGTGCTGGATACGAAATTGTTCGAACAGCTTTTGTTGCAGGGCAGCAGAACGTACTTTGCGTTCCTGTTTCAATTGACAGATCAGTTGCTCCATATGTTTCAGCTCTTCCTCCTGCTGCTGTGTTTCTTCCTTCAGCTTTTTCTCCAGTCGTTTGTATTCAGCCTTTTGAAACTGACTCTCACGGATCAGGTTTTTCTGTTCTTCTTCACTGATACCTTCAGCACGCCGTTGTTCACGCGCGAGTTTAGCTTCTTTCATTTGCTGTTTGGCGTCAGCCAATGTCTGGCTAGCTTGAGCCTGACATGCCGCCAGCCTTGAGCGCATGTCCTTCAGTTGCTGGCTATCTTCCAGTTCCTTAATCTGTTTGTTGATTGCAGAAATGTTTGCTTCTTCGATGCGGAAGAAACCGTCTGGCTGTAACAGATCATATACGGGAGGTACAAAAAACTGGTGTAAGTTACTGCCTGCAAGATTCCCGGAGAATGCAGCCAGATAGCCGACTTTTTCATCAGGAGTCTGCACAATCAGCACCCCGAACATTTTTCCTGCTGACAATTCTTCAGTCCAGTCTGTTCGTGAAGTTATATAATTCTGCACCTCGTGCGCAGCCTTGACAGTTAATGGGTGAGGAGTATAATGAAACGGAAAAGTAAATTCCGACGGAAGCTCTATTCCGTCGGAATCAATATTCAGATAATGTATTTTATCGTCTATGAAGTCTGTCATACAAAAAATTATTCCAGTTCACGCTGACGGCAGAAGCATTCGCCGAATTTTTCATCTACGTTTTCTATCGCTTCCTTGAAGATACCATAAACAGCCGATCCTGATCCGCTCATTGAAGCATAGACTGCTCCCAGATCGTACAATTTATCTTTGATAGCTGCAATTTCCGGATATTTCTGGAATACACTGTATTCAAAATCATTCTTCATGCAGTCTTTCCATGTTTCTATCGGGCGTTTGATAATCTCTTTCAATGAAACTTCCGGATGTTGAGGTTTGATACATGCGAAAGCATCACGTGTAGAAACGAATATATTCGGTTTTACTAGTACGAGATAATAACCCTTCAGTGAAAGCTCTATAGGTTCGAATATATTTCCGATACCAGACGCAAAGACCGGTTTGTTCTTGATGAAGAATGCGCAGTCTGCTCCCAGGCGTGCAGCATATTCTTCCATTTTCTCTTCGCTTATTCCAAGCTTGAATTTTTCATTCAGCAGTTTTATCATAAAAGCAGCATCAGCCGATCCGCCACCCAATCCGGCACCAGTTGGAATGTGCTTAAACAGATGAATGTCTACCGGAAGCATCTGGTAATTTTCTGTTTTCAGCAGATTGTATGCTTTAATAACCAGATTATCCTCAAGGTTTCCTTCGATAACAGTTCCGCTTGTATGAATCTTATAAGGAAGATCAGAACCTTCCAGACGATTCACTTCCAACGCATCTTGCAGCTTGATAGGATAAAAGACAGTTTCCAGATTATGGTATCCGTCCGGACGCTTCTCTACGACGTTTAGTCCGAGATTTATTTTTGCATTAGGAAAAGTAATCATATCGTTAAATTTTGTTTTTTCAAAGATAGTGTAAAGTTTTTAAAATCTGCATCCATTTCCGGAAAATATACATCAGGTGAGGGTAAAACGTTATAGCCTGTGCCATGTACAATAAAGTTTGGCATGCCCGCCATTATGGAAATAAGAATCATTTTTTCTATCTTTGCACAATTAAAATCTAAAAGAGAGAAATGGCAGAAACGAGAAGAACTACCCGTGTCCCGAAGGCTACCAAAACGAAGCCGGTTGATGAATACGGACATTTGCAGCCACAGGCTCCCGAACTGGAGGAGGCTGTGCTGGGTGCATTGATGATTGAAAAGGATGCATATTCGCTAGTCAGTGAAATCCTCCGTCCTGAGTCTTTTTACGAACACCGCAATCAGTTGATTTACACCGCGATTACCGATCTGGCAATACAGCAGAAACCGATTGATATCCTGACGGTGACAGAACAGCTTCGTTCGCGTGGTGACCTGGACGAAGTGGGAGGACCTTTTTATATCACTCAGTTAAGTGGTAAGGTAGCTTCTTCTGCCCATATCGAATATCATGCTCGTATCATCGCCCAAAAGTTTCTGGCACGCGAGCTGATCTCTTTTACCAGCAACATCCAGACAAAGGCGTTCGACGAGACTCAGGATGTAGACGATCTGATGCAGGAAGCCGAAGGAAAACTCTTCGAAATCTCGCAGCAGAACATGAAGAAAGACTATACGCAGATTAATCCTGTCATTCAGGAAGCGTATGAGATGCTTCAGAAAGCAGCGGCAAGAACCGACGGTTTGAGTGGTTTGTCGAGTGGCTTCCATCAGCTCGACAAGATGACTTCCGGCTGGCAGAATTCCGACCTTATTATTATTGCTGCCCGTCCGGCGATGGGTAAGACAGCATTCGTGCTCTCTATGGCGAAGAATATGGCCGTAAACAATAAAGTTCCCGTTGCATTGTTCTCTCTGGAAATGAGTAACGTACAGTTGGTGAACCGTCTGATTGTGAATGTGTGCGAGATCCCCGGTGAGAAAATCAAGAGCGGTCAGCTCGCTCCTTACGAATGGGGACAGCTCGACTATAAGATAAAGGAACTGTACGATGCTCCGCTTTATGTTGACGATACACCTTCCTTGTCTGTATTTGAGTTGCGAACCAAAGCACGCCGACTTGTACGTGAACACGATGTAAAGATTATCATTATCGACTACCTTCAGTTGATGAATGCCAGCGGTATGTCATTCGGAAGCCGTCAGGAAGAAGTAAGTACCATCTCCCGTTCGTTGAAAGGACTTGCCAAAGAGTTGAATATCCCTATCATCGCATTGAGTCAGTTGAACCGTGGTGTAGAAAGTCGTGAGGGAATCGACGGCAAGCGCCCTCAGTTGAGCGACTTGCGTGAATCGGGAGCCATCGAGCAGGATGCCGATATGGTATGCTTCATTCACCGTCCGGAGTATTACAAGATTTATACCGATGAAAAAGGAAACGACCTGCACGGTATGGCCGAAATCATTATCGCCAAGCATCGTAACGGTGCGGTAGGCGATGTGCTGTTACGCTTCCGCGGCGAGTTTGCCCGCTTCCAGAATCCGGATGACGAAATGATCGTGCCGATGCCGGGTGAAGAAAGTGCAGCTCCTGTACTCCGTTCGAAAATAAACAGCGGCGGCGGACAATCGTTTGTTCCTCCTCCAGTAGAGATGGCTCCGCAACCCGAAAATCCGTTTGGCGCTCCGGTTCCGGATGTGCCGTTCTGATGCGTACATCCGCATGATAAGAAGGCGGAAAATAAAGTAATTTATTTGGATATCTGTCTTTGAGTGAACGTAAAAAACTCCCTGCACTCATATTCTATCCCAAATATTTATATTACATTTGCACGACAATTTAAGAAATACATAAAACTATACATATATGAATATCTCGTATAATTGGCTGAAAGAATATGTCAACTTCGATTTGACACCCGATGAAGTGGCAGCCGCACTTACTTCCATTGGTCTGGAAACAGGCGATGTAGAAGAAGTTCAATCGATAAAAGGAGGATTGGAAGGGCTTGTTATCGGCGAAGTGCTGACTTGCGAACCGCATCCAAATTCAGATCACATGCATATCACTACCGTTAATTTGGGACAGGGCGATCCTGTTCAGATTGTTTGTGGAGCTGCAAATGTAGCTGCCGGACAAAAGGTAGTAGTTGCAACACTCGGAACCAAACTGTACGACGGTGATGAGTGCTTTACCATCAAGAAGTCAAAGCTTCGCGGCGTTGAGTCGAACGGTATGATTTGCGCTGAAGACGAAATCGGTATCGGTACAAGCCACGAAGGTATCATTGTACTTCCTGAAGACGTTGTACCGGGAACTCTTGCCAAAGACTATTATAATATCAAGAGCGATTACGTGCTGGAGGTAGATATTACTCCTAACCGTTCGGATGCCTGCTCTCACTATGGCGTTGCACGCGATTTGTATGCATGGTTGATTCAGAACGGACGTCAGGCAACATTGAAACGTCCTTCGGTAGATGCATTCAAGGTCGACAATCACGATATGAACATTGATATCGTGGTAGAAAACACTGAAGCTTGTCCCCGTTATGCAGGTGTTGCTATCAAGAACGTAACAGTAAAGGAAAGTCCCGAATGGCTGCAAAACAAACTGCGTCTTATCGGTGTACGTCCTATCAACAATATTGTCGATATTACCAATTACATTCTTCATGCATATGGTCAGCCGATGCACTGCTTCGATGCTGACAAGATTAAAGGTGGTAAGATTGTAGTAAAAACTTGTCCCGAAGGAACTAAGTTCGTTACTTTGGATGAAGTAGAACGTAAGCTTTCCGACCGTGACCTGATGATCTGTAATGCAGAAGAACCGATGTGTATCGCCGGAGTATTCGGTGGACTCGATTCTGGAACTACAGAAACAACAAAAGATGTATTCCTCGAAAGTGCATATTTCCATCCTACATGGGTACGTAAGACTGCACGCCGTCACGGGTTGAGCACAGACTCTTCTTTCCGCTTCGAACGTGGTATCGATCCTAATGGTACTATTTACGCACTGAAAGAAGCAGCCCTGCTGGTAAAAGAACTTGCCGGCGGTGAGATTGCATCCGAAATAAAAGACAACTATCCTGCACCTATAGCAGACTTCCCGGTAGAGCTTTCTTATGAATATACTAACGCTTTAATCGGAAAAGTTATTCCGGCAGAAACAATCAAGAGCATTGTAACCAGCCTCGAAATGAAGATCACTGGTGAAACACCCGAAGGACTGTCATTGCTGGTACCGGCATATCGTGTAGATGTTCAGCGTCCGTGCGATGTAGTAGAAGACATTCTTCGTATCTATGGCTACAACAATGTGGAAATACCTACATCTGTGAAGTCAAGCTTAAGCGTAAAAGGCGATGTAGACAAGTCTGTAAAACTTCAGAATCTTGTTTCAGAACAGCTGGTTGGTTGTGGATTCAATGAAATAATGAACAACTCTCTTACTGCTGCTACTTACTACGAAGGTCTGGAAACTTACAAGCCTGAAAATCTGGTACAGTTGATGAATCCATTGAGCAACGACCTTAACGTAATGCGTGCTACACTGTTGTTCGGTGGTTTGGAAAGTATCCAGCACAACGCTAACCGTAAGAATGCTGACCTGAAGTTCTTCGAATTCGGTAACTGCTATCACTTCAATGCTGAAAAGAGGAATCCGGAAAAAGTTCTTGCTGCTTATTCAGAAGAACTGCATTTAGGCTTGTGGATTACCGGTAAGCGTGTAAGCAACTCTTGGGCACATCCTGATGAAAACACTTCTGTATACGAGTTGAAAGCATACGTATTGAATATCTTCCGTCGTCTGGGAGTAAACTTCGGTGGACTGGTTTTCGGAAACCTGACCGACGATATTTATTCTGTAGCTATATCAGTACATACACGTGGAGGTAAATTGCTGGCAACTTTCGGTGTGCTGCATAAGAAAATACAAAAAGCCTTCGATATCGACAACGAAGTTTATTATGCTGACCTGAACTGGAAAGAGCTGATGAAAGCTATCAAGAACAATACAGTAGCTTATAAAGAAATCTCTAAGTTCCCGGCAGTAAAACGTGACCTCGCTTTGCTGATCGACAAGAAGGTACAATTTGCCGAAATCGAAAAGATAGCTTACGAAACAGATAAGAAATTACTGAAGAGCGTAGAGCTGTTCGACGTTTACGAAGGTAAGAATCTGGAAGCCGGCAAGAAGAGTTATGCGGTAAGCTTCATGCTTCAGGATGAAAATGCTACACTGAACGACAAGCAGATTGACAAGGTAATGCAGAAGCTGATTGCTAACTTGCAGAACAAGCTGGATGCCAAACTGAGATAATTAAGAAAATAACAATTATAAAAAACATATTAAAACATAAATCCAATGGGAAGAGCGTTTGAATATAGAAAAGCTACTAAGCTGAAAAGATGGGGTCACATGGCCAAAACATTTACAAGACTGGGTAAACAAATTGCTATTGCTGTAAAAGCTGGCGGTCCGGAACCGGAAAACAACCCGGCATTACGTTCAGTTATCGCAACTTGTAAGCGCGAAAACATGCCGAAGGATAATGTCGAACGCGCAATCAAGAACGCAATGGGTAAAGACCAGAGCGAATACAAAGGAATGACATACGAAGGATACGGTCCTCACGGAGTTGCTGTATTTGTTGATACACTGACAGACAATACAACACGTACCGTTGCCGATGTACGTTCTGTATTCAACAAGTTCGGCGGAAACTTGGGAACAACTGGTTCTTTGGCTTTCTTGTTCGATCACAAATGTGTCTTCACATTCAAGAAGAAAGATGGTGTAGACATGGAAGAACTGATTCTCGATCTGATTGACTACAACGTAGAAGACGAATTCGATGAAGATCCGGAAGAAGGTACAATTACTATCTATGGTGATCCGAAGAGCTACGCAGCAATTCAGAAGCATCTGGAAGAATGTGGTTTCGAAGATGTAGGTGGTGACTTTACATACATTCCTAACGACTTGAAGGATGTAACTCCTGAACAGCGTGAAACCATCGACAAGATGATAGAACGTCTGGAAGAGTTTGATGACGTTCAGACTGTATATACAAACATGAAACCTGAAGAGGTAGAAGAATAATATTACCCATCATTTCATTCCGGATAAAGCGGCAGAGCAGGCAGTGAAAACAGCCATTATAAGAATGCCCGGCTTTGTCCGGAATGTTTTTTTATAGCAGCAAAAACTTCAACATCATGAAAATAAATTACAGAACACAAGGTACATGCAGCAGTAATATCGAGATAGAGGTAGAAAATGACATCATCACAGACGTACATTTCACAGGAGGCTGCAACGGAAATCTGAAAGGAATCAGTTCTCTTGTCAAAGGAATGAAAGTAGACGATGTAATCAGCCGGTTGGAAGGAATTCATTGCGGCAACAAATCTACTTCCTGCCCCGATCAGTTATGCAAGGCATTGCGTGCCATGAAAGCATAATACACAGCAATCTGCAATTATAAATACATCTCCACTTCTCATGAATATTTTGATTATCAACGGAAGCCCGCGCATTCACGGAAATATCTCTGCCATGCTGGATGCCATTCGCGAGGAAGCAGAACAAAGAGGAGCAGAAGTCACTACCGTCTTAGCTTCCCGATTGCAGGTAAAACCCTGTACCGGCTGTATGACCTGCCGTGAAACCCACCATTGTGTATTGCCCGAAGACGATGCACAGTGTGTACTTGCTGCCATAAAAAGCTGCGATGTGCTGGTTGTAGGAGCACCCTGCTATTGGGGAAATATGCCCGGGCAGTTGAAAATCATCTTCGATCGTATCGTATACGGCATGATAGGAGAAGATACCCGTGGGCTGCCTCTGCCGCTTCATAAAGGCAAAAAAGCCATATTGATAAGTACAAGCACTACACCTTTCCCTTTCAATATCCTGTTTGGGCAAAGCCGTGGCGCAATAAAAGCTATGCGTGAGATTTTAAAATGGAGCGGTTTCAAAGTCGTATCGGCTATTGAACTTGGTGGAACCAGACAGCATCCGGCAGGAGAGAAAGTGCTGAACCGTTGCCGGAAAGCAATTAAAAAATGCATGTAGATATGGCAGAGACTGACAACTCCCATAATCTTCGCAACAGACTTCTTGGGCGAATCCACGAAAACGACATTCATGAGTTGTGTCATGTTATCCAGTGCTGCGAAGATCATTCCTTACTCGAACAGCTTTACACTCTGCTCTTCGACAGCGAGAAAAGAGTTGCTGATAATGCAGCCTGGCTGTTCACTCATCTCGATGCAGCCCATCAAGGCTGGTTATACCCCAAATGCGACGAACTGATGCAAGAAGCCATGAGTACATCCAGCGAAACAAAACGCCGGTTACTGCTGACGCTGCTTGCAGCCCAGCCATTATGTGAAGACAATCTCCGTACCGATTTTCTCGATTTCTGCATGAACCAGATGATATCTTCCGGAAGCTCCGTAGGAGTCCGGGCGCTAAGCATGAAGCTTTCCTATCTTCTATGCAGATTATATCCCGAGCTTCTGGCTGAATTCAGTTCCGCACTCGAGATGCTGGACGATACCTCCCCGTTAACTCCCGCCTTGAGAGTTGCCAGAAAGAACATTCTGAAAAAGATACACTGAAAACAGATATACACCTTTATCGTTCTTTTCTTGTGAATGAAGAGAAAAATCCTTATCTTCAGGCAGTTGGTTAAACCCAAATCGGTCATTAGAATATCAGTTTCATGATTTCTAATGACCTCCATTAGAA
>OGWT01002889.1_pt1 | contig 11261 bp, 6 predicted proteins | sample 1576101 | NCBI WGS metagenome assembly OGWT01 (sample SAMEA3541481, study PRJEB24748) | human gut metagenome | biome: human gut; feature: human-associated habitat; material: faeces | place: China | collected 2012 | reverse complement strand
TCAGGAAGATGTTGCTGATGGCACCATCCTCGATCTTGAAGCACTTCATGTCCTGACCGCCGATGTCGATGATGAAATCCACGTCGGGCATAAAGTATTTGGCGGCGGTGAAATGAGCCACCGTTTCCACCAGACCATAATCACAGCGGAAGGCGTTCTTGACCAGTTCCTCACCGTAGCCGGTGGTGGTCACGCTGGCCACCTGCAGACCGGGGTGTTCCCGGTAGATCTTGATCAGCTGTTCCCGGATCAGGGGCAGCGGGTTGCCAAGGTTGGGCTGGTAATTTGTGTACAGGATCTGGCTCTTTTCGTCCACCACCACCAGCTTGACGGTGGTGGAGCCGGAGTCGATGCCGATATGCACCGGGCCGCACTGGGCGCTGAAAGGCACATGAGGCACGCTGTGGGACATGTGCCGGGCATGGAATTCCTCGTACTCCTGTTTGTTGGCAAAGAGCGGAGGCTCACTGGCATAAGTAGCGGTGGCGGCGTACTGGTCCAGCGCGTCGGCCACTGCGGAGAGGTCGAACTCCTTATCCGCATAGAGGGCGGCACCCAGTGCCACATAGAGCAGGCTGTTCTCGGGGCAGGTTCCGGTGACCCCCAGCGCCTCATCAAAGCTCCTGCGCAGCACGCTGCTGAAGGTCAGCGGCCCGCCCAGATACAGGATATTGCCCTTGATGGGGCGGCCCTGTGCCAGACCGGCAATGGTCTGGTTGACCACCGCCTTGTAGATGCTGGCGGCGATATCCTCCGTGCGCGCGCCCTGATTGATGAGGGGCTGCACGTCACTTTTGGCAAACACGCCGCAGCGGGACGCGATGGTATAGGTGCGCTCGGCCTTTTCCGCGGCCTTGTTCATCTCATCGGCACTCATCTTCAGCAGGGTGGCCATCTGGTCAATAAAGGCACCGGTGCCGCCGGCACAGCTGCCGTTCATGCGGACCTCGGTGCCGTTGGTCAGGAACAGGATCTTTGCGTCCTCGCCGCCCAGCTCGATCACGCAGTCGGTGGCGGGCACAAACCGCTTGACTGCCACACGGGTGGAGAACACCTCCTGCACAAAGGGCACGCCGCAGCTGTCGGCCAGACCCATGCCGGCAGAACCGGAGATGCTCAGCAGCGCCTTGTTTCCGTGCAGGTGCTCTGCATCAATGCGGCGCAGCAGCTCCTGCGCCTTTTCCAGAATATGGCTGTAATGACGCTCGTATGTTGAATAAATCAGCGCATCATGTTCGTCCAGCACCGCGCACTTGATGGTGGTGCTTCCGATGTCAAGACCTACTCTCACTTGCTTTTCCTCCTGAGGAACAATATAAAAATACAGTTGTATTATACTCAAAAATCGGGATACAATCAATCCAGTCACCATATTTTACACGCAAAAAATAGTATTTTCCGCTCAAAAAGTTAAACATTTTGTTAAATTCACGAATACAGCTCCCCTGTTTTTCTACATTCCGGTTAAGATTCTTTACTCAGAGTGATTTTTACACAAAAACGCCCTGCCCCGGAAAAGCCCGGAGCAGGGCGCTGAACATCGTATCATTCCATTTTATCGGACAACAGGGCAAGCTCCCGCAGGATCTGCCAGCGCAGGCCATCAGCTGTGGCGAGTGCCGGATGGATGGTGTGCAGTTCCACACTGCCCTCAATGGGAAACATCGTTCCGGCCAGCGGGATGCGCACCTCTGCCCGGGTGCCGCTTCCGGCACCGCGCGGCGTGAGGGAAAGCACCCACCCCATGTGGGCGCAGTAGCGGCGGCAGAGCAGCAGCCCTGCCTGCACACCGCCCAGGAAGCGGCGGCGGTTCTCCATCCAGTTTTCACCGGTGGGCAGGCCGCAGCCGTCGTCCTCCACGATCAGATACAGATCCTCGTCGTCCCGGGTGAGCCGGATCTTGATCTGCCCGCCGGGGCTTACGGCCCGCAGGGCGTTGGAAAGCAGATGAAACAGCAGCTGCTCGGCCTCCTGGGCATCCGCCTTGACATAGCAGCGCCGGAACGGGCTGTGATCCACGGTCAGCCGGATGCCCAGCTGCTTCTCGATCTCCGGGGCTATCTGGGCGGCCTCCATCAGGATCCAGCACAGGTCTACCGGCTTCATGGACGGCTTGTCGTTCATCTCCACTTCCAGCAGACCCATCATCTCCCGCAGGGTGCGCTCCAGGCGGATGCTCTCCTGCCCCATATCCTCCAGCGCCTGCCGGGTCCTTTCGTCTCCGATCCGGGCCAGATGCATCTGCAGGTATTCCCGGTTCTGGTCCATGATGCGCAGGGAGTGCAGCAGCACGCTCTCAAATTGTTTGCGGGGGAAATCCCCCATCCCGCTCTCTTTTGCCATTCCGTTCTCTCTCTTTTTTCTCATCGTCCGGCCTTCCGTCCCTGCGTTCCGCTGTCGATCAATTTTTGGCGGCCCGCATAGATCAGCTTGCCCAGGGTAACGCTATGCCCCATCAGGCCGTAATCCTGCTTGAATTTCTGCCAGGCTTCGGTGTTGTATTTTTCCACCCCGTCGATCAGGCGGCGCATCCCGCAGTCCACGGCGGCCACTGTGGTGTGGTGTTCCTCGGCCACAGTCTGCAGGATCTCCTTGCGCACGGCCAGCTTCCGCTCCGTGCCGCATACGACCTGCAGCGCAGTGGTCAGATATTCACAGTTTACATCCGGCTGCTGGATGCCCCACTCCGCATAAAGCTGCTTGCAGAACGGCAGCACCCAGAAGATGCCGATGTCCGTAGAGCTGCGCAGATCCAGCAGCAGATCCAGCAGGCTGCTGCGCTCCGGCAGGTACTGCCTGCCGTCCGGCCGCAGGAACGATGCCGTGGCATCGCTGTACCAGTCATCCCCCTGCAACAGCAGCAGCGGGCGGTTATGCAGGCTGTTGAGCCGCTTGAGGAACTCGTACCCATCCATATCCTCCAGCTGGCTCGAAAGCACCACGATATCCACACTGCGCTGCTGGCGCAGCTCCCGCAGCAGCTCCTCGCCGCTGTGGAAGCAGACACAGCAGATCGCAGGATTCTGCTCCTCCAGATAATTTTTCCGGACGCGGATCTCCCGCTCGTCGTAGCTCAAAAGCGCGACATGCAGCTTTGAAACGAGTCGTTCCGTCAATCCAACCTTCCCCTTTGCCTTAAAATTGCCGCACTTTTCTTCCGTGCGTACTGTATGATACTATTTTATAAGGCCCTGCGGAAAGATTCAATCCCCGAAAAAACGTCACTATGCGTCGAACCGTGCAGGAATGGCGGCTTTTTGCGTCTTTATTTTTGGTAATTTACGTCATAAAGTGTCGATTTTTGTTTCTTTCACCTTCTTCAGCATAACACCATCTTTCCCGAAAAGCAATGGTTTGTTCACATTCATCTGATACTATATCTACGTTATTTTGTTTTTTGTCCGGCATTTCCCACACGCCGCCGGGCACGCATAAGAAAGGCCTGCCTATGCTACAACTGAAAAAGATCCGCAAGGAATACAAAACCGGTGACCTTGTACAGACCGCACTGAATGATGTCAGCCTGAACCTGCGCGACAGCGAATTCGTCGCCATCCTGGGCCCCTCCGGCTCCGGCAAGACCACCCTGCTGAACATCATCGGCGGCCTGGATCGGTACGACAGCGGTGACCTTGTCATCAACGGGATCTCCACCAAAAAGTACACCGACCGCGATTGGGACTCCTACCGCAACCACACCATCGGCTTTGTGTTCCAGAGCTACAACCTGATCCCCCATCAGACCGTTCTAGCCAACGTGGAGCTGGCCCTGACCATTTCCGGCATCTCGGGCGCAGAGCGCAAGCGCCGCGCCACCGAGGCGCTGCAGAAGGTGGGGCTGGGCAATCAGCTGCACAAGCACCCCAGCGAAATGTCCGGCGGCCAGATGCAGCGCGTTGCCATTGCCCGTGCGCTGGTCAACAACCCGGAGATCCTGCTGGCAGACGAGCCCACCGGCGCACTGGACAGCGAGACCAGCATCCAGGTCATGGAGCTGCTCAAGGAGGTGGCAAAGGACCGTCTGGTGGTCATGGTCACCCACAACCCGGAGCTGGCCCAGCAGTACGCCACCCGCATCGTGAATCTGAAGGATGGTGTCATCCGCTCCGACACCGCCCCCTACGAGCCTGACACCGCTCAGCTTGCCCCTGCCGTTCACAAGAACATGGGCCACTCCTCCATGTCGTGGTGGACCTCGCTGACCCTGAGCTTCAACAACCTCTGGACCAAAAAGACCCGCACCCTGCTCACGGCCTTTGCAGGCTCTATCGGCATCATCGGCATTGCGCTGATCATTTCCCTGTCCACCGGTGTCAACCAGTATATCGCCGATATGGAGCGGGACACCCTTTCCGAGTACCCGGTGCAGATCCTGCGCAGCGGCATGGATCTGACCAGCCTGCTGTCTGCTGACCTGCCCGGCCAGCCCGCCGCCCCCGACCTCGGCGAAGGGATGGTGCCGGTGCGCCAGCTCGTGACCCAGATGGTTTCCGGCATCACCTCCAACGACCTGAAGAGCCTGAAAACCTACCTCGAGAGCGATGCCTGCAGCATCGGGGAGAGCGTTTCCTCGGTGGAGTATTCCTATAATGTCCAGCCTCAGATCTACCGCCAGGACCCGGACAGCAGCATCCGGCAGGTGAACCCGGATTCCTCCCTTTCCGCTCTGGGCATCAGCTCCACCAGCTCGACCAACAACATGATGGCCAGCATGATGAACACCAGCGTGTTCTACCAGCTGCCCGCCAGCGATGCCCTGTATCATTCCCAGTACGAGGTCAAGGCAGGCCGCTGGCCCGAAAGCTACAACGAATGCGTTGCCGTGCTGGGTGCGGATGGTTCCATCACCGATTATGCCCTCTACGCGCTGGGCCTGCGGGACAACGCCGAGCTGGACAAGATGATCCAGCAGTTCGCCCAGAACCAGAATGTGGATGTGCCCAAAGATTTCAAGACCTACCGGTACAGCGATTTTCTGGGCCGCACCTTCAAGCTGGTCAACGCGGCCGACCGCTACCAGTACGATGATGCCCACAGCACCTGGGTGGACAAATCGGACGACAAGGCCTTCCTGCAGGAGCTTGTGGCCAACAGCGAGACCATGACCATCGTGGGCGTGGTGCAGCCCAGGGAGAACGCCTCCGCCGCCATGCTTTCTTCCGGCATCGCCTATCCCGCCTCCCTGACCCGGCACGTCATGGACACCGCCGCCCAGAGCAGGCTGGTGCAGGACCAGCTCGCCGACCCGCAGACCAATGTGCTGAACGGTGAGCCCTTCGGCACCGAGCGAACCGCTGCCGTGGACATGGCCTCCCTCTTCTCCATTGACACCGACCAGCTCGAGAGCGCCTTCCAGTTCGACCCCGGCAAGCTGGATCTTGACCTGAGCGGCGCGTTCGACCTGAGTGACGGTTCCGTAGATTTTTCCTCCCTCATTGACCCGGACAGCTTCCAATTTGATCTGACCGAAACGCCCGACATCGACATGAGCGCCCTGACGGACGTGTTCGCCAACATGGACATTTCCATCCCCGCCGACAAGATGCAGCAGCTGGCCCAGAAGGTGATGACCGGCTACAAGGATTACATCATCGGCAACGGCATTCTGGGGCTGGACAAGATCGGTTTTGACCAGTATCTCGCCAGTGACCAGTTCCAGCAGCTGATGAAGGATTCCATGGGCAGCCTCATCGATACCGCTGCCCTGCAGGAGCAGTTTACTGCCGCCATGCAGCAGGTCATGGGCAGCGTGATGGCAAACTTCTCGGAACAGATCGCCGCCGAATTACAGACCCAGCTGGGCGCTGCCATGGAGCAGGCCATGGGCCAGATCAGCACGAATCTGCAGAGCCAGATGACCGAGCGCTTCTCCTCTCTGGGCAGCCAGATGGAAAGCGCGCTGAAGATCGACGCAGATGCGTTCCGGAATGCCATCCGGTTCAACATGACCGAGGACGATCTGGCGGAGCTGATGAAGTCGAAAATGATGTCCACCAGCGCCACCTATGAAAGCAACCTGCAGGCCTTTGGTTATGCCAGCGAGGACGACCCCAGCCAGATCAACATCTATCCGCTGGACTTCGAGCAAAAGGCTGAGGTCCTCAATGTGCTGGACAGCTACAATGCCGCCATGCGTGAGCAGGGCGCGGAAGACAAGGTGATCCAGTACACTGATGTGGTGGGCACCCTGATGACCTCCGTGACCAGGATCATCAACATGATCTCCAACATGCTGGTGGCCTTTGTCTCCATCTCGCTGGTGGTCTCCTCCATTATGATCGGCATCATCACCTATATCAGCGTGCTGGAGCGCCGCAAGGAGATCGGCATCCTGCGTGCCATCGGTGCTTCCAAGCGGAACATCTCCGAGGTGTTCAACGCCGAGACCTTCATCATCGGCCTGTGCTCGGGCCTCATGGGCATCGGCCTCAGCAGACTGCTGCTCATTCCGGGCAACATGCTCATCCAGAAGATCGCCGCCGGCACCAGCGTAGTGGCCGTTCTGCCCTGGAAGGCCGCTGTGGTGCTGGTTGCGCTGGCAACTGTGCTGACCATTCTGGGCGGCTTCATCCCCGCCAAAACCGCTTCCCGCTCTGACCCTGTCAAGGCTCTGAGAGCAGAATAAGATCACTTTTTCAAAGAGGCTGTTGCACAAGCCCCAGCAAAAAAGACCAGAGTTGTTTCGCCAAAAGGCGTTACAACTCTGGTCTTTTGCTTTCTTTCATATGAACAGTGCGGCGGCTTCTTTACCACTCTTCTTTGTCAGCGCCCACCCTTGTGCGGCGGAACATGCTCTCCACAATGGCGCAGTATTTATCCGCCAGACAGACGATGACCGCCTCCCGGCAGGTCGGGATATGGCGGAAGGTCAGGGGCCACATGTGGCTTGCAATGACGTTCTGCTCCTTTTTGGTAATGCCGAACACCCGCTGTGCGTTCACACAGGCAGACCCCGGGTGGGAAAAGCCGTGCATCTCAAACAGATGCCGCAGGCCGTGGAAAGAGCCCTGCTTGTGCCAGTCATAGAGATAGAAATCATGGAGGAAGGCCCCCACGGCCAGCGTGGTCTCATCGGCTCCCAGATGGAAGCGGTGGTTGATCCAGCAGCTGACCATGACCACATTCTTGCAGTGCTGGTAGGTGGTCACATCACCGTGCTGGATAAACTCACGCATTTCCTGCACCTTGGGGTGATGGTCGTACTGTTCCAGAATAGCGGACAGGCGCTCCCGTTCCGTTTGTGAAAGCTGCATGGAAAATTCCCTTTCCTTTTGTCAGAAACGCTCAGCTCAGCTCCGCAGCTGAACCGGGTTGGAGCTGCCGAAGTTCTCAGCAGCCGAAGGATTTTCGCGGGTCAGGCTCAGGTCCACCAGATACTGCCTGCCGTCGCCCAGTGCTTCCAGCTCGGCCAGCTTGGCCTCGGCAGAAGCCTTGTCCGGGTACCATTGGATGAGGAAGAAGTTTTCCTCCTCCACGCCGTAATACAGCCACTGGCCGTCTGCCCGCAGCAGGTCGTCCAGATGATCCACCTCGTCGCCGTCGGTCAGGCCCAGGCCCTCCTCGGCGTAGACATTCTCGGGTTCCACCTGCAGCACTTCGATGACCTGAATGGCACTCTGTAAGTATTCATCCTGCGAAATGCTCTTGTCCGAGCGTTCCCAGCCCGTCAGGAATGCCTGCATCAACAGGTTCTTCACGGAGATCTCCGGCTTCATTGCCATAACATATTCCTCTTTCCTCGTTTGTTTCCGCTGACCAGTATACGCTAAAAATTGTGAAAGGTCAACTATTTCTTTATGAATTTTTTGTAGCAACGCACAAAAGGCATTTTGTTCCAGTTCATTTCTGAACTTTTTATGAAACCCCTTGATTTTTGACCCGCATCGGTGTATATTAGCACTCGAAAGATATGAGTGCTAAGAAGATGCAGCATCGGCTGCTTCTTCTGCATTGCCGCTCCTTTTGCGAGGGGCCGGATCTGAATACTGTACAAAAGAGGTTTTGTATTATGGCGAAGAAAGAATTTCAGGCTGAAAGCAAAAAACTGATGGACATGATGATCAACTCCATCTACACCAACAAGGAGATCTTCCTGCGTGAGCTGATCTCCAACGCTTCGGATGCCATCGACAAACTTTATTATAAGAGCCTGACCGATCCTTCCGTGGGCATGAACAAGGGCGATTTCCGCATCCTGCTCACCCGCGACAAGGACAACCGCCTGCTGACTGTCTCCGATAACGGCATCGGCATGACCAAAGAAGAGCTGGAGCAGAACCTGGGCACCATCGCCCACTCCGGTTCTCTGGACTTCAAGAAGGACAACAAGGACGAGAACATCGACATCATCGGTCAGTTCGGCGTGGGCTTCTACTCCGCCTTCATGGTCGCCGACAAGGTCACCGTCATCTCCAAGGCATACGGTGCGGACGAGGCCTGGCAGTGGGAGTCCAGCGGTGCTGACGGCTACGAGCTGACCCCCGCCGAGAAGGAAACCGCCGGTACCGACATCATCCTGCACATCAAGGACAGCACCGATACCGACAATTACGAAAACTTCCTCGACGAATACGGCATCGTGGCCATCGTCAAAAAGTACAGTGACTATGTGCGCTATCCCATCCAGATGGAGCGGGAAAAGAGCCGCCAGAAGCCCGAACCCGATCCCAAGCCCGAGGACTATAAGCCGGAGTGGGAGACCTACACCGAGCTTGAGACCCTGAACAGCATGGTGCCCATCTGGAAGCGCGACAAGAAAGATGTAAAGCCGGAAGAATACAACGAGTTCTACAAGAGCAAGTTCATGGATTATTCCGACCCGCTGCGCGTGATTACCAGCCGCACCGAGGGCACCGCAACCTACACCGCCCTGCTGTTTGTGCCCGGCCAGACGCCGTATGATTACTACACCAAGGAGTACGAGAAGGGTCTGGCCCTGTACGCTTCCGGCGTTATGATCATGGAAAAATGCGCTGACCTGCTGCCGGATTACTTCAGCTTTATCAAGGGCGTTGTGGACAGCGAGGACCTGAGCCTGAACATCAGCCGTGAAACGCTGCAGAAGGACGGCCAGGTAAAGCTGATCCGCAACAGCCTGGAAAAGAAGATCAAGAACGAACTGCACGCCATGCTGGTGAACGACCGTGAAAAGTACGGAACCTTCTGGAAAGCATTTGGCCGCCAGATCAAGTTTGGTATTTACGGCGATTACGGCATGCACAAAGACCTGCTTTCCGACCTGCTGATGTTCTACTCTGCCAAGGAGCAGAAGCTCATCACGCTGGATGAGTATATTGAAAAGATGCCGGAAGGCCAGAAGGCCATTTACTTTGCCGTTGGTGACGAGGCGGCCCGCCTGGGCAAACTGCCCAACGCACAGCTGGTGCTGAGCAAGGGCTATGACCTGCTGCTGTGCAGCGAGGATGTGGATGAATTCTGCCTGCAGATCATGCACGACTACAAGGAAAAGGAATTCAAAAACATCAACTCCGGCGATCTGGGCCTGGAAACCGAGGATGAAAAGAAGGCTGCCGAGGAGACCGCAACCGAAAACAAGGACCTGTTTGAGGAGATCAAGAAGGCCCTGAACGGCAAGATCAAAGATGTGAAGGTCAACCCGACTTTGCAGGATCACCCGGTATCGCTTTCCAGCGAGGGCGGTATTTCCATGGAGATGGAAAAGATCCTGCGCAAGATGCCTGCCGGCGGCGAGGGCATGGAGAGCACCAAGGTGCTGGAGCTGAACCCCAACCACGCCGTGTTCGGTGCGCTGAAAGCCGCTCATGAGGCCGGTGACACCGACAAGATCAATAAGTACGCCGAGCTGCTGTACGACCAGGCCCTGCTGATTGAGGGCCTGCCGCTGGAAGACCCCGTTGCCTACGCACAGCTGGTCTGCGACCTGATGAAGTAATGGCAGCCAGGCTTTACGCCAGACAATTTAAGGCAACACCGCACAATTCCCGCCTGACGGCTTAAGCACCGCTCCGGCGGCTGCGGCACGGCATCTGCGTTGCCAAAATGCTCGATAAGACATCCAGTATTATCTGCGCTTTTGGCTTAGCATCTGCCGCACCTCGCTCGCCGTATCGGCACTTAGAATTGTGCGGTATTGCCCATTACTTCTAATCCTATATTATAGCATCCCGCTGCACCGGCGTACAGGGATGTGAAAGCTCCCGGATAAAAAAGTTGCCGGGAAACTTGACAAGGCTGTGCAGATACGATATAAAAGTACTATGACATTCTGTATATGTGTGCCCTGCGTGCTGATACCGGCATGGCAGAAATACGATATTGATACGGGTAAGGAGTAAAAGCTATGGAATCCGAAGTTTTTGAGCGCATCCGCGATTATCTGGCTGACCAGCTTGACATCGAGGCTGAAAAAATCACCCCCGAAAGCGATATTATCAATGATTTTGGCGCAGACAGCCTGGATGTGATCGATATGATCACTACCTTGTCTGACGAGTTCGGGGTCGAGATCCCGGACGAGGAAATCGAAAATTTCCACACCGTGGGCGATGTGGTTGCCTATGTGGAAGAGCATATGCAGTAATGCGGCATGGAAGCATGCAGTTTTGTAAGAAAGTGTGAGGGGAACCAATGGCAAACGATAAGAAAAAAATGGTCGAAGCAATCACCGCGCAGGAAGTTGATTTCGCGCAGTGGTATACGGATATCTGCACCAAGGCAGAGCTGGTTGAATATTCCAGCGTCAAGGGCTTTGTTGTGCTGCGCCCCTATGGCTATGCAATCTGGGAGAACATCCAGAAAATTCTGGATGGCCGCTTTAAGGCAACCGGCCACGAAAACGTGGCCATGCCTGTGCTGATCCCCGAAAGCCTGCTGAAAAAGGAGGGCGAGCTGGTAAACGGCTTTGCCCCCGAAGTTGCCTGGGTCACTGCAGGCGGTTCTGACCCGCTGGAAGAGCGCCTTGCTGTGCGCCCCACCAGCGAAACGATGTTCTGCGACCATTTCAGCCATGTGCTGCATTCTTACCGTGACCTGCCTATGCTGTACAATCAGTGGTGCAGCGTGGTTCGCTGGGAAAAATCCACTCGCCCGTTCCTGCGCACCCGTGAGTTCTGGTGGCAGGAAGGCCACACCATCCACGAGACTGCCGAGGAGGCCAAGGCTGAGACCGAGCAGCAGCTGAACTGCTATGCCGACTTTGCCGAGCATGATCTGTGCATCCCCGTGCTGAAAGGCCGCAAGACCGATAAAGAGAAGTTTGCCGGCGCCGAGGCTACCTACAC
>OGWT01002887.1_pt1 | contig 11267 bp, 7 predicted proteins | sample 1576101 | NCBI WGS metagenome assembly OGWT01 (sample SAMEA3541481, study PRJEB24748) | human gut metagenome | biome: human gut; feature: human-associated habitat; material: faeces | place: China | collected 2012 | reverse complement strand
AAGACACTGCCGCTTACAGGTATGCCGCAGTACAAGTTCGAGATGACTATTTCTTCCCTGGATTGTACCGGTCTTTGACCTTACCATCTTCTGCCGCTCCAACCCCAGTGCCGACACCTGCACCAACACCGGAGCCGACAACACCAGAACCGGAGGTCCCCTGCAATCATGAATTCGACGGTAGGAAACAGATCACCGGAACAACTATGCACGGTCCAGTATGTGTCCTCTGTGGATATATCAACGAAGAACAGGCAGAAAGCTGTACCGCTGATCATTATACCGCTGATGATTCTTCCCATAAAGAAATCTGTGGTGCATGCGGCGGCGTTATAAAAGAAGAATCCCATCTGTATACCTATACAACCGAGACTGCCGAAGACGGCGTGCGGATTCACAAGGGAACCTGTTCCGTGTGTGGACATACAATGGATGGCGCATGTGTATTTGATCCGGACGGTATCTGTGAGATCTGTGGTCAACCATGTACACATGAATACACCGTCGGGCAAAGTCTTGATGAATCCTATCATCAGCTGGTCTGTAAATTCTGCGGTCATACCGAAAAAGAAGAGCACCAAATTGGCGAATCTGCAGACAGTCAAAAATATTGCACCGCTTGCGGTTATTCCTTGAACGAATAAGTCTCAACGCCAACATCCAGAAAAGTCTTCCGTTTTTGCGGAGGACTTTTTTTGCAGCAAAAAACAAAACACCGCTTCCCCGTTTCAGAGGAGGCGGTGTTCCAAAGGAAACCACACGAATCAATTTAATTTGTTATTCGATCTAAAACTTAGCCTGTCGGCCATGCATCAAAGCTTGGGAGCTTTTTCAGACTGTAATGTTTCCTGTCTTGTTCCAACAGCCGCCGTGAATACAACTTCAACAACACCGCTGATAGAAGGAAGTGCAAAAGAAACTACATCGCCCTTAATAACAACAGGAAGCGCTACAAAGGTTCCGTCTGCTCTCTTGTACATTGCTCTGATGGTCTCATTTTCAGCAAGCTGGTATCCGCCCAGGATTTCTTTCAGGCTCTTTGCAATAGAGATAGAACCCTTGCTTGCTACCAGTTCACCCTTTGAATTCGTCAGATAAACATTTCTGCTGCACAGGTATTTTACCTTGCCTTCCCGATTCAGCAGGGAAATGTTTTTCTCACCACTCTTGTTGATGATTTTGACCTTTTTTGCAGTCAAAGCCTTTGTCAGTTCGTTGGCAGATGTTGTCGTTTCTGCTACAGTTGTAGGAGCTACAACCAGCTGAACGGAAGCCGCATCCAATGCCTGGTTTCCTTTTGCAGTTGCGAATGTTGTTCCAACTGCTACTGCACTAGTCGCGCTGGCTACACCGCTGACAGTCGACTCAGCGGTTCCAGCTGTTGCTGTTGCAACAGACTGATCAACGGTTACCTGACTAACAGGCGTATTACCTGTATTCAGAGACGGGCTGGGAGCTGCAAATGCTGTCATGCTCATAGAGCATGCGAGTACAAGTGAAAGAACAATTGCCATTTTCTTTTTCATGTCAATCATCCCCCTTTCGTAAAATTGTGTGGCTTCTGTTTTTATATTAACAGGCGGTGTCCCGTCTGCCAATACCGTTTTATCCGGCGTGCAGGTCAATCCGCCGCCTCTTCATAAAATACGTCCAGCACCAGTTCATACAGTGCTGTTTCATCGGGATAAAATTCTTCGAATTTTTCTCCCATTTTGACCGTTCCCGTCATGAAATAAAAATCGTCGTCCCCAAAGTTGTAGGACAGCGCCTGACCTGCCAGGTAAACTGCTTCATCCGCAGTCACATCCGTTACCATGTACGGTGTAATCTGTGTATACAATTGCAAAGGAAGCGTCATATCCTGCTTCATCGCTTTTTTTGCCTGAAGGATAAATTTCTTCAAATACTGCTTTTGACGCTCCAGGCGTGCTTCTGCACTCTGTTCCTGCGCCGTATCGCGATAATGAATAAACTGGTACGCCGCATCGCCCTCTAAATGCACCTCGGCTCCGGTTGTCCAGCCCTTTTCCAGTCCGTTTGCAGATTCCGGAATCACGACGTCCACACCGCCGACCGCATCGTTTAACTTCGATACAACCGACATGTTCAGTGCGCAATAACCGTGGATCGGAAGACCATAGAACAGATTGGAAACTGCATCCAGGCTGTTTTCGCAGCTTTCTTCCAGACCGTCCCCGTAAGCGTGGGAAAGTGCAATCTGTGCAGTCTGTCTTCCGGAATATCTCCCGTTCTTATCATACACATTCATAGAAGCCATGGTATCGCGGTTGATTCCGATCACGCTGATCTTTTTCTCTCCCGGGTCGAGTACAGCCAGAAACAGTGCATCCGCCTGGCCGCCCTTAAAGAGATTGGAAGAAGCCTTTACTTCTCCATTTTTATCAATTCCTAAAAACAAAAAGGTCAGAATATCCTTTTTGTAGGTATAAACCTTTCCATGATACCGGATGCTTCCCGCCTCCAGCATCATCTCGCTTTCCGCTTCCGATTCAGCCTGCTGCATCAGCTCCGGTACCGCTTCCTGTTTTTGGGAAAGCCTGCTCTGACCGCTGTAGTTCATCCACAGCCACCCTGCCGATACAGTAATTCCAAGTAACAGAAGCACAAGTAACAAAATCAAGAAAAAAAGACCAACTTTTGAAATTGCGGAACGCTTTTTCGTCCTTTTTTTCCTGCGTTTTCTCTTTTTCTGCTCCATTACTGTCCCTCAACCAAAACTGCCTGCACCAGATACCTCTGATCCGGCTCGCCGCTCACACCGGTTTCCAGCGTAATCAGCTTGTCATCCTCCGTCACATCCATCGTATCATCGATAAAAGCATCGATCTGACGGATGGAAAAGACTTCTTCCAGATAATTGCGGAAAATAATCGGATCTGAAAAATCATATGCGGCAATCAGATGCCTGTCGTCATACGGATATGCTGCAAAAATGCGGTAGACAAGCATCTTCTCCGGCAGATAAATCCGCACTTCCCGATTTTCATCAAAAAAAGTACGATCCTGATACTCATGAAGCTTTTCAAAACGATCCAAGGTGTTATGTCCGTAAATTACGGTATTGCCATCAGAAAAATCTATATCGTTGGCTGTCTCTGTATAAATTGCCCCATCTTCCGCCTCTTCCTTTGCAGCGTTATGGGTTAGATAATATTCATCGTCTATGCTGCTCTGCAGAATTGGCTGGCTGATGCCCGTTCCAGGAATTTCCAGCCACGCATATGCATCTGCATTCAACGCACAGAGTTCGTTCAATTTCAAAGGAATTTCTGCATCCGACTGCAGAACCGCTTCCACCTGTGCTGCGTCCACTGCTGCCTCTGCTTCTTCGATAGAAGTTTCCTCTGCAGAGCTGCTCTGCGTTATTGTCTCAGCGCCTGTCGTATCCGCCGTCTCCGGATTCGAAGAGCTGCATCCGGACAGCGTTACTCCAAAAACACAGATGCCTGTCAGAATTCCTCTCAACAGCCCGTTACAGGCTGCCGGTTTTCTTTTTTTCAAATTCTCCTCACATTCTGCCGCAATACGCAGCCAAATACCCAGGCAACAATAGAATGCACGCTCTGCGAGCATTCTATTGTCATAAATAAAATGTACACTTTGGGAACACTCTATTGTTATGAATCATTAAAACTGTCTTTTATCTGGCGCCCTTTTGTGTAAAGACCTCCAGGAAAGTTTTCAATAAAATCTTAATATCCAGCCAGAAAGACCAGTTATCGATATACTCCACATCCAGCTTTACAATTTCTTCGAAATCCGTTATGTCGCTGCGCCCGCTCACCTGCCACATTCCGGTCAGACCGGGGCGAAAGCTCAAGCGTTTCTTATGATACGGGCTATACTGCGCAAACTCATCCAACGTCGGCGGACGGGTTCCCACAAGGCTCATATCGCCCTTTAAAATATTGATAAACTGCGGAAATTCATCCAGGCTCGTCTTTCGTAAGAAAGCCCCCACCTTTGTAATCCGCGGATCGTTTTCCATCTTAAACATCAGGCCGTTCATTTCATTCTGCGCCATCAGTTCTTTTTTGCGCTCTTCCGCATCCGCATACATGGAACGGAATTTGTACATTTTAAAAATTCTGCCGTTACGTCCAACCCGTTTCTGTGCAAAGAAAATCGGTCCGGGAGACTCCAGCTTGATCATCGGCCCGACGACCACCGTCAATATTCCTAAAAATACACAGCCGACCAGCGCTCCGACCAGATCCAGCAGCCGCTTCATCGCCAGCTGCCCAACCGGTACGAAACGATTCGCATAGGTAATCGTATAAAACCGTCCAAACTGCGTCAGGGCTTTCTGGCTCGCACCGGACAGCTCCGGAACAGGAATCCGGTAATGAATCGTCAGTCCCATTTCTGCCAGCGTTTCCAAAACACGCTTCATCTCTTTGCTCTGGGTATCCGCAACTGCAACGATCACTTCATCCAGGGACGCTCTTTTACAGTAATCGATCAGATCATCTGCCCCAGCTACGACCGACATTCCGCCGACCTCGCCATTTTCCGGTTTCTCGCCCAGAAATGCCAGTCCGCAGAACTCATAGCTGTAATCCTTAAAATTTTTCATATCCATGACGAGCGGCACTGCGAACACATCGTCCGCAACCAACAGCGTCTTCCTGCTCTCCCGAAAAATCCGATACAAAGACGGCAGACATTTTTTCCAGAGCTGGTGCACAATCAGCATCAGGATACAGTCAATCAGAAGAAAATAGAAGAACACCAGACGCGAGTAAGCATCCAGCAGTCCCATAAAATACAGTACAACCGCCGCGCCCGCAAAACTGATTGCATTATTGCGAATCACACACATGCATTCATGCAGCGGTCCCCGCAGCATCATGTTCCGGTACAGGCTGCCAAACAGGTTCATTGCCAGAAAAACGACAAGCACTGCTCCGAGCAAAAGGCCGAAATCCATCCGGGCATCATCGCTCTCAAACAGCCGACCATTTCGAATATAGTTTGCCAGAATCAGGCTCACGACAATCGTCAGACAGTCCAGCAGCAAAATCATCAGATTCTGCAGATTCGATCTTCTCTGATACATTTTTACAGTCCTTCCATTTGATTGTAAAAGCTAGTTATATATTTTACACGGTTTTAAACTGCAATGCAATTCCGTGAAAACGTACTTTTCCGGCAGCAATAAACTTCAGAAAACCAGGTTCCTCCGGGTTGGAATTTATAAACAAGGGATCCTTCATACGCTCTTTTCCTGCGGTTTCTGGTAGGCAGCAATTTCCCAGCGAAACGGAATTTTCTATTTTCTTTACAGCTTGCTCACAATCCGATTGCGGATTTTGCGGGTCATGGAAAACGTGCCTGCGTCCACCTTCTGCATCCCCATCAGGATGGTCGTCTTTTCATTCGGCAGGTTTGCAAAGTAAACACCCAGCCAGCCGTCCCAGCCATATTCATCCTGCATTGCAAGATAGCCGCACTGCGCCGGATTTTTGCAGACGCGCATCAGGTTGCCGTAGCTGTAGCCGTCCAGTCCGACCCATTCAGAAAATACCTTCTGAGAAACCGGCATCAGCTCCGGACTGGTAAAATACTTCGTCGTCTTTTCGCTCAGCACCCGCACGCCGTTTAAGCTTCCGCCCTGCATCAGCATCTGTGCAAATTTCATATAATCATCCAGCGTCGAAGCAAGTCCCGCACCGCCCGACTCAAAGGCAGGGGACTTTTCCATCCGGTTTGCAACGACCAGATGATCCTGCGTATAGCGCTTCAGTACGTTTTGACCATTTTGGTCAATTTCAGTCTGGTAGACTGCCGCCAGACGGTCCTGCTTTTCCTCCGGTACCCAAAACGCCGTATCCTTCATTCCAAGCGGCTCGAAAATTTCTTCTTGCAAAAATTCCCCGAACCGTTTGCCGGACGCAGCTTCAATAACCGCACCGAGCACATCTGCAGAGGAACCGTACTGCCAGCCCTGCCCGGGCGCATAAAGTAACGGGCACTTTGCCAGCGCATCCGCCACATTCCTTGTGGTCATCGCCGCTGGCGTATGCATCCGTTTCTTTCCCTCTTCGAAAACATGCTCATACATCCGGCCCGGCTCCGTCGTCGTATCGCCATAGAGCAGCCCCGATGTCATCCTCAAAAGATCGACAACCAGCATCTCCCGTTCTCCGGGCAAAAACGCTTCGCATCTGCCGTTGCGCCAGATTTTCTGTTGGCGGAATGCAGGCAACCAGTCCACGCCGGAAAACGGGGCTGCCCTTGTGGCGGTGACCATCCGCACCGATACCATGCAGATGACGCCGGAGGAGCTGACTGAAAAGCTCTCCCGCCAGCGCATGGTGGTGGGCGTGCACTGCGGGTATAACCTGTAAGGGCACCAAGAACAGTCAGGAAACAGGAACGAGGGTTAAACTATGGCAAAGATCGCGATTTTAGGCTTTGGCACGGTGGGCAGCGGCGTGTACGAGGTGCTGTGCCGCAACGCCGCCGGTGTTTCCCGCCGGGCCGGTGAGCCGGTGGAGGTCAAGTACATCCTTGACCCCAAGGATTTCTCCGCCCATCCGGCGGCAAACCTCTTCATCAAGAACTTCGATACCATTCTGGAAGACCCGGAGATCCGGGTGGTGGTGGAGACCATCGGCGGCACCCGCTTTGCATACCCCTATGTCAAGGCCTGCCTCGAGAGCGGCCGCAGCGTGTGCACCTCCAACAAGGAGATGGTGGCCACCTACGGCGCGGAGCTGCTGGCGCTGGCCAAGGCCCACAACTGTGCTTTCCTGTTCGAGGCCTCCGTGGGCGGCGGCACCCCCATCATCACCCCCATGCACCAGTGCCTGGCCGCCAACGTCATCACCGAGGTGGAGGGCATCGTGAACGGCACCACCAACTTCATGCTGACCAAGATGGTGCGGGAGAACCTGGGCTTTGACGAGGCCCTGAAGATCGCGCAGGAGCTGGGCTACGCCGAGACCAAGGACCCCGGCGACGATGTGGACGGCCGGGATGCCTGCCGCAAGATCGCCATCCTGTCCTCGCTGGTCTGCGGCCACCAGATCTACCCCCAGAACATCCCCACCCGGGGCATCCGGGACATCACCGTGGCCGATGTGGCTGCGGCGGAGCGGCTGAACTGTGTCATCAAGCTCATCGCGTGGATGAAGCGGGGCGACGACGGCAGCGTGGCCGCCGGAGTGGAGCCCTGTCTGGTGCCCAGGAGCCACCAGCTGGCCGGTGTGGACGATGTGTTCAACGCCGTGCTGGTCAAGGGCGATATGCTGGGCGATGTGGTGTTCTACGGCAAGGGCGCGGGCAAGCTGCCCACAGCCAGCGCCGTGGTGGCCGATGTGGTGGATGCCCTCAAGAACGGCTCCAAGGTCCACGACAGCCTGTTCTGGCAGCCTGCGGAGCCGGTGGAGGGGATGCTCACCGACCCGGCTCCCGCCGCATATTATGTGCGTGCAGCGGGTGTTGCTCCCGCCGTGGTGGAAGCCATCTACGGCAGGGGCCGTGTGGTGGATGAGCACTTTGACGGCTGCTCCTATCTGGTGGAGCAGGCCGATGCAAAGGCCATGGCCGAGGCAGCCCGCAAGGTGGAGACCGTGGGCGGCAGCGTGAAGCTGGTGCTGAAAAAGCTGCCCGAGGATGCATGAGAAAAGGGGACGGACCATGAAGATCAAAGTTTCTGTTCCGGCCACCAGCGCCAACGTAGGCTCCGGCTTCGACGCGCTGGGTCTGGCCGTGACCCTGTACAACACCGTGACCTTTGAGGAGAGCGATAAGCTGGACATCTCGGCGGCGGACGGCACCCGCATCCCCCGCAGCGAGAGCAATCTGGTGTACCGCTCGGCCAAGGGCCTGTTCGACAAGGTGGGCAAGAAGATCCCGCCCCTGAAGATCGTGCAGACCAACCCCATCCCCATGGCCCGGGGCCTGGGTTCTTCCTCGGCCTGCATCATCGCGGGCCTGCTGGGCGCGAACCGGATGCTGGGCGATGTGCTCAACACCCAGGAGCTGCTGACGCTGGCCACGGCCATTGAGGGCCACCCCGACAACGTGGCCCCGGCCCTGCTGGGCGGTTTGACCAGCAGCGTCTTTGAGGACGGCGTGGTCTACTCCGTCAAGCGGGATGTGGACCAGAGCCTCTGCTTTGCGGCCATCGTGCCGGACTACAAGCTGCTGACGGAGGCCGCCCGCGCGGCCCTGCCCAAGCAGGTGGCCCACAAGGATGCCGTGTATAACCTGTCCCGGGCCGCGCTGGTGCCTGCCGCCTTCTGTGAAGGCCGGCATGACCTGCTGGGCATTGCCACCGAGGATAAGCTCCACCAGCCCTACCGGATGCCCCTGATGCCCGGTTCCAGGGAGGTGTTCGCGCTGGCAAAGCAGTGCGGGGCAAAGGCCGTGTATGTATCGGGTGCCGGTTCCACCGTGATGGCGGTGGCCGAGCGCGCGGAGGCTGAGCGCTTTTATGCCGGGCTGCGTGCCGGGCTGGAAACGCTGGAAGGCCTGGACGGATGTGAAGCATTTACACTGTTAGAGCTGGATGCAGATAATACCGGCGCAACTGTGGAATGATATAAATTGGGAGAAACTAGAGGAGAGTGACAAACTATGGCGTTGATCGTACAGAAGTTCGGCGGTTCTTCGGTGAAGGACCGGAACCGTATCTTCAACGTGGCCCGCATCGTGGCCAACACCCACAAGGCGGGCAATGACGTGGTGGTGGTGGTGTCCGCACAGGGCGACACCACCGACGACCTGATCGCAAAGGCTGCTGAGATCACCCACAACCCTTCGGCCCGTGAGATGGATATGCTGCTGGCCGCCGGTGAGGAGATCAGCATCGCGCTGCTGGCCATGGCTCTGAACGAGCTGGGCTGCCACGCCACCAGCCTGACAGGCTGGCAGGCGGGCTTCCGCACCGACCGTGCCTACACCAAGGCCCGGATCACCCGCATGGAGACCGAGCGCATTTCCTCCGAGCTGGAGCGCAACCGCGTGGTGGTCGTGGCAGGCTTCCAGGGCCTGAACAAGCTGGATGATATCACCACCCTGGGCCGCGGCGGCTCTGATACCAGCGCCGTGGCCATTGCAGCGGCCCTGCACGCAGACCGCTGCCAGATCTACACCGATGTGGAAGGCGTTTACACCGCAGACCCCCGCAAGGTGCGCAACACCCGCAAGCTGGAAGAGATCACCTTTGACGAGATGCTGGAGCTGGCCTCTCTGGGTGCGCAGGTGCTGAACAACCGCAGCGTGGAGCTGGCAAAGAAGTATAATGTGGAGCTGGAAGTGCTGTCCAGCCTGAATCCCGTGCCCGGTACGGTGGTCAAGGAGGTTACAAAAGACATGGAAGGTATGCTGATCAAGGGTGTTGCAAAGGACACCGATGTTGCCGTTATCACGATCCTGAACGTTCCCGATGAGCCGGGCACCAGCTTCAAGATCTTTGGCCTGCTGGCCCAGAAGAACATCAACGTGGATATCATCCTGCAGTCCACCGGCCGCGACGGCAAGAAGGATATCTCCTTCACCTGCGCCGAGGGCGAGGCTGAGACCGCCATGCGCGTGCTCAAGGAGAGCGGCAAGTTCAAGGATGCCACCTGCGACGAGACCTGCGCAAAGGTCTCCATCGTGGGTGCCGGTATGCAGAGCCACAGCGGCGTTGCCTCCAAGATGTTCGAGGCACTTTCCAACAACAACATCAACATCAAGATGATCTCCACCAGTGAGATCAAGATCTCCTGCATCATTGACCGTGACGACGCTGACAAGGCGGTCAGCGCCATCCACGATATGCTGTTTGACTAATTCAGAGGGGCTGGCAACAGCCCCTTTTTTGCAAAAGCGAGGGGGAAGTATTATGTTGGAATCGATCAAATGCAGCACCTCGGGTGCATACTACCTGCGGGGGCAGTGGGTGCCCGCCGACGCGCAGGCTCCTGCGGCACTGGCAGCCGCGGGCGTGACTGCAGAGCAGGCCGGCCAGGCCTACAAGGGCACCATGGCCTACGGCATCCTCACCGCCCACAACACCAGCGGCAGCGACCGGGATCTCCGGATCAGGTTCGATGCCATGGCAAGCCACGACATCACCTTTGTGGGCATCATCCAGACGGCCCGCGCCTCGGGGCTGGAAAAGTTCCCCATCCCCTATGTGCTGACCAACTGCCACAACAGCCTGTGCGCCGTGGGCGGCACCATCAACGAGGATGACCACCGCTTCGGCCTGTCCGCTGCCAAAAAGTACGGCGGCATCTTTGTGCCGCCCCACATGGCGGTCATCCACCAGTACATGCGCGAGCGCTTTGCGGGCTGCGGCAAAATGATCCTTGGCTCCGATTCCCACACCCGCTACGGTGCGCTGGGCACCATGGCCATCGGCGAGGGCGGCGGTGAGCTGGCAAAGCAGCTGCTGGGCCGCACCTACGATGTGGCCCGCCCCGGCGTGGTGGCCATCTGCCTGACCGGCGCTCTGCCCGCAGGCTGCGGCCCCCACGATGTGGCCATTGCACTGGTGGGCGAGCTGTTCAAGAGCGGCTATGTCAAGAACAAGGTCATGGAGTTTGTGGGCCCCGGCATTGCCTCCCTGCGTCAGGACACCCGCAACGCCATTGATGCCATGACCACCGAGACCACCTGCCTTTCCTCCATCTGGGAGACCGATGAAAAGACCCGGCAGTACCTCACGGTCCATGGCAGGGCAGGGGACTACAAGCCCCTGCACCCGGCAGATCTGGCCTACTACGACGGCGTGGTGAGCGTGGACCTTTCTAAGATCCGGCCCATGATCGCCCTGCCCATGCACCCCTCCAACGCCTTTCCCATCGAGGAGCTGAACGCCAACCTCAAGGACATCCTCCACGAATGTGAGGAGAACGTCCAGAAGCTGGTGGGCCGCTCCGACGTGAAGCTGGATCTGTGCAGCAAGATCGAAAACGGCAGGCTCCGGGTGGATCAGGGAGTCATCGCGGGCTGCGCGGGCGGCCTGTTTGACAGCATCTACGAGGCCGCTTCCATCCTCAAGGGCCATATCGGCGGCTGCGGGGACTACGCCCTCAGCGTCTACCCCGGCAGCCAGCCCATTATGATGGAGCTGAACCGCACCGGCGTGCTCACCGACCTGATGGCCAGCGGAGCCACCATCCGCACGGCCTTCTGCGGCCCCTGCTTCGGCGCGGGCGATGTGCCTGCCAACGGGGCGCTGTCCATCCGCCACACCACCCGCAACTTCCCCAGCCGCGAGGGCTCCAAGCCCGGCAGCGGCCAGC
>OGWT01002880.1_pt1 | contig 11292 bp, 13 predicted proteins | sample 1576101 | NCBI WGS metagenome assembly OGWT01 (sample SAMEA3541481, study PRJEB24748) | human gut metagenome | biome: human gut; feature: human-associated habitat; material: faeces | place: China | collected 2012 | reverse complement strand
TGAAAGGCGGACGTGGCGGACTGGGTAACTGGCACTTCAAGACAGCCACCCGTCAGGCACCCCGCTTTGCACAACCAGGTGAACCGATGCAGGAAATGACAGTAATCATGGAGCTGAAACTCTTGGCAGACGTAGGTCTGGTAGGCTTCCCGAATGCCGGAAAATCAACCTTGCTTGCTTCTGTATCTGCCGCCAAGCCCAAGATAGCCAACTATCCATTCACCACATTGGAACCCAACCTGGGTATTGTTTCTTACCGTGACAGCAAGTCGTTTGTCATGGCGGACATTCCCGGTATCATTGAAGGAGCCAGTGCCGGAAAAGGGTTGGGATTGCGCTTTCTGCGGCACATCGAGCGTAACTCTCTGTTGCTCTTCATGGTGCCTGCCGATAGCGACGATATCCGGAAGGAATATGAAATCCTGTTGAATGAGCTGAGCACTTTCAATCCTGAAATGCTGGACAAACAACGGGTACTTGCCATCACCAAGAGCGATATGCTCGATCAGGAATTGATGGACGAAATAGAGCCTACACTCCCTGCAAACGTTCCGCATGTATTCATTTCTTCCATTACCGGCATGGGGCTTTCCGTGTTGAAAGACATTCTTTGGGAAGAGTTGAATAAGGATAGCAACAAAATAGAAGCTATTGTTCACCGTCCGAAGGATGTAAACAAACTCCAGCAAGAGTTGAAAGACATGGGTGAGGATGAAGACCTCAGCTATGAATATGTGGAAGACGATGAGGACGTGGAAGACCTGGAAGACTTTGAGTATGAGGAAGAAGACTGGGAGGATGACAAGCAATGATTGCTTTGACAGAAGATAAACGAATGTTGGGATACGGGGTTATGACACCGTACTCCAACATTTTTTGTTTCGCAACTACCCGCCGGGGAGGTTTCAGCAAAGGAGATTATGCCTCTTTCAACTGTACGCCTTACACGGGAGATGATGCGGAATCTGTCCGTCGCAATCAGGAATTACTCTGTAACTCCATGCCTCAACAGCCTAAAGAATTAGTCATTCCGTTCCAAACACATGGTACAAAGGTGGAGGTGATTGATGAAAAGTATCTCAATGCCACATCTGACGAGCGCACGGCCACGCTGCAAGGAGTGGATGCACTAATCACCAAGGAACCGGGTTGCTGCATTTGTATTTCTACGGCTGACTGTATTCCTATCCTGTTGTATGACCGCAAGAACCAAGTAGTAGCCGCCGCCCATGCGGGTTGGCGGGGAACGGTGAATTACATAGCCGGACACACTCTCGACAGGATGCGGGCACTCTACGGAACCGATGGAAAAGATGTTATCGCTTGTATCGGTCCCGGCATATCCTTGCCTTCTTTTGAAGTGGGCGAAGAAGTGTACGAAGCTTTCCGCATGAATGGTTTTGCAATGGATTATATATCAGAATGGAAACCGGAAACACATAAGCATCATATCGACCTATGGGCTGCGAACCGGATACAGTTGCTCGACTTCGGTGTACCCGGCGAGCAAATAGAGACATCTGGCATTTGTACCTATATGAGGCATGAAGAATTTTTCTCGGCAAGACGGCTGGGGATTAAATCAGGACGTATACTATCGGGAATTATGATAGTAGACACAAAACCATAACTTTATTTAATATGAAGAATATTTTATCCAAAGGGCAACTATCGATTCTCATTGTATTGGGAATTTTGATTCTTGACCAAGTCATAAAGATTGAAGTTAAAACGAATATGTTTTATAATGAAAGCATTCATATCACGGATTGGTTTTATCTTCGTTTTATAGAAAATCCCGGTATGGCTTTCGGTATGCAGATAGTGCCTAAAGCCATTCAGACTATTGCCCGCACAATATTTGCCATCGCAATTGTATGGTATATCGTCATACTTATTAAAGCTAAATATAAGCGTGGTTATATTGCATGTGTTTCGTTGATACTGGCAGGAGCTATCGGGAATATCATCGACAGCATATTCTATGGTGTTATTTTCAGTAAGAGTACACCCGCCGAGATTTCCACTTTCGTACCTATAGGAGAAGGATATACCGGTTGGCTGCATGGAAAAGTGGTCGATATGTTCTACTTTCCCCTTTTTGAGTTTAACTGGCCAAGTTGGATGCCGTTTATAGGAGGAGACAATTTTGTATTCTTCAGTCCGGTATTCAATTTAGCGGATGCTGCCATCAGTTGCGGAGTGATTATCTTATTTTTGTTTTACATGAAAAGTTTAAATAGCAGTTTCAGTTTATGTACCAGATCACCGTATCAGAAGAAATAAAGAATGCCTGCCCCATCTTCAAAGGTGCAGCCGTCTATGCAGAAGTTACCAATACAGCCTTTTGCGAAGGGCTTTGGGAAGAGATCAATACTTTCACCCGGGAACTGACTTCCACTACCCAGCCGGAGGACATCAAACTGCAACCCGCCATTGCAGCTACCCGGGAAGCTTATAAACGTTGCGGCAAAGACCCAAGCCGTTACCGTCCTTCTGCCGAAGCCTTGCGCCGCCGTCTGATGCGCGGAATTGCCCTTTACCAAATAGATACACTGGTTGACCTGATTAATCTGGTATCCCTACGCACTGGTTATTCCATCGGTGGTTTCGATGCGGACAAGATACAGGGCACTGATCTCAAACTGGGAGTTGGACGCGCCGAAGAACCATTCGAAGGTATCGGACGGGGCGTGTTGAACATCGAAGGACTTCCGGTCTATCGCGATGCCGTAGGCGGTATCGGTACTCCTACCAGCGACAACGAACGTACTAAAATGGATTTAGGCACCCAGCATATCCTTGCCATCGTCAATGGTTACAGCGGACAGGAAGGTCTGCGGGAAGCTGCCGAGATGATACAGGAGTTACTGAAAAAATATACTTCTTCGAATGGAGGAGAAATTATCTATTTTGAATAACGAGAAGGCCTTTAATCATGAACATATTCTTTCTGCTACTATCATTCGCACTGGCTTATATTCCGCCTGAAGAGAAACCTAGCTTCTCGCAAATGGAAATCAATCATATCCGGGTTACTACACCGGGGCTTTTCGATAACGAAAAATTATTAGAATTGCATTTGGAGCAAATACCTGATACTGCCTATTGCTTTCCACTTCCCGGAGGAAAAGTGATTTCTCCTTACGGACGTGGTGGTGGCCGTCACTCGGGTATTGATATCAAAACTTGCGCCAAAGACACGATACGCAGTGCTTTCGATGGCATTGTACGTATGTCGAAGCCTTACAGTGCTTACGGCAACGTAATCGTTGTGCGCCATTCTTCGGGATTGGAAACGATATACAGTCATAATTTTAAGAATCTTGTTCAGAGCGGTGACGTCGTAAAGGCCGGACAACCCATTGCACTGACCGGACGTACCGGACGGGCCAGCACCGAACACCTTCATTTTGAAACCCGCATCAACGGGCAGCATTTCAACCCCAATCTCATTTTCGATTTCAAAGAAAGGACACTCCGCAAAGAGTGTATTCACTGCACCAAGAATGGAAAAGGCGTCATCGTGAAGCCTGCAACAAAAAAAACAGCCGGAACCAGCTAAGTATCCAAACGTTTCACTAAATTTGCAACTGTTTTACCTATAAAACGACATGAACTTATAAACAATTCAATGATAGAAAAACTGATTGTTCTTGAGGATATCGACCCGGTTATCTTTTACGGTGTGAATAACGCCAATATGCAGTTGATAAAAGCTTTGTACCCCAAACTGCGCATTGTTGCACGCGGCAATGTCATCAAAGTGTTGGGAGATGAAGAAGAGATGTGCGCATTCGAAGAAAACATTACCAAGCTGGAAAAATACTGCGCCGAATACAACTCATTGAAAGAAGAGGTGATCATCGATATCATCAAAGGAAATGCACCGCAAGCAGAAAAGTCGGGTAACGTCATCGTATTCAGCGTGACAGGCAAACCGATCATCCCCCGCAGTGAAAATCAGCTTAAACTGGTAGAAGGTTTCGCCAAGAACGACATGGTATTTGCCATAGGTCCTGCCGGTTCGGGAAAGACGTATACTGCCATTGCCCTTGCCGTACGTGCCCTCAAAAATAAAGAGATCAAGAAAATCATCCTCAGTCGCCCCGCCGTGGAAGCCGGTGAGAAGCTTGGATTCCTGCCCGGTGACATGAAGGATAAGATAGACCCGTATCTGCAACCGTTGTATGATGCCTTGCAGGATATGATTCCGGCTGCCAAGCTGAAAGAATACATGGAACTGAACGTCATTCAGATTGCTCCCCTCGCCTTTATGCGCGGAAGGACGTTGAATGATGCAGTCGTAATTCTGGATGAAGCGCAGAACACCACTACCCAACAGATAAAGATGTTCCTCACCCGTATGGGTATGAACACCAAGATGATCGTAACGGGAGATATGACACAGATCGACCTGCCCTCTTCCCAGACTTCGGGACTGGTACAGGCACTCCGCATCCTGAAAGGTGTGAAAGGTATCAGCTTTGTGGAACTGAACAAGAAAGATATTGTGCGTCACCAATTGGTAACCCGCATTGTAGATGCCTACGAGAAATTTGATAAGGAAACCAAAGCCGAACGGGAAAAAAGAAAACTCACCACGGGATAACACAGAGTCTCACAGAACAGAAAAGAACTCTGTGAGACTCTGTGTCACTCTGTGGTGAAAACCATAGAAAATATCCAAATCATAAATATAACAATGATGAAAGCATTAACAAAAACTGATTTCAATTTTCCGGGACAGAAAAGTGTGTACCACGGAAAAGTACGCGATGTTTATAACATCAATGGTGAAAAGCTGGTTATGGTAGCAACCGACCGTATCTCTGCATTCGACGTTGTTTTGCCGAAAGGTATTCCTTTCAAAGGACAAATGCTGAATCAGATTGCAGCCAAGTTCCTGGATGCGACTACTGATATCTGTCCCAACTGGAAGACAGCTACACCCGACCCGATGGTAACGGTAGGTGTGATGTGCGAAGGTTTCCCCATCGAAATGATTGTACGCGGTTATCTTTGCGGTAGCGCATGGCGTACTTACAAAAGCGGTGTACGCGAAATCTGTGGTGTAAAGTTGCCCGAAGGAATGAAGGAAAACCAAAAATTCCCCGAACCCATCATCACCCCAACTACGAAAGCTGAAATCGGTGAACACGACGCAGACATTTCAAAAGAGGAAATCCTTGCTAAAGGTCTGGCTACTCCCGAAGAATATGCCGTATTAGAGAAATATACCATGGCACTCTTCAACAGAGGAACCGAAATCGCGGCAGAACGTGGTCTGATTCTAGTAGATACGAAGTATGAATTCGGTAAGCACAACGGTACTATTTACCTGATGGATGAAATTCATACACCGGACTCCAGCCGCTACTTCTACTCTGAAGGTTATCAGGAACGCTTTGAAAAAGGCGAAGCACAGAAACAACTTTCTAAAGAATTCGTTCGCGAATGGTTGATGGACAATGGTTTCCAGGGCAAGGAAGGACAACAAGTTCCGGAAATGACAGACGAAATCGTAGCATCCATCAGTGAGCGTTACATTGAACTGTACGAGCATATCACCGGAGAGCAATTCGTGAAAGAAGATACCAGCAACATTGCTTCACGTATCGAGAAAAACGTAACAGAATACTTAAATAAGTGATAAACGGTTTAGTAATAAGTGATTAGTAGATTTATTAATCACTTATCACTAACCACTAAACACTATCAACATGGATTATCCCCAGGAACATATCAAACCTTACGGTGAGGACGGAAAGAAGAGTGAACAGGTAGAAGAAATGTTCGACAACATTGCTCCTGCTTATGATAAGCTGAACCATACACTTTCATTAGGCATCGATCGCAGTTGGCGCCGGAAAGCGATCAATTGGTTAAAGCCTTTCCAACCGAAGCGCATCATGGACGTAGCCACCGGTACAGGTGACTTTGCCATTCTTGCCTGCCGCGAGTTGCAGCCTGACGAACTGATAGGCACCGACATCTCAGAGGGAATGATGGACGTGGGACGTAATAAAGTAAAACAGGCGCACCTCTCGGACAAAATATCCTTTGCCCGGGAGGACTGCACCTCTCTCTCATTTGCCGATGACACGTTCGATGCTGTAACCGTAGCGTTCGGTATCCGCAACTTCGAAGGGTTGGACAAAGGGTTGTCGGAAATGTGCCGCGTGCTGAAAACCGGAGGACATCTCGTCATTCTGGAACTCTCCACACCGGACCGTTTGCCGATGAAACAACTTTTCACCATCTACTCCAAAGTAGTCATCCCCCTGCTCGGCAAATGCTTGTCAAAAGACAATAGTGCTTACACCTACCTGCCCCAAAGCATCCGTGCTTTCCCGCAAGGCGAAGTAATGCAGGAAGTTATCCGCAAAGCAGGTTTCAGTCAGGTTAATTTCCGCAGACTGACATTCGGTATATGCACTCTTTATACTGCGACTAAATAGAATGATAGGATGGTAAGATGATAACATGTTAAGATCCAATGTTATCATCCTACCATCCCACCATTTTACCATTACTATATTATTGACATAGCACACTAAGAGAATTATGCAGAAATACGGTTTAATAGGCTATCCGCTGAGACATTCGTTTTCCATCGGATATTTCAATGAAAAGTTCAAATCGGAGAATATCGACGCCGAATATGTAAACTTTGAGATACCCAACATCAATGACTTTATGGAAGTCATAGAGGAAAATCCCAACCTCTGCGGACTTAATGTGACCATCCCGTACAAGGAGCAGGTCATCCCCTTTCTTGACGAACTGGACAAAGATACCGCAAAGATCGGCGCAGTGAACGTCATCAAAATCATCCGCCAGCCAAAAGGAAAAGTAAAACTTGTCGGCTACAACTCGGATATCATAGGATTTACACAGTCCATTGAGCCTTTACTGCAACCCCATCACAAGAAGGCGCTGATTCTGGGCACAGGCGGTGCATCCAAAGCCGTCTATCGCGGACTGGCCAATCTGGGCATCGAAAGCGTATTCGTATCGCGTACGAAAAAGGAATCGTCTTACCTCACTTATGACGAACTGACACCGGAGATCATGCAGGAATATACTATTATCGTAAACTGTACACCCGTAGGCATGTATCCTAAGGTGGATTTCTGTCCGGATATTCCTTATGATCAATTAACTCCCAACCATTTACTCTACGATTTGTTATATAATCCCAATGAAACCCTTTTCATGAAAAAGGCTGAGGCTCACGGCGCCGTTACTAAAAACGGACTGGAAATGCTGTTATTGCAAGCATTTGCCGCATGGGAAATATGGGACAAATAGAGTGAAAGGAAGGAAAGATGAAGAAAGGTATCAAGTACAGTCTGCTCGGACTGTTAGCAGTTATCATTATTGCCCTCACAGGTGCGAGTTTCTACATGCTCGGCTACTCGCTGAGACCGGAGCACAACAAAGGGAAAGATATTCCCGGCTCCTACGAGTATATGCTCAGCGAGTACCCGCAAATCAAGCCTTGGATAGATAGTTTGCAAACTGTCGGTGCTTTACGGGATACCTTTATTATCAACCCTGAAGGGGTGCAACTGCATGCCATTTACGCAGCCGCTCCCGAACCGACCCACAAAACAGCCGTCATCGTGCATGGTTATACGGACGATTGCATCCGCATGCTGATGATAGGTTACCTTTACAACAAAGATTTAAAGTATAACATTCTGCTGCCCGACCTGCAAAATCAGGGATTAAGCGGAGGTCCTGCCATTCAAATGGGTTGGAAAGACCGGCTGGACGTTTTGCGCTGGATGGACATTGCCAACGATATTTACGGCGGAAATACCCAGATGGTAGTACATGGCATCTCTATGGGTGCCGCCACCACTATGATGGTATCCGGTGAGCCTCAACAACCTTTTGTGAAATGTTTTGTGGAAGATTGCGGTTATACCAGCGTCTGGGATGAATTCTCCTACGAGTTGAAGGGACAGTTCGGGCTGCCTCCTTTCCCGTTGATGTACACTACCAGCTGGCTGTGCAACGCGAAATACGGCTGGAACTTCAAGGAAGCTTCTTCGCTAAATCAGGTCAGGAAATGCAAACTGCCGATGTTCTTCATTCATGGCGATGCAGATACATACGTACCCACCTGGATGGTATATCCTCTCTACGAGGCAAAATCGGAACCTAAAGAATTGTGGCTTGCCCCCGGTGCCACACACGCCATGTCCTACAAGGATCACCCGGAGGAATACACCGAACGTGTGAAGAATTTTGTAGGAAAATACATCTATTGATGTGATTTTTCCTATATTCGCCACACAAATACATTAGTATGAAAAGATTAATCTCCATAAGTTTATTCCTATGCCTGCTGCTATCCATGCAGGCACAGAAGGTCTATACTACAGACAATATCCCCAAAGTACATCTTCAGAACAAAATGCGCTATGTCTGCAATCCGGACGGCATCCTCTCTCAGGCTGCCTGCGACAGCATCGACCGTATGCTGTATGCATTGGAACAACAGACCGGCATCGAGACAGTAGTTGCCGTAGTTCCGTCTATCGGCAATGATGATTGCTTTGACTTTGCGCACCGCCTGCTCAATGAATGGGGTGTAGGAAAGAAAGGAAAGAATAATGGTCTGGTCATTCTTCTGGTGACCGACCAGCGCTGCATCCAGTTCTACACAGGTTATGGACTGGAAGGAGATCTGCCCGATGCCATCTGTAAACGTATCCAGACGCGCGACATGATTCCTTATCTGAAAGATGGTAACTGGGATGCAGGTATGGTTGCCGGTATGCGTGCCGTATGCGGCAGACTGGACGGTAGCATGGTGAATGATACAGATGATGAAGAAGACATTTCCTTCTTCGGCATTCTGGCAGCAGTTATCGGATTCTTTGTTGTTGCCGGAGGAATCGGTTGGATGGCGGCACGTGCCGCAAGCAAATGCCCCAACTGCGGACAGCACAAATTGCAACGCACCAGCAGCAAAGTGGTTTCACGGATCAACGGAGTAAAAACAGAAGATGTTACCTACACTTGCCGCAACTGCGGACACAAGGTAGTACGCCGCAAACAGTCGTATGATGAAAACTATCGCGGAGGTGGCGGAGGAGGTCCGGTCATCTTTGGCGGTGGCGGAGGCTTCGGCGGAGGAGGCGGTGGCTTCAGCGGAGGCAGCTTCGGTGGAGGTATGGGAGGTGGCGGAGGTGCCGGTTCCCGATTCTGAGAGTTGAAACTCTCAGAGTGACAAGATACGGGTTACAAGCTACAAGTGCCTTTCGGTATCACAGCGCAGCAACTCGTAGCTTGTAGCTCGTAACTTGCAGCTAATTAATAATAATCATTTAATAAAAGAAAAGTATGAAGAAATCAACTATTATCATTCTTGTTGTTTTAGCTCTCCTCGTCATTTGGGGTGTTACTGGTTATAACGGACTAGTAACTATGGATGAAAACGTAAGCGGACAATGGTCAAACGTTGAAACACAATATCAACGCCGTGCCGACTTGATTCCGAATCTGGTTAGTACGGTAAAAGGATACGCTTCTCATGAAAAAGAAACTCTGGAGGGTGTAGTAGAGGCTCGCAGCCAGGCTACTCAAATTAAAGTAGATGCTAATGATCTGACTCCGGAAAAGTTGGCTGAATACCAGAAAGCTCAAGGTGCGGTAACTTCTGCATTGGGTAAGTTGCTTGCCATTACTGAGAATTACCCCGACCTGAAAGCAAACCAGAATTTCCTGGAACTGCAAGCTCAATTGGAAGGTACTGAAAACCGTATCAACGTGGCACGTACCAACTTCAACAATGCAGCAAAGAACTTCAATACTGCCATCCGCCGCTTCCCAAAGAACATTCTTGCAAGTCTGTTCGGTTTCGAAAAGCGTGCTTACTTTGAAGCTTCCGAAGGAGCAGAAACAGCACCGCAGGTACAGTTCTAAATAAGCATATTCCTACCGTAACAAACGGTTCTATAAAAAACAAGTACCCCTTCCACCCATCGGAAACTCCGATCTATTCGAGTTTCCAGAGTGGAAGGGGTACTTTCATTTTTTAAGATGACTACTGCAAATCCGTTATTGCCTCTTTCAATTCTTTTATCCCGCTCCATGCTTTGAGGAACAAACGAATTCCGATCAGCGTTCCTACGACAAGGCCAGTCCAGGCACCTATCAATATATAACGATCACCCATTTGGGACATATCCCATATCATACTTACCAGTAAAGGTACGGCACACAACACACTCACAGCTATCCCCACTTTGAAAGACATCCGGAAACGACTTTCTGCCAGACACACTTCACGTACAGTCATCTTCAGGCAATCAATCTTCCTTAGTAGCAACATCCACGTAAGTTGCCGGGCGAGTATCACAACTACAAACAGAAACAACAATACCCACGTCAGTACGCTGAAATCATACACCTGATTGCGCACCAAAAGCCAAGCCATGAGAGGCAAACAGAGAATCAAAACCGTAAATCGACGCAACACACGATCCTGTACCTGCTTTACTTTACTGACCACCTTATTATTTAGTTGCTGGCGCTGCTCCATTTCCAGGCGTCCGAGTCTTTCTTCCATTATATTCCAATTTTGTTTCAATTCTTCCAGTTCCATAATCTGTTTTATTTTAGCTATTCGCTTGTTTTGTAAGTTTATCCTTAATTCGTTTCAATTTTGAAGCTACGGTATTGCGCGGCACGCCGACAATTTCCGCAATCTCTTCGTAAGAATTCTCATCCAGCCACAGCAAGATGACGGCACGTTCAAACTTGTCCAGTCCCGCAATGAGGCGATACATCTCTTTCAAGCGTCGGGTCGTTTCACTGTCCTCTGCTTCCAGCCCGTAGAGGGAATCCAAGGAAGTATGTTCGCCCCGGCGTTGCTGCTGGCGATAGAAGGAGATACAGGTATTCAATCCCACGCGGTAAATCCACGAAGAAAGTTTACCCTTTCCTTCATAACCCTCGAAGCCTTTCCAAAGGTTTATTACTACATCTTGGTAGAGATCTTTAAAATTATCTCCATCCGTTGCATACATGTAGCAGATTTTATAGATCACTCGCTTGTATTCCTCGATGAGAGAAGTGAACTGTTTTTCTTTCGTATTCTGTTCCATCTTAAGATAGTCTTTTATACATAAGACGCCCGGTTAGGGAATTAGTTGCAAGAGGGAAGAAAAAAGTAAGTTAAAGCTGTTTCACGCTCGAAGTACATCTGCCATCTTGCCACCACATTGGCAAAGTTGTGCCACCACATTGGCAAAGTTGTGCCACCGTATTGGC
>OGWT01002877.1_pt1 | contig 11307 bp, 7 predicted proteins | sample 1576101 | NCBI WGS metagenome assembly OGWT01 (sample SAMEA3541481, study PRJEB24748) | human gut metagenome | biome: human gut; feature: human-associated habitat; material: faeces | place: China | collected 2012 | reverse complement strand
AGGGCTATACCAAATTTCAAATTATGGAAGATTGAAAAGTTACAGAAAAAATAAAAATGGAGGGATAATGTCAAACACAGATAAAAATGGATGGTATTTTACCGTAAATCTTTTTGACTGCGATGGGAAAAGAAGAACAGAACGAATACATAGGCTTGTGGCAAAGGCATTTATAGGAGAAATCCCGAAAGGTTACCACATACACCATAAAGACGGGAACAAACAGAATAATAGATTAGATAACCTTGAAATAATACATCCAGCTAAACACAGCATGGAAACAATTAAGAAAAACAAAAATGTAATCAAAGGGATGAATGACTACAATAAGTACGTCAAGCCAAAAAGAGTCAAACAATACACATTGGACGGTGTATACCTTGCCGAATATGTCAACTGCGAAATAGCGAGCAGAATGACAGGGATATGCCAAAGAAATATATCTCAAGTCGCAAGCAAAGAACCATACAACTCAAAAGGTAGTGTAAGAAAACAGGCAGGCGGTTATGTATGGAAATTTGAAAAAGAAGGCGAGGTGATGTAGATGTTTTTGAGAACGATAGCCACAGGATCAAGTGGAAATTCGAACGCCTTAATCAGCAGAACAGGAGAAATTTTGTTACTTGATTTAGGCGTATCAGAAAAGACTGTTAAAAAAGGTGTTGATTGGAAAATATCAAATATTGTCGGAGCGATAGTTACTCATAAACATCTCTGACTTGACCATAGCAGGTCGATAGAAGATTTTAAAAGAATGGGAATACCCGTTTTTGTACCATATCTGAAAAACGATAGTAAATCGGTAAATATGGGCGGATTTGTAGTAAAATCTTTTGACCTTACAACGATTGATGGCAGATGGACACACACAGATGCGGACGGCGAACCTTGTGCTTGTTATGGTTTCCTTATCGAACATGAGGAAATGGGAAGGATGCTTTATATCACTGATACGGCTATTGTCAAATGGCGGTTCAAAAATATAAACCATATTCTTCTCGGCGTGAATTATGACAAGGATATGATTCATCCCGATAACGAAGGGAAAAAGAATCATATTTTCGGCGGTCACATGGAGATTGAGACAGCTTGTGAGTTTGTAAAGGCGAATAATTCTAATTCCTTGCATAACGTCATAATGTGCCATCTGTCAGCTGATAATGCCGATTCCGATAAATTCATCGAGCGTATGAAAGAAGTGTGTCCTACGGCGAATGTGTACGTTGCAGGGCGTAATGACGGGTGGTGGTTGAGTGATGGGAAGGTATGAGTTTTCCTTAAATGCAAATATCAAGGCGAAGGATGGCATTTGCCCCTGCTATGGTTGCGAAAGAAGGATTGCTGGATGCCATTCAAAATGCGAGAAATTCACAATTTGGAATCAGAAGCATTTGAAAAATAAAAAAGAAATGCAAAAGAAGGCGTTCATCGAAAATCAGGCGGATTACCGGAAGAATGAATACTTTAGAAGAAAGAGGGACAAGCAGAAATGAATAAATGTATTTTTGTTGGCAGAACAACAAGAGATGTTGAACTCAGATACACGCAGTCCGCAAATCCTCTAGCGGTCGGAAGAACTTCCGTTGCGGTCGAAAGCGGATATGGAGATAAGAAGAAAACGAGCTTTTTCAATATTTCTGCTTTCGGCAAAACGGCGGAAACAATGGATAAATTTGTTAAGAAGGGTACGAAAATCATCCTTGAGTGCGACATCGAGATTAAATGTATGGGGCAGATTGATGGGCTGCCACCGTGTTTCTCCATCCTTACGGAAGTCCCAACCATCATTAATGGTTTTCATCATCCTTTGCGCCGAGGCAGAGAAAGTGAAAAAAGCCAGGCTTACCAGAATCAGGAAAGCCTTTCTTGTCAAAAGACATAAAGCGATATGCATGTTCATAATTGATATTCAAATAATCAAAAAACAGACTAGTTCTCATCAGCCACCGCTTCTTCCCAGGTTTCCCATTTCTCCACATTGGGGTCATATCCGTCGTAACCCGGATTTTGGCTAAGTTTTCCCAAGCGATTGGCGTCAATGGCCTTTTGAGGAATAGGCCAGTTAATATTGTGCTTGCCCATGGTATACTTGCGACCTCTGATATTGGCTCCAGTATCCTTATTATAATAGTTGTTGTAGTTAGTGATACGGTGAAACCAGAAGCTGTCCTCATGCAAGTACTCTTTATCATAAGTTTTGCCTTCATTATCGGGTTTGCCGCTGAGAGCAAGGCAATAAGAGATACGACTCAGTTCAGTGAAACGCCACTCTTCCATGTAAAGCTCACGGGCGCGTTCATCCACGATGTCGTCAATATCAACCGTAGTATAAAGTTGCTGACATTTAGCACGTTTACGCACAGCATTGACATCATCTACAGCAGTAGCATCTCCCAGATAATATTTGGCTTCGGCACGGAGCAGATAAGTTTCCGCGAGCCGATAGCAGTAAAAGTCAGCATAGCCACCACCATTGTATTGATTGGCAGAAGGCGTTTCATCTTCGGGAGATTCGGACCAAACCTTATAATGGGGCCAATCAAACCAGCACCGAATTGTATCGGAACAGAGCACTTGGGTGCCACCATCCTCGTCGACCCAACTGAAACGGACATTTTCTCCGTGATATTTAGTGTTCGGACGGTTATATCTCAAATCTTCCATACGCACCCAGTTGCCTACAGTATGACTATGGCGCAGGTCCCCCTCATCATTCACCCCATTAACATACCACAGAGAGTTTTCGGCAAAGTAAGTGGGACGTACAACTGCCTGCCCGCGTCCGAAAGCACGGTTGAAATCCAAATTATCTTTATAATCCGGATTGTTCAAAGCAAAGTTATCCACAGCTCTCACATTATCGGGAGTTTTAATCTCATCAGCATTCCATCTGGGAACCAAGTTACGCATAGTACGGGTGCGAATACTTGAATCAGTGCCGTAACGGTTGGGCAGAACAAGGATGGCCTCTTTGTTAGCGGCAATAGCTTTGTTTCCACCTTGGTGTAAATTCCAAATAACATTGTTGGTAATATTCCATGTTTTAGGATTAGGATTGGAAAAAGTCCCGAACTCATCCTGCATCAATGAGTAGCCGGACTGATCGATGAGGATATCGGCTTGTTCCTTAGCTTTCTGAAAATCACCGTTAGCAAGGTAACATTTGATAAGCAATTGGCGGCATGCCCCTTTGTTGATCATACCGATGTAAGTCATATCCTTTTGGTCGGGAACATTCTGTACAGCAAACTCCATATCTTGCACCATACGCTTGATGATGGCCTCGCGCTTGGTGCTTTTATAGTCTTGCTTGGGAGACTCTATAATTTTAGAAACAAAAGGTACGTCACCGAATTGGAAGCAAAGATTCATGTAGCGGTAAGCACGATGAAAATAGGCACGCCCGAGGAATTCATTCCTGGTGGTTTCGTCCAATCCCTCTACCTTATCAATATAGCTGATAACAGTATTGGCATACTTAATGCCGTTGTAAGTCTCCCCCCAAAAGATGACCAGACGATTCTGGTCAAAATTATACCAACCGTCAGTAGGTGTAAAACGTTCGTTTATGTCACAGAAAGCAAGTTGGTCATCCGTTTTGCCGGCTACCGTCAAATCAGAAAAAAGATACTCACTCATCAAAGGCAACATCAAGTCACAAGCTTCCGTATTTGTCCAATAAGCACGAAGTGCCTTGTCTGCCGAAGCTAAAGCAGCATTCAGACCATCCACCGTATTGAATGTTACAGTCGGTTCGTAAAGAGAGAGGGGATCCGGTTTCAGGAAATCATCGGAACATCCTGTAAAAAGCGCAGATACGCATGTAATCCCCAGCAACAATTTGAATTGATTTATATAGTTTTTCATATTTCTTTCTTTTTAAAATGTTAAGTTTATACCCAAAGAGTAAGTTCGCGGTGCAATATCTCCGGTTTCAGGATCTCCATATTCCCATTCCTTGCTCCAAGTAGCCACATTGCGTACGGTAGCAAATATTTTGGCATTCTGAATCTTAAACCGAGACAAGAGTTCTGCCGGAACATTATAGGCTACAGAGACATTCTCCAGGCGAATAAACGAACGGTCAACGACTCTGCTTGGCGCTGCAAGTCCCGTAGGTCCCTGGGCTGAAAGGCGGGCATATGTATTGGAAGGATTATCCACCGTCCAATATTTCTTGGTATAAATATTCTGGCAGTTGGTAATCTGCGAATAATTATTGTCATTGTTCAGATAATTACTGTCCAGACTCTTGTGTCCCATGTAAGAGTAGAGATTGAAAGAAAAACTCCAGTTCTTATAAAGTATGAAGCTGTTTCGCATGGACCAATGGATAGGAGGCGTAGTCTCACCCAAAAAACGCTTATCGTTATTGTTGTATACAGCAGTAGTAGTTCCATCTGCATTCTTACGGTCATCCGCAGTGTAATGATTGGCAACTTTCGGATCACCGGGTTTTTGTCCATACTTAGCGGCTTCTTCCACTTCATTCACCTGCCAGATACCGGTCACTTCATAATCCCAGATGGCACTGATGGGATGGCCTATGAACCATTTGTTGTCCACATCATCCTTTTCCTTAGTAATAGTGTTGCCGGCTGCATCCACGATGGTTTCATATTCGCCATACAGTTTCTTGATTTCATTTTTGTTACGGGAGAAAGAGAAAGAAGTATTCCATTCAAAGTTTTTTGTTTCAATGTTGCGCGTATTGAGTGAAATTTCAAAGCCCCGGTTTTCCACTCGTCCCAAATTGGTGGTAATGGAAGCGAATCCTGTAAAATCAGGTAACGACTGGTTCATAATCATGTCCGTAGTGGGCATTATGTAGTATTCCAAGCTAGCATTGATACGTCCTCTCAGGAAACTGAGATCTAAACCGACATTCCAGGAGGTAGTCTTCTCCCACTGCAAACCGGTATTTGGCAGACGGTCTACAAAAAGATATTTCATATCCAGCAGTGTGCCTGTAGTAGAATTTATGTATCCTTGCGAATACATTCCCAGTGCCAGGTTGGCCAATGCAATATAAGAGTTCGCCAAGCTCCGGTTACCGTTCTGTCCGAAAGAGACACGTAATTTACCGGACTCCAGAATATCTCCCCACTTCCAGAAGTCCTCATTGGTGAACGTCCACGCTAGTGCTCCGGAAAGGAAATTGGCATACGGATTGGTCGTACCAAAAGCGGAATATCCGTCACGACGGAAAGAGAATGTACCCATATACTTATCATCATACGAATAGAACAGGCGTGCCAGATAGCCGCAAGCCGTCTCACGATTATCGGTAGAACGGAATTCACTCAAATTCTTGTCCCCATTGGCTGTACCGTGAAAACCCAATGCTTCAGAGGGCAGGATATTGCGTGCTTGAATACGATCCGCCCACGACTGACGCTCTTCGGCTTCCTGCACCAAAGTCAGAATGGTATGATGCTTCTTAGCAAAAGTATAATCCCATGTGATAGTGTTATTCAGTGACCAGTCAAAGCGCTTGCTTTGTTCACGGTTCACGCGGTCTTCTGTTTCGGCCTGCCAGTCAGGATGTTCCGATGACCTATAGTAACGGTCATAGAAATATTGCAGACGCGGTGCCGCATTAAATGAATAAGTGATGCCGAAAGGCAACGTCAACTTGGCTGTCAGAATGGTGTTCAGTACGGTAAATCCCTTTTCCAAATCAAGATACTGACGGTCAAAATCAAAATTATATCCTTTCCAATAGGCATTCTCTCCTTGAGGATGCGCCACAAGCTCCCCAGCTTCGTTATAAGGAGAGGTAAAAGGGCTGTTACTTGTTATCTGCCTGTACCAGTCTACGGCAATGTCACCGTCCGAACGGTTCTGGAAATTGACGTTAGCTCCCACACTGAACCAGTCCGTCACTTTGGCATCCAACTTCATGTTGGCACGAATAGCGTTATACTCGTTTCCACGTACTATGCCTTCGTTGGAGAGGTATCCCAATGAGAGATAATAGTTCACTCTTTCAGTCATTCCGCTGATGCTGACATTATAGTCCTGGTTCAATCCCGTTTGGAAAGAATGGTCATACCAGTCAAAGGTTTTTCCGGAGAGGAAGTTGGCAAGCGTCACTTCACTCGCATTAAGTCCAATACGTCTTGCCCAGATTTCATCACTGCTCATACCGGCATCCTGAGTCGTCTGGTTTCTCCATGCATCCATAGTAAGTCCATACTTTCCCAAGTTAGCATCTGTCGGACGGTCAAAATATCCCGCAGGCAGGCCTCCTGTCTGATAAGCCTCATATTTTCCGGTAGATGGATTTACCCCATACGTATCTGTCGTATAAAAATCCCTGCGATAGTTCAGATACCCATCCGCATCGTATACCTTCCGGCCATCCGCGCGGGTAGCCCACCCTACGTTAGCACTGAAACTGATCACAGGCTTCTCTGACTTCCCTTTCTTGGTCGTCACAATAACAACACCATTGGCCGCCTTCGCACCATACACGGCAGCCGATGAAGCATCTTTCAGCACATCTATCTGCGCTATATCATTGGGGTTGATTTCGGAGAGTTCACCATAAAACATCATGCCATCCAGAATGATGAGCGGGTCATTATGACCTCCGTCAGAATATACGGAACGTTGGCCGCGTATACTCATGGATCCGCCTCCTTTAGCCGATTTATCGAAACCTACATTCAAACCGGCAGTTCCACGCAATACGTCTTGCACAGTCTTAGGAGCCTCATTTGCCAATGCATCCGGACGAACTTGAGTTACTGAACCCGTAAGGTCTTTCTTACGCATCGTGCCATATCCTATCACTACAACCTCATCTAGCATCTCAGAGTCTTCCAGTAATTCAACAGTCATAGTTGCTTTGTCCGAAGATAGAAGAATCTCCTGCGTCTTATAACCTATATAAGAGACAACCAATGTCTCTCCTTTCAACGCTTTAATCGAGAAGTTACCGTCAATATCCGTCACCGTTCCATTAGCACTTCCCTTCAGCAAGATTGTAACTCCAATCAACGGTTCCTTTTTACTATCCAACACTCTGCCCGTAATGGCAAGCTGTTGGGCATACCCGCTTACAACTCCTATAAACAGGAGAGCAAACCACATCAAAAATCTGTGTTTTTCCATATCATTAAATTATTAAATAAAAAAATAGTTATTCTGTCATTCCGAAAACAAATCCCATTCCCCTAAATAATCTTATAAATAACCATCCCCATACTTTTTTTCCCGTCTCTTCCACAATCAGCCTTTTCCCAGAAAGATGTGGCAAAGATGTGGAGAATGAAATGAAATCACGCCCCAAATATGCCCAGAGAAGGGATAAAATTTGCTCTGAGTAATTTTTATACCTAGATTGAGCAAAAAAGCTTCCCTATATTATTTACCCGTTTACTCAAATCTCCCTATATTTGCACAACCCCTTTAAATGAAATGTTAATCTTGACTACGATGAAAACTCATATTCCTAAATTTCTCATTTGCTGCCTGTTCTGTTTGCTGTCCGGCGTCCCTCTCCATGCACAACAAATGATTGTCAATCCCATGCCTTTTTTAGACAAACTGCCTGTCAACTCCATTTTCAATCTGTATCAAGACCGACAAGGCTTCTTCTGGCTGGGAACCGCATACGGGCTGGAACGTTATGACGGCTATGATATCCAGCCTTTCATAAACAACTATAAAAATCCTCATAAACTTACCCACAACGATATCCGGTGTTTCGCCGAAGACGATAATTACTTATGGGTAGGAACAGTACAAGGCATCAACTTAGTGGACAAAAGTACTTATCAAATCACCTCATTTCCCGACTCTGCCCTACAGACAAGAGAAATAAGAGATCTCATCTGCGACCAAAAAGGTAACATTTGGGTAGCAGCCGGCAAAAAACTGTTCAGATGCAACGCCCGCCTCGGTGTATTAAAAGAATATACATTAGCAAACGATCCGAATACATTCTTCGAAGATAGAAACGGCGACCTATGGTTTCTGACCTGGAACGGGGATATATTGAAATACAATGACCGGGACGATTCCTTTATGCAATATGCCCACATGGACAACAGCAATCCCTACCGGATGATACAAGACCATCAGGGACGATATTGGATTGCAACCTGGGGACAAGGAATCTGGCGTTTCGACCCGTCCTCCCCTGACAGAAAGAAGATATTGCAACGTCAGTCTATCGTCAACCCCATCCGTCATTCACCAGAACAGGTGTTCTTCGACATTGTACAAGACGACATGTACGGCTATCTATGGGCATTATCCCATTTCAGGCTCTATGTTTTCCGCATAAACGAACAGAATGAACTGGAAGAAGTGAATATCAATGCTATAAAGGACATCAATAACCCCATAGACCAATACAAAACATACAGCCGGATCATCAAAGACCAATCCGGCAATTTATGGTTAGGAGCTTACGATCAAGGCTACACAATAACCTTTGAGAAAGCTGAAATAATCAACCATACGATGGAAAATATCAAAAAGAGGCTAGGCGTAGATGCCAATGTCTTATACTTCAACAAAGACTCAAAAGGTACCATTTGGTTCGACCAGTCACGTTACGGTCTCTGCCTTTTCGATGAACAGACAGGAAAGATTACTTATGGAAACAATGCGGATGCTTTATATTCATTAGTCGTGACCTCTATCGTACCGTCACAGAAAGAAGATGCTGTATGGCTGGGCGGACGCAATGATTTTTCTTCCCATATATGGAAAGCGACAAAAGAGCAAATGCACATTTCTATTTTAGATTTTTCTCGGTTTGACTTAACCGATTGAGAAATAAACTTTTAGCGAATTATTTGGGACATAGAGGTAACGATTTAGCAACCGTGCGAATTTCAGCGTTTTACGTTGCTTTGCTGTCAAATAACTCTTTCATTTGCAAATATAATATCTTTTTTCGAAAGTACGAACCTATCAGCTAGCAAAAAAAGATAATCATTCATCCCATTCATGGGTTGTGTCATCGGTGGCCTTGTCCTGTTTCCAATGCCCTGATTTCTCAGCGTCAATATATTGTCCCTTGATGGTTATATCGGGTTTGCCTCCCATGTCGACTACACGATGAGAACCGTTGAGTTTTCCGTTATGATAGAACCTGCCGTGTAGTGCTGCTGCGAATTGTACGTCCATTCTCGAAGCTTTCCCATTCTTTTGATGAACTCAATCCTTTGTGTCGTTTTTTCCTATTGTTTGCCTGTCTCATGTGCAATCTTTGGTGGGCGCAACAAAGGGAAAGTAAAATACTTCATCTCTATAAGTACTATCAGCAGTAGAGGAAAAAATCAGAAGCAGAAGAAAATAATCTTCTGCTTCTATTTTTATTATTCATGTATTATCAGGAGCTGATCTTTCTAGTGATATTTTTTATTTAGTAAGTCAATCTATATTAAATATTTATATTGCATGAAATCCTGTGATTTTTCCATCATTTACTATACCTGTACTATTTTTCGAACACCATCCTATCATTTCATACTTATGATTATAGATGCTGCCATATTTAATTGTTCCTGTAGCTTTTATATTGTCACATTTATCCCCAGAAAAGTTAAAAGAACCATATTCATCAGGAGACCAAGTTGTAGCAGGGTTTGAAGATACAGATGTACTTTGCACTGTTACACTTGATGTTGTTGGAGCATCATAAGATAGAATCATTGTGGTTTGCGATGAGGCAACAGAACTGCTGTGACTTCCGTATATTGGGTATGTCATAGCAGTTCTTGTATTACCCAAGATTTCTGATTTATTAGATTTGTTTTGGGGAATTGAATCGGAATCATCGAATTCAATTCCTTTACTCATGTACTCTAAAAAACCTTTAGTTTTTTCATAGTCCATCTCTAAAAGCTCTTTGTTACGCTGTTCTATACTAACAGTCGTATCGAGTTCCCAACCATAAGATTCAAACAAATTCATTAATGTTTCAATCTTTACTTTTTCTTTGTCAGAATAACTGTTGTTATTCGCATCTTCTTCATTGGAGCATGATGCAAAAAAGCTTAGATAAGCTAAGGCTGTTAAAGCAAACAAAAATTTCTTCATAAGAACTATTATTTATAAATAAGAACTTCGTAAAAGTATGAAAAAAAGGAATATGATATTCTCTAGGTCTAACATTTAACTTTTCTGAGAACATTTTTTAACTGTTATTGTTAACCAAATTGCTTAATTCGTTTGCACATGGATCGAATATTTTGCCGATTCAAATATTAAAGGTTATTTATCTTTTGTTTTTTCGTGGTCTATTCGAAAATCTTCCATTGAACAAATCTGGATAACCTCTATTTGTTTGGCAGGCTTGTCAATATATTGCTCAATTTTATTTGTTTCTTTGACCTCTAAAGATACAAATAAAGGACATATTCCAACAATAAGAGGCGTATAATTCTGATTTTATTTCTGTGTCATTCCATGTAATAAACACTTAAAAATATATACATAAGCAATATATCAACTAATTTGCATAACATTAGCCTAATTCGGTGCTTACTTTTATTTTTTCGAAAGTTTTTCATATACATGACATAGTTCTCGGAGAGCCTTTTCTATAAGTGAATATACAAAAAGTACCATTCACAAAGGATTATGAACGATACTTTTTCATTGAGATTCAATAACGTGCAATATTTACAATTTGATTCCGCCTCTCTTTCTCTGCTGCTGGAATGGTTGCTGTATGTTCTGCCTTAACATCTCAAACTGTTCCTTGAACCACTCGGCAATGGGCTTTCGGTCAATGGCAAGAACCAATTTCGTCCCGTCCGTTGGGTCTTTCAGCACTTGAAACCCTGCCTTTTCGGTCGTGAATTTCCGTCCGTGTTCCTCCGAATAGAGTTCCCCTGCATATTCCAGAGGTTTACCACAAACGAGTGTTGCGGTCTGCCTTTCGTTGAAGCCGATAATCCGACAAAGTTTCTCTATTTTCAACACCTCCTTCGCCAACGGGAACCAAGCACACAGTTTCTCGACAAGACGGATAAGCCTTGACGCCTCTTTTTTGTATTCGGTATCTTTCGTTTGTAACGCCATTATGTGCTTCTGCTGCATTTCCCGTATCTCCCGGCTGTGGTCTGCCTGCATGGCCTGTATTCTATCTTGCAGGGCTTCGATGGTTTCCTCGTGGTCGGCTATCTCCCTATGCAGGGCGGTGTTCTCCTTTTCCAATGTCTTGACCTTGTTACTGCCGAAAAGAGAACCGACGCTCTCGGCGATGTTGGTGGCTGCGGTGGTCGCCGCCCCTTTCAGCTTCTCGGTCTGTATCTCTTTTTTCGCCCGTTTGAGTTCCTC
>OGWT01002876.1_pt1 | contig 11307 bp, 9 predicted proteins | sample 1576101 | NCBI WGS metagenome assembly OGWT01 (sample SAMEA3541481, study PRJEB24748) | human gut metagenome | biome: human gut; feature: human-associated habitat; material: faeces | place: China | collected 2012 | reverse complement strand
TTTCCAGAAGATAACGATTCTTTTGACAAAGCACGGCCGCGACGGCAGCAGCAAACGGTGGGGACCCTTCGTGGAGAACGACACGACGTTTCTCTTCGTCCACGAGTACCTTATCGGCAGCGACACGAACCGCTATAAGGTCTTTATCCGAAAAGGTCCGCAGCCGAACGACATTCCCAATTTTGCAAGCCTTTCGCCGCAGAACGAGTCGGCATGGAAGGATTTCACCGACCTGCTGCACACGCTCAAGAAACGCCGTCCCGGGCCGCTTGCACATCATGCGGCGCTGGCCGGACTTCCGCACAGCTGGACGCCGGTCCGCTCTTTCCGGGGGAGCTACTACGTAAACTGTTTCAATCCCTACCCGGTGTGGATTTCGGATTCGCTTTTCGTCCGTCAGACAATGGACGGCCCGCGGCCCTCACGCATCAGTGCGGCGGAACGCATCGCCCCGACGCATTACCGCCTCCGGACAACAGCCGGAGACGACGGCATCGACCGGGTGGACATATACCTCGTGGACACCGTGTGCAGGATGGCTGTGTTCGCCTTCAGCAATGACCGGAAAACAGAACGGTTTCAGTCGCTTTATGTTCCCTTTGAAACGGGACTTGAGATAGATATGATCGACTTTCACTCGCTGGAACTGCCCGACGAGAGCGAGGTGGAGTGGGACGAAACCGACTTCGAAGCGTTGATTTCCGGAGCCGTACCACTCCGGGAGACAGATCCGAAAACAGACAAAACGAATAACGAATGACACTCGATTACGACATTATCGTCATCGGCGGAGGACACGCCGGATGCGAAGCCGCCTCGGCCGCCGCACGGCTCGGCTCGCGCACGCTGCTGCTCACGATGGACATGGCCAAACTGGCTGCCATGTCGTGCAACCCGGCAGTCGGAGGAGTAGCCAAAGGTCAGATTGTCAGAGAGATAGACGCATTAGGCGGCCAAATGGGCCGTATCACCGACCTCACGACCATTCAGTTCCGGATGCTCAACCGGTCGAAGGGTGCGGCAATGTGGAGTCCCCGGGCGCAATGCGACAAAACCCGTTTTTCGGAGGAGTGGCGTCGCACGCTCGAAAACACCTGGAACCTCTATATCTGGCAGGACGCCGCGACCGAACTGCTGTTCGCCCCGGCTCCGGAAACAAACGCGGCGCCGTCGGACAATCTGCCCGACGAAACCACAACGTCGTTCAATTCCGCGCCCGGCACGATTTCTTCGGCAGCCGAATCGGATGCAGATTCAGATCCGACACTCCGAAATGCACCGTCGGCCGCCGGAAAACTCGCCATCCGGGGCGTTCGGACCCGCATGGGCGTCGAATTTTCCTGCCGGAAAGTCATACTCACCTCCGGCACATTCCTCGGAGGAGTGATGCACTGCGGAGCCTCGCACGCCGAGGGCGGCAGGGCGGGGGACGCCGCTTCGCACGGCATTACGGAGAGTCTCCGGGCCATCGGTTTCGAGACCGGACGCATGAAGACCGGAACCCCGGCGCGCCTCGACGCCCGGACCATCGATTTCGAAATCCTCGAACCGCAATACGGCGACGAAAACCCCGCCAAATTCTCCTTTTCACCCGAAACGCAACCGGTTAAAGAGCAGCTTCCCTGCTTTCTGGTCTACACTTCGAAAGAGGTTCACGACATCCTCCGCACCGGATTCGACCGGTCGCCGCTGTTCAACGGCACGATCTGCGGCATCGGTCCGCGCTACTGCCCGTCGATCGAGGACAAACTCCGCACCTTTGCCGACAAAGACCAGCACCAGCTCTTCCTGGAACCCGAAGGCAGTTCGACCAATGAATATTACCTGAACGGCTTTTCGTCGTCTCTGCCCTGGGAAATTCAATGGAAAGCCCTGCACAAAATCCGCGGATTCGAGGATCTGCACATTTTCCGGCCCGGATACGCCATCGAATACGACTATTTTCCGCCTACACAGTTGCACCATTCACTCGAAACGAAACTGGTTTCGGGTCTTTACTTCGCCGGGCAGGTCAACGGTACGACAGGATATGAGGAAGCGGCGGCGCAGGGCCTGATAGCGGGCATCAATGCCCACCGGGCAATGAAAGGGGAGAGTCCGGTCGTTCTGAAACGCGACGAAGCCTATATCGGCGTACTGATCGACGACCTGGTGACCAAAGGCGTCGACGAACCCTATCGCATGTTCACCTCCCGGGCCGAATATCGCATTCTGCTCCGACAGGACAACGCCGACATCCGTTTGACTCCGCTGGGATACAAAATAGGTCTGATTTCGCAAAAACAATACGATCATTTCACCAAAAAAAACACGCTCGTAGAATCGCTTATTTCATTCGCCCGCGAACAGAGTGTCAAAGCAGCCGAAATTAACGACTATTTAAAATCGGTCGATTCAGAGCCTTTATCGCAGGGAAGAAAGCTTTACGACATTCTGATGCGCAATAACGTCACATTCGATTCGCTGCAAAACGCGCTGCCCAAACTGCGGAAATTCATCGCGGCAAACGAAATAACTCCCGAAGCGATCGAAGAGGCGGAAATCCAAATCAAGTATAAAGGATATATCGAACGCGAAAAATTCATCGCAGAGAAATTGCGACGCCTCGAAAACATCCGAATTCCGGAAAATTTCGATTTTCATTCAATGAATGCTCTGACCATCGAGGCCCGGCAGAAACTCTCGCGCATCCGACCCGAAACGATCGGTCAGGCATCACGAATTCCCGGAGTTTCACCTGCCGACGTCAATGTATTGCTTGTAAAATTCGGGCGATAGAGTATAATGTTCCACGTGGAACAAACACAAGAAAACACACCGGATACCCACACAAAACAACTAATATTAAAAAGCCACTCCCGAAGGAGTGGCTTTTTAATATCAATATTTCTCTATTTTACAGCACAACCGTACACCAGTCGTATTTATCCTCCGCGCGACCATACTGAATATCCTGCAAGCGCGTGTAGAGTTCCATACAGTTCTTTCCAACCTCGTCGCCGTAATCATACGATTTTTCGGTCTGCATATCGTAAATATATCCGATAGGGGAGATAACCGCTGCCGTTCCGCAAGCGCCGCACTCCTCGAAAGATTCCAACTCCTCGACCGGAATATGACGCTCCTCGACAACCAAACCCATATCGCGTGCAATCTGACGAAGGCTCATGTTGGTAATCGACGGCAAAACCGAAGGCGACTTCGGCGTGATATATTTGCCATCCTTGATACCGAAGAAATTGGCAGCTCCGCACTCTTCAATGTATTTATGCTCGGCAGCATCGAGGTACATGATATTCGAATAACCCATTTCATGTCCTTTTTCGCCCGACAACAGGCTGGCCGCATAGTTGCCTCCGACCTTCACATCGCCTGTTCCACGTGGAGCAGCGCGGTCCTGCTCCCGGTCGATAGCAACCCGAATCGGTTTGATTCCCGATTTGAAATAGGCTCCGACGGGCGAACAGTAGACGATCAGCAAGGCTTCCCGAGCCGGTTTCACGCCCAATCCGACCGTCGTTCCGAACATCACCGGACGCAGATAGAGTGAAGCTCCCGTACCGTAGGGAGGAACGAAACGCTCGTTGCGCTTGACGACCTCGATGCAGGCATCGACAATCATTTCAATCGAAGGAACCGGCAAGCACAAGCGTTTCGCCGAGGACTGGAGACGCCGCGCATTGTCGGCAACGCGGAAAAGTCGCACTTTTCCGTCTACACCGCGGAAGGCCTTGAGACCCTCGAAAAGTTCGATGCCGTAGTGCAGGCATGAAGCCGACATGTGCATCTGGATATATTCGTCATCGGTAACCACCATATCGCTCCATTTCCCGTCGGCAAAGGAGTAGCGAACATTGTAATCGGTTTTGCGATAGTCGAAGCCCAAAGCGCTCCAATCTGTATTTTCCATATCCTATGTTTTTAAAAGATTTATCGAAAATTAGCTATATCAACGATCAACCCACAACAGCCCCGTTGTGGGTTGCCTCGCCGGGTTGCAGCAGGCGCAGTTTTCCGGAAGCATCCTCCGCCATCAGAATCATACCGTTCGAAAGAATACCCTTCAGTTCGCGCGGAGCGAGATTCACCAGGACGAGCACCTGCTGTCCGACCAACTCTTCGGGCGTGAAATGTTCGGCGATTCCCGAAACTATCTCGCGTTTGTCGATACCCGTATCAATCGTCAGTTTCAGCAATTTCTTCGTTTTGGCGACTTTTTCGGCCGCCAGAATCGTCGAAACGCGAATATCCATTTTCTGAAAATCGTCGAATTGAATCGTATCTTTTTGAGGTTCAACATTTTGAGCAACTTCAGCGGCTTCATTGGCTGCTTTGGTCGCCGCAAGTTTATCCAGCTGACGCTGAATCACGTCGTCCTCGATCTTTTCGAACAGCAGAGCAGGTTCCCCGATGGCGTGTCCCGCCGGAATCAGGTCCATTGCACCGAGGCGTTCCCAGCCGAATTTACCGACAGCCAGCATCCGGAGGATCTTCTCCGCGGAGAAGGGCATGAACGGCTCGATGGCGATGGCCGTGTTGGCCGTGATCTGCAAAGCGATGTTGAGAATCGTCTCCACACGCGCCGGATCGGTCTTCACGACCTTCCACGGTTCGGTGTCGGCCAGGTATTTGTTGCCGATGCGCGCGATGTTCATGGCGTCCTTCAGCGCCTCGCGGAAACGGTAATTTTCGATATTTCCTTCGAGCGAAGCCTTTACAGCGGCAACCTCCGCGATCGACTGACGATCGTAATCGGTCAGTTCACCGCATGCCGGAACCTTTCCGCCGTAGTATTTCTGGGTCAGCACCAGCGCCCGGTTGACGAAATTTCCCAGCACAGCCACCAGTTCGTTGTTGTTGCGGGCCTGGAAATCCTTCCACGTGAAGTCGTTGTCCTTTGTCTCCGGAGCATTGGCGCAGAGCACATAGCGCAGGACATCCTCCTTGCCGGGGAACTCCTCGAGGTACTCGTGCAGCCATACGGCCCAGTTGCGCGAGGTCGAAATCTTGTCGCCTTCGAGGTTCAGGAACTCGTTGGCCGGCACGTTTTCGGGCAGGATATAGTCGCCGTGGGCCTTGAGCATCGACGGGAAGACAATGCAGTGGAAGACGATGTTATCCTTACCGATAAAGTGGACCATCTTGGTGTCCTCCGACTTCCAATAACGTTCCCAATCGGGCGTAAGGTCCTTTGTAGCAGATATATAACCGATAGGAGCGTCGAACCACACATAGAGCACCTTGCCCTCGGCCCCCTCGACGGGAACCGGGATGCCCCAGTCGAGGTCGCGGCTCACGGCACGCGGCTGAAGACCTCCGTCGAGCCAGCTCTTGCACTGCCCGTAGACGTTCGTTTTCCACTCCTTGTGCCCGTCCAGAATCCATTCGCGGAGGAATTCCTCGTAACGGTCCAGCGGCAGGTACCAGTGTTTCGTCTCCCGCTTCACGGGTACGGAACCCGACACGGCGCTGTGCGGGTCGATCAGTTCGTCGGGCGAAAGGGTAGAGCCGCACTTCTCGCACTGGTCGCCGTAAGCGCGGTCGTTGCCGCACTTGGGACAGGTCCCCACGATATACCGGTCGGCCAGGAAGGTCTGCGCCTCCTCGTCGTAATACTGCATTGATGTCTTTTCGATGAACTTGCCTTCGTCGTAAAGTTTCCGGAAAAAGGCCGACGCCGTCTCGGCGTGGGTCTTGGACGAGGTCCTCGAATAGATGTCGAACGACATGCCCAGCCCCTCGAACGATTTTTTGATCAGCGCGTGGTAACGGTCCACGATCTGCTGGGGCGTCACGCCCTCCTTGCGGGCCTTGATCGTGATGGGTACGCCGTGTTCGTCCGATCCGCAGACCGAAATCACGTCGCGCCCCCGAAGCCGCAGGTAACGCGTATAAATGTCCGAAGGTATGTAAACTCCAGCCAGATGGCCGATATGTACCGGACCGTTCGCATAAGGGAGCGCCGATGTCACGAGGTAGCGTTTGAACTCTTTTGCCATAAATGTAAAATAGATACAGTATTACTAATTTCTGTCAAAATTACTAATTTTTAAGAGAATCGGGAACGAAAAGCACATATTTTGTGAAAGGTTTAAAGAAAAGAAGGCGCACCCGCCGGGCACGCCTTCTCGATCTCACCGGAAAATCCGGCCTTTATTCGAACTGCAATTCGTCGAGCAGCCATCCGGCTCCGGCGAATTTGTCGATAACAAACAGCACGTAACGCACGTCCACGGCAATCGTCCGCTGCAATTCGGGTTCGAACGCCACATCGCCCGACATGGCCTCCCAGTTACCGTCGAATGCCAGTCCCAACAGCGTCCCTTTGGCATTCAGCACCGGGGAACCGGAGTTGCCGCCCGTGATGTCGCAGTCGGCCAGGAACGCCACGGGAAGCTCTCCCCGTTCGTTGGCGTAACGGCCGAAATCCTTCGCCGCATACAACTCCTTGAGGCGGGCGGGAACGGTGAACTCCGTTGGATTCTGCGGATTCTCCTTCTCCATCACGCCCTTGAGCGTCGTATAGTAGTTATAGTGAATGCCGTCTGCCGGATCGTAGGGCAGCACGCGCCCATAGGTCAGACGGAGTGTGAAATTGGCGTCCGAAGCCCAGGCCTTGTTCGGCTGCATGCGCATCAGCCCCGCAATGTAGAGCCGCTGTCCGTCGGCGAATTTCCGCTTCCCGGCCAGCTGCGCCGCCGCCAGTTCCCGCATTTTCGCCGTATAGGATTTGTTCAGCAGCACGGCGGGATCGTTCGAAACGTCCGTTCCGGCGGCGGCCGCAGCCAGCGCCTTCCGCTCGTCGGCGAACACCGAATTGTCGTAGAGATAATCCACATAGGCGTCCGTATCGCCGCCGAACCGCTTGCCGATCACCTCGGCGAACACCGAAGGCAGCTCCTTGCAGTTCTCCCCGACGATCCGGAACATCCGCTTCGCCACGCGCCGGTCGGTCGGCATGTTGTAGTCCTTGTAGAACGCTTTCAGCGCCTCGGTCAGCTCCCCGCCCTTCTTCGAAACGGCCAGGCGCGCCGGTGCGAGAATCTCCACCGAACGGCCTATCGCCTCGCTCAAGTACTGGCTCGAAGCGAAATAGGGGGCCGTCTCCTCCACCGATTCGCGGATCAGGTTCAGAGCGTTCGAATAACCTTCCGTAGGCAGCGTGTTCTTCGCCGCCCAGGCGGTGAAAGCCGCCTCCTGCTCCTGCTTGCGGCCCTTCACGTCGAGCCGGCGGATACCGCGCGACTTGCCGATCGAGTTCTTCCAGTAGTTCGACGACTGGGCGTACTTCGAAGCGTACTGAATGCGGACCTTGGCGCTGGCGGCCATGTCCTCCTTCAGAATGGCCTGCCGCTCGCCGCGGATGAAGATGCGCTGCGGGTTTTCCACTTCGAGCAGACGGTCGATCTCGTAGGAGGTCATGTAACGCTGCGTCGACCCCGGGAAACCCATGATCATCGCGAAATCCCCCTCGTCGTAACCGCCGAGCGAAATCTTCAGGAACTTTTCAGCCTTGTAAGGGCGGTTTTCGAGCGAATAATCCGCCGGCCTGTTGTCCGGTCCGGCATAGACGCGAAAGACCGAGAAATCGCCCGTATGACGCGGCCACATCCAATTGTCGGTGTCGCCGCCGAACTTGCCGATCGATGTGGGAGGCGCACCGACCAGGCGGACGTCCCTGAAGACCTCGATCACGAAGGCGAAATACTGGTTGCCCCCGAAAAAGGACTTGATCTCGACATCCATACCGGGATTCTCCCCGGCGAGGCGTTCCGAAACGGCCTTCACCTGTCCGGCGACCAGCTCTTCCCGCTCCCCGCCCCCGGCGATGTCGGGCACGGCGCCCAGCACGTCCGGCGTCACATCGACGATCCGGCGGATAAAGCGCACCTTGAGTCCCGGAGCCGGCAGCTCTTCGGCGCGCGACATGGCCCAGAAACCGTTCTTGAGGTAGTCGTGCTCCACGGACGAAAGCGACTGGATCGACCCGTAACCGCAGTGGTGATTGGTGAACAGCAGTCCGTCGGGCGAAACGATCTCACCCGTGCATCCGCCGCCGAAAATGACGATGGCGTCCTTGAGCGAAGAGTTGTTCATGCTGTAAATCTCCTCGGCCGAGAGTTTGCACCCGCGGGCCTTCATGTCCTTGCTGTTCATTTTCTGGAGATAGGGCAGCATCCACATGCCCTCGTCCGCCGCCGCCGAGAGCGTGACGCACGCTGCGGCGAGCAGTAAAAAGATTTTCTTCATAAAGTGCATTAAAGATTAATCGTATGTAATCGCTTCAGATTATTTGACATTGATCATATTCAGAATGGACCGCTCCGCCGCCCGGCGCACCTCGTCGTCGAGCACGATCTCGGGCGATTCGTTCTCGAGGCACGCGCAGATGTACTCCAGCGTCACCATCTTCATATACTTGCAGTTGTTGCATCCGCACGTCTCGTCGTCGGGAGGCGCCGGGATGAACTCTTTTTCCGGATAACGCCTCTTCATCTCGGCGAGGATTCCCGCCTCGGTCACCACGATGAACTCCTGCGCGTCGCTCCGGCCGCAATATTCGAGTATCCCCGCCGTGGAACCCACATAGTCGGCCACTTCGACGATATAGGCCCGGCACTCGGGGTGCACGACGACCTTCGCCGCCGGATGCTCCCGTTTGAGCGTCAGCAGTTTTTCGAGCGAAAACTCCTCGTGGACGTGGCACGCTCCGTCCCACAGCACCATGTTCCGACGCCCGGTGAGCTTCTGGATATAGGAACCCAGATTACGGTCGGGAGCGAAAATCACGGGCTGGTCGGCGGGAATCGACTCCACTACCTTCAGCGCGTTGGACGACGTGCAGCAAATGTCGGTCAGCGCCTTCACGCCGACCGTGGTGTTCACATAGGAGACGACCGTGTGACCGGGGTATTTTGCCTTGAAAGCCGCGAATTCCCCGGCGTCGCACGACTCGGCCAGCGAGCACCCCGCCTCGGGACAGGGGATCAGCACCTTCTTTTCGGGGCAGAGGACCTTGGCGGTCTCGGCCATGAAGTGCACTCCGGCGAAGAGGATGATGTCGGCGTCGACCGACTACGCCCGGACGGAGAGGGCGAGCGAGTCGCCCAGAAAATCGGCGACGGCCTGCACCTCGGGCGTCGTATAGTAGTGCGCCAGGATCACGGCGTTTTTCTCGCGCTTGAGATCCCCGATGCGGCGGCTGAGCTCGGAGGAGTTTTCCACGTTCATTTTTTATTTTTATTCCTTTAATTAATTTAAATAATAAAAAGAAGAATAGATATAATAGCTGTTGATACTGTTGACAAGTGGAAGTGTTATTTTCCAATCAACACTTTTTATTTTCATTGTTTCTTATTTCAAATTTTAATTGATTCAAAATCAAAAGAATATAAAAATAATCGACAATTGTTGAAACAGTTTGTCGACATATCGACAGCCTTTTGTTTTAAACATTCTCTTCCGGTTTCATCCCTTTTCCGGGTATGACAACTTCTTAAAACTATTTTTGGTTTCGGCGAAAAGATTTTTATACCCGTTCTCTTTTTCGAAAAGCAAATTTTTCAGCGTCGACTTTTCATTCTTTTTCATCGGTTATCAACGCGGTTTTCGACAAGTTGTCAACCGTTTTTCATCACTTTGCCGACAATCTTTTCGGCGATCCCGCGGTAGTGTTCCTCGACGCGGAAATCAATTCCCGCTGCCGGCGTCCCTGCGTCTGCTCCGTCCATAATCGACTGGATGATAGGTATTTCTCCCAGGAACTCCACCCCGTTTTTTTCGGCGTATGCGCGTGCCCCGCCGCGGCCGAAGATGTAGTAGCGGTTTTCGGGCAGTTCGGCGGGCGTGAACCACGCCATGTTCTCGACGATGCCCGCCACGGGGATGTTGACGTTTTCGTTGCGGAACATCTCCACGCCGCGCACGACGTCGGCCACGGCGATCTGCTGCGGCGTCGAGACAATCACCGCGGCGTCGATTTTCAGTTCGCCGATGATCGACAGATGCACGTCGCCCGTGCCGGGAGGGAGGTCCGTGAGCAGGAAGTCCAGCGTCCCCCACCGGGTCTGGTGAATCATCTGTTTGAGGGCGCTGACAGCCATTGCGCCGCGCCACAGCAGCGCGTCGGTGGGTTTGATGAAGAAGCCGATCGACATGAGCTTTACGTCCATTGATTCGGCCGGGACGATGTGGTCCACCCCGTCCTCGGCGACGGCTTCGGGCATGTACCCTTCCACGCCGAACATTTTGGGCTGCGACGGTCCGTAGATGTCCGCATCGAGGACGCCGACGCGGAAACCCATGTTCCGCAGGGCGATGGCCAGGTTGGCCGTGACGGTGGACTTGCCTACCCCACCCTTGCCCGAGGCGACGGCGATTACCCTGGCGATGCCGCCCGTGGTGGTCTTCAATTTGGGTTCGGGACGCGGAGCCGCCCCGCCCTCCTTGATCACGACGAGCACCTCCGCGCCCGGAAACGCCTCGCGCAAAAGCGATTCGGCCTGGTTCTTGATCTTCACGGCGAACGGGTCGCGGGCCTTGGCGAAGCGCAGCACGACGGTGACTTTGCCTTCGGCGGACGCCGTATGTTCGATAAATCCGCTCGAAACGATGTCCTGTCCGGTTTCCGGGTGGACGACCGATGCGAGCAGGCGTTTGATTTTTTCTTCCATTGTCGTATTCAGTTTCTTTTCGGCAAAAATATGAAAAAGCGGAACGGGCTTAAAACCGAATCGCATGGGGTTCGGTAAAACGCTCCGGCAGATAAAAGTGTCGTTACGCCACCAAAGATAACGTATATTTTGGAGAATATATATAGTATGTCTAATTATTTTATCGAAAAACGATAAATTTTATTTGTTTTTCGTATAAAATCGCTATATTTGCGACAACATACGGAAGAAGACAACAATAAAATAGAGCGAACTATGAATTTTATCAAGACTTTTCTGGCAGGGCTTCTCGCGGTCGTCGTGGGGACGTTCCTGGTGTTTTTCCTTTGGATTTTCATTTTGCTGGGCATTGCCGGCTCGATGGAGAAAAGTGTGGCGGTGCATCCCGAGTCGATCCTGAAGATCGACTTCTCGGAGGTGCTGACCGACGCCCCGTCGTCCGATCCGCTGGCGGGTCTCGACCTGATGACGCTCCAGACCCAGCGGCAGCTTCCGCTCCTGAAGGCGCTCCGCGCCCTCGAAGCCGCGCGTGACGACGACCGCATCAAGGGCATCTACCTGCGGATGAACGGCACGGGGTTCGGTTTCGGTAAAATACATCATTCATGGTTCCTTTCATAAAAAAAGCCCTCGC
>OGWT01002871.1_pt1 | contig 11322 bp, 10 predicted proteins | sample 1576101 | NCBI WGS metagenome assembly OGWT01 (sample SAMEA3541481, study PRJEB24748) | human gut metagenome | biome: human gut; feature: human-associated habitat; material: faeces | place: China | collected 2012 | reverse complement strand
GTCTCACCTGAAGGCAATTTGATAACGGCGAACTTGCCCAGGCCCAGACGAAAGGAAAGAGCTGCGGCGGCGTGTAGCGCTTGGAGAGCCAGAGGCGGTATTCGTAGGTCTTGCGGACGGCACTGTGCTGAGCATGGAACGTGTCGGGCACAAGAACGGCGTCCGCAATGCGTATGTCGCGCGGCAGGAGCGTATTGAGGGCCAGCTGCCAGTCCATACGGGCACGCGATTCGGGGACATCGAGGTGAGCGACCTGCGCTTCGGCGTGAACGCCCGCGTCGGTCCGCCCTGCACCGTGCACATGGACACGCTCGCCGAGCACGTGAGCCACGGCGTCCTCAATAATGTTCTGAATGGTGGGCAGTGGGGAGGCGTTTTTGCGGGCCTGCGTCTGCCAGCCGTGATACTGGGTGCCTACGTAGGCTATCGTCAGCTTGAGGCGGGGCATCCAGAACGGCGGTGAGGAGATCATCCCGGCAGAGGAAGTGCAGACCGGCGACATTCTTCGGGTACTGCCCGGCGAGACAATTCCGGTAGACGGCGTGATCCTCTCCGGCGAAACTGCTGTCAATCAGGCAGTCATGACCGGTAAATCCCTGCCGGTGGACAAAAAACCGGGAGACGATGTGGCAAGCGGCACTGTCAATCAGTTCGGCGCATTCGATATGAAAGCCACTAAAGTCGGCGCAGACAGTTCCATCCAGCGAATGATCCGTCTGGTGCAGTCCGCAGATGCCGGAAAGGCAAAGATCGTGGGGCTGGCGGACCGCTGGGCAACGTGGATCGTCGTTACAGCGTTGACTGCATCCATTCTGATCGGATTCATCACCAAGGATCTAATTCGTGCAGTTACCATTCTGGTTGTATTCTGTCCCTGCGCTCTGGTACTTGCCACACCGACTGCCATTATGGCTGCCATCGGCAACGCCACCAAGCACGGCTTTTTGGTGCGTGAGGGCGATGCGCTGGAACGTCTCGCCAAGGTGAATACCATTGCATTCGACAAAACGGGAACGCTGACCTACGGCACGCCAAAGGTCATTCATGTGGAGTGCTGCGGCGAGTTGAGTGAACCGGAACTGTTCCAAATGGCAGCGACCGCAGAAATTTTCTCGGAACACCCTCTGGGAAAAGCGGTAACTGCAAGCTATCAGAAAAAATACGGGACGGCAATTCCAAAGCCGGACAAGTTCGCCATGCAGATCGGCAAGGGCGTTCTGGTGGAACAAGCCGGAAAAACGGTGCTTGCCGGAAACGAAAAGCTGTTGGCAGACCACAAGATCACTGTCCCGGACACTGCGGCAGATGCTGCAAAAAGCTATCTGGAACAGGGCTGCACGGTGATCTGGCTGGCTGACCGTTCTTGCCGAGGGTCTGAAGGCTGAAGGCTGACCAGTCTTGTCAGGGATTTCTGGTGCTGTCCGATACCATCCGCCCGGAAAGCCGTTCTATGATTCACGCATTATCGGAACAGAACACTACGCCGGTTCTTTTGACCGGCGACAACGCCAACGCTGCACAGGCGATTGCCGGACAGCTGGGCATCACACAGGTGCGTTCTGGCTGTCTGCCGGAGGATAAGCTGCAATTCATCCGCACTGCCCAGGAACAGCAGCAGCCGGTCTGCATGATCGGCGACGGCATCAACGATGCCCCGGCGCTGAAAACGGCTCACGTCGGCATTGCAATGGGCGGTGTGGGAAGTGACATCGCCATCGATGCCGCAGATATTGCATTGGTTGACGATGAGGTCAAGGAACTGCCGCACCTGTTCCGTCTGTCAAAGCGGATGATGCGCACCATCAAGTGCAACCTCAGTTTTTCCATGGGACTGAACTTTCTCGCCATTATTCTTGCGATCACAGGCGTTCTCGGTCCTGTCTCCGGCGCTCTGGTACATAACGCCGGTTCTGTTCTTGTCATTCTGAATTCCGCACTGCTTTTGAAATGGAGGAAAAAATCATGATTTTTAACATAGTTGGAATACTCATCGGCGCACTGATTGCCGGAGGCGCAGGCTTTTATCTGGTAAAGGGTGAAAAAGATGCCGAATCGAAAAAGATCAATACTATCGGCTTAATTGCCGGACTCGCTATCCTGGCATTCGCCGTTGTTCGGACGGTATTCTTCTCTTAAAGCGTTCCGCAGCTGCGCATATCGGAATTCCCTTCTGCATATACTGTATATGAGGTGATTCTTGTGGCATTTCCCAATTTACAGTCGCTCCTGCGGCAAAGCAGCTCTTCCCGGCAGTTCCTGCTTTCCCTGCCGGTGGCAGTCCAGCTGCGGCTGCACGAACGAAACAAATTTATCCACACCCAGGAGCAGCTGCGGCAGCACGCAGCATTTCTGCTGCACACGCTCTAAAACAACACCAACTCTACAAAAAACGGACACAGCTTAACCAGGAGCTGTGTCCGTTTTTCGTTCTATTTTTGCTGATATATTAGGTACAGTGACGGAAATTCTTGTCGGTGCAGAGTCTTGCGGCAACCAGTCCCATGGGAAGTGCCATTACAATCAGGATTGCCTTTGTCAGCCAGAGCGCACCATCTTCAATGTTGTTCAAACCGATGTAGTAAATGCCACGATACATGAACAGTCCGGGAACCATGATAACGATTGCCGGAACAGTCAGAGAAATTCTCGGATAACCGATCTTTTTCTTGACAACGGAGGCAACACAGCCGGTGAAAAATGCACCGATAAATGCGGCAACGCCTACCGGGAAATTTGCCAGGTCGATCAGTTCCAGCCGGAGCGTATTGGAGAACATTCCGATCAAGCCGGCTGTTATTGCCATCTTTCGGGGGCTGTTGAACATCAGCGAGAATCCGTATACGCCAAAGAAGCTGGTGATGATACGCAGAATGATCATCATGCCCGTGTCAATTTCCAGTGCCGGGAAATCTGCCGGCTGAAAGCGACAGACAAGCGCTGTGACCCATCCGGTCATCGTTGCGGTCAGAATAATCAGCAGTGCATAGGTGATACGCTCCAGACCGGAACGAATGTCCAGCTTTGCCAGGTCGATACCGCCGGTAATCAACGGGAAACCAGGGATGACAAACAGCATCGCACAAATGTAGCCTGCCTGGTGTACCTCAGATACGCCAAAGATTGCCTGCGCCAGCAGAATGGTCAGCACATAGGTCACACAGGATGCGGCAACGCTGACTGCCACATTTCCAAGCAGGGAAATTTTCTTTTGCAGCATCAGCTTACGCACAAAGTTGCCCATGCCTGCGCCAAAGAAAGCACAGATCATTTCCATGGGGCCGCCGCCCAGCAGAAATGTAAATGCACAGCAGGCAATTGCCGCTGCAAGTCCCAGATTCCATGCCTTATAGTTCGCCGGTTTTTTCTGGATCTCATCCAGCACCAGGTGAATCTGCTTGACGGAAAAATGCGCTGCCTTTTCCGGGAACTCTCGCATGAACTGTTCCAGTTCTGTCAGTTTATCCGTATTTACGCCTGTGGTGGGCAGCGAGATCGAATGAGTATATGTTCCGTTCTCCTCATAGCAGGTATACTCAATGGACAGTAGACCGATATCTGCGGTACACGAGATTCCCAGTGTCCGGGCAACCTCATTCATCGAATTGCGGACACGCCATGCCCCTGTTCCGACAGACAGCATCATCAGTCCCACACGACCCACCAGCGTCGCCTTTTCTTTTAAGGTCGCCTCGGTTGATGGCACACTGTCATCGTCCTTGACAATGTGTTTCCAGTGAATCGTCATATGCTGTTTGTTGATACTCCCCATGTGTTTCATTCCTCCTATTCTTTTCAGACAGTTCCAAAACCTTTCTCGAAAACCGTCCATGAAAACAGCCGCCCCTGCGTCCGTCGGGCGGCTGTTTGACATCACATAGAATACCTTATTTATTATAGTGGACTGATTTGGATGTGTCAAGCTTTATTTCGTGAACAGGTAAAAGATTACGCCGAATTTTTTGCACTGTTTCTGTTGGGGGTTTGTGCATTTTTTGAGTGATGGTGGGTTTGGGGAACACGTGATGTGTGTTTGCACTTTACACGATCTGAAAAAGGTGTCCCCCTGCTGTTGATTTCACCTGTTAAGAAAATTTACGCTTATTTTGAGAAAATAGATTGCATTTGTTTGAAAAATGGGGTATAATGCGAAGATATGGTATTGCGTAAGATTGTTTTCAAAGAAAGGTGAGATTTTATGATAAATATTTTATTGGAAGCGTATATTGCCGAATCAAAGTTACAAATAAAAAGAAAAATTGACTGGGTATACTTAATTATTGCGATCATTGCAACATCCATATCAATAATTCTTCTTCTTTTATATTGTTCAAAGAATAATACGGCGCTTGTAATTATCGCTTTTCTTTTCCTAATTGCATTATACATTGACGGTGTATTATGGGAGAAACAAAGCATAAAAAAATACCAATTAAAGTTTAAAGAATACAACAAGCGCCTTGATATTATCAAAAAGCTCTTGATAGAATTAAAGTACAATCACAAAAACTGGTATTCATCAGAGAAAATCCAATATTTGATTGAATCTGGTGAGCTAATCGTAGAAAAATACAAAAGCACCAATGCAAGATTGCTTGATTTAGGGAAAACATTTCTTTTCCCAATTATCTCTTTTGTTGCAGGTGCCATTTCCAGCAATGCAAAATTGAGCGAAATATTTCTAATTGCTTTTGTTATATCGTTTCTACTTACAATTTTGGTGTTCTTTACAAAGTTATTGTCACTTATTGTGGACTTAGCTTTCAAAAGTTCATCTATTAAAGAAATAGAAAAGCTTGTACAATTGCTAAAAGACCTTCATTCAAGAGATTTCAGCTAGTCACAAATCCAATCCTTACAACATTAATTTTCTATTCCTGTTAAAACAATCAAAACAGCAGAGTTCTATTATTGAGATATAGCGCTCTGCTGTTTTCATTTAATTTTGTAGGTATATCATTCCAAAATCCCAGTAACCACCTGCCGATTTTCTCCGTCATCTGTACAGGATATGACTGTCAGACGATTATCTCCGTAATCCTCCAGCACCTCAACAGAAGAAGGATCAACGATCTGGTATTCTGTCACGATGTAAGTATACCGAGTGCGGTTTTCGTCGTTGTCGATCAAATACATTTCATCGCCGATCTGGATTTGATCGAGATCGTTGAATATCTCCGCATATATAGTACTGTTATGCCCTGCTATGCAATAGTTGCCCTCACCGAGAGCACCGGTGCCTGGAAAATGCCCAGCAGATACTTGGAGTGCCTTGGAATCCGTACCTTCCAGAACCGGAACCCGGATGTTCAAACGTGGTATTTCAAACACAATGTTCTCATCCAACAATTTTCTGAGATATAACTCTCTGCTTATTTTTTTGTATGCGAACAAAGCCAATACCGCTGCACCCAAAAGGATCATAATGATACCAGTGATCCTGACTATCTTTTTCCTCATAGTAATCCTCACGACAAGTAAGCGTGCCGTTTTTGCAAATGGCACGCTTACAATTTTTGATTATTTGCTTTCTTTTTTGTATTTGACAACAAGTGTCACGCCGCCGGCTACCATCAGTGCTGCCAATTCTACTATTGTTTTGTAGAAATTGGAGTATCCTGTCTGAGGGAGTTGATTGCCGTCTGCATCTGTTTTTACACGGTCTACAATAATTTTCGCATCATCCGGCAACGTGCTGGGAACTGCAATATAATGTGCCCATGCCATCATATCCGCTGTCTGATTATCTGGAATGCGGCTTTCCACTGTAATGTGCCATGTGCCGCTTTCATCCACTGTCACGGATTTCACAGTTTCTGTAATGGAACCGCTTGGTTCCGCAAGTTTCAGATAAATGAGTGCGTGATTCTCAAAAAATGCTGTATCATATTTTGCGTAGTCCTCATCGCTGATAAAAGACTGCGGCAAATTTTCTGCGTCCCGATAGACTGCTGGAGACTCATTGCAATAATCCGTATCCCAGCCATGTCCGCTGACCACATGAAATTCAATATTACCAGAAGAAACTGCTGTCTCTGTAGTGGTTGTGGTGGTTTCTGTTGCAGTTGTTTCTGCTGTAGTAGTTGTGGTGATCGTAACAGTTGTTTCCGTAGTTGTAACCGATTCCTCTGTGAGGAAAGTTTCTGTTGTGGTTACAGTTGGCTTTTCGGTGGAGGAAGCAGTAGTCACAGCAGAGGTTTCTGTTGTTGTGATTTCATCTGCCGGTGCTGTTGTGACAAGCCCAAGGTCGTCCGAGGAAACGAATTCCTCCCGCAGTGTGATGCCTTTGTAGAGCCAATCGCTTTCTGCCGCCTTATGGATTTGTTCCGGCGTTAATGTGCATATCATTCTGGTGATTCCAACAAAAGTAACGTCCTCCACTGCGATTCCCAGAGAATCACAAATTTCTTTTTGCCGTGCAGCTGTAGCGGCAGCCACCAACTCTGCATTTAACTTTTCTTTATAGGCACCAGTCATTTCGTTGATTTCATCCGGCGTATAAATGTTTGAATCCAAAGAGTTCTCATATGCCTCTCCCTTTTGACGAACTTCTTCAATGATATCGGAAAGGTCAATATCCTTGTAAAGCATTGTCACTTCAATTGCTTGTTTTCCGGCATTGATCTGAGCCATCAGCTTATCTGAAATAACGGAAGAGGGAACACTTTGTGCAATGTAATCGAAAGGCTGGACACCGGCATCCTCCGGCGTTGTCCACGCATCCAAAGGGATCACCCTTGCTACAGATGCCATGCTTTCTGCCGCCTGGAGCTGCTCCTCTGTCAAACTGCACTGCACAACGGGATAGACAGAGTCAAACGTACAATTCTCTTTTTCCAAGTTCAAATCCGCCAGTGCTTGCAATGCGTATGTCCCGACGTGATCTGCCAGCATTTTCTCGAATATTTCTTCGAAGGCAGCGCTCGACCCGTCTGTATTTTCCAATGCTTCGGTTTTTGCCGCATCGTAACAGTCGTTGTACATTTCCAAATAGTCTGCCCGGGACATTGCCTGGTATACCAGCACGACTGATGTTGCAGAAACATCGGTATGCACAACTAATTCTTCTGAAATTTTAGACTCGGAAGTGAAATCCGACTCTGCAAAAGCAATCTGATAATTGCTTGTAACAAGCATTGTGGAAATAGCTGTCACTAAAGATAAAATCTTTTTCAAACGCATGTTTATCATCCTTTCCATAATTGTTTTTGAGTTTTAACAATAAAAGACTAAATTATCAGTACTTCACCATTCTTTCTAATGTGCTTGCAGATCACATTCTAAGCACAATTAGCTCTTTTTCATTTAACTAAACACAATTATAATATCTTATAATATAATTATATCACAAGTCTCAGCCGTTTTCAATATCTTATATAATATTTTTCTAAAAAAGAAGAAGAATATATGCGATTTAACAGGACGCAAGTATCAACATTGTAACTATTCTTACAATACAAGAAAAGCCTTGCATTTCTGCAAGGCTTTCCCGTTGTAGAGCAGTCTTTATTTCACTGCTTCATATAAAACACACACTCGTATCCATCCGCACGCAAAAGCAGACCTTCTGCCCATTCCGGCGTTTGTCCCATCAACTCACAAACCTGTTCCACAGAAACATCCGGCGTACATTCTATGATAACTTCATCATGCACATGACCAACGATCTCCATGTCCTGCATGTTCTGCATCGCATATAGGAGCAGGTCTCTTGCCACACCCTGTGTGATGTTCTCCACAAGTTTTGCTCCGTAGGTCTTTAATCGATTCCACTTGTGGCTGTTGTCTATGCCCACGTAAGTGATGATATTCTTGCCGTTGTCATCTTTCTCAACCTTTGGTCTTACGTAGGCAAGCCGGCGTCTGGAAGGTAATTCGATAAAGAAGATACCGGATTCATATGAGAAACGTAACTTGCCGCAGGTCATGCTACAATGGTCTGTGATGACCTTTTCTGCTGCACGCTGTACATCACCCCAGAACTTTACAATGTTGGGTGAAGAGCTTCTCCAATCGTCTACCAGTTTGAACAGATCATCATCCGAAAGCTTTAATTCCGTGCCGCCCATTGCCTTGATCGCACCAATGGAACCGCCGTAACCGCAGGCTAACTCTGCTATTTTTCCCTTTTGCCGCAGATGTCCGTTTGTACCGTTTTTCTCCACTGGGACACCGAACATTTTCGACGCTGATGCACAGTAGATATCCTCACCGCTGGCAAATGCCTGCATTTGCCACTTCTCATCTGCCAGCCATGCAAGAACTCGTGCTTCTATAGCGGAGAAGTCTGCGACCACGTATTTCTTTCCTTCCGGCGGAATAAATGCTGTGCGGATGAGCTGGGAAAGCACATCCGGAACGTCATCATAATTTTCCTTTATGGCATCAAATTCACCTGTCCTGATCTATTCCTTTAGCTCCGCTAAGTCGTCCAGATGATTCTGCGGCAGGTTTTGCAGCTGAATCAGCCGTTCTGCAAATCTGCCGATGCGGTTGGCACCATAGAAGCTGAACATTCCTCTTGCACGACCATCTGCAAAACGACACAAAGCATTGTCAGAAAAATAGCCCTCCATATCGGAGAACTATTTTATTTATCTACTACTATTCTCATCTGACATATCGGAGTGCTAGGTATCTGTGATATAAATTAGCTAAAACAAGACCAGCCATCATTCTCAGGGTCTGTGAGTACCCAGACCCCAGACCAAGCACCTTCTACACCATCTGGAATTCCAATGATAACATTAGACTGCCCATAAGATAAACAACAATTTGCATACTTAGTAGCAGTCGCAGATGCTTACAGTGGTAAAATCACTTATTGGCAACCTTTCATAATGGGAAAAGTCTGAAACTGCGTAGTTTTTTCGTTCTTTTCACTTAATCAATTTAACTTGGTTACGATGCTAATGGGTTTAACTTAGTTACGGTCAGAAGTAAATTTTAATTTTTCTCGCCCTATAAAACCGAAAGGGGTTCTCAGCAAGCCAACCAACACTCACTGCCAACCTGCACATTATTGCTCAGAGTCTATCACATCAAACTCGGCATACACGATACTTTTCGCTGTATAAATCTTAAATCTATAGTGACCAGCATGGAGATCCGGAGAAAGATTTTTTGTTTCTATTTTTAATTGTGTGCTAAATTCCTTATCATCTGCCACATGATCTGCATAGCCGCAAAGTGCATATCCATCGCCATACTGATACTTTGCAGCAGAATCTCCGTTGTATATTTCTATCCAATTTCCATCTTCATATTTTTCGAGAAACGGAATGGGAAAGTAGTAGAATCCCTTGCCAACATTTTGGTTTTTCAATTCGCAGGCGATCTCACTTGTGTCAGAAGAATAGCTTTCTTGCAAAGCAGCTGCAGCAATGTTGTCGTATTTCTCATCTACATCAATGTGAAGCACCTTGTGGAGAACTTCTTTCTCTTCCTCAAAAACAGGCGGTGCAGCATTTTTCATAAGCAGCAGTGTTTTCTTCAGCAAACACAAATCAAACGCATTAAGCTGGTTATCATTATTCATATCAGCCGATTCCCAATTTGAAAGTCGTACATCCGGTACAGCAAGAAGCCATTTCTGGAAAAGCACAATATCAGATATATTTAACACGCCGTTGTTATTCACATCGCCACTTGCAGAATCATGTAAAACCGTTTCATAAGTTCCGTTCTGGTCAAGATCGGCAGCTAATCCAATTGATTTGTCGTCATTTTCAAATATAAGTACAGAGCCGAGAGATGCAAGATCATAGTTTCGTTCCCTGACCCTTTCACCATCATTTGCAGTGACCTGAAACTCTGACAGGGTATCCGATTTTAGAACATATCCCGCATTCGTCTGCATCAGGGAAACATCATCCGCAGTTCCTGTAACCACCAAGTCATACCAATTGCCGCTATGGTATCCATCATTCAATGTCAGCTCAAGGGTAAAAGGGGAACTCTCTCCTTTTGCCTCAATATACCCTGACGGATCAAATACGATTTGGTTTCCTGCATTTACATCAGCTGTCAGCAGACGATTCTGATAGTTCATTTGAGCTGAAATTGTACCCATTTCCTTTGTTGACACAACATAGCCGCTGTCGGCATCTTTTAGCACATACATATTAGAATTGATCTGAGGGGTATCTCCGAGAAATGTGTAAAACTCATTGATTTGTCCACTGGCACTGCTAACTTCTGACCATGAGCCGTTATCAAATTTGATTCTTTGAACAGTTTTATCTGACTGCAACGATTTCACAGTAAGCAAAGCCATGAAATTCCTATCATCAACATAAGATTCTGTGCCTTTCAGCAATCCTTTGTTATTTAAGAGACCAATATCCGATATCACAATGTTGATGTTTCCGCCGTTTTCCGATGCACATTTATCTGCTCTCCAAGAACCGTCGTAATTAAAATAGATATACGAATTCTCGTTTGTATAATGATTGCAGTCATATACTGAAATTCTGCCGTCATAACTTGCTGTTTTGATCATAGCCATTTGGTGTAAAGTCTTTTGTATGAATATCCATTTTACCTTCTCTGATTGCTTGAGCAAATGTAACCATTCCATCTGATGAAAATGGTGCTTCTGAATCTTTTTGGAATACACCATCTGTTGTTCTAGGAACACCCATAGCATCCCAAATTTGATAGTTTTCTTCATCAGTCACATTCACAAATGGAACATGATTTCCTGTACTGACATCTCCAATAGCACAGAATGTTGAAATTGTCATTAATTCTAAACCATTAATGTTCCATACTTTTTGATGGAATTCATTTGATCTATGTAAAGCATAAGCTAATGCTTTCGCACAGTCTTTACGTGAAATGTAAGCCATTAAACCATCACCTTGTGAATTTGTAAGTGGTGCATTCATATGTGCATAAGTAAAGTAGTTTGTGACCATTGCTTCAGCATATTGAGAATTTCTCATAAATTGATAATCTAAACCAACTTCTTGAATATATTTTTCAGTATAAATATGATCTTTCTTTTCTACTGATGGATTTGTTTCATCATCCGCATTGACTAAAGATGTATAAATAATTTGTTTAACACCTGCAGCTTTAGCAGCATCTACTGCATTTTTATGCGCATTTTGTCTTTTAGCACCAACAAATGGCATAGAACCGGAGAAATCAGTGTAGGCGAACTGCAAACAGCACGCAGACTGTCCCGCTTGCTCGATGCCTTCTATAATACTCCCGCGTGGCAGGAACTGACACGGGAACTCATACTGAACGACAGGCGTTTTCTATATAGATTTCTGGCTTATCTGACAGAAGCCAATCTCATTGACCAACCCATGAGTC
>OGWT01002859.1_pt1 | contig 11369 bp, 16 predicted proteins | sample 1576101 | NCBI WGS metagenome assembly OGWT01 (sample SAMEA3541481, study PRJEB24748) | human gut metagenome | biome: human gut; feature: human-associated habitat; material: faeces | place: China | collected 2012 | reverse complement strand
TCGCCGGAAAGACGTTCGTTCATAGTTTTTTCACCACGAAGTCTAGCATAGTTAACAATCCAACGAATACCAAGTGTCATACGACGATCCTGACGAACTTCTACAGGAACTTGGTAGTTAGCACCACCAACACGGCGAGCACGAACTTCTAATACTGGCATAACATTTTTCAATGCAGTTTCAAAAACTTCCATTGGGTCTTTACCAGTTTTTTCTTTTATAATGTCAAATGCATCATATACAACTTTCTCAGCAACACCTTTTTTACCGGAAAGCATAACTTTATTTATGAATTTAGTTACAACCTTGGATTTGTACACCGGATCTGGTAATACATCTCTTTTAGGTACGGAACCTTTTCTTGGCATTACTACCCCTCCTTGTCATAGTCTTCAATGTTTTAAGTAATTATTTTTTCTTAGGACGTTTTGCACCGTATTTAGATCTTCCTTGTTCACGGTTTTGAACACCTGCAGTATCCAAAGAACCACGAATGATGTGATAACGCACACCTGGTAAGTCTTTTACACGACCGCCTCTAATTAAAACAACACTATGTTCCTGAAGATTGTGACCAATACCAGGGATATAAGCTGTTACTTCAATACTATTCGTTAAACGAACACGGGCAACTTTACGCAATGCGGAGTTTGGTTTTTTAGGAGTAGTAGTATATACTCTTGTGCAAACACCACGTTTCTGCGGGCAATTTTTTAATGCCGGTGCTGTAGATTTTTCCTGCATGCTCTGTCTGCTTTTACGAATCAACTGATTTATTGTAGGCATACATGCACCTCCTTCCTCAAATTTCCAAAGGCTTCAAAGCCCTATCCTTATTTCGGATATTTTAGATTAAGAAATCTCACTTGCTGTGAGATTTTCAGCTTAGTTAACGGTATCCCTTAAAGTAATGCTACCGCAGCAGCTCCTACTTCAATGTTACAGGATTTACCTAGTTCAGCCATTGTATTTCCAAAAATCATTTCTACATTTTTAGTCATACAAAGCTCTTTTAAAGGGCTTAAAACTCTATCATCTGCGTCATCTGCTATGTAAACACATTTCGCTAAATCGTTTTTCACCGCTTTAGTAACTTGTTTTATGCCAATAACGCGTTTAGCATTTTTCAGTGTAACTGTCATTTTATCACTCCTAAATACTAACTGACAGATTTCAGGCACTCATTAATATTATCATCATTAAAAAGCATTGTCAACACATATTTTACAAGTATTTTTATTAACACGGCTCCTGGCGTATCACATAAAAATATAAAAACCGTAAAAATCCTTATAAATAAAGGCTTTATGGCATCTTACTTTCTAATTTATTAAATTTTAAGAAAATATTTTTATTTACATACCTTTTACATTAGACACTTGTTTTTGATAGAAAGATTTTATTTTTCGCCTAATATTGTCGTAAAAAGCACAAAAAGGACACCGGATAATATCCAGTGTCCTTTAATAGCTTATCAACTTTACTTAAAATAAAATTATTTAAGTTCTATACTATAGCTATTTTTTCACATTTTATATGTTTTTGTTTCCTATATAATATACACCATTTTATATAATTCAATTTAGATTTTTTTGTTTACCTATTTTTATAGTACGTTTTTAGTACGTTAGAAAATGATAGTTATAAAACCACTTCACACTGATGAACAGCCAATACATATATCTATGAAGTGCATCATATAATTTACAATTTTAGTATATCACAAAACTAACACAGTGAACAAAAATGTTCATCATAGCATTTTATCAATCAACCTTGTACAGACGTTTTTTATTAGCGAGTCCAACTTTGGACTGGTTAACTTTTTTTTGATACCTAGATTAATTATAAACAGATTTCATGGTTATATGTGTAAAATTCAAAAATACGCAAATTAATTATATATGGCGGTGGGCTTTTTATTGCCTTCTTAGTAGATATCAGATATATTAATATCAAGAGCAATAATGATAAGCCTGTGGGTAAATCATGGAGCCTTGCCAATCTGCGGAGCGGTAAGGCTCTTTTGTTTTATAAAATCAGCTGTTTTTGTAATATCCCTTACGACCATTTTATAAAATCACTGGCTTTTGTAACATCTATAAAATAGACTCACGCTGATGAACGCTTATGCAATTTTTACATATCTTTTAAAGCCTTAATTAGAGTTGAAAAAAGGTTCAATTTTTTGTTTTGTTTCAGTATCATTTTTTTGAAACTTTTTATATGATTTTTGAACCTTTTCCAATACGTGTAAACCTTTTATTATCAAGGCTTATGGCGGTTTTTTATATTCGTCTTAGGTTGTTTTGTTTCAATACCTTTTTTTGAAACTTTTTCGTTTTGTTTAGGGTGCATTTCTAGGGTGCATTTTTCGTTTTGTTTCAACTGGTTTTTAGTATGGTTTTAGTATCATTCTTTGACCACCAATAATCCCGTTTATATGTTCATTATTCTAGGTTTTTCCAGGCTATCAAATTATAAAAAACGTCTTATTTTCAATGGTTTTAGTTGCAACCTTTTTGCAACCTTTATTGTTAAAACTGACAACTAAATGACAACTTTTTGACTACTGTAAACGATATAAGCTACTCATCTTAATAAGTCCACTTTTTGCTATTCGTTGGCAGGTTCTAATTGAATAATCATACTGATTTGATATCACAATCCATTTATTAAACTCAATGTATTTTAGTTTTATAATATCCTGTTCTTTCGAGGTTAATAAACTAAGTGCTTTGTCTATCTTTTTAATAATGTTAATCGCTTGATTGTTGCCATTATCAGCTATAGACTTTAAAAATTTATAGTTCTTTAAAGACTCTTTGATTTGTTTGATAATATAATTCTGCATTTTTAAACCCCCAACAAAATATTTTTTAGTTCTATTTTACACCTTTTAACCAGTAACAAAAAATAAGGCACTAGCACCGCCATATATAGCGAGCCAATGCCTTATTTTATCTATTAGCATCTAAAAAATCTTTTAAAGACTTTTCGTTTACTGTACTAAATTTTACTTTATAATTTTTGTTTTTAAACTGTTCGATATCATCAAATATATTTCTATTTTCCGCCCCTAATAATATTAACTCTTTTTCTGCTCCGTTATCGTTAAAAATGGCTATACTTATCATTTTGCACCTTCTTAATAAAATATATCATATCATTTATAAAAACCTCGTGGCGGGCTTGTTAGCCGTCTTAAATTTAATTTTAAATCATTAATCAAAGTTGTTATCAAAAAAACAATAATCGGGATAATAATATAATTTTACTGTACCCGTTGAGCCGTTTCTGTGTTTAGCTATTATCAATTCAGCTATATTTTTATCTTCGCTATTCTTGTTGTAATAGTCATCACGATACAAGAACATGACTATATCTGCATCTTGTTCAATAGAACCTGACTCCCTTAAATCTGATAACACAGGTCTTTTAATGTCTCTTTTTTCTACGCTTCGGCTTAATTGAGCTAGTGCAATCACAGGAATATTTAATTCTTTGGCTAAAATCTTTAACTGCCTTGATATATCAGACACTTCTTGAACCTTATCATTTCTTTTCCTTTCAGACGCTAACAACTGTAAATAGTCTATGATAATAAGTTTTATACCTTTTTGTTTTTTTAACTGCCTTGCTTTACTTCGCAACTGTAAAATATTAATCTCTGCACTATCTTCAATATAGATTGGTCTTTTAGATAATATATCAGTAGCTTGTATAACTCTTTGCCATTCTTTTTCATTTAAGCGACCAGTAGATATTTTTTGCGAATTAACACAACTCGCCCCACTGATTAGCCTTTTACCGAGTTGGGCTTTTGACATTTCAAGAGAAAATATCGCTACTGGTATATTATTTCTTGTTATTCTACTAGCCATACTTAACGCAAGGGCTGTTTTTCCCATTGCAGGTCTTGCACCTATGATAATAAAATCTGATTTTTGAAATCCGCCAGTGATTTTATTTAAATCTATATAGCTTGTATCAATACCCGATACACCATTTTGATTATGTTCATATTGGTATTCTATTTCTTGCATACACTCAATCATTAAATCAGTAGGTTCGATAATATCGCCCTTATAAACATTTTCTTTTGAGATATCAAATATCAACTTTTCTGCTTCACTTACTGCACTGTCTATATTTTCAGCAGTATAGGCGATATCCTTTATTTGCTCGCCTGCTTGAATATATTTTCTTCTTATGGCGGTATCTTTTACCATGTCAGCATAATATTTTACATTACTTGCTGAAGGTACACAGTTTACTAAACTTGTTATGCACGCAATCCCGCCAGCTTCTTCGAGTTTATTCGTTTTGTCTAAATACTCAATAACTGTTAAATTGTCTATAGGTTTATTGGCTTTAAATAACGTCAACATTGCTTTATAAATAATCTTATGACTAGGTCTGTAGAAATCATCTACTCTTAAATTTATATCATCAATGATTGTTTTATCAGCAATTAAAATCGCTCCTAGCACTGCTTGCTCTGCTTCAATATTGCATGGCAAATTATTTTTATTTTCCATTTTTCTACATCTCCTTTTTAGGCTCTAAAATCGCTTTAGAGCCTTTTTTATATCCAGCATATATAATTTATCTAAAACATTAAAAAAATATCGTTAGTGGCTAAATATCGAATTATTAGCCGTATTTTAGATTTATAAAACGTTGGCTTTTTTTAAAAATTATTAGTCAGCATATCAATAGATAATGGCTTATAAACTGTTTTCTTTTTTGGTTCTTGTTCATTTACTGGCTTATTATCCTGCATCATATTTATTTCATCAGTCCAACGCTCTTGATTTAACCATGTTGCAGGATAAGGGACATATTTCCCATTATCTTTCTTCCATTGTTCAGTCTGTTTGACCATTTCTAAAGCCTTGAGTATTTTCTCGAATAACTCTAAAGAAGGATTGATTTTTTTCCATGATTTTTGAGCTTGTTTCTTGCTTACCTTTTTCGGGTACGCTTGCCAAAATTTATCAAACTGTTTTTCTTGCAACTCATTTAGTTCTTTATTCTGTTTTTTGATAGCCTTATTCTTAGTTTCTTGTTTTATAGTATTAGAAGAATGATTATCACTTTCGTGATTATATACCTGCTCATTTTCTGAATGAGCATATATATTCTTATTATTATTCTTATATATATTCTTATTGGGTAATAAATCGTTACTGTTAACCGTAACATTTTGTAACTGTATCGGTAACGTTTCGTTACTGTTGGAATTATTTAACCGTAACATTTTATTACTGTTAACCGTAACATTTTGTAACTGTTTATTATCAGCTAATAGTGAATAATTTTCATTGTTTTTAATTTGCTGATATAAGAACATATGATTTATTTTATATATGCTATTAGTTCGACCGTTGCTAGCTTCTTTTTTTAAATAACCCTTATCGGTTAAACTTTTTAAAATTCTTAAAGCTCGAGGTTTTGAGTAATTTAACATATCGCATAAATATTTTGAACTACCTATATATATTTTATTATCTGCTTCAAAACTAAATATTAGGTTTAATGTATGAAGTTCATCAGCATTTAAACCTAATTTGAAGAAAGGCAAATAATATTTAATAAAAGTTGTTGACTTTAAATAATCTATATTAGCTTTTTTAATATTTTCGTTAATGTTAGCTTTTGCATCACCCGCCATTGTGCCTGCCCCCTGTCTACTGGTCTATATATTGCTGTAAAACTTGATAATTTATATGGTATTCGCTAGGATTTCTGTTCGTGCCTTGCTTCTTTGTAATCAAATTTCTATCAATGAGAACACTTAAACAACGTAAAACTGTATGCTTAGTTGTATTGGTCCGTTTACAAAGATAATTTAATCCTTTTTTATATACTGCATCTGCTTCGCATTCCTGATATAATAGAGAAAACAATATTAATTCATTTGCTTTCAATTTCAATTTCAAGAATGAATGATATATTCTTATACAGTCAAACTGTGGAATTTCTCCATTGTTTAACTGTGTAAAATTTTCATAGATTGGCGGTATTGATTTATTGTTCATTGTGTCATCTCCTTGTTTTGTTGTAGCGTTTCATCAGCTACTACAGAATAAATTTATAGCCCCAATAACGGGGCTATTTTTTTATGCTATATCAATCAGTAGGATTTATTTTTTTCTCGTAGAAATGGCGGTTTATCTTGCCTTTTAGCGTGATTTTGCCCATTGCTTCTACTTCCTTATTCATTTCTCTAATGAGTTCATAAGCTTTGGATATAGATATATTGCAATCTTCGGCAATTTCTCTGGCGGTTATAAATCGACTTTTTATAGTTTCCATATTTTAAAACACCTCTTTTTATGTTAAACTTTATTTGCTTTTAAATTTCTAATGCTCCTTGTCTTATTGCAAGGGGCTATTTTTTTATATAATTCTAACGAGCTTATTATATCTGCCTTTTTCTCCACTTCTTGACCTATATAACAATAACTAGCTGATAAATCATCTGTATTACATGTATCTAGTGATAAATTATTTGCTAATATACTTATATTGCTTAAATCAAGAGCTATATTTTCTAAAACATCAATTACACTTACAGGAAAACTACTCTTGTATAAAAGCTCCAGTAGTTTATCTAGCTTTTTGGCTTTATCCTTTAATTCTTGATTAAAATAACGATAGAAGTTTATTAAATCATCTCTTTTGTATAAATCTGTTGGTAATGTAGACATTAATAGCCCGATTGATTTTAATTTAAAACTAATATCGTTTAATTCTATTGCTATATTATCCAACGTATTCAGCCCCTATTTATTTTGTACTTTGCTTTTAACCTAATAGCATTATTTATACTTTTATCAAGCGTTTTAAACTTAGCATCAAAATTTTTCTTATTGATTGGAAAAAAGTTTTCTAGTACAATATAAATATCATTTTGTATTAGATTAATATTACAATTCATATTATTTAGCTCCTTTCTTTCCCCGTGTAGTGATACATGGGGTTTTTTGCTTTATTTCTCAATTTCGTTAATAATATCAAGCAACTTGTCGCAAGGTAGTTTAAATACTTCAAAATTATCTTTACTGACAACATCTTTTAATTCTTGACTTAATGCTTTTAAATCTAAGTTTTCTTTTTCATTTTCGACTGCTATTAATGTTTTATCATCATAAAGTAATACTCTTAACATGGTTTTTTATCTCCTTTGTTTATTGTATTTTTTTATAGTTGCCCTGAATTGGGGCGTCCTTTTTATAATTCGAACCATCTTGTTGAATTACCAATAAGGTTTCATCTTCTTTGTTTATCGTGTATTTTGTCGTTGAGTTTTTCACATTTTTGTGAATTTGTCGATAACCTCAATACTATTTAGCCCACTTGTAAGGACGTCATTAATAATGACACCCTTTTTATTCTTCGTTTTCGTATTCTTCTAATAAATCCTTATAATCTTGAGCTATATCTTCACTTACTTTTATATATTCCTTTAAGATTTCCATAGCTTTTGAACTGATAACATTATGAACCACTTCAACATTATCTTTATTGGCTTTATAAGCGTTTATCTTGTCTAGGTCGTGCTTTTTGCTCATGGTAGAAAATATAAGCACCTTATTTCTAAGACCTTTATTATTTCTTGTACCTATTTGAAGTGTAAAAGTATGGTCGTTATCATGTAATAAATTATCTCCGATAACCTTTTTATCTAATCCATAATATTTATTTTGAATATTGCTATCTACTGTTAAATAAAAATTGCTTGTATCTTCGTTATAATGTAATATTTCTTTTTTATAAACATCTAATAAGTTTAAAAATTCTTTTTCGTTTATATACTTCTTACCTTGCTGGCTCATTTCTTGACTATAGATATAATAAAATTCTTCGTCATATACCTCACGATAATCGCAAGAACTTAATAATAAATATTCTTCGCAAAATTTTATCATCTCTTTAAATAAGAGTGGTTCTGCACAGTTTTCATCTGTAAAATAATATTCGCCTATTATTCCAAACGGATTACTTTCCACATACTCTTGTAATGCTTCTTTAAATTCTTTATAAGCTATTTGTTTATCATCTCCATAGCATAGATAATAGAAATACATTTCTTTAAAATTTAAAGCGTATTCTTTTTCGGCAGTAAAAATCAAATTGTTGTTAAAATATTTTTTTAGGTTATAATTCATTATTTTTTATCTCCTTTTACTTAAGCCAAAAGTGGCTTGTATATTCTCTTTGGTTGCTACCCAAAATCTAAAGCTGTAAGTTTTAATAAAGCGGTTTAATCAACACCCACCGCCAAGCGTTCGTTTTATCTATGATGTCGGTAGTATCTACCACATGATATATACTTAACTAGCCACTGCTAAAGCTCCCCATATTTGGATTATCTTAAGTCTATCCTTGCAAGTGCTATATATTTCTTTATATGGTCTTTGGCTCGCTATACCTTCATGAATACATTTATCCGCCATGCTGATAATAAATAGAATGTTGTTTAAATGTTCCATGTCTGTATTATTTCGGTCATATGTGGCGGTTATCGAGTTTATGAGCTTATGAAATATCGTGTAGTAGTTTTGAGCGTGTGTACTGCCTTGAGCCTTTGCATACTCTATAAACTCTTTTATAGTGTCATTAAGAAATTTAGTTTTTACTTTGCTTAAATCTCTTAATTCTTGCCATTGTTTAGTTGTCTTTTCTATCTCTATTTTTATTTGACCAGTTGCCAAGCCTTCTAGTAGGTCATAAACCCAATCATAAAAAGCGTTGGCTTTTGGCTGTTTACTGAAACGACATATTTCATAAACCCCACGGCGAGTATATAAAATTGTATTGTAGTTCTTTCCGTCAGTAGCCCTCAAATTGAGGGTAACTGAAAATTTATCTAATCTCTCTTTATTTCTTTGATGTATATTATCTATTGATTTTTGCGGGTTTGAATACCCTAACGCTTTGCCTATTTGCTCACGAGTCATCAATATATTTCCTTGCTTGTCATAATAGACATCACAAATTATTTTCCCAAAGTGAGCTTTATTGACTAAAATTAAATTATTCATTTATTCGCCCTCTCCTTTCTATCCCTATGTAACAAAACGTTACATGGGGTTTTTTATTTGTCTTATGGCGGTTATACCTCGTTTTGTATTAGCTCTATTGGCTCAACATCTAAAGCCTTTGCTATTTTGCCTAAACTTCTATGACTGCCAAAACAATTACTTTTTAAAAGATGACTAATTGTACTATCAGATAAACCAGCTTTTTTTGCTAGGTCTGTAGGATTGAATAATTTCTTAGCCATAGCATTATCAAAATTTTTCTTGTTTAATTTCAGCATCATAATCCCTCCCATTATATTTGTACATATCGTTTATAGATTTCTGATTTGTACAAATACATAGTATCATTAATTTGTATATTTTGCAATGTTTTTGTACAAAATTCTTAGGTTTAGATTGATTTTTACTTTTTCAATGTGTATAATAATAGTAGAAAGGAGCTGATTTTATTGAGCTTTCATGAAAATTTAAGACATTATAGAGAGAAAAAAGGTTATTCGATTAAACATATATCAGATTTACTAGGTATCACGCCAAACACTTATGCAGGTTATGAAATAAGAAATCGAGAGCCAAAATATTTAACGTTAATTAAAATAGCTGATTTGCTTAATGTTTCATTAGATGATTTATTTGGACGAACAACAAATATTTTAGGAGCTAAAGACACCGATTTATTAAAGAATAAAATAGTAGATATCTTTAAACACTCAAATGATAAATATTTTTCTATATCCAGTATTAATAGTAGCTATATAACATTTACGATAAAAGACGATACAGATAAATTGACTGATGTTGAATTTAGAACTAAAGATTTTATCGCATTAATTGAGATAGTAGAAAACCACCACGCTAAAAAAATTAAAGATGATATCTACGACCTAGCTTCTAGGGATATATTGAGAAAAGCCATAGTTAATACAAAAAGAGATATAGACAAAATCAAAAATGATAATCTGAACACAAATAAAGATAAAGACATCATAGAAAAATCAACATTAATCTATCAACTATATGAGATAGATAAAAAAATTCAAAAACAAATAGATGATACAAAAAAAGATAAATAGATACACTAGGCAAGTACCTATTTATTTAACTGATAATTAATTGCATTGCCTAAGCAATTAATTATTGACGCCCTCAATTTTGAGTTGGCTAAAAATAATATATTTAAAACTGTTATTTTAGCAGTTTTGGATTGTTAGAAATTTCGCATCTTAGCGAACGCAATTTTGCGTTGGTTAAAAAACTGCAATTCTTAAAAGTACCGAAACGGTAGTTTTAGAAAAGTTGGTTAAAAATAAGTAAAAAAAATACCGCCATAATAATTTTAGGCGGTCATAAATCTATAGTTATGTTGCTTTCAGCCCTAACATTTTGTTACCCCTCATAAGTATATAGTTATATTGCTGTATAAAGCTTCTATTTCTCAAAGGTTCTAAAATGGAACTTTAAAAAGCGAGATAAGTAAAAAAAGGACGTTCTATAATGGAATACCCTTTTAAATGGCTTTATACGAGGTTTTTAATTATGATAGGTACAATCATAAGCACCAGTAAAAGAAAATGGCTTAAAACGGCTTATATTTTGTCATTTTTTGATAAAGTATTGGCGGTTTATTAAGTTTACTCTTTTTGATGTTAAATATAGCAAGTTCCTATTTTGGGAATGTGCTATCAAGGCTCAATCTTGAGCTTTGATAATTGGAAAGCAAATGACCAGCAAATAAAACTGGTCGAATTCGACTAGTTTAAATGATACCCTGTTTTGGGGTACCACCAATTTTGGAAATACCCTTTGAGAATGGTTAAAGCATCATAACGGAATTTCAAGGTTCCCCTATTTTGGGGGAAGCCAATAAAATCAACCAAAGTTAAAACATCATAGCGGAATTTCTCGCCCTGATATTTGATAGCTCAATTTTGGCGAGGTTAAATTATCAGAACGCAATTTTGCGTTTTCACAGCGGAATTTTACGCTTTGATAACTGGTAGCTTAATTTTAAGCCACGACATTTGGTAGCGGAAAAAACCGCCACGAGATTAAAATATCAAAACCCTAAATTGGGGATTGATGTTTGATAGCTCAACTTTGAGCTTTCTAAAATTTTCAAGATGATATCTTTTGGGGTATGCTCAATTTTGAGTATACTTAAATTTGGTAGCCGAAAATTCGGCTACGAGATTAAATTGAGGTGAATTTATATGGAAAATATTACAAACAATGCAGTACCAGATACTAAGGTTAAAATTATCACAAGTAAAAATAGTCCTGAACTGGCTAAAAAAATGAAAGATTTATCTGCTTATT
>OGWT01002856.1_pt1 | contig 11381 bp, 13 predicted proteins | sample 1576101 | NCBI WGS metagenome assembly OGWT01 (sample SAMEA3541481, study PRJEB24748) | human gut metagenome | biome: human gut; feature: human-associated habitat; material: faeces | place: China | collected 2012 | reverse complement strand
GGCAGAAGATGCTGAAACACAACAGATTGATTCAGATGAAAATACAAAAGCACAGGGAGGACAGAATGCTGATCTGTATACTTCCGATGTTGCTTCCACAGAAGCAGATACGACGGCTGTATCAGAGACACATAATTTTCTGAGTGGTGTCCTGGTGTCCGGTATTTCCGGCGAAAAAGCTTTTGAAAACGGCGAGGTAACTATTCCGGCAGATACAAGTGCAACGTATCTGTCCGTGAAGCCGGTGCTGAATTCAGAAGCGTCCAAAGATCCGTCCATGAAATATACATTCAAGTATATCGATCTGGATGGAAAAGAGTTTACAAAAGAAGATACGGCACGTAACGTATATGTGCGATTTGACCAGGCCTTCCTGGGAGTGAGTGGAAAAGGAAATGATCTGAGTCTCACAGTAACCAAGGGTGATGTGACGGAGACGTATGCATTGATGATCAGGCCGACACCGGTAGCGGTGGAGCTGATCATGTAAGCGGTGCAGGCGATGTCACGGATGGCGTTGGCAGTGCTCTTCTCCATATCGGCAGTCAGAGCATCCAGACCGGTCTCAGTCCAAGTGTTGGGGTTCTTACGGCGGTAATTGCGGACAGCGGTCAGACCCTTGAACCAGCCGTACGGGGGAATCAGCCAGCACAGCAGAGCCTCAGACATGGTAGCATTGGCGCCGCCTTCGGTGTAGGTCATTTCCTCAGTGGACAGTACATTGTAGTACGCGGGCATCATCATTTTTTCCATAATAACACTCCTTTTGAAACAAAGCTATCCAAAACGGTGCATCCAAAAACGCACCGTTTTATCTGATTAAAAAGGTCAGCGCACGATCAGCAGAACGGCGCTCAGGGGAGCCAGCGCCACCACCATGGTGGTGGAAACGGCATCCCGCACAAAGTTGCCGGCGGATTTGCCCATATCGGCGGCAATGGCATCGGTGGCGCGGCCCATCACGGTAAAGAAGTTGCCGTCCTTGTTGCCGTCCTGCTGCAGCCAGGTGCGTGCCTGCTTGATGCCCCAGATATAGCTGGAGGCCAGCACCACAGCACCTACGACCGTTGCGGCAGTGGTGGCGATACCGGCAGCATCATCCACTGCGCCGCCGCCGGTGGTATAGGTCATTTCTTCGTTGGAAAGTACCGCATAATCTGCGGGATAATTCATCTTTTTCATCATCAATACTCCTTTGTCAAAGGGAAATGCCGCATTGCATCCCGATCCCCCGGCGTCTATACCCAAAGGCTGATAGAGCATTGTTCTCTATATGGTCATTCTACAACAGTGGTCGGATTTTATCAAGGGGTTTTGGCACATCTGTGCAAAAACTGGCGGGACGCATGAAATTGCGGCTATAAATTTGTGAAAATAGACTGCAATAATTTAGGCTTTTGGCTGTTTACCCCTGTACTCCGGCGCGGTAGAGGTAGGGGTCGCTCTTGAAGCTGTCAAAGTTGTACAGCACAAGGATCTGGTCGTAGCCGTTATCGGCGATCAGCTTGTCCAAGCCGTAGTTGTAGTTGCGGAAATCCACCACGTCAATGTCGGCGTAGTTGGCGGTCAGGTAGGGTACAAAGCAGTTGGCGTAGCTGTCCTTGATGACAAGGATGCGCCCGCTGCCGTTGCCCTGCACCCGGCTTAAACCGTTGTTGCCGTGCAGGAACATGGCGTATTTATCATAAACGGAGAGCTTCTCTGTGTCATACAGGCCGGTGGTCTGCCCCTCGGTGGGCTGGCCTGCCGCCGTCACGTTCCATACCGTCAGGGTGTTGGCAAGGTCGTAGTAGGTGATCACGTCCGGCACGGCGTTCCATGTGCGCGCCTTGGCGTAGTGGGTGCCGTAAAAGCCGTCGGCAGTCAGCGCAGTGTGGGCGGCGGTATCAAAGGGGGTAAGGCCAAGGGTCTGGCACAGCTGGCTGTAAGCGTAGTAGGCGCCAAGGCTCGTCCAGTGGTGGTCGGTGCGGTAGTAGATATACTCGCTCTTGTGGGCGGTAAGGGTGGGACGCACGTCCACAAAGCTGCCGCCGGCGGCCTGCACCGCAGCGGAAAGCTGGTCAAGGTAGCCGTCCTCGTCCAGCAGGGGGGCGTTTGCGGGCACGTTTTCTTTATAGATATCGCTGGCGGCGGGTGCCAGCAGCACATTCACCTTGCCCGGGTAGCGCTGGCACAGGCTGGTGAGCGCTGCGGTGTTTTTGGGCAGGGTGCGCTCCTCGCTGGAAAGCAGCCCGTAGGTGCGGGGGAACATCATGTGCTCCTTGCCCAGCAGAATGCCGCCGTTCTGCTGCTTTTGCAGCAGGGTGGTCTCCACCACGCTCTGCAGGCTGATCCACTGGTCGCGCCCCGCCACCTGATCCTTGACGTATTTGGTGTAGGCGGTAAAGTAGCTGTTCAGCCCCTTGGCGGTGAACTGGGTCAGCGCCGGGCGCTGGCTCAGGGTAGTGTTCTCCAGCTCACTGTAACTGCGGTCCGGTGTGACCATATCCAGCGCGAACAGCCCGATAAAGAACAGGCTGAACACCACCAGCACCGGGTAGTGCAAAAGGGAGGAGGTCTTTTTCTCGTGTTTGGACATCTTCCCGCCTCCTTAAAAGTTAAAATACAGGAACGGGCTGTTGGTGCTGCCCACCACATAGGCGGTGGAGACCACCAGCAGCGTCAGGATGGCGGCGCAGCGGGTGACCACGTTCTTGCGCAGCGCATCCCACAGCTTTTCGATCAGCGGGGTGCAGCACACCACGCTTACCGCCAGCAGCACGCCGTAATTCCGCAGGAAATACAGCGGCGACACCCCGCCGGAGGGGATAAAGAGCTTCTGGAACAGCAGCCCAAAGGACACGCCGGTGTCGTTGCCCACGAACATTGCCCAGCCTACCGCCACAAGGAACAGGGTGTAGAAATGCGGCCACACCTTGCCCTTTTTCAGGTAGGGCAGCAGGAACAGCTTTTCAGCCGCCAGCAGCACAAAGTAGTAAAGACCCCAGCAGATAAAGTTCCAGTTCGCGCCGTGCCAGATGCCGGTGAGCAGCTCCACGATGAACAGGTTCAAGATCTGCCGCTTGAGCCCCTTGCGGTTGCCGCCCAGCGGGATATACACATACTCCCGGAACCAGCCGGACAGGGTCATGTGCCAGCGCCGCCAGAACTCAGTGATGGAAGCGGAGATATAGGGGTAGTTGAAGTTTGCAGGGAAATCGAAGCCCAGCATCTTACCCATGCCGATGCCCATGAGGGAGTAGCCGGAGAAATCGAAGTACAGCTGCAAGCTGTATGCGATGATGCCCAGCCACACCAGCGGGGTGGAAGCGTTTGCCAGACCCACAAAGGTGGTGGAGGGGCTGTCGGCTACCCCGATAATGTCTGTCCACAATGCGCCCACGGCGTCCGCCAGCAGCACCTTTTTGGCAAGACCGAAGGTGAACAGGGTCATACCCTCTTCGATCTGCTTGAGGTTATAGCGGTGCTTGTAGACGTGCAGCTGGTCGGAGACGTCCCGGTATTTGACGATGGGTCCTGCGATGAGCTGCGGGAACATGACCACATAAGCGCCGAAGTCGATGATATTGCGCTCGGCTTTTACATCCCGGCGGTAGACATCGATGGAGTAGGAAAGGGTCTGGAAGGTGTAGAAGCTGATGCCCAGCGGCAGGGTACCAATGCCCTGAATTTCGGCAAAGGCGGTGCCCAGCAGGGCATTCACGCTGCGCAGCACAAAGTTTGCGTACTTGAAGTAGAACAGCATCCCTAAGCTGCCAATGAGCGCCACCAGCAGAAAAAAGCGGCGCAGCGCGGGCTTTGCATCAAAATGTTCGATGGCAAGGCCGCTGAGATAGTTGATGAGGATAAGCGCCACCATGACCGGGAAAAAGCGCACCTCGCCCCAGCAGTAGAACACCAGACTGCACAAAAACAGCGCGGTGTTCTTCAGTTTTGCGGGGGCAAGATAGTACAGCGCCAGCGTGATGGGCAGAAAACGGAACAGGAAGATGATGGTGCTGAAAACCAAGGGGTCAGCCTCCTTTTTTACACGGAATTACAGACTCAGCCTTCCCCCGGCCGGGGGAAGGTGGCATGACGGATGCGGGCGCAGCTTCAGCAGAAATCCCCCTCATCAGGGGCTTTCTACTGAAAAAAGCCGATGCCGCAGATGGCACCGGCTCAGAAGGTCAGATTCAGCTGTTCAGGGCGCTGTCCACAGCACTGTTCAGGTCTGCGGTGCACTCGTTGGAGGCGATCACCATGACCACACGGTCGCCCTTGGAGGAGATGATGGCGTTTTCCACGTTGTTCTGTGCCTGTGCAAACTCGGCGTAGTTGCCGTAGAAAGCCACCTGATCCTGCTTGTAGCTTTCCAGCGCGGTCACCACGTCCTGTGCCTTGCCGGAAACGGTATCCACCACCAGCACAAGGCCGGCATCGCCGTTGTCGTTGCTCTTCACGCCCTTGTAGGCGGCTACGTCCTCGGCCTTCAGGCCGAAGTCGTACTCGATGTTCATGGCAGCGATCTCGAACTGGTTGGAGATGGGGTCAGCAGCCAGCAGGGTCTCCACGGCGCTGTCCAGATCGGCGGTGCCGTTTTCGGTGGTATCCGCCGCCGGAGAAGCTGCATCGGAGACCGGTGCAGAGGCGGAGGCGCTGGACACGGAGGACGGCGCGGAAGAAGCGCTGCCGCCGCAGCCGGTCAGGGCGACAGCCAGCACGGCGCTGACGGCGATCACAGAAAGTTTTGTGCGGTTTATCATAAAATATTCCTTCTTTTGTTGAATTCGTTTGTCGGGGTGCGGGGCTGCGCCGCGCACACGGGCAGACTGTATTTATCTTACCATAACAGCAGGTAAATTGCAACGCACCCCACAGGGTTTTCCGGCAGTTTTCATCGGATTTTAACCGGTCACGGTCTCCCCGGCGGCAATGCGCTGCAAAACGGCTACCGCGTCCTCCAGACACAGGCCGCTCTGGTTGAGCAGGGCGGCGTTTTCCGGGCCCACATAGCGCCAGTGCCACGGCTCGTAGGTGATGCCGGTCACGCTTTCCGCCTCCTTGGGGTAGCGCAGGATAAAGCCGTACTGCTCCGCGTTCTCGCACAGCCAGCGGAAGGCGGCAGTGTCGGCAAAGCCGGTGTCAAGGGTGGTGTGCTCCGGGCTGTTCAGGTCGGCGGCAAGGCCGCAGTTGTGCTCCGAGCAGCCCGGCGGGTTGACGATGGCAGCGGCCTTTTCCCGGGCGGCGGCTTCGCTCAGGCCCTTATTGCGGTAGTACTGGGTCTTGTTGTCGTACAGCTTTTTCTGGTAGCTGACGCTGCGGTAGCCGCTCTGCATCCGCACATCCACGCCGTCCTTGGCGGCAGCGGCCTGCATGGAGAGAAAGGCCTCGGCGGCTTCGGTCTGCAAGGTCTTGTTGATGGCGGTAGCCGAGCCGCACTCCTTGGTCTCGACAGGGTAGTCCTCCGGCATCTTGTGGGTGCGGCTCACAAGGATCATGCGGGGGTCGTCCAGCAGCGCCTGCGCCTGTGCGGCGGTAAGGGTGCTCTGCTGCGCACCGTTCTCGGCGGGCTGCGCAAGGCTCTCGGCAGGCAGCTCCGGCAGCTGCGGCACCGCAGCCTTGCGGGTGCAGGCGTAGGCGGTGCCGCCTACCACAAAGCAGGCCAGCGCCGTCAGGCAGAGCAGACGGCGGGCGTGATGGTTACGGTGATGGGAAGAACGCATGGAACCTACCTTCTTTCACAAAAAAAGGATAAGCACCCGCCGCCCCGGGCAGACTATCCGCAAAAGGGGGCGCGGGAAGATGAAGATGACAGCGCAGGAATACGCACGCCGGGTGCAGAAGGCCGGGCCGCACTCGCCGCTTCTGGCAGACTGCCTTTGGGCGTTCTGCGTGGGCGGCGGCATCTGCCTGCTGGGTGAGGGGCTGCGGCAGCTGTTTCTACGGCAGGGCGCGGACGCCGAAGCGGCGGGCACCCTGACCAGCTGCACTTTGATCTTGCTCTCGGCGGTGCTGACCACGCTGGGCTGGTACCAGAAGCTGGCAGCAAAGGCCGGGGCGGGGTCGCTGGTGCCCATCACCGGCTTTGCCAACGCGGTGGTCAGTGCAGCCATCGAGTTCAAGGCCGAGGGACGGGTGACGGGCACGGGCGCCAAGATGTTCCTCATCGCCGGGCCGGTCATCGTGTACGGCACGCTGGCAGCGGTGGTGTACGGCGCGGTGCTCTGGCTGCTGGGGGCCTCTGCTTTATAATACGGAACAGCCCCGCCGGATATTGCAGCGCCGCAGCACCAGTATAGCACGTGCCGGGGCATTTTTTGTAGAAAAAAGGAGAAAATTTTATGACAGAGCGCCGGGGCGATACCCTGTTGTTCCATACCCCGCCGGTCATCGCCGCACAGGCGGCGGTGGGCGGCAAAAAAGAGAGCGATGGTCCGCTGGCGGCGGGCTTTGACGAACTGACCACCGACAACCGGCTGGGACAGCGCAGCTGGGAGGCTGCCGAAAAGCAATTGCAGCTGCGGGCGGCGCGGCTCTGCCTGCAAAAAGCGTCTCTGCCCGCAGAGCGGGTGGACCTTGCGCTGGCAGGGGACTTGCAGGCGCAGTGCACCGCCTCCGGCTACGCGCTGCGGGAGCTGGGCGTGCCCTTTGCGGGGCTGTTCGGGGCGTGCAGCACCATGGCCGAGGCGCTGGCGCTGGGCGCGGCGCTGTGCAGCAGTGGGGCGGCGCAGAACCTGCTGGCTATGACCTCCAGCCATTTCTGCGCGGCAGAGCGTCAGTTCCGCACCCCGCTGAGCTACGGCGCAGTGCGCACCCCCACGGCACAGTGGACGGCTACCGCCGCCGGGTGCTGCCTGCTGCGCCCGGCAGGGCAGGGGGTGGGCATTGCCGCCGCCACTCTTGGCAGGGTGCAGGATTATGATATTAAAGATATCAACAACATGGGCGCAGCTATGGCACCGGCAGCCGCCGCCACCCTGCTGCACTATCTTGCCGATACCCATGCAGAACTGCGGGATTTTGACTGCATCTATACCGGCGACCTCGGGCTGGTGGGCAGTCAGATGCTGCGGGAGCTGTTGGCGGCAGAGGGGCTGCTGCTGAAAAACCACGCGGATTGCGGCTGCCTGCTGTACGATGCCGGGGAACAGCGGGTAAAAAGCGGCGGTTCGGGCGCGGGCTGCTGCGCCGCCGTGCTCTGCGGGCATATCCTGCCAAAGCTTCTGCGCCGCGGCAGCCGCCGGGTGCTGTTTATCGCCACCGGGGCACTGATGAGCCAGACCACCTTTTTGCAGAAGGAGAGCATCCCGGCGGTGGCACATCTGGTAGAGCTGACCGCGCCGGAAAAGGAGAACTGAAATGAACTATCTGTGGGCGTTTCTAGTGGGCGGCGCTATCTGCGCGGTGGGGCAGCTGCTCATCGACCTGACAAAGCTGACCCCGGCACGCATCCTGACCGGCTATGTGGTGGCGGGGGTAGTGCTCTCGGCGGTGGGGCTGTATGCGCCGCTGGCAGAGTTTGCCGGTGCGGGGGCGAGCGTGCCCCTGCTGGGCTTCGGGCATCTGCTGGCAAAGGGGGTTCGCACCGCCGTGGCGGAAAAGGGTGCTGTCGGCATCCTGACCGGCGGGTTGACTGCGGCTTCTGCGGGCATCACCGCAAGCCTTGTCTGCGGCGTGGTGTGCAGCCTTGCGGGCAGAAGCCACGACCAGAACTGATGTTTTGTCTGCGCTGCTTCGCGATGTTTTGCGCCCGACGGCTGGTAAACTGGGGGCAAAACGGAGGTGAGGCGGATGAAACACAGCGGACAGACCATATTGTGGGAGCTGTGGGCGGCGCTGTGCCTGTGCACAGCGCTGGTGCTGCCGCCGGGCAGCCCGTGGCTGCACGAGCCGGCACTTTTGTACCCGGGGCTTTCGCTGGCGGTGGTTGTGCCCGCAGCGTGGGCGGTGTGGTGGATGGCGGTGCCGCCGCAGCCGCTGCCGCCTGAGCAGTTGCTGGAGCCGGTACAGCGGCAGAGCCTTGCCGCGCTGTGCGGGGCATAGCCCCGGAAAAAACAAAAACCCCTGTACCGGGTACCCGGTACAGAGGTTTTGTTCGTCAATCAAACTGCGCGATCAAGCGTTCTTGTTAGCACGCTTTGCCATACGGCTGATCTTGCGGCTGGCGGTGTTCTTCTTGATGACACCCTTAGCGCGAGCCTTGTCGATCGCGGAAACAGCAGCCAGGACGGTTGCGTCCTTGTCAGCGGCATTCGCATCGATGGCAGCGTCTGCCTTCTTGACGACTGTTTTCAGGTTGGTCTTAATGGCCTTGTTGTGAGCCTGCTCTGCAGCAGCCTGCACGACGCGGTCCTTCTGAGATTTGATGTTAGGCATTCGTTCCACCTCCTTGGCTACCTATAACAGCGCACCCTATGATACCATATTTCGCGTACCAGCGCAAGCGTTTTTTTGATTTTTGTTTGGAAAAGTTTTATTTTTCCCATACTTTCCGGCAAGAAAGCGGGCTTTTGCCCCAAAAAGGAACGGAGAGTGTGGAAAATGCGTACTACGGATATGGCCGACGAGCTGTTTTCGGGCGCGGCGCAGCCGCTGCCCGCAGGGGTGCGGCTGGCTACCGCCCGCCACGGCGGGGTCACGGTGACCCGGGTGGAAATTGCCCGCGAGGGGCTCAGCCGCCCCCGGGGCAGGTATGTCACGCTGGAAATGCCCAGCGTCAGCGTGCTGGACGAGCGGGACGCCGCCGTCATCGAGGTGTGCGCCCGGGAACTGTGCGCCCTGCTGCCGCCCAAAGGCCCGGTGCTGGTGCTGGGGGTGGGCAACCGCCGCATTACCGCCGATGCCCTTGGCCCGCGCACGGTGCAGCGCATCCTTGTCACCATGGGCGCGGGCGCTGCCCCGCCGGTGCGGGGCTTGCGCCCGGTGGCAGCCGTTGCGCCCGGGGTGGCGGCAGCCACCGGGTTGTCGCTGCAGCAGCTGACGGCGGCGCTGGTGGGGCAGCTGCGCCCGGCGGCGGTGGTCTGTGTAGACAGTCTCTGCTCTGCCGAGGGGCAGCGGCTGGGGCGCACGGTACAGTTTTCGGATACCGGGCTTTACCCGGCGCAGGCCGACAACGCCCGCCACCTGACCCGGGACACCTTGGGCGTGCCGGTGGTGGCGGCGGGCATCCCCACCCTGATGCAGGCGCAGGAGGGGGCAGACCTTGTGGTCACCCCCCGCGCACTGGACAGCGTCATTGCCCACGGCGCGGCGCTGCTGGCAGGTGCGGTCAACCGCGCCCTGCAGCCCCGCCTTACCGTGCAGCAGCTTTTCTGGCTGACGGGGTGAAGAAAGGAGGTCTTGCCATGCGCAGCAGAGAGCCTTGGCGTCTGCCTGCGGGGCAGAGCAGGGCAGTGCCCTTTTTGCAGGCGGTGGTGCTGTTTGCAGCGCTGTGCCTCTTTGCCCGCAGCGCCGCGCTGGTGCTGGCGGCCTTTCTGGCAGCGCCGGTGCCTGCGGCGCAGACTTTGCTGCATCTGGGGCAGCAGACGGTGGAGAGCCGGGCGGCTGCGGCTGCAGAAAGCGTGCCGGAGGCTGCATCCGCGCCCTCTCCGGCGCAGGAGGCTGCCGCTCCGGTACAGACCGGGGTGGAGCAGTATCTTGTGGCCTTGCAGCCGGACGAAGCCCGCCCTGCCGATGCGGGTACGGTGACAGAGCAGCAGTTCGGGCAGGGCAGCGGCGAAAAGTACATTCCCTGCGGCGCGGGCAGCATCAAGAATAACACCCGGCAGACGGCGGCAGATATTGCCGCCGAGGCGGCGCAGCCCCTGCCCTTTGCTATCGAGAAAGACAGCGCCGCGCCGCAGGTGCTCATCATGCACACCCACGCCACCGAGGACTACCGCCTTTCTGCCGGGCTGTGGTTCACCCCCGGGGACGGTGCCCGCAGCACCGACCGCAGCATCAATATGTGCGCGGTGGGGCGGGTGATGGCCGATACCCTCAATGCGGCGGGCATCTGCACCCTGCACGACGAGACCCTGAACGACTACCCCAGCTACACCGGCAGCTACGCCAACAGCCGTGCGGTGGTGCAGCAGTATCTGGCGCAGTACCCCAGCATCAAGGTGGTGCTGGACGTCCACCGCGACGCCATCGAGCGGGAAAACGGCACTCGCTGCGCCCCGGTGTGCACCATAGACGGGCGGCAGGCGGCGCAGGTGATGATCATCTGCGGGTGCGACAACGGCACCAGCGTGCAGCTGCCCGCATGGCGGCAGAACCTTCGCTTTGCCGCTGCGTGGGAGCGCAGCATGGAGGAAAAATATCCCGGCTTTACCCGCCCGGTGCTGTTCAGCTATCGGTTTTATAATCAGGACCTGACCACCGGCAGTCTGCTGATCGAGATCGGCGGGCACGGCAACAACTTAAATGAGGCCCTGTACGCCGGATATCTGGCAGCACAGGGCCTCGCGGATGCACTATTAAGTTGAGGGTCAGCCGCCAAGGCTGGAGATCATGCTGCTCTTGGCAGACTGATAGTAACTCCATGCCTGATCGGCCACGGTCTCGGGCTGGTTATACTCCCGCAGCACGCGGCGCATCTCGCTGACCACCGAGGAGACGGCACTGTCGTAGGTGCTCTCCACCGAGGAGAGATGCTTGTAGGCGATGCTGACCTTATTGGCAAAGGTCCGCTCTTCGGCGGGCAGAGCGTGGTACTCATCCTTTGCGGCAGATATTGCGGAGGACACCGCAGACCGTGCCGAGGATTCCAGCGAGTACAGCTGGCTCAGCAGAGAGGAGATCTTGGCATCGCACTCGGGGTTTGGCGGGTCGTAGACGTGGTCGGGATCATACGATGTGCCGGACTGGGAAGTGCCTCCGTAGGTGGGGAACCAGTCGCCGAACATAAATTCGTTGTATCCGGCAATGAATTCCTCCTTGGTGCAGCCGCTCAGCAGGGCTGCCAGTGCGCAGCTGACCACGGCAAGGGTCAGCAGACGGATGATATGGTGTGTGTGTTTCATGATCTCCTCCAGAATCTGTTTTTGCGGAATACCGCTTTTTTCCATTTTACCAGAGAAAAGGCGTTCTGACAAGCAAAAAAGCGAAAATTTGCCTGATGCCGCACCGTAAGGTTGACAAAATGCCGCCAACGTGCTATTTTAAAACAACAAATGCAAGGAACGGGAAAAGTAGCGCGGGCCGTCCGGCCCAGAGAGTGCGGCACAGCTGAGAGCCGCGCCCGTGCGCCGCGTGAACGAACACCCGGGAGCAGCAAACTGAACACGGCAGCGCGTCTGCCGCTCAGTAGGTGCGCCGCAGGTCCAGCGTTACAGGGACAGCGCTTAAACAAAGAGCGCGTGAGCGACCGGACACTTCCGGTAATTCAGGTGGCACCGCGGACATTACAAGACAGC
>OGWT01002854.1_pt1 | contig 11384 bp, 10 predicted proteins | sample 1576101 | NCBI WGS metagenome assembly OGWT01 (sample SAMEA3541481, study PRJEB24748) | human gut metagenome | biome: human gut; feature: human-associated habitat; material: faeces | place: China | collected 2012 | reverse complement strand
TGATCTGGTTGAACGCCTCCCGGATGCCCGATGGCCAACAGGTTAAACCACAAGAAATTCTCTTTTTGCAGGAAGTCCATTTTCCATGACGCGAATGTACCCGTGAAGACGATAATGGCGGAAAGCAGCAACATGGCTACTGAAATGCCGTCTACTCCCACGGAGTAGTGTATGTTGAGTGCCGGATACCAGGGTACATCCGCGCGGAAGAGCATTTCAGCTGTGTCTCCGGCGGCACGCGCTTGCAGATAAGCAATGGTTAGGCCTACGGCGGCCAACACTAATGCCGATGCACCTGTCACCATCACCGTGCGTATCTGCTTGATGTTACGACTCAGCCAGAGACCAAGTAACATCAACAGGGGGATGAGAACAAAAATACTTAATATGTTCATTTTTATAATTACAAATTACGAATTACAAATTACGATTAACATTTCTCTACTATAGCAGCAATAACAATATCAATGCCAGCGTACCCAACAGGAATACGTAAGTGTACTGTTGAATTTGTCCGCTTTGCAGACCGCGTATTTCATCACTGGTGGCATTGGCACTCCAGGCAAGGAAGTCGAAGAAACCATCTACTACGTGGCGGTCGAACCAAGCGATGGGGCGGGAGATGCAACCAAAGATTATCTTATGAGTTACGAACTGGTACACTTCATCGATATAGAAGCGATGATAGGCAGCTGTCCATAATCCGCGGAAACGACGGGCAAGGGCATTGGCAACGGGTTGCTTTGCCCGTGCGTACATGGCTGTGGCAATTGCGATGGAGATGACAGCTATAACAATGCTGGTACCTGCCACCGCCCAGTCGAGATGAATCTCGTAAGCCGTGCCGTTGGAAGAGATGAACTTACCGAAGGGGATGAAACCGGCTCCGATAGTAACAACAGCAAGAAACATCAGCGGGAAAGTCATAGTTAACGGACTTTCGTGGGGAGTATGTTCAGCATGAAGCTCTTTATTCTCTTTGCCCCAGAAGATGCCGTAATAGAGGCGGAACATATAAAATGCCGTCATTGCAGCAATCACTGTCATAATCCAGCCCATTACAGGACTGAACTGGAAGCATGCTGTCAGTATTTCATCTTTAGAGAAGAAACCGGAGAATGGAGGAATACCTGCAATGGCAAGACAAGCAATTAGGAACGTAATATGTGTCACAGGCATGTACTTGCGCAGTCCACCCATAGCGGACATTTCATTGCTGTGTACCGCATGGATAATGCTACCTGCGCCGAGGAAGAGTAATGCCTTGAACATAGCGTGCGTGAACAGGTGGAACATACCGGCCATATAGCCCAGACCGCCATGATGCGGATCAGCAGAAGTACAAACTCCCAGTGCCACCATCATAAAGCCGATCTGTGAGATAGTAGAGAATGCCAGCACACGTTTGATGTCACTTTGCACACAAGCTACCGAAGCAGCATAGAATGCAGTGAACGCTCCAACGTAAGCTACCAGATGCAGCACGTCGGGTGCATAACCGATGAACAGCGGGAACATTCGGGCCACAAGGTAAACTCCGGCTACCACCATGGTCGCTGCATGGATCAATGCGCTGACGGGTGTCGGGCCTTCCATTGCATCCGGCAGCCAGATGTGTAATGGGAACATGGCACTCTTTCCGGCACCACCGATGAACATCAGTCCCAATGCCCAGGGAAGTACCATTCCGGCCTGCATCAGGCGTTCGGTTCCAGGGTTGAAGGTGAAAGTCTGCATGTAGTATCCGTAGATAAGGATACCAATCAGGAAGCCCAAGTCAGCAAAACGGGTGACGATAAAGGCTTTCTTGCTGGCAGCGATTGCTTCCGGTTTGGTGTAGTAGAAACCAATAAGCAGATAGGAAGACACACCTACCAGTTCCCAGAACACATACATCTGGAAAATATTGGTAGCTACTACCAGGCCTAACATAGAGAAGGTAAACAACGACAGAAAAGCGTAGTACCGCTGGAAACCGACTTCGCCTTTCATGTAGCCGAAAGAATAGATGTGTACCATCAGTGACACCGTGGAAATAACCACCAGCATCATGACGGAAATCGGATCGAGCAAAATGCCCATGTCGATGTGAAGGGAGGAAGTGAACGGCAACCATTCAATGTTCCACGGAGTCAGCGTAGGGTAGAGGCCTTCGGCAGTGCGTGGGGCAGAGAAATAATTGAATGCCGTCAGATAGCTCAGCACGGCTACCGCTCCTAACGATAGGGTACCGATTGTGCCTGCTACGCGATGAGGCATTTTCATGCCGGCCAATGCCAGAACCAGGAAGCTCAGCACCGGGAGGGCAAGTATCAGAATTGTATAATCCATAAGCAATTGAATAAAATGTGAGAAAGTTATCCTTTCAAGTCAGTAATATCATCGGTAAGCACCTGTTTCAGGTTGCGATACACATTAATAATGATGGCAATGGCTACAGCCGTTTCAGCTGCGGCAATGGCTATGCCGAACAGGCTGAAGAAATGGCCTTCCAGTTGTCCGGGGAAAAGATAACGGTTGAATACCGCGAAATTGATGTTGGTTGCATTAAGCATCAATTCTACCGAAATCAGCAAAGCCAGCAAGTTTTTGCGGGTAAAGAATCCGTAGATGCCGCAAAACAACATGACGGTACTGATGACGAGGTAGTGAACTACATGAATTTCTATTTCCATAATCTTACTGTGTTATTTTTGTTTACGTGCAATCAGTATCGCACCAATCATACAAGCTAAGAGCAATACACTGACTACCTCAAATGGTAATACAAACTGGTATTTCCCTGTACCAATCAAGGCATGTCCGATGTTTTCTACCGGAAGTTCGACTCCCTGTGGAATCAGGTTCAGGGCAAATCCGTTGGTCATAACTAAGAAAAGCACGAGAGCTGCACCGATAACTATGGTCAGCAGTACACTGATAAGCTTGGCGCGGTTTATCTTGTATTTCATATTCTTGTCCGACTGGGTCAGCAGGATGGAGAATACATACAGCACCACGATACCTCCAGCGTAAACCATCAGCTGTACGGCGCTCAGGAAGGTATAGCCCAGGATTCCGTAGATGGCTCCCGTACCTAAAAGAACGAACAGCAGATAAGTAGCGGCACGCAGGATTTTTCCTGTAGTGACAGCTAAAATGGAACAAGCAATGATACAGGCTCCTACGATATAAAATACGATTTCTTGAAGTGATATATTCATATCCGTTTCGTTTTATTTATTTCTTGTTCAGTGTCATGACGAGTTTTTCTTTCTGGAATACTGCATTCTCAAAGTCATTCGTAAACTGAATGGCATTGTGAGGACAGGCATTGACGCACAGCATGCAGAACATGCAAGAGCCTAAGTTGTACTCGTATTTCACCAGGAATTTTTTCTTTTTACCGTCTTCCGTCTCACGCATTTCCGTGGTCAGCCGGATGGTGCCGTTCGGGCAGCTCATCTGGCAAAGTCCGCAGGCAATGCAATGGTGATTTCCTTCTTCATCCACCGGCATCACCAACATGGCTCGGTGACGTTCCGGAATGTGAAGTGTAGTATGGCGGTTTTCAGGATACTGTTCGGTAATTTTCTTCTGGCAGAACACCTTCATGGAAGTGCGCATACCTACCAGCAGACTCTTGACTCCACCGACATATCCTTTTAAATATTCTTTAAATCCATTCATAGTCAAAAATTTTTAATCAAAATGTCAGACCAAATACTTTGCATACGGTCATTAATAACAATACGACCAGCGAGAGCGGCATCAGGTATTTCCATTCCAGTGTCAGTACCTGATCGATACGCAAACGGGGGAAGGTCCAGCGAATCCACATGAGCAGGAAGACGATGAAGAAGGTCTTTCCAATGAACCATACAAATCCGGGGATGTAGTCCATCACCATGTTCAGTCCGTCGAGTCCGGCAATGTGCAAGGGCATCCAGCCTCCCAAGAACAATGTAGTGGCGATACCGGCAGTAATGAACAGGTTCAAGTATTCGGCCAGATAGAAGAAGCCGAAATGCATACCTGAATATTCCGTGTGGTATCCGGCAGTCAACTCCTGTTCAGCTTCTGCCAAGTCGAATGGACCGCGGTTAGCTTCCGCGTTTCCGGCAATCAGGTAGATGATGAAAGCCATGATGGCAGGAATGTGTCCTTTGAAAATGTTCCATCCGTTGGCCTGACCTTCTACGATGGTCTGAATGTCCATGGCACCACTCATTACGACCATGGTCAGTACGCTGAGGCCGATAGAAAGCTCGTAACTGATAATCATGGCTCCACTTCGTACGGCACCAATCAATGTATATTTACTGTTACTACTCCATCCGGCCAGCAAAATACCCAATACACCGATGGAGGAAGCTGCCAGCACAAAGAAGATACCGATGTTCATGTGAAGGATTTCTCCACCTTTATTCCATGGAAGACAAGAGAATGTCAGAATGGAAGCAAGAATAACCAGGAACGGAGCCAAAGCATAAAGAAAATGGTCGGAATGCTTCAGGCTGATGATTTCCTTGGTAAGGATTTTCAATACGTCGGCAGGTACTTGTAACAAACCTCCTTTTCCTCCTACACGGTTCGGGCCGATACGGCACTGGAAAGCCGCACAGACTTTACGTTCCATGTAGATAAGAATGATGGCCAGTACCGCGTACATGACGAGGATAAATACTCCCACAACGAGTCCTTCCAATGTAAGTGCCAGCCATTCAGGCATTACACTGCAAAGGAATGCATGAATCTGCATGAGCAACGGGCTGAGATTATAATAATCTAAAAACATAATTCTTTTATTTTTTCAGTTTTCTGTAATGATTGTTCCTCTGTTTGTGTGGAGATTAACGGTCAATGTCAGGGATGACAAAGTCGAGTGTACCTCCAATGGCAATTAAGTCGGCAATTTTAGCTCCACGGCAAACGGTGTCCATGGCGTGAACCAACGGCAGTCCGGTGGAACGGTAGTGCAGACGGTAAGGAACTTTATCACCATGGCTTTCCAATACCACATCAAACTCTCCACGACTGGTTTCTACCGATGAGGTGAATACACCTTCCGGCAACTTGATGATGGGTTTGGTCTTGGCACGGAATTCTCCTTCCGGAATATTGTCAATCAGTTGTTCGATGATATGGCAAGACTCCATGATTTCGTCCATACGTACCATGTAGCGGGCAAAGGAATCACCTTCCGTGTATACAATCTCCTTAAAGTCCACCTTGTCGTAGAGTGCGTACGGATGATGCTTACGCACGTCGTTGGCCCATCCGGAAGCACGTCCGGTACCTCCTGTACATCCCAGTGAGATGGCATCTTCCTTTGACAAAACTCCTACACCTTTCAGACGGGTATCGGCAATGACGTTTGAAGTAAAGATGTCATGATAGTCCTGAATTACACTGCGCAGGTGTTTGATAAAGTCTTTCACCTTCTGCTGGAAGGTAGGATGGATGTCAGCCTGTACACCTCCAATCATGTTGTAGTTCTGAATCAGACGGCCTCCGGTAGTTTCTTCAAAAATATCCAGAATCATCTCACGTTCACGGAAACCATAGAAGAAAGGAGTCAGTCCACCCATATCCATGACCAGACAGGAGTAGAACAGCAAGTGTGAGTCGATACGCTGCAACTCGTCCATGATGGTACGGATGTACTGGGCACGTTCCGGTACTTCTATTCCGGCAGCTTTTTCAATACACATACACAACGCATGGCGATTCTGGTGAGCACTCAGGTAGTCCAGACGGTCGGTCAAGGCTAATGTCTGCGGGTAGGTGAGGCTTTCGTTCATTTTTTCGATGCCTCGGTGGATATATCCCAGTATCGGGTCAATCTTACGAATGTTTTCTCCTTCAAGAGAGGTACGCATACGCAATACACCGTGTGTAGAAGGGTGCTGCGGCCCGATATTTACTACAAAATCATCTTCTCCAAACACCACGTTCTTACGGCCCTCAAGTGTGCCGTCGGGACGGAGGAAGTATTCATCTGTCATATCGGCATTTTCCTCGTTATCCATCCGAAGTGGGTTGGAGTTCATGTCATAATCCTTTCGCATAGGATAGCCAATCCAGTCCTCACGCAAGAAGATACGGCGCATATCCGGATGATTCAGGAAGCAGATACCGAAGAAGTCGTACACTTCACGTTCTTTAATCAGAGCGGTTTTCCACAAGTCGCTTACTGTGGGAAGTAATGCCTTTTCACGGTCTGTTGTTACCGCTTTGAGTGTGATTCTTGCACCTGTGCGGGTAGATTCCAGTAAGTAAAGCGCACCTAAGCCTTCTTCACCCCAGTCCATTCCTACGATGTCACGCAAGAAATCCATCGGGTTTTCTTTGTCATTCAGTAATGTCTCAGCTATCTGGTGTAACTTTTCTGCCGGGACTTTTACGACAGTCTCTCCTGTCTGGCTGATTTCGGCTTCAGGAATAATGCTTGTTATTTTTTCAATTTCCATTTGCATTTTTTCTTTTTACGTAGGGTTTATTCCTCTTTTTCTTTACGGTTTACTTCTCCTAAGAAGCGCTCCACTTTGATTTTACGTTGAAGCTGCATCATACCATAGAAGAAAGCTTCCGGTCGGGGAGGACATCCTGGAATGTACACGTCTACCGGAATAATCTTGTCAATACCGTTTACTACGTGGTAAGATTTGGTGAAAGGACCTCCGGAGATGGTACATCCGCCTACCGCCACCACGTATTTCGGTTCGGCCATCTGGTCATACAGACGTTTCAATACCGGAGCCATTTTGTGTGTGATAGTTCCCAACACCATAATCATGTCGGCCTGACGAGGAGAGTTGCGGGTTACCTCAAACCCAAAGCGGGCCATATCATAACGGGCTGCGCCAAGCGCCATAAATTCGATAGCGCAACAGCTAGTTCCGAAAGTCAGACTCCAGAGCGAATTGCTTCGTCCCCAGTTAATCAGTTCGTCCACTGTTCCCAGTACGATTCCGGCACCGTCCATGTTCAGACGACGTACCATGTCTTCCAGATAATCATTGTTCTTGAAGTCCTCATACTCCATAGAACGAATAGAGGTAGCTTTTTTTACTTCCATTCAAGAGCTCCTTTCCGCCAGGCGTATGCCAGGCCCAAAATTAAAACTACCAGGAAGAAACCTACACTGACCAGTGCATATACTCCTACCTGGTCTGCCACTACAGCCCAAGGAAAGAGAAATACCGTTTCAATGTCGAACATCAGGAACAAGATAGCAAACAGGTAGTAACCTGCCTTGAATTGCACCCATGATTGTCCACGCGTAGGAATACCACATTCGTACGGTTCTCCTTTCTGCGGATTGAATGACCGTGGAGCAAGTAATTTTGCGATGGTCATTGCTGCCACAACAAGGACGATAGCAGTCAGAATAACGACAATAATAAATGTAAAAAACATATATCTAAGAATTTTTGATGATACATATAGATGGCAAATTGCTTCCGTTACACCGCAAGCCTCTGTCTGCAATGTATCGGAACAATCTATTTTAAACTGTTCTTAGATAGTATTAAATAAGGATTTTTTTGAGGGTGTATAGATAATAGAATTTATCTAATTGTGTATAAGGATGTGTGGAGTATACAGAACAGACCAGCCCTAAATGTGTAGGTGGTCTGGAAATAAAGTCTTGTCCAAACGAAAATACCGGTAAGAAAAACTTACCGTCCAGGTTCTTCTGGGTTTGTATGAATAAAATTTTCTGCGGAATATCTGCTTGCCTGTTGGCTATCAGAAAGTCAAGCGTTTTTGAAGGAATATTGTCCGGATGCTGGTAAATGAAATTAGCAGATTCAGCTTCATCCGCTACACTGTTTTCATTGAGTATCGTGGAATAAAGTGCAAAGAAGTTTGCTCCTACGAGTACGCTCATAAGAGTAATTAGGGATATACAAGCAAAAATCTTCCACTTATTCATGCTAATACCTTCAAAAAACGCTGCAAAGGTAGCCATTTATTTTGATTCACGAATCTGTATTTTCATTAATTTTTCTTGTCAGACAGTTTGCTCTGTTTTTAGAAAGGATAACCAATGGCAAAATGAATACCCATTCCGTCCTTGAATTTAGGGATATTATAGTATCCACTCTTTTCGGTGTCGTATGGCACATGAAGGGCAAAGCCGAAGTCCAGTCTCAGAATCAGGAAGGAAAGATCATAACGAATTCCGACTCCAGTTCCTAATGCTATGCTGTCAAAGAAATGTCGGAGACTGAATTCTGCACCGGGACGAGCTTCATCTTTGCGCATTAGCCATACGTTTCCTGCATCTAAAAAGGTAGCTCCGTTTAAGTTTCCGCCCAAAAAATTGGATAAGATGCGGAAACGGTATTCCAGGTTGGCTTCCAGTTTAATGTCTCCAGTTTCATCTACGTAGGAATAACCGGAGTTGTTGGCCGGATGGAATCTTCCCGGACCGATGGAGCGTACGGTAAAGGCACGAATACTGTTGGCTCCTCCCACATAAAACTGTTCGCTATAAGGTGCGATTGTCTTGTTACCGTATGCCCATATCACACCTCCCATCAGTCGGGTGGCTAACTGCTGCTTTTCACTGATGTGGTAGGTATATCTTACTTCTGAAGAATATTTCAGGAACTGTGCAAACGGATTTCCCAATAGTTCCTTCTCCTTTTTGCTGAATTTCTGTCCAAAAGCTGCATAAATGACGGATGTCACGTTTCCGGCTGAGGTGAGCGAATTTTCCCACCACACACGATTCTTTTTCTTCCGGTAGCTATTGTCGTAAGTAACCGTGTAGGTCAGTGACGGAATGAACTGGTCGTCCAAGCTATGGAAGAGCATCGGGTTAGCGTTGGCAATGGAGTCAAAGCGTGCAGTACGGTGCTGCAAGGTGTTGAACGCCAAGTGAATTGGAGTTACGGTATGCTTGATGCTACGCTTCGGCTGAAAACTATAAGATACAGTACCTCCAAATGACAACATCTTGAAGTAACGGGCACGGTTTACCTGTTCTGCGTAAATCTTAAAGTTGGTTTCAGATGGAAAACGGAAGGGGTCTACCCGGTTTTTAATCCAGGGTAAGACTAATCGTGGAAAATTCAGAGAGAGGGCAGCCCCCAGCTCGTAAGAATTCATCACAGAACTTTCTCCGTCTACAGTGGAACTGGTCTGCCATTCGTAAGAACCTTTCAACTCTAAGTTCAATGAAGCACCCATTCTTTTGAAATTCTTTTTCGAAAGATTGAATTTGGCTCCCGGCCCTGTTTGCTTGGTACTCTTGGTGGTGACATTAAGTTCCAGTTCGCTGTCATAAGGTAGGTCGAACATGGCATTGACCGTAATGTCCAGGGTATCTCTTCCCGGACGAGGAGTATAGTTAAAGTCATTGTATTTGAACACGCCTAATCTGGACAATGCTTGTTGGGTATAGTTCTGACGTTGCTGAGAATACATTTCTCCGCTTTTATAAAGAAAGCGTCGGCGGAGTACCCCATATCGTATACCCGGCTTTTTCCCTGCATAATTGATGGTGAAGTTATGAAAATTCAATGAATCATTGGGTTGTTCTCCATTATGTCCTACCAGATTGATGCTTGTCTTTCCAATGTAGTAAGTACGCAATCCCTCTTCCGGAATATTATGTTTCTGTACAACTCTTAAGTTGACATAACCGGGACGAATCAATGTGTCGGCCATGAAAGTAATGAAGTCAGGGCGATAGAAATAATATCCATTGTTACGGAATAGTTCTACCAGGCGATTTCTTTCTTCGTCCAGTTTATTGACAGTGAACGCATCTTCTTTTATTAGCAGGCGTTTACTATATGTCGCCTGAATCAGACTGTCTTCTTTGGGTGAAAATCCTACATAGGTAACGGAGTCTAACTTGTAACGTTGTCCGGTGTATATGGTATAATTTAATTTGGCTTTCTTCGGATTCTTGGCAGTATCTACCTGTACTGTCACATTACCCTGGAAAAAACCATTCTCACGTAAAACATTGCTTGCTACCTTTGTACGGGTATCAGGATTGACGGTAGATACATAAATCGGGTCGGCGGCCAGTTTCTTGAAAATCCATTTGCCAATGCCTTTTTCGTATCGTTCAAATCGGTTATACACCCATAATCCCAATGGGAAGGGAATACGATACTTAGGGCTGCCGAAAAATGAATTGTTCGGTGCCACGTTCAATGCGCCTTGTACTTCTTCCAGAGTTGCTTCTCCATTATCGGCTTCATTGTATCCCACAATTTTAGGAGTCGGTGTACCGATATAAAGCAACTCGTCTTCCGGAAGATGCTTGGTTGTGGAACATCCGGTTATGATAAACAACAGAAGTCCTGTCAGTAACAGTTTATTTATTCTTCTCTTCCTCATTTTCATCTTCTTCTTTTTTTTCGACTTCAGGCTGTGGTCTTTTCTTCTTTCTGAAAATAAACAGTTCGCCTACTTTACTTACTTTCTTACGTAATACGATACCGGCTCCGGTTTCTATGACTTCTCCATCAAGCACACTTTCGTAATTCTTATCATGGAAAAGTTTTACATAGCGGGTACCACTGTTGTCCAAACGATATTCCAATGAGATATTATCGATAAAAGACTCGTCCTGCTGCACATTATTACCGGTGGATACTTTTCCACCAATCACTACTCGAATACGGTTGTTCCAGAATCTCTTGGCAAATTGGAAGTTATAATCCGTAGATGTCTGTCCGGTTTCTTCTCCGTTATTGGTTTCTATACCGAAATTTACATCAATAGTCTTGAGGGCACTTCCAGCCACTTTAGAAATCTGGTCTTGCAGGAAAGAGTTCATGACACTGCTTCCACCACCTCCCAGTGTACTACCTTCTGTCAGGTACATACCTGTTACCAGCATGGTTACAGCTACCTTATTCTTTTCTTCAGCCGACATGGATGCCAATTCGTTTTGCATGGTACCGTCATCCGGTGCATCAATGATAAAGGTAAATCCTAAATTCTCCAGTGTATTGGTGATGTTGACACCCACATCGAAGTTGACCATGCGTGAAGCTTGTCCTTCTTGTGCTACAGAAGAACGTACTCTTTCCGTGGCTTTTATACTCATGAGGGGATTCATTGCATTTCCACTCCATTGTATGTAACTTCCGCTTTGAATATGGAATGTCTTTAACTGGATAATTGGAAGCTGGTATTTCATTTCCCCACTTAGAAGAGAATATCTTCCGTTTAGAATAATATTTCCTTCCGGAGTATATTGGAAAGACAAGTCGCCACCTCCTTCAAAATACATGTAATTGCTTCCTTTTTCATCCATATTGACACGGCACTGCACTCCCTCGTCTATGTGTAAGGTCATTAGCATATCGATACCTCCTAATGAAAGTGCAGGAAGGGCTCTTCTTTGTATAGAAGTCGTATCGCTGAAG